>WNGD01003297.1_pt1 | contig 16482 bp, 16 predicted proteins | sample 5400671 | NCBI WGS metagenome assembly WNGD01 (sample SAMN13153369, study PRJNA577476) | soil metagenome | isolation source: 40 cm soil or saprolite under grassland replicate 2 | place: USA:California | collected 2016-06-15 | reverse complement strand
TATCAACTCCGGTTCCTCATGCCCAGAGACAAAACGATGGCGTTTGCAAAGGAATATGGGGATACGAGGAACTGGCATGGCAAGCACCGAAACAGCTTACTCAGGCTCAGTGAACTGGAAATCCTTATGATATACAACGCGGAAGTCAGAGGATTTTTGGGGTACTACGCTCTCGCAGACAATCTTGTGGAGGTGGCAGACAAAGTGCTCTGGCTCACCTCAAGCAGTTTCTTCCGCACCCTGGCTGGAAAAAGGCAGAGTAGCGTGAAGAAAGTGGCAAAAAGCCTGAAGAGGGGAGCTGGACAATATGTACTTTCTCTGCAACGGGAAGGGAAGCCAACAAAAGAATATGAGTTGGTGTCTTCGACTCGGCAATTGAAACACGGAGGAAGTCCGACTCGACCGCTTGACCTCAAACCAAATACCTGGATGTACAGAAATCGAACCGAGTTGGGAAAGCGCCTGCTTGCACATCAGTGCGAATGGTGTGAAACCCGACAGGGACAGATAGAAGTCCACCATGTCAGGAAATTGGGGAACCTCAAAGGGAAGGCTTCATGGGAACGCCAGATGATGCAGCGTCATCGGAAAACATTGATACTCTGTGCCGAGTGTCATGATGAGCTACACGCAGGAACGTTGAGCGAGAAGAAAAAGCGAAGGGAAAACGGGAGAGCTGTCTACCCTGAAAGGGGTATGGGCGGTTCGGAGGGGAGTTCAGTGAAACCTGACGTAGCAATATGTTAAGGCGCACGGTGCTTACCCTACCAGGCGACTCAGGCCGGTAAATGGGGCAAGGTGAAAGCCTTGCAACGGCTCTTGACTCATTCGTTGAGCGGCAAAGCCCTTGCCATCAGACGAGTGACGGAAAATACTGGCAAACGGACACCGGGGGTAGATGGACAAACCTGGAATACCCCCGAACAGAAAGCCACAGCCATACACACGTTACGGCAACGGGGCTATCACCCGCTCCCGTCGCGTCGTGTCTACATTCCCAAAAGCAATGGTGCGACCCGAATCCTCTAAACCGTGAGTACACGGGGGGTGAGGAGCAGTGTGTTGAAACACTGACAACTGACCTTCTGACGTTGGGCGCAATTCCCAACCAGTTGAATGAGCGACTGATAACGCATCCCTCCTGTAGCGACTGGTCATCAATCAGGAAAGCGGGATGAAAGAGGTGACTCGAACAGAAGCCTACTCTGAGAAAGGTCACTCGTTGGTTATGACGATGAACAGTGTTTCCAACCGGAAACATAAGTGAACGTGCGATGGAACCGCTGTAATAGGGGACCAAGCCGACGTAGGATGACAGGCTTGACCAAAATGGTAACGGCACCGCCAGCGACAACTGGACTGAGGGGAAGGATCGTTCGCCTTTCTCTGCTCATCTAGGAAGGTGCCCGGTGGACAGGCACGCATCTACAGTAACGCAAAACAGAAGGTTGGAACGGGGGAACCACAAGAAGACTCTCACCACATTGGTCGATTGAGTGAGTAGGTACCAACCAATGCCTCTTGTGGGACGATGGTCCAAGAAGCAAATGCCTCTGGGAAAGCCAGAGGATAGGCTGACGTGGACCCTGCTGTATGGAAGGTAGAAAGTAAGTCAGATGAGAGATAGGAAAGCACCGCCTGAAAAGACGAGTGAGACTTGGAACCGTGTGCCCTGGAAGAAACTCGAGCAACACTGCTTCCGCATCCAAAAACGCATCTACCGAGCCAGTCAGCGTGGCAATCAACGAGCAGTTCAGAAACTCCAGAAACTACTGATGAAATCGGAAGCCGCACGCATGCTGGCAGTACGACGGGTGACACAAGAAAACCAGGGCAAGAAAACAGCGGGAGTCGATGGCGTGAAATCCGTCAAACCCAAAGAACGCTTGCACATGGCACAACAGCTTCACCCCAAATACTGGAAGCACAGCAAATCCAAACCGGTACGACGCGTATGGATCCCCAAGCCGGGAAAGGACGAGCGCAGGCCACTGGGCATACCCACCATGTTCGAGCGGGGACGGCAATGTCTGGCAAAACTCGCCCTTGAACCGCAATGGGAGGCATGCTTTGAAGCCAATAGCTACGGCTTTCGACCAGGAAGATCATGTCATGATGCCATCGGAGCCATCTTCAACGGCATTCGCTTCAAACCGAAATTTGTACTCGATGCCGACCTGAAGGCGTGTTTCGACAACATCAAGCAGGAGGCCCTTCTGGAAAAACTGCACACCTACACCGCCATGAGACACGCCATCAAAGGATGGCTCAAAGCGGGAGTGTTGGAAAATGGGGTCTTTACTCCTACGGAAGCAGGAACCCCGCAGGGTGGGACGATTAGCCCATTACTGGCCAATGTAGCTCTTCATGGAATGGAAGAAGTCGTACAAAGCAAACGCAACCGGAAACACCAGGAACAGCCGATCCTGATCCGGTACGCCGATGACCTGGTACTCCTTCATTCAGACCGGGAAAAACTGAAACAAGCAGAACAGAAGCTGATCAACTGGTTAGCCGACATGGGCCTGTACATGAATCCTAAGAAAACGAGGATTACGCACACCTTGACGCCGTATGAAGGCAAGGTGGGCTTCGATTTTCTGGGTTTTTCGGTGCGTCAATTTCCTGTCGGGAAAACACATACAGGGAAAAACACGGTCGGAAAGCCTCTTGGATTCAAAACCATCATCAGACCAAGCAAAGAAGCCATCAAACGGCACATCCTGGCCCTCAATCACCGGATGAAGAAGATGCGATCATATCCGCAGTGGAAACTGATCAAAGAACTCAATCCGGTCATTTGGGGATGGTCAAACTACTACCGTGCCGTCGTGTCCTCAGATACCTTCTCAGCCTGTGATCGTCATGTTTGGTTCCAGCTTCAAAGCTGGGCAAGAAGACGACATTCGAGGAAGAAAAGAAGCTGGATCGATGCCAAATACTGGAAACAGGTGGATGGCAGAGACACCTTCTGCACACCACTGGGAGCAAAACTTCGACTGCACCGAGACACGATGATCCAAAGACATGAAAAGGTGAGAGGGACAGCCAGCCCATACGATGGAAATCTCCTCTATTGGAGTCAACGACTGAAAGCCCACCCCTTGATGCATGCGAGGAAAGCGAAACTTCTTCACAAGCAACAAGGGAAATGCCGCTGGTGCGAACTGCACTTTCGAGATGAGGATATTCTCGAGATTGATCACATCGACCAGAACCACGACAACAACACGTTGAGCAATCTCATGCTCCTTCATCTCCATTGCCACGATGAACGACACTCAAAGCTGACGAAAACGATCATAGAGAAGAAAGTACCCAGCAAGCAGAGGAGGAAATCAGAAAACACACTTCCTGATGGATATTCTCAAGAAGAATGGGATGCCGAAATGACTGTGATCAAAGAACGACTTCGGAAGTTAGAGCAAGAAGGTATCTCTCTCAAATGAGACCGTACACTGAGGAGCCGGGTGCGGAGCAATTCGCATGCCCGGTTCTGGATTGGCGGCGGATGGAGCGATCCATTCGCCGACCATACGGCAAACAACGTCGGCTGGGTATTCTCACGATGCGTGATCGAGCCATGCAGGCCCTCTACCTGCTGGCTCTTGACCCTGTTGCGGAGACGACGGCTGACCCGAACTCGTCTGGATTTCGGACAGCCCGCTCGACAGCAGATGCCATCGAAGCATGCTTCATTGCCTTGTGTAGGAAGGATCGTGCACAATGGATACTCGAAGGCGATATTCGCTCCTGCTTTGACCGAATTTCGCATACATGGCTCTTAGCCCACCTGGTAAATTGGGTCAAACTTCGACCGATTTTGAGGTGAAATGTAGGAAATCAGCGCCAATCATGGGAATCGGCGTTCGTCATCCTGGCCATGCCGCTCCCGATGCGGCTTCTTCCCTTGACCTCTTGTAAATTGGACCCCTTTTATCTAGTGGCGCGAACCTGTCTGCACGCTTTTTGATCCGCGATCACTCCTGCCCGACGCCAGAGGCAGATGCAGACAGGTGGCGCAGAGTCCCACAGCTACCCGCACTGGTGAACCGATCGACCCCTTGCCGAGCCTTAGCCGCTCATCGCCCTCCACGCGCTCGCACACCTCGCGCGCGTCATCGTGGTCGAGCATGCCCGAGAGCCGAACCGAATTTACAGCTTTCAGGAGAAGGAGACCAGGTGTAGCGCGGGACGAGCAAACGGCTTCACCAGGATTCCTAACATTGGCGCCGATTTCCTACATTTCACCTCAAAAATCGTCGAACATTCACGCTATTTACTACTACAGTAGCCTGCATTTAGATACCTCAACTATCCAGCTAGCTGCACAAAAGCTCTACCGTAAAAATGGCTTTAAGGAGACAGGTGAGGTAAAAGTACGTAGAGGCTTCACCGAAATATTTTTTGAAAAGCGTTTGACATAAAAACTGTTTTTACCAGAAAGATCAGTGTCCTCCAATCTCTGCAACCCAATACAAGATCAAACGTAGTTAGAATAGTTATGTTGGCAGTACCGTTCGCACATGTAAAAGATTGAAGGAGTGGAGATATCATGTCGCAACAGATGAATTTTGAAGAAGCCAATCGTCAACAACCAGCTTCCTCTTTTGATAATTATGAAGCAGGTTATCGCGACCCCTTTGTGAACACCTTTGGTACACAAAAAGTCTCAGGACAACCTCTAGGTAGAGGGGCATCGGCAGGTCAACGCCTGGCTCTCGCCATCGTCTCCATATGTGTTCTCATCCCCTTATCTGGCATCATCCTGGGAGTCTTTGCCAGTAGTGGCCTTATCCTGGCCGGGCTAATCGGCCTCGGTGTCGTCTGCTTCACCATCATCGCCGTCAATATTGTCTTCAGTTACAGGCATTAAGCTTCTTCAGCAGAAACAAAGGAGCCCTCTATACCATCATAGTTATTAACATTGCTTTTAACCGTCACTAATCTGCGGCTCCTCATCCCTGGGCGAATAAATCTTCAGGTGCTTGCTGTGGCACGATCACTTTCAAGCTATGAGGTACTATGGTGAAGACGGCAGGGGTATGACCTATGGGATCACCGTCAACCTGCATGGCGATTGGTTTAGATGTATTAATTTCGATGTGATCACAGGTCTCGTAGTCAACCCATTGCTGGCGTCGCTCGTGATGCAACAGGAAGTCCAGGAGTACCAGTACCCGCCGCAGTTTGCTACGCTTGTGTACAACACAGATATCCAGCAACCCATCATCGCAACGGGCTTGCCAAGTAAATTTGACGGCTCCCCCGTACAATTGGGTATTGCCGATCACAATTTGTATCGCTCGCGTCTTGACTTCACGGCCAGCGAACTTCAATGTTGTCGCAAAATTCTCATAGCCAAGATTCATCCAGAAACCTGTAAGCAAATAACCTACCACGCCCAGACGTTTCATTGGCTTTTTTTCAACGGCATGCGTTACCTCGGCATCAAAGCCAATGCCCACCATCAGCAAAAAATAGCGATCGTTCACCTTTCCCACGTCGATGACTCGTGTCTTACCATGCACCAGCACATTTTGTGCCCCGGCAACATTCAAGGGAATTTCCATCTCTCGCGCCCACACGTTTACCGTCCCAATGGGTAACACGCCCAGTGCTGTTTCGCTACCTACCAGTTCCTGAATAACCTCATTAATGGTGCCATCTCCGCCAGCCGCAATCACTATATCTACCTTCTCCTCTACTGCCTCACGTGCAATGTTCAGTGCATCGCCAGCTGCCTGCGTCAGTCGCAACTCAATGCGCCAGCCAGCACCACGCAAAGAGGCCACAAGCTCTTCTATTTGGCGGGTATAGAGAAAATAGCTCCCCGACCTTGGATTGGTGATGACGACGGCAGAATGTGGGTGGGTTGTTATAGTTGAAGTGGGCAGAGAAGGTGAGGTTACTTGCGTGCTATCCTGTTGTGTCATTATGTATCCTCTCATGCAGCATGGTATTATGGTCGCTCTCAGGGAGCAATCTCTAGTGTGTCACTTTATCTACGTCTCGATTGCCCTTTTAGTTTTACTATGAACCGCTAAGCTCATAAACCTCATGTCAATCCACTCTTGGTACACGCGCCAGAATAGCCGAAACGACTTCGTAATTACTGGTTCCCAATCGTTGGGCTACCAGTTCCGCACTCAATGTAGCATTACCTTGTCGTCCAATTAGGACGACCTCGTCGCCCACCCGTACCTGTGGAATGTGCGAGACATCGATCATACATTGATCCATACACACTCGTCCCAGGAGCGGGGCCTCTTGCCCATGAAGCAGCACGGTCCCCCAGTTTGTCGGCCCTCTTCTAAAACCATCGGCATAGCCTACTGGCAGCACCGCCACACGTGTCGGCCTCTCGGTCACATACGTTCCCCCATAACTGATCACTTCGCCCGCCGGTATCAGTTTCACCTGGGCCACTTGTGTCTTGAAGGCCAGAGCGGCGCGGAAGCCTTCGGGGAGTTGCACCTCCGACGATGGATCAAGTCCATACAGTGCAATGCCTGGCCGCACCATATCAAAATGCGCTTCGGGCAGACTCAGTAGCGCGGCACTATTGGCAGCATGCACAAGTGGGGGATGTAGGCCCTGTTGCTCTAATGAATGGAGTACAGTCTGAAAGCGTGCCAGTTGCACACGTACATGGGTCTGATCCTCTATATCTGCCATGGCAAAATGCGTAAAAATGCCTTGCCATTCCAACCTGGGCACGGCTACAATCTCACGTACTAGCATCACCACATCATCCACCTCTTCCGCACGTATGCCTAGTCTCCCCATACCTGTATCTACCTTTACGTGAACCCCGACTACCTTATCCAGGGCCTGGGCGGCACGTGCCAACGCCTGGGCCGCTTCTAGCGAATACAAGGTAATGGTCAGTCCCAGGCGTACGGCTTCGCGCATCTGCCACGGTGGCACGTAGCCGAATACCAGAATGGGCGCACCAATGCCTGCTTCGCGTAGTGGTACAGCTTCACTGACCGTTGCTACTCCCAGCATACTTGCGCCATTCAGCAGCACCGTCCGCGCCACCTTGACCGCCCCGTGACCATACGCATCGGCTTTAAGACTTGCCAGCACCTCTACCTTTGGCCCCACCAGGGTCTTAATGTAGCGTGTGTTATGAGCAATCGCACTCAAATCAATCTCCAGCCAGGTTGGACGCTCCGCACGCATCACTACAATCTGCTTCCATCCGGGTGTCTGGCGTACCAGTTGCTCCCGTGCTCGCTCCGGCTTAGCCATCAATCGCTCCGTCACGCGCTCCATGCGTGCCTCTTCGGAGCCCTTGAGCAAAATGGTCATAGTGGGCAGGAGGACACCCACCAGGGGTGTCCCTCCATCTCCAACAGGTAGGGATGGGAGGACACCCACCAGGGGTGTCCCTACATTTTGGAGATGCACTTTCTCGATCAGTGAGTATACTGTTTGGGCAGCGTCCTCGTGTGTCGAAGTAAGAATAATCCGTTCTTGTGCTAGGCCTGCTTGTTGCGCCGCCTCGGCCATTATTATGGCATATGTGCCGCGTAAGATCAGGTAATCAACGCACTCAGCAGCCTTTTGTCCCACCTGTTGGTGGGCTTGCTCGGCATAATTTCCTAGCCGTAACATATCACCTAGTATGGCAATACGATAATCGGCTGGTAGGGTCTTGAGGGTTTCCAGTGCGGCAAGTGTGGAAGCGGGTGTGGCATTATGGGTATCGTCGAGGAGTTTTACGCCACCTATGCCTGCCAAGGGACGTAGCCTTCCCGGTAATGGGCGCATGTGTGCTAATGCCTGCTGCACCTCTTCTGCTTTTAACCCACAATACGTTCCTACTGCATAAGCTGCTAGCATGGTCGTTACGTAATGCGCTCCCAATAAACGCGACGACAAATGAGTTCCTACACGTATCTCACAACCAATCCCTTCCCACGTCACCTCTACATTCTTTACCTGCGACGGATGAAGCATCGTGATGGGAGCGGTATACTGCGCTGTTCCCATTACCATCTGGATCAATGCATCGTCGCCATTCACAAAGGCTCTACCATGTTTTGGCAAAGACGTTAGCAGCATGCCCAGTTCGACTGCCAAGCGTTCTATCGTGCCAAAATACTGTAGTTGGGCCGGGCTGATATTTGTCAGCACGCCTATCTGTGGCTGCGTGATGGCGCACAATTCGCTGATCTCTCCTGGATGATCACAGGCCAGTTCCAGCACTGCGTACTCGTGCCGTTCTTCTAGTCTACCCAGCGAAAGCGGTATGCCCAGCAAATCATTATAGTTTTGCCAGCTTCGAAATGTGGCAAAGTTGCGAGCAAGAACAGTCGCAATCGCCTCCTTCGTCGTCGTTTTTCCGGTGCTGCCGGTTACAGCGATCACGGTAGGCTGCCAGCATTGCAAGATAAAGCGTGCATACTGCTGCAAGGCGATACGAGTGTCTCCTACGGTAATTACGGTAATACCGGCCTGCCCCAGTTCTCTGCGTGTCTCTTCTCCAAATGCTGCCAGGGCCTTCTCTTCCAATAAAATGCCTGCAGCTCCCCGTCGCACTGCGTCCAGGACATAGTCATGTCCATCTCCATGTTCTCCACACACGGCTACAAACATCTCTCCCGGCATTAATATGCGTGTATCATGGCTGAACGCTTCAAAACGCTTCTGTCGGCCTGGATGTCTGAGTACTCCTTGTGTGGCCTCAAGCAAATAATTAAGATAGATCATGTAAGCTCTTTCTAAGCCGAAATTTTCGACGTACCCGCACTTTGATCCATACTTTATCATACCGTTCAACTCATATGCGTTTTCATATTCATCTCACAAGGGGCGTTCCTTTTGGGGCATGATGGGAGAGGGGAATAACTAGCCTTTGCATAATCTATTGTTTTGTGCGATACTAGAAGTATGGATACAGTAGTTAAGAGCAACCAAAATATTGTCTATAGTTGCCACTATCACGTGGTCTTTTGCCCCAAGTATCGACGCAAGGTGTTGGTCAATGGCGTCGAGACGCGCCTCAAGACGCTCATCCAAGAAATCGTGGAGAAATGGGGACAAGAATTTGTAGAATGTGAGGTCATGCCTGATCATGTGCATCTGTTGGTCGGATGTGATCCGCAATTTGGCATTCATCGGCTGGTGAAGTTCATCAAGGGGGCGACGTCTCACCAGCTCCGGCAAGAGTTTCCCCTTCTCAAAAAGAAATTGCCCTCGCTGTGGACGAACTCGTACTATTGCGGGACCACTGGGGGCGTGACCATTGAAACCGTTCGCAAGTACGTCGAAAAGCAGAAAGGCAAGTAGGACAGCATGACCAAGAAAGCGTACAGGTATCGCTTCTATCCCACTCCTGCCCAGGCGCATAACTTGGCCTGTACGTTCGGATGTTGCCGCTTCATCTACAATTGGGCTTTGCACAAACGCAAGCGGGCCTACTTCGATCAGGGCATCAAGCTCTCCACGAAAGACTTGTCAGCCGCGATCCCCGCTCTCAAGAAAGAAGAGGGAACGGCCTGGCTTAAAGAGGTGTCAAGCGTCCCTTTGCAGCAAGCCTTGAGGCATCTCGAGGCGGCCTATACGAATTTCTTTGAAGGGCGTGCCCAGTACCCCACCTTCAAAAAGAAGCACCATGAGCAATCGGCCACCTATACCGACAATGCCTTTACCCTCAAAGGGGACAAGTTGACCCTGGCTAAGCACAAAGAGCCTCTGGATATCGTGTGGTCGCGTGCCTTGCCAGAAGGGACGAAGCCCAGCAGTGTGACGGTCACCAAAGATAAAGTTGGTCGCTATTTCGTCTCCATTCTGATAGAAGAGGAGATCACGCCTCTTGCCCAGACAGAGAAAACCGTTGGTCTTGACCTCGGATTGAAGTCCTTTCTCATCACCAGCGATGGGAAGACCATCAGTAACCCCAAATACTACGCACGGGATGAGAAGAAGCTGGCAAAAGCTCAGAGGCGACACGCGAAGAAAAAGAAGGGCAGCAAGAATCGGGAGAAAGCCCGCAAAAAAGTGGCGAAGTTGCATGCGCGCATAGCTGATACGCGCCGTGATTTTCAGCACCAGGTGTCAACCAAGCTGATCCGCGAAAACCAAGTGATCTGCGTAGAGACACTCAACGTGAAGGGCATGCTGCAAAATCACGGCCTGGCCAAGGCGATTAGCGATGTCGGTTGGGGTGGCTTCGTGCGTCAACTGGAATACAAAGCCACGTGGTACGGACGCACCCTCATCAAGATCGACCGCTGGTACGCGTCCTCAAAGACGTGTTCAGCATGTGGGCATGTCTTGGAGTCGCTCACATTGGATGTGCGTGAGTGGGCGTGTCCCTCCTGTGGGGTGTGCCATGACCGGGACGTGAATGCCGCGTGTAACATCAAGGCCGTGGGACTCACGGCGTCTGCCTGCGGAGGGAGCGTAAGACGTGACGAGGTGAGAGCCTCTCATGCGGCCCCCGGTGAAACAGGAAACCCCCATCGTGAGGTGGGGAATCCCCTGGCTTCAGCCAGGGAGAGGATGTCAAAGTAGCTGAAAAAGTAGAGGCTAGCAAGTTTGCTGAGAAGGGTGAAGCTATGTCGATACAAGACACGATGATTCCCGATGTTGATCCAACTGAAGAACTTCGGCAGAGGGAGAAACGCTTCCGCGCCTTAATTGAAAACAGTTTGGATGTCATTTCTCTCACGGACAGTAAGGGGGAGTTGCTTTATATCAGTCCATCAGTTCAACGTGTATTAGGTTACACTCCTGAAGAGTTTACGGAGAAGCAGACGCTTCTTATTCACCCTGACGACCTCCCGCGTATTCTGCATCTCTATGATGAGCTTGTGCGGTAACCCGGTAAGAGCGATACCACTCAGCTTCGTCTTCAACATAAAGATGGTTCCTGGAAATGGATTGAAAGTACCGCTACCAATTTACTGCATGAACCAGGCATTCAAGCCGTCGTTTCTAACTTTCGTGATATTACTAGGCGCAAGCAGGCTGAGGAGCGGCAACAACTACTTGATGAAGCCAGTAATGCCCTGGTTTCTTCCCTCGACCATCAAATTACGCTCAAAGAGGTTGCACAACTGATCGTTCCCGCTCTTGCTGACTATTGCCGCATTGCCATTCTTGATGAGCAGCAACAGATCAAAGAGATTACCGTCAACCACATTGATCCCCAACAAATTGCACTGGTACGAAGACTGTATGAGTACTATAAAGACCAGGCGGGCACTACGCATGGTCTACAGAAACTCCTGCAAACAGGCCAACCGGAACTGATTTCGCACGTTGCTGGGGATGTGTTAGAGACAGTGCAAAATAGCCCTGAATTGCTCAAGGTTATTCAGGTACTGGGGTTGCAATCCTACATGGGAACTCCGCTTATAGTAGGCGGTAGAGTCATCGGAGCGATTACCTTTTCCTCTATTCAACCTCATCGTCACTATACGCCAGACGATCTCGTTTTTGCCCAGGAGCTGGCCCGACGTATCGCTTTAGTCCTTGAGAATGCCCGCCTCTATCGAGAAGCACAAGAAGAGATTGCTGAACGCAAGCAGATAGAAGCGAAACTACGTGAATTGGAACAGCGCAAAGATGAGTTTATCAGTATAGCAAGCCATGAACTAAGAACTCCTGTAACCAGCCTGAAAGGTTTTACCCATATTTTACAGCGTCGCTTCACCAAACAAGGAGATGAGCAGGCCCTGCATTTTCTTGCCCACATGGATACACAACTGGATAAGTTGACGAAGTTGATTACAGATCTCCTCGATGTTTCCAGGATACAGATAGGGAAACTTCCCTTTCAAGAGGAACCCTTTGATCTGACACTGCTGGTGCAGGAGTCTGTGGAAAACCTCCAGGCTGGTACACAAACACACCAGCTGCTCTGCGAGAGGACGGGCAGTGCGCTGGTGTATGGAGATAAAGATCGCCTTGGACAGGTTCTCATTAATTTGCTCACCAATGCCATTAAGTACTCCCCTGATGCCGACAAAGTTCTTGTGCGCGTTTCAACCGATCAACATACGGCTACTGTAAGCGTGCAAGACTTTGGCATCGGTATTGCGGAAAGTCATCACGAGTACATTTTTGAACGCTTTTATCAAGTCAGCGATCCAATGGAGAAAACCTCCCCTGGCCTGGGGATTGGCCTGTATATTTCCAATGAAATTGTCAAAAGGCATCATGGCCGTTTGTGGGTGGAGAGTACTAAAGGTCACGGATCAACCTTTTCTTTTACCTTACCTCTTTTCAGAGAAAAGTAACCTTTACCACGAACGCCCACAGCCAGCCTGTGCCCGTCAAAGACGATCAAGCCAACCAATCCGTGGGGCAATGGCATAGTTGAGTTGCACGAGGACTATGAAGGTGATGCTGACGTAGGTGTTGATGATGCAGAGCAAGGTGCCGAAAGCATAGAGTGCTTGGCCAATGAGGATGCGGCGTTCGGTTGCGGCACTCATTTCGACGCTTATCTCGTCTTTCATGAGCCCCGCATGTTGCGCATACCGCCAACTGCCGAAGAGGACGGCCCCAAGCAGGAAAATATTGAGCCAATATACCACCAGAGCAAGGCGAGAGGTGATGAACGCGGCTAACAGTGCCGTCGAAAACGGTGTGAGCGACACGGCAAGTAAGAAGGCAAGATGAATCCAGGTGAGATTGCGATTGCTTCGCGCGAACTGATTGAGTTGCGTTTGCTGGCCGACCCAGAAAATGCCCAACGTCAGAAAACTCATGAAATAGGTGAGCAGGCTCGGCAAAATGTGAATCTTGACCAAAGCGTCCCACAGAACCAGCTCGGATTGAAGCGCCCCATTCGCCCACACAGGCTGCTCCATCTGAATTGCATCATTCACAGGGACGTGAAGGTCGAGCACAAGCAACGTCATCGCCACAGCGAAGATTCCGTCGCTCAAGGCAGCAAGTCGCTCCAGACTTTGGCCAGCGATACGGTTGTAATAGGTTTTCATTGGTCTTCTCACAGATTTCAGTCCAACCACATGCGCTCTTTGGTGAAATGACGCATGTTTCGGCTACTTTGACTGGAAAAAGCGGTCAAGAAAGCGGTGAAAGACGTTCTTGCGTGGCTTGATGAAGCCCTGACGAGTGTGGATCCATTCCGTAGAGTAGGGTTGCGTCATAGGCAGGTGTTGCTGAGCAGGAATGTCTGGTCTTTCAAGAAAGACCTCTCGGCCAGGAATCTGTTGGGGAGAGGGCATCTCCTGCCTATGAGGAACGTGCTGTTGGTTGATACGATTAGGATCAGGTACCTGTTTGATGTCATTGTTTTGCCAATCCATGGACATACTCCTCTTGAGACAGTCGGACGTGTGTTCCTAGCGCAAGTATATCACAGGATTGAATATGATTAGCTGTAGACATGCGCGTCTTTCATTTCTGAGTGAGAATCATGACAGCTTCCCATCGAAAGGAGAATCTTATGACTACAAAAGAGGGCTGGCGTGGCCGGTTCTTCGAGGACTTCGAGGTCGGGGATGTGTATCAGCATCCCTTGGGGCGAACCGTGACGACAACGGACAATATTTGGTTCACCTTGCTGACACAGAATACCGCCCCGATTCACTTCGACCACCACTACGCGGCGCAGACCGAATTTGGCAAACCGCTCGTCGACTCGACCTTTACGCTGGCACTGGTGACCGGCCAGAGCGTGATCGACATTTCGCAGAATGTCTTTGCCAACCTCGGCTGGGATGAGGTTCGTCTTCCCCATCCCGTTTTCGAGGGCGACACGATCTACTCTCAGACGGAGGTGCTGGAGAAGCGGGAGTCAAAGTCGCGCTCGAATATCGGCATTGTCACTGTGAAGACGACCGGGTACAACCAGGACGGCAAGGTCGTCATTACCTTCAAGCGAACGATTATGGTCTACAAGCTGGGCTATGCGCCGCAGATTGTTCGTCTCTTGCCAGGAGAACACCAATGAGCACGAGAACGACAACGATTGGGCTCACCGCGGAATTTGCCTCCTTCCTTCCCGGCCAGCCTCCGTATGTATGAAGCAAACAACCACGCGCTGACAGGCAAAAAGAGAACATGAAGAGGAGAAAGAAATGCAACCATCCTTTGAGAATCGCCTTCTCAGGCTAAAGGGAAAAACTGCTCTCTTGCCCTCCCTCAGGAAGCATTGCGCCAGGAATACTGCGGGCGATAGCCCAGCATCTTGCGTGCTTTCTCGCTGGAGAGCAGCGACTCAAATTCCCCAATCTCGCCACGCAGGGGGACGCCTGGGAAAACTTCTGCCAGCAGTTCGCGGCTGGGACGATTCATGACTGTGTCAGCTGCCGCGATGATGAAGGCCTCAGCTCCGCTGATATCCGCTTCAAGGGCGAGGCGACAACTCTGAGCGACATCACGGGCGTCAATGTACCCCCACAGGTTCCACTTCCGTAGCAAGGGATCCTTGGAGAACGAAGGAAAGCGCTCATAGTCCTGGGGCAGCATCACGTTGGAGAAGCGCAACCCCACAAAGGGGATGCCACTCCAGCGACTGAATTGGCGTGCCATCTCTTCAGAGATGACCTTGGAGAGTGCATAGCTTGTTTCAGGAGAGAGCAGATGGTCTTCATCAATAGGTGCATAGGCTGGCTTCACGCGGTCAAAGGGTAAGCCTAACGTCGTTTCGCTCGAAGCCCATACCACCTTCTGCAGCCCAAGTGAGACCGCTGCACTAAAGACGTTATAGGTGCTCAGGGTATTGTGACGAAAGGTCACCTCTGGGGGTTGGAGATCAGGTGCCGGAATAGCACCCAGGTGGATGACCGCATCGGCCCCCTGGAGCACTTCAAAGACCTGCCCCAACTCATTGAGTTCCGTTTTGAGATAGGGACTCAGGCGCTCGCGTGGCGGGAGCAGATCCACGTTCAAGACATCATAGCCGTGCTCCACGAGATCCTTGATCGTTGCGTGTCCTGCCTTCCCACTTCCTCCGGTGACGACAATTTTCTTCATAGCGATACCTCCTGTATTCGTGAAATCTTTCTCTAGAGAAAAAAAGAATGCATCTGTTCTCTTCTGCCTTTGAGCGCTCGTCCGTTTTGACATGTTCTCTTCTCAAAGAGTATCATACAATCGTACGGTATGACAAAGAAAGAAGAAGGTCCTCCAGATGAAGAGAGAAGAAACATCGCTTGCGGTTCTCAAGCAAGCTGCTCCGATCCGCGAGCAAGTGGTTTCCAACCTTCGGAGGGCCATTATTGATGGACAGTTTCAGCCCGGTGAGCGTTTGATCGAACGAGAGTTATGTGCGCTCACGGGGGTGAGTCGGACGTCGATTCGTGAAGCGCTACGGCAGTTGGAAGTTGAAGGATTGGTGGAGAATGTTCCCAACAAAGGCATCATCGTAGGAACCCTCACCCGTGCGGAAGCAGAGGATATTTACCAGGTGCGAGCTGTCCTGGAAGAGTTAGCAGGCCGTCTGTATGCGGAACATGCCACTGAGGAGGGAATCGCGGCCCTGCGACAGGCCATGCAAGCCATTGAAGAGGCATATCAACGAGCAGACCCACGCGCCCTCCTGCACGCGAAAAATCAGTTCTACGATGTGCTCCTGCATGGATGTGGAAATACAATCATCGCCCCCTTGCTGCTCTCATTACATGATCGTGTGGCATTATTACGTTCCCTCTCACTCTCCCAATCAGGTCGTCCCGCCAAAAGCGTCGAGGAAGTCCGTCAAATTCTGCATGCGATTGAGCAGCGCGATCCAGAGAAAGCCGCGGCTGCATGTCGTGAACATGTGCAAAACGCGGCAAAGGCGGCACTTTCGGGCCTGACACATCAACAAAATGGGAAGCAGCAGGAGATGACAGAACTCGAGGTGTGATTACGAACGAGAGACCATTGCTTGCTTGGAAGTAAATACAATGGCGTCTCTTATACGAAAGAGGGAGCAGAGAGCGCGTTCTCTAAAGCATGCATATTATGCGTCTACAAGCGTCGACAACTGACACGTTCAATCAACTCGACTGGCAGTGTGATGTGTGTCGGGGGCTTCTCTGGCTGCTGAATACGTTCGAGTAATCGAGCGACACATTCCTGCCCGATAGCCGCAATGGGTTGCGCTATCGTGGTGAGGCCTGGTTCAAACGCAGAGGCGTAGAAAATATTGTCATATCCAATAATGGATATGTCTTCAGGAACCCGAATTCCCTGGGCATGAAGCGCACTGATCGCCCCAAGGGCCATCATATCATTAAAGACGAAGACGGCTGTGAGATCAGGACGGCGCTGGAGGAGTTCTTGCATGGCCTTGTAACCGCTTTCGTGGCGTCCATTCCCCATGGCAAAGGACTCCGTGGTCAGTTCGATACCAGCTTCAGCCAATGCCTGTCGAAAGCCGACAATACGCTTCGCTACGTAAGAATGGGGTGGGGATATGGTGATGCACCCGATGCGTCGGTGATTCAGGCTTAGCAGGTATTGCCCGGCCAGATAACCACCTTGATGCTCGTCGACCAGGACCTG
>WNGD01003296.1_pt1 | contig 16483 bp, 16 predicted proteins | sample 5400671 | NCBI WGS metagenome assembly WNGD01 (sample SAMN13153369, study PRJNA577476) | soil metagenome | isolation source: 40 cm soil or saprolite under grassland replicate 2 | place: USA:California | collected 2016-06-15 | reverse complement strand
CTAGTTCCTGGGCGAGATCACGGTAGGCGATGCCGCCCCGTGACAGTGGGTCGTAGAGCGCGATGGGGACCCCGTAACCGGGGGCTTCGGAGAGGCGGACACTTCGCGGGACGATGGTTCGGTACACCAGATCGGTGAAATGCTTGCGGACCTCGTCGACGACCTGCTCGGCCAGTCGAGTCCGGCCGTCGTACATGGTGAGCACAATGCCACCGATCTGGAGCTCAGTGTTCAGGTTCGCACGGACGAGGTCGACGTTACGCAGCAGCTGACCAAGGCCCTCCAGGGCGTAGTACTCGCACTGGATTGGGATCAGCAGCTCGTCAGCGGCGGCGAGCGCGTTCACCGTGAGGAGCCCGAGGGACGGGGGACAGTCGATCAGCATGACGTCATAGTTGCCACGGACTGAGTCGAGCGCGCGGCGGAGTCGGGTCTCCCGGGAGAAGGCGTTGACGAGCTCGACCTCGGCGCCGGCAAGGTCGATGGTGCTGGGCAGGACGTGCAGATTTGTGACGGCGGCCTGGCGGATCGCGGCGGAGGGCTCCGCCTCGCCGGTCAGCACGTCGTAGACCGACGGCTCGATCTGCCGGTGATCCAGTCCGAGGCCCGTCGAGGCATTGCCCTGGGGGTCCAGGTCCACCACCAGCACCCGCCCGCCCGCGAGCGCGATGTATGCGCCCAGGTTCACCGCGGTCGTCGACTTCCCGACTCCGCCCTTCTGGTTCGCAACGGCGATCACGTGCTGGCAGCGGGGACCGCTCGCACCCGCCGCGATGCGGAAGGTGACCCGAGCATTCTTCGCCGCAGTCTCGCTGTCGACCGCCCGAGCTCCGCCGGCCTGGGATGCCATCGCTTCCACCGAGCCATCACCCGCCTCGAACCCGTTGACGGGTTGGCGCTCCGATGTTTCACGTGAAACATCGTCTTGGGGACTTGTCGGATCCGTTATTGTCCCGTCCTGTTGGCTGCCGTCAGCAGCGCCGCCAACCTGGGCTAACGCCCGTAGCGCTGCCTCGCGGACAGCGATGGCTGCCTCGTCCTCCATACCGTCGTCCTCGCCTGCCTGATGGGCCGCTTCTGGGGGTTGTCGACTCGATGTCAGTGCTGCCCCCCAAGCGGTCTCGACGATGGGGGACACCGCCACTATGTTCTCGCCTTGCGAACACGGAGCGCTAGTCCGATTAACGAATTCAGGCCTTTCTGTCCCTATTTGAGGTCCAGAGAGCCCCGCATCTCGCCAGGTACTGAACGATACCCACATTGAATCGGAATCTTGAGCATCTGGCGCGACAGCCGGCGATGCTTCCTGCGTCTCTGGTATCCCAGCAGGGTCGAACCAGGACGCCGTCCCGGCGATAGACCCCGCTTGCGCTGGGTCCTCAGCCTGCCCCCAGACGTCATTCCGGTCTGGCTCAGGATGCGGGGAGGCGACAGATTCGGCGAGCGGCGCCGCTCCGCGCTCAGGCAGGGACGTGCCGAGCTCCGGCTCCGGCTCCGGCTCCGGCTCCGGCTCCGGCTCCGGCTCCCGCTGCGGTGGTGCCATCGGGCGTGTTGGGAGGCTCCATTGCCCGGTGAGCGCGTGCGACCAGGGAGCAAGCAGAGGATCTGGCTCGAATGCTGTGCTGGGAAGCACAGACGCGGAGGCGTCTGGCGTCTTGGATGCTTTGGCCGCTGGCGGGGTTCGCGACAGTGGGGTTTGCGAGTGGGATTGTGGCCGGCCTGGGATCCTGGAGGATTTGGCCGGCGTGGTGAGCGGAGCTGGAGAGTCTTCGGCCAGATCGTTCCACCTGGCGACGGTGACCTTGCTTGGATCCCATGTCGGGGGGCCTGCTCGCCGGGCGGACTCCACCTGGAACCAGATTGTCTCCTCACCACGGGGCGGCGCACCTGGCGCCGGTGGGTGCCGGCGGTCTGGCGACGGCGCGTCCTGTGATTCGCTGGGTGGTGCCGCTTGGCCTCGGCCCCGGGGTCGTTCATCGGCCGTGCTGGCGCTCAAGGGCCGCTTGCGTGGGCCATCTCCGTGCGTGGCCTCCCGCTGGTCAGCATCCTCCCCCCAGAAGGACGCGCCAGTCTGATGGCTGAAAGCCGAGGGCGCAACCCCTGCGTCTGGCCGCTCCCATGTCGCTCTCACCGAGTCTGCGCCTTCAACCCGGCCCTGCGGAGACTCATGCACGGCTGAGGTTCACCATCCTGGTTTGAACTCCATCGACGTCAAGCTGTCTCTTGCCTGCCACACCGCATCGAGTCGCGGGCTCCCGAGCACCTGGCCGCGGATTTCCGCCCATCGGGCGCGTTCGACAGCGAAACTGATGGCGACTTCCAGCCAGCGTCCAGCGATACGTGGCCGCCACTGCGTCCCGCCCCCCTCGACAGACTGCTCCGGCACTGCGCTGCCGGCCTCGTGCCGTTGCTGTTGGGAGACCCAGCAGCCATCTGCCTGTCCTGGGCTGACCATCAGCAGCAACCCCAGCACCACCCCGGCGGTGTTACGCACCGGCGCCTTGCCGGTGAGAACCAACCGTCACGTCGCCGTCGTGTGCCCCTGTCCGAGCGGGTTACGCGCCGGCACGCCGGATCGCCGGGGGAAGCGGGAGGAGGTCGCAGCGATCTTCGTCATGATAACGACCAGGCCGAGGGGGTCAATCGCAGAACTCGGATTGTGGATAACTTTCCTGAGTTCAGCGCCGACCAACGAGCAGGTCCGCGCCACCTCCGCCAGCTCCTCCTCGGACGGCCGTCCCCGCGGAACCAGCAGCGTGCCGCCGAGTTTCAGCAGCGGCACCCCCAGTTCCACGACCACAGGCAGGGGGCCCAAGGCCCGGGCGGTCGCCACGTCGAAGGACTCGCGATCAGGACCCCGCCCATAGTCCTCGAGGCGGCTGTGGACCACCCGGACGTTCCCCACGCCAAGCTCGCGTGCCGTCGCGGCGACCCAATCGAGGCGGCGCCGGTGCGCGTCCACCAGCGTGAACCACGTCGCGGGAAACGCCATCGCGAGCGGGAGCCCTGGCAGCCCGGCTCCGGAGCCAAGGTCGGCCCAGCGCTCTCCAGGCCTCGGCGCCCGGATCGAGGCGAGGCCCAGCGCATCCTCCAAGTGGCGCTCCCTGAGGCGCTCGCGCTCCCGAGGGCCCAGGAAGCCAAGCGCGACCGCGCGCTCGTAGGCGCGCTCGAGCGCGTCCAGCTCCCCTGCCGCAAGGGGGCTTGCAGGAACCTGCGATGACTCTTCCACGGCACCTCAAACGAAAGGAGAGCGAGAAGCGAGCGGTAGCGGCGATCCTACCCGCCATCACGCCAGCGTCCCCAACGTCAATGTTTCACGTGAAACATTGACGGCCTGGGAATCGACATCAGCGGTCGAAGGAACGTGTGTGGCGGTCTCCTCGAAGGGAACCAGGTCACATGTCTAAGAAAATTCGGGTTGCCACACTCAACCTCTGGGGTCGATGGGGCGCGTGGGAGGATCGGCGGTCCGTCATCATCGACGGCTTCAAAGCGCTGGAGCCTGATCTCGTCGCCCTGCAGGAGTCGATCAGGACCGATCAGTACGACCAGGTCGCCGATCTACTCGGCGACGGCTTTCACATCGTGCACCAGCAGGCCCGAGCAGACGACGGGATGGGCGTCTCGATCGCGAGCCGCTGGCCCATCGAGGAGACGCGCGAACTGGATCTCCACGTCACTCCCAGGACCGCCGGCTTCCCCTGCGCGACCCTGATCGCGGAGGTCCACACGCCTGATCCGATCGGGCCGCTCCTGTTCGTCAACCACTTGCCCTCCTGGCAGCCACCATTCGAGCATGAGCGGGAGCTCCAGGCCGTGCTGGCCGCGCAGTTCATCGAGGGGCTGGTGGGGAGCGCCGCCGGCATGTGGTCCTGGCCGGTGACCTCGACGCCGATCCCGCCGCCACGAGTATCCGCTTCTGGTCTGGCCGCCAAGCCCTCGGCGGTACCAGCGTCTGCTATCGGGACGCCTGGGAGCGGACCCATCCCGGCCCTGGCGAACCAGGGGAGACCTTCACGCCGAGGAATCCGCTGGTGACGGTTCCCGACTGGCCCTTCGGCCGGATCGACCACATCTTTGTGCGCTGGGGCGACAACGGCGGCAGCCCTACCCTCGACATCACCAACTGCCACCGGATCTTCGACCAGCCAGTCGATGGCGTCTGGGCCAGCGATCACTTCGGCGTGACCGCTGACCTCGCCGCCGCCTCCCAACAGGAATGGCATGACTGACCCGCCGCGTCCAAGCCGTCCCAGCGCAGCACGCCTCAGCAGACGCCTAACCGCCACAACGTGGCCAGCCGACGACGCAGCCTGGTCATGGCATTGCTCGCTGCCGTGCCCAGCCTATTGGGCGTTTGGCGGCACCGCCAGGATCGCCACTGTCGCAGGATCGCCACTGTCGGAGGAGCGATCGAGTGGCTTGGGCGCGCGCATGACCCAAAGCCATCGCACTCGATGCCAGCGCCGGCAGCCGCAAACTCGTGGCGCGCTGCCGGCGATGGCACTCGTCGGCCTATGGCGTCGCGCAGTCCCGCGCAAGCTGTTGCGTCGTGCCGCCTGGATCGCGGCCCTGGTGTTGACTTGTTACGGCGGCCTGCTGGTCGCCGTCGGTTCGCTGGTCTTGACCGGTGCCGTCCACCCTGGGGGCCCCATCGACCCACCCCGAGGGTCCCATCGACCGAACCGCACTGCGATGGCACGTCATGTTCTGGGACTTGTGATTCCTGATCTGGGGTCGCCTGCTCGGCATGGCTGCCTGGCAGTACGGCAGCGAACCTCGGGGCCAGGAGCATCCCGGACAACCTGACGCTCCTCACAGGAGCGACCTCTAGAGCGTCGAGAGCTAGAGCGTCATCGCGAAGATGCGCTGCGGGGTACTCCAGCGACCGTGGCTGTCAGTCTCCCATTCGAACCTCATGCCGAGGTTCTCCGCGACTCGCTGCGACGGCACATTTGACGGGTGGATGATCGCGATCAGGCGGGTGCGTCGAAGGACGTCACGCGCGTAGTCACGGCAGGCGATTGCGGCTTCAGTGGCAATGCCTCGCCCCTGGAGAGCGGGGCGGACGTGGTAGCCGATTTCGGTGTACGTCACGCCATCGATATGCTGCGGGGTGAGGCCACAGTCTCCGACGAACTCGCCGGTCTCACGAAGCGTCAGCAGCCAGAGCCCGAACCCATGCTCGTGGTAGAGGCGCTGGTTCCAGGAAATCCAGGCAAGCGCTTCGTTGCGCCGCTTCGGGCGCGGGTAGTGGCGCATAACCTGGGGATCGCCAAGCAGCGCCGCCATGTCGTCCAGATCGGCGGATCGCATCTCACGGAAGGCCAGCCGCATGGATGGCGCAGGCGGTGTCATCGCCGTTCCAGTTTGCATCGCGAGCGACGCCCTTGGACATCGATGTTTCACGTGAAACATTGCGTCGCCCGTCACAAGGCCGCCGTCGGCCCGCAGCGGTGAAATCAGGTTGCGGACTTTCGACAGGATGGAGATCATCGCCAGAGGCGATCCTGACCGTGACGAGGAGGTCAGCGCGATGCGCATGGTGGTGGGTCGGCGTCTTCGGGACGTGGACGTCGGCTGATTCAAGGAACTGACCGCCCGTCATGCGGCGGTCACCATCGATCTGGGAACTGGCGACGGGCGCTCTGTGCTCGCCGCTGCCGCCGCCGAGCCTGATCGGCTCGTCATCGGTGTCGACGCCAACGCCGCAGCGATGGCGTCGGCGTCACGGCGGGCCGCTGCGAAGGCCAGTCGTGGGAGACTGCCGAACGCGCTGTTCGTGGTCGCCCCCATCGAGGCGCTCCCACCATAGCTGCTGGGTTTGGCGGATCAGGTCACGGTTCACTTCCCCTGGGGGTCGTTGCTGCGAGGCCTCCTCGACGCTGAACCGCCGATCATGACCGCGCTGAGTCAGCTGATGCGCCCAGGCGCGACCTTGTCGCTGCTGGTCTCGTCGACGCCCCGTGATCAGGGTGTCGGCGTGGCACCGATCCAGGAGGAGACCCTGCTCGCCCTCGCCAAGGCGTATCGCTGCTTCGGGCTGAAGATGACCACGGTCCGTCCGGCGACCGCCGTGGACGTGGCCGCCGCCCATTCGACCTGGGGCAAACGCCTCGGTGCTGGCGTGCAGCGGCCGGCATGGGTGCTGCGGGCAACCTTCGCGGCGTCGTCGCCGGAATCGCTGGCATGCGCATGGCCGCAGCGGTAGGCGGTCGGGGAGCGAGGATGTTGAAGCCGCGCGCTACCGTGGCTGTCGGCGACGCGGCCACGCATCCCGCAGGAGGACCGATGAGCGTGTTCAGACCAGCCGAGATCGAGTACCTCGCGAGCCAACGGCTCGGGCGGCTTGCGACTGTTGGGCCCGACGGGCTCCCGCACGTCGTCCCGGTGTCCTTCCGGTACAACCCTGACGCCGACAGCATCGACATCGGCGGCCATCACTTCGCTGCGCGCAAGAAGTTCCGCGATGTCCAGCGGACTGGCGTCGCGGCGCTGGTCGTCGATGATGTGCTCCCGCCATGGCAACCACGCGCGGTCGAGGTGCGCGGCGCCGCGGCCACGCTCGACACCGGCGGGAAGGCGATCAACGGGGACTTTGACGATCCGGTCATCCGGATCACCCCCCGGCGGATCGTCTCCTGGGGACTCGAGGAGCAACGCCAGGCCCGCTCCGTGCAATGATCGCGCGGAGGCACCGCTCCGACCCAGCGATCAAGCGCGATCAAGGGCGAGGGCCGGCGGCGACCCACGAGGCGACGCCGGCGCGAGGAGCGTGCATGCGGCTGCTGGTGTTCCTCCATGGGACGGCGCTCATGCACGCTGGCGGGGTCGGGCGGACCCCCGAACAGCGCGTCGCGCAGGTTCGCACCGGGCAGGATCCAACGCTGCACGACTACGGTGCCTATGTTCCCGTTGGCGATGTCGTCGCCAAGCTCTGGCGCTGGCAGCGGCAAGGCGCGCGGATCGACTACCTCAGCTCCCACCGCGACCCCGACGACGTCGCCAAGGACGCGCAAGTCCTCGGCAGGCACGGATTCCCGCCTGGTCGGGTGCTCGCCCGCCAGCCTGAACAGAGCTACGGCGACCTGGCCGCAAGCGAGTCGCCCGACATCCTCATCGAGGACGACTGCGACAGTATCGGCGCCCACCAGATGACCCACCCGCAGATCCGCCCCGACCTCCGCCGTCGCATCGGGTCGATCGTCGTCCCCGAGTTCGGTGGCATCGACCACCTCCCGGACTCCCTGGAGGAGCTCCAGGCCTTTGCGATCAGGCGGGGAGGATGAGCACGCGGCGGTTCGGTTCCTCGCCGAGGCTTTCGCTGCGGAGGTGGGGGAGGGCGGCGACCACGTCGTGGACCAGCTTGCGCTCGAAGGCGGGCATGGGGCGGAGCTCCTCGCCCTGCTGGGTGCGGGCGACCCGCTCGGCGACGGCCTTGGCAGTGGCGACGACCTCGTCGCGGCGGCGGGAGCGGTAGCGGTCGACGTCGACGGCGATGCGGACCCAGCGCTGGGTCTGGCGGAGCACCGCCAGACGGGTCAGCTCCTGGAGCGCGTTGAGCGTCTCGCCGTCGGTCCCGATCAGGAAGTCCAGCTTGTCGCCCTCGATGTCGACGTGCCCGCCGGCGTCGTCGACCCAGGTGGTGATGTCGCCGTCGATGTCGAGGATGTCGAGCAGCCCCTCGATGAAGTCGCCGGCCAGCTCGGTGTCGGCGGCGACCACCTCGGGGTCGTCGACCTCCTCGTAGCGGGACCCGGGCCTCGCCCTGTCGCCGCCAGCCCCAGTGGCGTTCGGCGGCGCGTCAGGAGCGGCGAACGTCGCCAGCGCCGAAGCCGTCGAGGCCGAGGTAGGTGCGTCTGACGCGAGCACGGTCGAGCCTCCGGCTCCCGCTCCGAAGCTGGTGTCGGGAACCGTGGCTGCCACCGTCCGGGGCGTCACCCGCACCCAGGCCGGCTCGCCGACCTTCCCGAAGGTCGACGAGATCGGCTCACTGAGGACCTCGACGTCGACCTGGTCCTCGCGGAGCCCGAGTTTGGCGGCGGCCATGGCGACGGCCGCCGCCACCGTCTTAGCGCTTGCCTCGGCGTGGGCCACTTGACCTGCCCTTTCCAGATGAGCGGCCACCGCCGGGCCGGCGCGCGCTGCCGCCTGTGCCCGGCTTGCCAGCCTGCGTGGACCCTCCTTGCCCCTGCTTGCCGGTGTTGGCACTGCCGCCCGCTCCACCGCCGGCCTGCGTGGCGTCCTTGCCTTGGTTCCCACCCTGCCCTTTGTTCCCACCCTGCGACTTCTGCCCGGCCCCGGCGCTGCGCTGCGGGTTGCCGCGACCACTCCCACCGCTGCTGCCACTGCCGTTCTTCCCAGTCGCCGCGTTGCCAGGACTGGCTCCCTGGCCTTGGGCCTCGCTCCCCTCCGACTCGGACGGCTTGAGCAGGCCGCGGAACAGGCCGAGGGAGCCGAGCCCCCTGCGCTCCGCGCCGTCTGGTGCCAGCGCCGGCGCCGGCGCGGTGGCCTGCTTCACCGGGCGCACCGGCCCGCCACCCCCTCCAGCACCAGCACCAGCCGCGGCCGGCTGCGGGGCGTTGCGGAGCAGCACCCACTGCTGGCCCATGGTCCACAGGTTGGTGGTCACCCAGTAGATGACCACCGCCAGCGGGAAGTTGATCGAGATGAACACGAAGAACAGCGGCATGATCTTCATCATCGTGGCCTGCTGCGGGTTCATCTGCGCCGCCTGCTTGGACATCAGCTGGCGCTGGGAGATGAAGGTGGTCACCGCCATCCCGATGATCAGCACCAGGATCGTGACGCCCGACACCGACAGCAGCTTGTCCCAGCCGTGGAGCTGGCTCCAGCGCTGCTCCAGCGGGACGCCGAAGAAGTTCTTGCCGAGCAGGATGTTGGTCTCGCCGGCCAGGTTCTTGCTGTAGATGACCCGGTACAGCGCGAAGAAGAACGGCATCTGCGCCAGCAGCGGCCAGCAGCCCGCCAGTGGGTTGATGCCGTGCTCCTTGTAGAGCTTCATCAGCTCTTCGTTCATCTTCTGCTTGTCGTTCTTGAACTTCGCCTGGACCTGCTTGATCTTCGGCGCCATCTCCTGCATCGCGCGGGTCGATCGGACCTGCTTGACCGTGAGAGGAATCAGCACGATGCGGACGGCGAGCGTCAGCAGCACGATCGAGAACCAGTAGCTCTGTCCCCCCAGGAGCGGCTCAGTGACGTGCTGGAAGAACTTCAGGACGAGATACATCCCGTCACGGAAGCTGTCGAAAAGGCCGATGAGGCCGGAAGCTGCTATCACAAAGTGCCTTCTCTCATACGCGCTGAACGTTCGCTGCCGTATCGTCGGCGCCCTTGCGAGTCGTGCCCTTGGGCAACTCCGCCGGCCTCCCATGGACAGCATCTCTTCGCCCGCCTGCATGCTCGGCGGCTCCGCCGGCCTCCCATGGTCGGCTTCCCTCGCGCCCGCCTGCATGGGAGGCCGGCGGAACGTAATCGAACCCGCCAGGATGGAACGGCTGGCACTTCACCAGGCGACTGACGGCGAGCCAGGTCCCCCGGGCAGCCCCGTGGACCTCGATCGCGGTCTTGGCATACTGGGAACACGATGGGTAGAACCGGCAGCGGGGGCCGAGCGCCGGGCTGATCCAGCGCTGGTAGCCACGGATGGCCGCGAGCAACGCAAGCGCTGGCCGACTCCGTGTGCGCCCGCGCCGCGGCACGCTCCGCGACTCCTGATTCACCGCCCGTCGCCTCCGTCCAGACCGGCGGCGGTCAGGACGCTGCGCAGGTCGCTGGCGACGTCGACGTAGGACGCGCCCGCCACGCTCGGGCGCGCCACGACCACCAGGTCGAGACTGTCCGGGATGTTCCTGCCCTCAAGCCGCAGCGCCTCGCGGAGCAGGCGCTTGGCGCGGTTCCTGGCGACGGCGCCGCCTACCTTGCGGCTGACCACGAACCCGGCGCGGGGCGGGCCGCTTCCGGTGGTGCGCTTGGCGACGTACACCACAACCGCGCCCTTGGCATAGGAACGGCCGGTGGAGAACACCGACCGGAATGCCGCCGGGGAGCTCAGACGGTCAACGGTGGCCATTGGCATGCCCCGGCCCTATGCGGACAGCCGCTCGCGGCCCTTGGCGCGACGCCGAGCGAGGATGGCGCGCCCGGCACGGGTCCGCATCCGAATGCGAAATCCGTGCGTCTTCGACCGCTTCCGGTTGTTCGGTTGGAATGTGCGTTTCACGACGATGGCTCCCTTGACCTGGTAAAGGCGGAGGCAGGCAAGACCGAGGCGCAAGAACGCGCCGAAGAACCGATGGTACGGTCCCCTCTGAACATGCGTCAACGCGGCGCACTGTCCTCAAACCTTGCCATGCTCGGCTAGCCGGACAGGGCCTCCTCCTCTCCTCAGGGTACAGCGCTCCCCTCAGAATGAGCCTTCCCGCCCTTGAGGAGGGCCTCCGCCCGATGCTATTCTCCGCGCGCCTTCACTTTTGGCGGCTCACGCGTTCGGCCCGGCTTCCCCGTTTCGGCCTTCCGCTCACTTCAGCGAGGTCGCGCCGTCTCTCCCGGAACCTGCTTGGCGGGACTACCGCATCCGTAGGGGGTTGGTTCTCCACACCTGTGGACGGGGGTGTGGATATCTGGGTGGCACAGGGCCTCCATGGGCCGCACACGCTGCGGTTGTGGAACGCCGAACACCGGGGAAAGGGGCGAGTGGGCGGTGGCCGAGGAACTGCATGAGGGTCCCCACGAAGACGCGGCAGCACTCTGGACCACCTGCCTGGAGTCGCTCGACGGCGCCGGGTCGACGCACAAGGCATGGCTGGCGCAGACCAAGCCGGTCTCGATCGTCGGAGAGACGCTGGTCCTCGCGGTTCCCGACGAGTTCGTCAAGGAGTGGGTGGAGCAGCGCTACGCCCCGACCGTTCTCGCGGCCCTATCACGGGTCGCTGGGCGGCCGCTGGCTATTCGGGTCACGGTTCGACCTGTGGATGAGCCTGTGGAAACTGTGGAAGAAGAGCTTCCCAGGACCGCCGCTCCAGCGAATGTGCCTGGAAAAGCGGGCAACGATCATCCACAACTCAACCCCAAGTACACCTTCGACCGCTTCGTGATCGGCTCCTCCAACCGCTTCGCCCACGCCGCCGCGGTGGCGGTCGCCGAGGCCCCCGCCAAGTCCTACAACCCGCTGTTCATCTACGGCGGCGCCGGCCTCGGCAAGACCCACCTGCTGCACGCCATCGGCCACTACGCCGGCACCCTGTTCGTGCAGCTCCGGGTGCGCTACGTCTCCAGCGAGCAGTTCACCAACGACTTCATCAACGCGATCCGGGACGACCGCGCCGGCGCCTTCCAACGGCGCTACCGCGACATGGACATCCTGTTGATCGACGACATCCAGTTCCTGGAGGGCAAGGAGCGCACCCAGGAGGAGTTCTTCCACACCTTCAACGCGCTCCACAACGCCGACAAGCAGATCGTGATCTCCTCCGACCGGCCGCCCAAGCAGATCGCCACCCTGGAGGACCGCCTGCGCAGCCGCTTCGAGTGGGGACTGATCACCGACATCCAGCCGCCGGACCTGGAGACGCGGATCGCGATCCTGCGCAAGAAGTCGAGTGCCGACCGGCTGAACGTGCCCGACGACGTGCTCTCCTTCATCGCCTCCAAGGTGGCCTCCAACATCCGGGAGCTGGAGGGCGCGCTCATCCGGGTCACCGCCTTCGCCTCGCTGAACCGCAGCGCCATCGACCTGGCCCTGGCCGAGATCGTGCTCAAGGACCTCTTCCCCGACGAGGGCACCCACGAGGTGTCGGTGCAGGTGATCATGGCCGAGACCGCCGCCTACTTCGGCCTGACCGTCGAGGACCTCACCGGCTCCAGCCGCTCGCGGCTGCTGGTCACCGCCCGCCAGATGGCGATGTACCTCACCCGGGAGCTGACCCCGCTGTCGCTGCCCAAGATCGGCCAGGCGTTCGGCGGGCGCGACCACACCACCGTCCTGCACGCCGCCAACAAGATCCGGGACCTGATGCGCGAACGGCGCAGTATCTACAACCAGGTGCAGGAGCTGACCAACCGGATCAAGATCCGCGCCCAGCAGGTGTCGTGAGGATGGTCACGACGATGGCCGCGAGGGGCCCCGGCGGCATGTGGACGACCTGGGGACAGGATGTGCACGGATTGGGGACGGCGCGCGAGCCCCTGGGGGAGGGGACCGACCTGGGGATGGAGCACCCCCGCTGTCCCCAGGCCGAAATGAACTTCCACAGCAGCGCTGAGCTGGGCGGACGGCCCTCTGTCCACATACCCACAGGGCCTATGACTATGACAAGGTTTTCTTATTCTCTTATCTCTTAACACCAATACCCTGGGGACAGCGCGTGGGAGGTTCACCGTGAAGTTCACGACCGAGCGAGACAACTTCGCCGATGCCGTCCAGTGGGTGAGCCGGACGGTCTCCACCCGGCCGACCCTTCCCGTGCTGGGTGGAGCTCTGCTGGAGCTGACCGGTGAGAGCCTGCGGCTGGCCTCCACCGACCTGGAGCACACCGGCGAGGCGGTAGTGCAGGTCCGCGGCGAGACCGACGGCCGCGTGGTGGTCCCCGGCCGCATCTTCGGCGACGTGATCCGCAACCTCCCCGCCGGCGTGGTCGAGATCCAGGCCGGCGACGGCGGCCTCGCGGTCCGCTGCGGCTCCACCTCGCACGAGCTGCGGCTGCTCGACGCCGAGGATTTCCCGACGCTGACCCAGCCGTCCATGGAGCACACCGCGACCCTGCCCGGCGAGGTCCTGGCGGGTGCCGCCCGCCAGGTCGCCCGCGCCGCCTCCCACGACGAGGGCCGCCCGGTGCTCACCGCCGTCCTGTTCGAGGCCGAGGCCGAACGCCTCACCCTGGCCGCCACCGACTCCTACCGGCTCGCCGTCCGCGAGCTGGAGTGGAGTTGGGCGCACCCGACCATGACCGCGCTGGTCCCCGCGCGGGCGTTGAGCGAGGCGGCGCGGCAGTTCGCCGGCGAGACCGCCGTCGAGGTCGCCATCGAGCCGCATCAGGTCACCTTCGCCGGCGGCGGCTGGCGCCTCACCTCCCGCCTGGTCGAGGGCGACTTCCCGCCGTTCCGCAGCCTGATCCCGTCTGGCTACGAGAACCTCGCCACCGTCGAGCGCCAGCCGCTGCTCGACGCGCTCAAGCAGGTCGCCCCCTATGGCCAGAACAACAACCCGGTGCGGCTCAGCTTCGAGCGCGACCGCCTCCAGGTCGACGGCAGCCTCCAGGACGTCGGCCGCGGCGCGGCCGCGATCGACGTCAAGTACGAGGGCGAGGCGCTGACGATCGCGTTCAACCCGACCTACCTGAGCGAGGGGGTCGCTGCCGTCGTCGACAACGAGATCATCTTCGAGATCCGCGACGGCCTCAAGCCGGCCCTGGTCCACGGCAACGAGCGCCACGGATTCATGTACCTGATCATGCCCGTCCGCCTCCCGGCGTAGCGGCGTATCGACGCAACCCCGCGCCATGACGCGACCTCGCGAGTGAGACTTGAGCGCCTGGAGCTGACCGACTTCCGGAACCATCCGGCGGCCTTCGTCGCGTTCCCGCCCGGGGCCTCGGTCCTGGTGGGCCCGAACGGCGTCGGCAAGACCAACGTGGTGGAGGCGATCGGCTTCCTGGCGATCCTCGGGTCGCACCGGGCCGGGCAGGAGGCCAACCTGGTGCGCGAGGGCGCCAGCGCCGCGGTGATCCGGGCATTGGTGGAGCGCGAAGGCCGCAAGGTCCTGCTGGAGGTGGAGCTGCGCCCCGGGACTGGCGTCCGCGGTCGCGTCAACCGGGCGGCGGTGCCGCGCGCTCGCGACCTGCTCGGGGTGGTGCGCGCCACCCTGTTCGCACCCGAGGACCTCGCCCTGGTGCGCGGCGACCCGGAGGAGCGCCGCCGCCTCCTCGACGCCCTGGCGGTGCAGCGGCTGCCTCGCTACCTGGCGAGCCGCCACGACTACGACCGGATCCTGCGGCAACGCAACACCCTCCTGCGCAGCGCCGGCGGCCGCCTCCCCGCCGGCGGCGGCCTCGCCACGCTGGAGGTCTGGGACGACAAGCTGGCCGCCGCCGGTGCCGAGCTGTGGGCCGAGCGCCTGCGTCTGGTTGAACGGTTGCGCCCGCTGGTCCGGGCGGCCTACCAGGAGCTGGCCTCCCGCCCTGACCTGGTCGACCTGACCTATCTGTCCTCGGCGCTGGGCGAGCGGGCAGCTGGGGTCGGGGCTGGGGCTGGCACCGCAGCTGGCACCGCCGCGGTCGGCGCTCGGGCCGAGGCGCCGCCACCGGAGCCCCCGCTGCTGGCGCGGCTGCTCCGCGAACGCCTGCTGGCCGATCGGACCCGCGAGATCGAGCGGGGCCTCACCCTCTCCGGGCCGCACCGCGACGATCTCGCGCTGTCGCTGCAGGGCCTCCCCGCCAGGACCCACGCGTCCCACGGGGAGGCGTGGTCGTTCGCGCTGTCGCTGCGGCTCGCCGCCCACCAGCTGCTGAGCAGCGAGGGCGAGGAGCCGGTCCTGCTGCTCGACGACGTGTTCGCCGAACTGGACCGCCGCCGCCGCGAGCGTCTGGCGGCGGCCGCGATGTCGGTGGAGCAGGTCATCATCACGGCGTCGGTGACCGAGGAGCTGCCACCGGAGCTGAAAACCGCGATGTTTCACGTGGAACCAGGGAAGATAACCTCTGTACCGGGGCAAAGCGGGTGAGTCGATGAATCGGGGTTGGGACCGCGACCCGCGGCCGATCGGCGACGAGATCGCCGCCATGCTGCGCTCGCGCGGGTGGCAGCAGCGCCTGCTCGCCGCCCGGGTCACCTCCCGCTGGCCCCAGGTGGTCGGCGAGGCGGTGGCGGCGCACTGCCATCCCGGCCGGCTGGAGGGCGACGGCACGCTGCATGTCGTGGCCGACTCCGCCACCTGGGCCACGCAGCTCAGCTACCTGCAGATGACCCTGCTGGAGCGCCTCGCCGTCGTCTGCGGCGCCGGCGTGGTCAAGCAGCTCCACATCCGCACCGACGAGGCACGTAGCCGACGCCGGCCGAGTACGGAGGCGAGCTGAGCAATGCCAATCGTGGGAGGCCGGCGTAGCCGGTCGCCCTCAGGATGAGGCCATCCCCTTATCCACAAGTTCATCCAGTGGTGTGGAAAACCTCGCTCGGCCGGTGCGCTGGCTTCGGGAGTGCTGTCACAGCAGGTGGGTAAGCTCTCGTTGCGATGGTTGGACCGGCAAGCGTGAAGCACAGCCTGCGGCGCACCCCGTGACCATGCCCCGCATCTGCCCGCTGACCTGCATGAATGCCCGGCTCAGTGGGGAGGTGCGTGGTATACTCGTGAGGGAACTTCCCCCTCATCCGCGCACTGCGAACGGGTCCCGCTCGCTCGGCGCCGCTTGGCGCTCTGGGTCGTGGCGTGCTCGTTTGAGCCGGCGCCGGGATGAGGGGCTTGGACAAGGAGTCTGATGGCAACGGCCTACACCGAGGAATCGATCAAGGTCCTGGAGGGCTTGGAGGCAGTCCGCAAGCGCCCAGGCATGTACATCGGGTCGACCGGACTGCGTGGCCTCCACCATCTGGTCTACGAAGCTGTGGACAACTCGGTCGACGAGGCGCTGGCCGGGCATTGTGACACGATCGATATCACCCTGCTGGCCGACGGCGGCTGCCGGGTGGTCGACAACGGGCGCGGCATCCCCGTGGGGGAGCACCCGGTCGAGCACCGCTCCACGCTTGAGGTCGTCATGACCAAGCTGCACGCCGGCGGCAAGTTCGGCGGCGACAGCTACGCCGTCTCCGGCGGGCTCCACGGCGTCGGCATCTCGGTGGTCAACGCCCTCTCGACCCGCCTGGTGGCCGAGGTCATCCGCGACGGCCACCGCTGGCGCCAGTCGTTCCTGCGCGGCACCCCCACCGGCGACGTCGAGCGGCTGGAGAAGGTCAAGGGCCACGGCACCACGGTGTCGTTCTGGCCCGACCCGGAGATCTTCGAGGAGACCGAGTTCCGCTTCGACACGCTCTCCAAGCGCATGCGGGAGATGGCCTTCCTCAACGCCGGCCTGGCGATCACCCTGACCGACCAGCGGAGCGATCCGCCCACCAGCGAGCGCTACCTGTTCGAGGGCGGCATCCGGGACTTCGTGTCGCACCTGAACGACTCCAAGGAGCCGGTCCACCCCGCGATCATCTACTTCCAGGGCGAGAACCACAGCGCCGAGGTGGAAGTCGCGATGCAGTGGAACAGCGGCTACAACGACGCCGTCTACACCTTCGCCAACACCATCAACACCGTTGAGGGCGGCACCCACGAGGAGGGCTTCCGCGCCGCGCTGACCTCCCGGGTCAACGCCTACGCGCGCGCCAACAACCTGCTCAAGGAGAAGGACGACAACCTCAGCGGCGACGACGTCCGCGAGGGTCTCACCGCGATCGTCTCGGTGAAGCTGCGCGAGCCCCA
>WNGD01003295.1_pt1 | contig 16483 bp, 17 predicted proteins | sample 5400671 | NCBI WGS metagenome assembly WNGD01 (sample SAMN13153369, study PRJNA577476) | soil metagenome | isolation source: 40 cm soil or saprolite under grassland replicate 2 | place: USA:California | collected 2016-06-15 | reverse complement strand
GGAGCGGCGTCCCTGGTGTTGGACCACGGCAAAGAACCGCAGCCGTCGGCTCCCGGCGTATGCCAGGATGAGCGGGTTCAAGCGATGCGCGATCCGGGCTATCAGAGGATGATTACGGACGGGACGTCCTTTGATTGCCATACCATTATTCCTTGACATTATCATTTCTCCTTTTGGCAACGAGGTCTCCTAGAAGCCCAGGTTTTGCTTGACCAGGATAATCGTGATGCGACCGGGGAGGTGTTCCCCGTTGACGATCAGCAGCTTATTCATCCGACTTCCCTGGCCATACACCTGGCGCGTGCGCGCATCCTCCAGGGGATAGCTGTATTCCTGAACACGACGAAAGCCCTCATCCAGAGTATGCACGAGTTTTTGCGTTCCAACCACCCACACCACGCTGCGTGCTCCCGCGGCGGCAGGCCCTAACTGGCTCCCCATGGCGGAAGCGATGAGTATCTGCCCCTGCTCGGTAATAGCATGCACGCTTCCCACCAACACATCAGGGCTGGCGATCAATCTGCGGATTTCTTGCTGTTGTGTCATGCGATCAAGGGAGTGCAGGCGTGCGCGAACCGACTGAAACCGCGTGGCATGCTCAATATCGGCGTCCAGACCAAGCAGTTCGAGGGTGCGTGACGGTGAATTATACACCTCGGCCTCCGATGGGATCAGATCAAGAACCTGCGTTCTGGCCTCCTCACTGGTCTGGGCTACCACTGCTCGGATACCGTGTGCTTCGAGCGCCTGCACCGTTTGCGCGATCTGTTCATCCGATGCTAGCCGCGTAAATTCCTGATTGGGTACAAGTGTCTCCATGACGATGATTTCCACTTTCGTTGTAACACACTCCTACTTGAGAGGAAAGCTGGTGCTCCTTACGGACAGTAGCTTTCCTCTCAAATCAAGGGAATAACATGCTGTCAGCGTGTCTTCCCCGCAGGTTCCCCGGCCGGTGCCTTGAACAGGCGCTCCAGGCCGGTGAAGGGAGCCAGTGGGATCACATCAAAGTCGATCAGGTGCAACTGCGCGAATGGTAAGGTGGCGAGAGCCTCTCTGGCGGTTTCCTCGCTTGCACTTTCGAGCATCAACACGACTCTGCCCGGTTCGTTCGCGCGGGTATAGAACTCGCGGCAGATGCCCCGCAAGTAGAGTTCCCACACGGCTCGAGTTTCCGCTGCCGCGTGTTGTAGAATCTCTTCCCGCGAGACGCCCTCGATTGGCTTTGGCATGACTAACATTTTCATAGGATATAGCCTCCAAATTCTCTGTTCGTAGAAACGTTGTCGTGATCTTTCCCAGAAAGACCATCACAAAACAAGAGGGTCGAGGGGTCGTTTTTGTGACAGATGGCTGGAACAAATCGCCTGGTTCCAGAACTAAAGCGTATTGCCCAGATGGCGCTGCCTGGTCGCTTCCAGAAAGCGGGACAGCACATCGTGATCCTGTCCCGCTTTGGCTGGAATATCAAAACAGAAGAGAAAACTTATCAGTTCATTGAAGATGATGAAGAGGTCCTCTCGAAAATCTCTTCCCATTGGCCAACTCTTACGCAACGCGAGGAGAGAGTGTGATCCTCTCCTGCTTTTGTGGAGTATGAAAACAGAAGAACAAGCCCATCAATTCGTAAGGGTTAGTGAGAGTTCCCTCTCTCAATAGAGAACTGTTCAAAGAAATGGCCTCTGCTTCATTCCCTTTATCTTCCCATAAACACATATACCGTTTGATCTTTTTATATAAAAATTGATAATTTGATGTTTAGATAAACAGGACCCTTCTGAACCCTCTTGGGAAGTTCAGTTGGAAAGGAAAAACGATCAGAATGAGAGTTCAGATGGACTCATCCGCTCGCTTTGGAGGGCTTTTTGGGTCCTTTCATCACCACGCCGTAGCGAGGTGCAGGCTCAGGATGAACCCCCCGAGCTCGACCAGGCGATTTTCCACGACTTTGGCATCGGCGGGCGGGAGTGCCAACCTGCGACAAAAATGAGCACCTGACACCCCAGTTCTTGGCAGGCCCGCAAAAAGTCGGCGGCCGCATACCAGCGATCTGCCACGACAATGATAGGCCGGCCCATCAAGGGAACCAACGCACGCAACTGCGCCATCGAGGTAGCGATGGCCGTTTGCCTGGTCGCAATCCGTTGTTGATCGAGAATGCCCACCCAACTGCTGGGGTGCTCGGGCAAGAGCATCACGGTCGAAAACTGCCACCCTACGCTGATTGGCTTGACCGCGCGGGGCAAATTCGAGACATGAATGATGCCACGATCCTGACTCGTGTGCGCATCAGGACGTGGGATACTGCTGGCATCTACGCTGATCCAGACCGTCTCTCCCACCGCAACATCAGAGAGCAGAGCCTGGACCCATGCCTGCCGCAACCGGTCTTCATTCATCTCGCCATGCTCCAAGGCTTGGTAGAGACTGGGCCACTGCCGTTCAAAGGTGGGCGATTGCGACAGTTCTGGCAAACTGCGTGCTTGCTCTTGACAGAGCAAGGCATCACACAAATTGAACAGCGCATCAGCTCCTCGCTCAAAACTGTCGTAGATCTGCTGGCGAACCTGCTTCAATGTGTTAAAGTTCAAGGCGTAATGTCCGTTTACTGTTTGGTTTTGTTCAAGTACATTACGCTTTCAGGCAATCTTTGGCAACCAAAGGTTGCCTTTTTTCCTGGTTTATCTAAACGTCAATAATCATCGGGTTATCTTAAATGCATCTCCTTGCAGCGATCTCGTTGCGCAGTCCGTGGGTCTTGACGGGCCAACATTTGATCTCTTCCCGGTCACTGTTCAGCACGAAGAGATAGAGAGCGGGAGAGCCCAACAGGGCCCTCCCAATAGTGGTAATGCGGTGAGTCGCCATGAACTGCCCGTCTCACCTTCAGTGAAGGCTGAAGTGAGGGAGCACGAATTGTGCCACGTCGTGCCCAAGCTTGAGACCAGCCTCGTGATCGATCCGTGTATGCTGTCCCGCGTAGATGCGGCTTAAGCCAGCCTCTATCGCAACGTCATTATAGCTGGTAAAGTTCCGAACAACGCTCGGCAGAACGTCGGAGGCAAGGCGAATATGATCCTGATTCCCGAAGAAGGCGGCCAACACGGTTGCTCCGGCTGCACTAATCGTACTGTGAGCGCCTGGATACGAGGGATCAAGTGCGGTGGCGGCGAACGGCGTCCACTTTGGGTCACTGACCGTCGCCGGATTCCCATCAGTGTCAGCCAGGCGGATGGCTGTGACGGGCCTCCACAACCGGTAGTGGTATTTGGCGTCGTAGAAGGCAATGGTGCTGTCGGCGAGGGACAGGTTGAGCGTCGCGAACAGCCGTGCGCTGGTCTCCAGGTTGGTATGGTGCGCCAGCGCCTCGTTCTCGGCGATCTCATTCCAGGTATTCCAGATCGGTCCTGCCCAGAACTTTGCGATCACGGTCTGCTCAGCCGTCCGCGTCGTGCTGGTTTTTTGGCCCAGGCTCTTTACCTGATTGATAGCTTGTGCATATGCCTGGCTGGTCAAAGCGGGAGGTGGTGCCGGACGGAACTGCTCCGCGTTGTTGAGCACGAAGGGTGTCACGTTGCCCCAGGTGGTGAACACAGGTGCCACGAACTTCGGCGGCGTGAGTCGGTAGTTGCCCGGCTGGTTACCCGGTGTAAAGGGCGGTGGTGTGGAGGCGAACCCATCAGTGGCGCGGATAGCGAGTAAACGGGCAGCTACAGCCTGACCGATCTGGATTCCCTGCTGTTTGCCTGCTCCATCAGGGATTGGGGCGAGCTCATTGTTGAGCTGCTGATCGAGTGCCGCCTTCATCTTGGGGTAGAGCGCCACCAGGGTATCATGGCCGGCCTGGGCGGCTGCTGCGTCGGCTCTGGCACTTTGGGGAGCGGATACCGAGAAGAGGTAGGCAGGAGCGTCTTGAGTGATGGAGACGACGGCGTCGTAGATCGCTGCATGCAAGATGGCGAAACTGCGCGTCGGGTGAACCGTGGTCGGTTGAGCACCGGGCGTTTGAACGATATGGAGCAGTTCCTTGTTCCAGGCAATGACGATAGCACCGGAGCCACTGGCACCGTTCGTAGCGGCGTTGCTGCTCGCACTGGTCGTCAATGTGGTTGAAACGATCAACACGGCGATTACTGAAGCGATCACCAGGAAAGTGCCAACAGAGGTTGCTACGATCAGCTTCTTCCTCTTCATACCTGCGTTCTCCTTCTGATTGACGTATTACTCAGGAATAGAGTTATCACCGTGTCCAGCAAAAATCTCATCGAGTAGTTTCTCCTTTTGTTCTGAGTCAAATGTGACCAGCGGGTGATTGTGCATTGCAAAAGATGTCCCGACCGGGACGCATGACGTTGTTGGGAAACGCTTCTGTACTACTGTCGTCACAATATATATAGCTTAAATGGAGGCAAGGAGACATCGGCAGGATCATCTAATATTTCCCTCTTCTTGCTCTGGTATCCCCTAGACAGAATTACCTACCTGGAATGGTGACACTTTTGGCTTTCAGAATCTCCGCTTATTTAAGAAGGGCTCTCACCAGTCATCTCATGCCGCACTGTTCATCATGCGCCCTTACTCCTGAGCTTCATTCAGTAAACGCAGAACCTGTAGAGCCTGAGTGACATGTTTCTCAGAGGTGAATTGCGAGAAAAAGATGTGGCGTACAATTCCTTGCCTGTCGATGATATAGGTCACGCGTCCCGGTAATCCAAAAGCTGTGGGTACACCATAGCGTTCCCTGATGGTACCTTCTACGTCGCTCAACAGTGGGAAGGGAAGGTGGTGCTTCGCGGCAAACTGCTGATGAGACTTTACCGAATCTGGGCTAATCCCGATAACTTCTGTTCCAGCATCTTTGAAGATCTTATAGCTGTCCCGAAAAGCACATGCTTCGGCTGTACAGACCGTCGTATTATCTTTGGGGTAGAAGTAGAGGACAATATTTATCTTCCCGAGCAAATCCCCCAGTTGTAATGGCATCCCTGTTTGGGAGGGCAATGCAAAGTCTGGGGCCGGGTCGCCAACCCGCACCTTTCTTTTGGCTGATGACACTTGTTTGTCGTGCTGGCTCATAGAATATCCTCCCTTTGAAATGAGCAAGTGGGCAGCTTATAGTCTCGTTATAGCTCAGCATATTACACGCTGCATGGTAGAGTTGGTATTGCAAGCAAAAGAGTCGTATGATCAGGATGAGGCACCGTGTTATTGAGCGTTCCCGTGTCAATACTGCGATTCTCCCACCTGTCATTGGAAAAATAGCCCGGACAGAAAGAGGCCAAACTCAGGGAACCAGGTGGAACGTGAATACTTCAGATGCTCACGCTCTCATACAAGGTATATCTCAATGAGGGTAACAATTCATCAACAGAAGCGTGTAATTTCTTCTAGAGGCAGTGCGGGAGGATATAGACAGAATTACCGATTTCTCAGCGCCAACAGGAGCATAACTATTCCCACCACTGAGAACTTGTATCGGGATGACGCATGTTACCTCTTGCTTAGCATCGTAGGCGCTAAGGAGTCACAGAGAGGGTTCACTAACAGGATCAATCAGAGCGATTGTAGAAGTTTAAGAGAGGTTGTGTTCGATAGCATAGCGGGTGGCGGCACTGCGTGACTTGACACCAGCCTTGCTATAAATGGTACTTATGTGGGCATGGACAGTGCGATGGCTCAGAGTCAGCTTCTCGGCTATCTGGAGATCGGTCAAGCCCTCGGCAAGTAGACGTAGCACCTCTACTTCTCGTGCCGTCAGCCCGGCAGGATAGGTTGGTGCCGACCTGACTGGCACACTTGGAGGTGAAAGCAATTTTTTGCCCCTTGCAGCAAGTGCCTGTTCGGGTGTCATGGAACGTCCTTGCGACCACGCGGCTGCAAATGCCTTCTCCCCAAGGTGGGCACGCACTACCGCCACAGAGCGCTCATAGTCAGCAAGCTCGACGCGCGGAATGGGTATGCCAGCACCTTCGCGTAACGCTTCTGATACCCCCCATAGCTGTGCGGCCCACGCCAGTTGTCGCTGGGCCGCAACGATTTCCCCTAACTCCAGCAGATACACAGCCGCCACCCATTTTTCGTTCAGCGCACTTGATATCATCAGGCTCTCTTCGTGATGCGTGTATGCGGTTACATAATCGCCCTCGGTAGCACATATCTTTCCCAAAACGGAGAGCGACTTGGCTATACCATGCCGATGTCCCAGTTCTCTGTAGAGCACGATACTCTTCTCGGCGAGCATATGTGCTGTGACAAGGTCTTTTTGCTGCAAAGCTACTTGTGCAGAGACACAATAATACGCCGCCAGACCTTCTTTGAAGCCTACCTCTTGAGAAAGCGCAAGACATTCCTCGAGTAGAGGGCTAATGCTCTTCTGGTCGGCTTGAGCAACAAAAAGCACTTGTGCCAATTGAGAGAGTGTATGAGCGATGCCTCTCTTGTGTCCTCTTTCCCTGTGTATCGCCAGGCTCTCCTCAAACAGACTGCAAGCCCTACTGTACTCACCCAGGCTACTGGCTAGGAGACCCGACGTAAAGAGCGCGTAGGCCGCGAGCTCCATAGCATCCACCTGCTTCGTAATCACGAGGCATTCTTCTATGAGTGTGCGTGCTGCAAGCATATGTCCCTTGATCCAGGCCATGCTCCCCAATAGGTAGAGCGAGAACGCAATGCCTGGCTGATCCTCAAAGGCACGAAAGAGTGCCAGGCTCTCCTGACACAACGACTCTGCACGATCATAATCGCTTTGAATGAAGGCCAGGTTCGCTGTGGCAATAAGTGCTTTCGCTTGTATCGGTGCCTCGACCTGGACATCCGCAGCTATCTTTCTCGCCAATGCACGCTCAAGCAGGTTCCGCCCCTCACTAAGGTGTCCATGCACCGTCCAGAAGGTGCGCAGTGCTCCTCCTAATCGTAACGCAACCTCTATACAGCTTTCATCCTTTACGGCTTGTTCTACTAACCACTGCAATGCTGCTCGCAGATTGTCATGCTCCTGCTCCAGGCGATTCAACCATGCAGTTTGCTGTGGGCCACCGATCTCGACCTCGGCATGCTCGGCTAGTGAAAGATAGTAGAGAGCATGCGTCCTCTGTGTGCGCGCCATCTCATTACTGATGGCAAGAGTCGTCAGGCCATACTCGCGGATCGTCTCTAACATGAGCAGGCGTGGCTCCTCTCCCTCCTGCTCCGTTTGTTGCAGGAGGCTCTTATCAATGAGTGAAGCCACTGCGTCTAGCACTGGGAAAGTATTTTCATCGAACAGCTCGTAGAGAGACTCGATCGCCCTTAGCGTGCATCCTCCGACAAAGACAGAGAGCCGCCGAAAGAGCCGCTGCTCCCCAGCATCGAGTAGATCATAACTCCACGCGAGCGCGTTACGGAGCGTTTGCTGCCGAGCCGGAACATCTTGTGCCGTACTCGTCAAGATCGGTAATCGATGTTCCAGGCGGGTTAAGAGTGCTCGTGGGGGAAGCAATTTGACACGCGCCGCTGCCAGTTCGATGGCGAGCGGTAGCCCATCTAGACGAGTACAGATCTCCGCGACCGTTTGCGCGTTAGTTGGCGTCATTTGAAAATCGGGTTTGGCAGCCTTTGCCCGCTCTGCGAAAAGGGCTACTGCTGCATACTGCGAAAGGGATTCGACCTCGGGAAGATGAGTGAGATCGGGCAGCGCCAATGGCGGCACGGGAAACTCATATTCACTTCGGATGTGTAGCACGGCGCGGCTCGTCACCAACACCTTGATATGGGGGCAGGAAGCCAGGAGGTCCGAAAGTTGCGGAGCCGCCGCTAGCACTTGCTCGAAATTATCCAATACCAGCAGAAGGTGTTTATCACGTAAATACATCTGCAAAAGATCAAGGAGGGCTCCATCACTGGTCTCTTTGACTCCAAGTGTTTGAGCAATCGTGGGAACAACCAGGCCAGTATCGCGAATGGGGGCCAGTGGGACGAAGCACACGCCATCGGCAAAAGCGGGAAGCAAGTCTTTTGCTACCTGCACACTCAGGTTCGTTTTGCCAACTCCCCCCGTTCCTGTGAGGGTCAAAAGACGTACCTCCGGTCGTCGCAAGAGAGTACATATTGCCACTATTTCTTGCTCACGTCCAATCAACGCTATGAGTTGTGCAGGTAGGTTATTGACCACGATTCCCCCCTCCTCCTGAGAATATACGAGACAGGTAATCGATGCTCAATGAGTCCAGGCGATCAGTTGAGAGTGTCTGGTGAATATCATGGCCCTTATTATACGTTACAGTAAGCAGAATTTCAAAGGCCACCGATCACAACAACGCTGGTCGTAGCTACCACCTGGGGCATCATCGGTGTCATCACAGGGCCGTCCTTTTCCGGTTACAGCCTCTCAGCAATCACAATGGTTAAGTAATTGTGTCTAGAGGACTCCAATGTAAATATCAGGCCACAATTACATGATTCTGTCGATATATTCCTGTCCTCATTAAGGTATACATGTTGTTGGAGGGTGAGGACAGGAATTTACTCTCGTTCCATCACGGATGAGCCGCTATTACGTATGAAGAAAAACTGCTCTGAAGTCAATGCAGGAAAACAATTTAATAGCTTGAAAATCAGTAAAGACGGTCACTTTCCCAAAGGGAGCGTGAAATATGGCAGTAATTAATTATATGCGTGAAGTCCATGAGACATTGCATGGTGTGGAAGAGCGAGAAGCCGATATGCAAGAGGAGCTTCTCGCTCGCTCACATTCTTCTCGTGCAACCGCCGTCTATCATCCTATAAGCACTGAGGATGCTTTTCAGAGCTACCTGTGCGACATCCGTAGCTTTGAACTCCTCACACATGAAGAGGAAATTGATCTGGCGAGACGGATTGCCGCAGGAGATGAACGAGCACGCCGCAAGCTGATCGAGTCAAATTTGCGCCTGGTCATTGCGATTGCGCGTCGATACACTGTTACAGGAGTACCTCTCGTCGACCTCATCCAGGAGGGAAACCTGGGATTGATGCATGCAGTTGAGAAATTTGACTACCGGCGTGGCTGCCATTTTGCTACCTATGCCACCTGGTGGATTCGCCTGGCGATTAGTCGCGCCGCCGATGACCAATCGCGCTTGATTCATCTGCCAGAGCAGGTGGCGGCAAACTTACGCAAGCTACGACGTGTCGTGGCGCAGCTTTCACAAGAAAACAATCTTGATCCCCTGGCTGAGCAAATAGCTGAGGCTTGTCATTTTAGCCTGGACGAGGTCAAACATCTGCTCGCTATCATTGAGCAGCCGGTTTCCCTTGACGTGTCTGCAGATGATGAAGCTGGTTATTCGCTCGCCGATACACTCGAAGATACTTCGGTCCCTGCTCTCGCTGAAACGGCCTCACAGCATCTCCTGAGTGAAGAACTGCAGCAAACGCTGGCCTTACTCACTCAGCGTGAACGTACTGTCATCACGTTGCGTTGTGGTATCGGTGATGGCCGCAGTCGTACGTTGCTTGAAGTCGGCAAAGAACTGGGCGTCTCTCGCGAGCGTGTTCGACAGCTTGAAATGGTGGCGCTGAAGAAAATACGCTCCAAATTTACTTGTCAATAGTTCTGGTCCATAGCAGCACCTCTCGTCTTGCCAATGCTGCTCATAGCGTCGCGGGTAGCTCGCCGCCCGTTCATGTAAGACGAAAGGAGAAGGAGATTTTGTCATGTCCGATCTTTTAGCGGCTCGTGCTCAAATGGGCACGTCACTGGCTTTCCATATCATCTTTGCTTCCCTGGGCATTGGGCTGCCACTGCTCCTGTGCATTGCCGAAGGACTTGCCCTGTGGCAGAAAGATACTGACTGGATGACACTCACACGCCGCTGGACGAAAGCCTTTGCCCTGCTCTTCGCTATCGGCGCAGTCTCTGGCACGATTCTCTCGTTTGAAATTGGCCTGCTCTGGCCGACCTATACCAGGTTCTCCGGATCAATCATCGGCTTACCGTTCGCCCTGGAAGGCTTCGCCTTCTTTATAGAGGCGATCTTTCTCGGCCTCTATCTCTACGGTTGGGAGCGCCTCTCGCCTCGTGCGCACTGGCTCTGCTCCTTTCCACTCTGGATCAGTGGAGCGGCTTCGGCATGGTTTATCGTCAGCGCCAACTCCTGGATGAACACTCCAACCGGATTCCAGATTACGCATGGGCAGGTGACAGGTATCAATCCCTTACAGGCAATCTTGAATCCGAGTACTCTCTATGAGACGACCCATATGCTTCTGGCCGCCTATGTGGCCACTGGCTTCGGCGTGGCCACCGTCTACGCCATCCAGATCCTGCGCGGCAGGCGCGCATCGTACTATCGGAAAGGACTCGTGCTGGCGATGGCGCTCGGGGCTATTGCCATCCCCTTCCAGATTTTCGATGGTGACGTGAGCGCTCGCTCCCTGGCGGATCTCCAACCAGCCAAGTTAGCCGCGATGGAGGGGGTCTTCCATACGCAGCAAGGTGTTCCGATCAAGGTCGGTGGTATTGTCGATGTAAAGACGGGGCAGGTGGTCTTCGCCCTTGAAATCCCGCATGGACTCAGTATCCTGGCCAGAGGCGATCCCAATGCTACCATTATCGGGCTCGATGCCTACGCACCGCAGGATCGGCCAGATCCTACGTTTGTCCACCCCTCCTTTGACGGCATGGTCGGCAGTGGCTTCTTCGCGCTCCTCATTGGGGGCGTCTTCTGGCTGTTCTACTTCAGGCGCAAACGCGTTGTTCCTGAAAATCGCCTGCTGCTCTGGGGGATCGTCCTGGCCGGACCGCTCTCTTTTATCGCCATAGAACTTGGCTGGATGGTCACTGAACTGGGACGCCAACCCTGGGCCATCTATGGCATCCTGCGGACGCAGGACGCGGTGACGACCGCTCCAGGATTGGGCACCAGCTTTGCGGTCTTCTCCGTCATTTACGGAGTGCTGGCGATCACTTTGACCGTGCTGTTGCTGCGCTTGGCACGTTCACCGCTGCCCAAACAGGAGTCGCCTGTCCTCGTGAGTAGTGCTGATGAAAAGGTCGTGACAAAATGACATTACCATACATTATCCTGATTATCCTCTGGATTTCGCTGATCGCTTATGCTGTCCTTGGAGGCGCAGATTTTGGTGGCGGCATCTGGGACTTCTTCGCCTTTGGTCTCCAGGCAGAACGTCAACGCCGCCTGATTGGGCAAGCTTTAGGGCCAGTCTGGGAGGCCAACCACGTCTGGCTAATCTTCTTGATCGTGGGCCTCTTCACCGCCTTCCCGCTAGCTTTTTCAGTCCTCTCAACGGCGCTCATTGTGCCGTTCACCCTGGCGCTGATCGGCATCGTGCTGCGTGGGGCCGCCTTCATCTTTCATGCACAGGCTGACGAGTCTGGAACTCTGGGAAAAGCTTGGGGCCGCGTCTTCAGCAGCGCCAGCACGATCACACCTTTCTTGTTCGGTACTGCAGCGGCTGCCGTGGCGAGCGGCCAGGTGCGCGTTCAAGGAGGTCGTGTTCAGACCGATCTCCTGGCAGGCTGGACCACTCCCTTCGCACTCACCATCGGGGCATTAGCCCTCACACTCTGCGCTGTTCTTGCCGCTATCAATCTGATAATAGAGGCTCAGAACAGCAATGAACCTGAACTCGTGGAAGCGTTTCGTCGCCGTGCCATCATCGCAGGTGCCATTACGCTGGCACTAGATGTCGTTGCCTTCATCCTGTCGCCGTTCCAGGCACCACTTTTATGGCACGGCATGCTCAATCATGCTCTTCCTGTCGTCATCGCTACAGGGCTGATCGGGCTGGGAGCCGCCATCTCGTTGGTACTGAGGCACTACCGCGTGACGCGTGTGCTGGCCTTTACCGTAACAGCACTCATTTTTGCGTCCTGGGGCCTGTCGCAATTTCCTTACCTGGTCCCGGTTGCTGTGACGATAAATAATGCTGCCAGCCCACCTGCCACGCTCCAGGCGCTGCTTATCGGCACGAGTATTGGTATGGCATTGCTCTTGCCTTCCCTCTGGTTGCTTTTCCACGTCTTCAGGGGCGGGCATTCTGCACATGTGGTTGAGGAGAAAACGGCGGCGTCAACGAAATGAAGCGAACGAAATGCTCACCGCTCTCCTTAAAAGGAGGTAAATCGATGCTATCTACGCGCGCTCTCAATGGAGCAACTATCGATAGGCAGGAAATTCAAAGCTTATATCAGGAAAGGTACGAGTTCATCTATCACTATGTGCATAGCAAGATCGGCAACAGAGAGGATGCCGAGGATCTGGCATCAGAGATTTTTCTCAAGGCAGCACGTAGCCTCGACCAAGAGCGTAGTCGCGAAAGTATGCAACAATGGTTGTATCTCGTTACGCGCACCACTATCGCGGACTACTGGCGAGCTCATTATCGTCTACCAACGAGTTCCCTGGATGAACTCTTAGATGCTGGTTGGGAGCTTCCAGTTGAAGAAGCGCCGATCGAACTAAGCGGCAGCGCAAAGGATCGGGTACAGCGCATCCTACAAGCACTACCTGAGCGGCAGCGAGAAGTCTTGACATGCCGTTTTCTGTTCAAACTCTCGATACATGCGACGGCTTTGAGGATGGGCGTTTCCGTAGCAAACGCCAAAGTATTGCAATTTCGCGCGCTCAAACGCGCTGCAAGCCTCGAACGAGCCATTACAGAGTAACCACATCATGAGCAGCAGAAGATCTGCCGTCAAAGGTTAAGGTCTGTTCCTAAACTCTCTTCTTCTTTCATAATCATCTCGTGGAAAGTGATTGACTTTCCACATGCACGGCGCTTCAGATGCAGTTGGCCTGCCTCGTTCCCTGGAGCAACTACATCTTAGGCGGCGAGGACTTTGCAGTAGCGTTGCCATGCTGCATTCTCTCTCATTGACCAGGTTCCTGCCTCACTTGTGGCTGCGAAGTAGAGGTTGGAGAGCACGCCCAGTTCCCCTACTTCTCGGGGCGATTGAAAGCGCTGGAACTCCTCGACCACCAGATAACCGCCTGGGTGCAAGGCTTGCGCACAGCGATTGACGAGATCGCGCTTCTCCTTCTCATCGAAGTGGTGGAGGAGATTGCCGATGAAGATGGGATCGTACTGCTCGTCTCCCAGATCGTCTGTCAGCGCATTCCCGGCACGATGGACGATGCGCTCACCCATGCCATTCAGTCTCATACCTTTATCTCCAGATGATTCGTTCTCAATTCTTTACCAATTTTCCCAACGCGATCGATCCATCCAGACCGAAGCAGAACCAGCAAGCGCCGTGATACATACTGATCACAGACATGCGGAATGCAACTGTACCTCGATCAGCACATCATTAAAGGCTTTGTTCGCATGGGTATGTATCTCGGCTTCACTCCAATTCCCCATTTGAAGGATGGTTTTCACCGAAGTTAGTCGATGTATTGATATCTTTTAACCATGCTTAGTGTATGGGTTTATACCCTCAATCACTAGCTACGACGCGCCCCAGATACCTATAGGCAACCGTTACGCAAATATATAGCAAAGGAACCAGGTGTGCATCGACAGAAGCGTGTAATTCTTATCCCGCATTTCGTTGGGAACCGTCTAGTCAGAATTACCTAGCTTTTGTTTTCTCTCTACCTCAAGTAACTGCACCCATGCAACCAGGAAGCAAGGAGGGAAGCGGACATCAGTTCGCTTCCCTCCTAAAAGCAGTCATACTCTATGCTTCGCCCCGCTCTTCTTAAGCATGTACATATCTACTTCTTGCGACGCCTGGGGGAGCCGGAAGCCAGGAAGCCTAATCGTCCCAGCCTGGGAGTCAGCCACTGATCCAGCCCATAATAGCGCCCAGCCGAGAGGCAGAGCAGTACGACAAAGAGGATCGCATAGGGAAAGGCGGTGCCGATATCGGTACTGAACCCCGGGATGTAGGGTCCTCCAAAACCTTCAGGGATGGCCCAGATGCCCAGTGACAGGAAGATGCCAACGAGAGAGGTCAGGTTGCTCAAAACGCCCAGTATCAAGAAGACTGCTATCACGGTCTCTGAGGTGGCTAGCGTGCGAGCAAAGAGCAGCGGATTGACACTGACAAGGTTCGCCCAGAAGGTGATCCAGACCTGAATGAACCCGGGTTGACCAGCCTTCGCTGCTGCAACCTGGGCAACGAAGGTATTTTGAAACGGGGGTAGCCACTGTAATAGAGCGGCACAGAGTCACCTATCTGACCACATTGTTGAAGAGATATTCAGTAGCATAATAGCCGGTTTGGGCATTCTTGTAGCCCGATACCTGAGGCTTCTATTGACTGATGCTGCGTAGTATCGTTCTTTCACTAATAGATTCGCAGCGGGTTACAGTGTACTTGTTATGTTGAATGCTTTCATCCTCACAACCCCATTCTAAGCGAAGCTGATAGGCAAGTTTGTGCTACTTCATTGGTTTCAGAAAAATGATTTGTGAAGCCATTCAAGGATCTCTTTCCTCAACGATGCCGCTGCCTCTAGCGTCGCCCAGGCAGTCAGTATACAAGCAAGACCAGGTAATTCTGTCTAAATGGTTTCCAGAGGTAGAAGAGGGAGAAATTACATGATTCTGACGATGTCCTCTGCTTCCTTCCGATAGGAGATAATGAGCATGGCACGTAAAGCTCCGGCACGTAGGTGTCCAGCAGTAGATGCGGTGTCGCGCATTGCTGTCGTCAAGTCGGACAAAGAGGCCCAAACGTCCGGAGCGTTCACGGCCTTGCTGGACAGTGTGGCGCAGGAGATATTGCTTTTCTCAGCTTGAAATGCTTTACTAAGGCAAGGTTTAAAATAAGCGTGAACCTTGCCTTAGTAAAGCAAAGGGTACAAGAGCGCTTTTCTCTATCTTTGCTCTCCACTTTTGGAGCAATGATAACCTGACCGAACGAGAGGACTCTTTACAATGAATGTAGACGCAACGGGTGAGCAAGTTGTGGTCATTGTCGGCGCGGGACTCGCTGGCGGCAATGCGGCTGTGACCCTCCGAGAAGAAGGATGGCGAGGCCGCATTGTGCTCCTGGGCACGGAGCCGGGCATCCCTTTCGGTCGTCCACCGCTGTCCAAAACCTATCTGCGAGGGGAGGAAGATCTGAGCGGCTGGTACGTCAAACCCGCCGACTGGTATAGCGATCACGACATCGAACTGCGTACCGGGTCCACCGTGCGGCGGATGGACACAGCTCTCAAGCACCTGCAACTCGAAAGTGGAGTGGCGCTGGATTACGACAAGTTGGTGCTCTGCACCGGCGGAAGAAACCGTCCCCTGACGGTGCCCGGGGCGACCTTGCCAGGCATCTATCAACTGCGCACGCTAGCAGAGTGTGATAACATCCGTCAGGTTGCCCGGCCTGGTGCGCATGTCGTGATGGTTGGCATGGGATTCATCGGGGCCGAGGTCGCCGCTTCGCTACGCCAGATGGACCTCGAGGTCACCGTCGTCCTCCCTGGAACGGCACCGCTGGGCTCAGTTCTCGGGAACGAGGTTGCTGCCGTGCTCGCAGAGATTCATCGCGAGCATGGAATCCACCTTGTGACAAACGATCAGGTGATCGGTTTCGAGGGCGGCAACCGGGTGGGGCGCGTATTGACCGCCAGAGGTGCACAGCTAGCCTGCGACCTGGTCGTCGTCGCCATCGGCATCGAGCCGGTCGTAGACGCACTTACTGGCAGCGGAATTGCCCTGGACAACGGGATTCTCGTGAACCCGTATTTCCAAACGAACGTGCCCGATGTCTACGCCGCAGGGGATGTGGCCAACCTGCTGCACCCGGTCTTTGGGAGAGTGCGGGTGGAGCATTACAACAACGCTGAAAAGCAAGGTCGTGCGGTAGCCCGTGCCGTCCTCGGCACCAGACAGGCATATGATTATATCTACAGCTTCTGGTCCGACCAGTACGAGCACAACCTGGAATATGTAGGCTTCGCCAGGAAATGGGAACGCATTGTTCTGCGCGGCGACTACAGCAGCAGAAAGTTCCTGGCCTTCTACCTGACGCAGGGTGTTCTGCAGGCGGCTTTCGGGCTGAACCGTGGCGGTGATCCAGAACTCGACGCTGATGCAGAGCTGCGGACGTGTCAGGATCTGATTCGTGGCCGCATCCAACTATCAGAAGCTGCCCTGGCGGACGACCATGTGGATCTGCGATCATTGAACTCCAGTGCCAGGTCCCAGACCGTCAGGAAATAGACACCCACTGCCAGCGACCAGGCGGTGCAATGATGCTGCCTCCGCCTGGAGACGATTATACTCGCCAGGATCAAGCTCGTGAAGCCCATATAAAACCAGGAGAGCGGTATAGAATAGGGGACACGATCAGCAATTTTGAAGCCAAGTAAATTAGAATAGGAATAGGCACCGAAAGGAAAACCCGTACCCGTGCCTAGTGCAGACTCACGCAACCTTTTCGGGAATGACGAGATGAGACTCATAAGAAGTTCCATAGTAAGCACAGACCCGCTCGGCCAACTGTTTGGCGGTAAGCAAGCCATTGGTCTCGACCACGTTGCGCTTGCCGTGG
>WNGD01003292.1_pt1 | contig 16492 bp, 15 predicted proteins | sample 5400671 | NCBI WGS metagenome assembly WNGD01 (sample SAMN13153369, study PRJNA577476) | soil metagenome | isolation source: 40 cm soil or saprolite under grassland replicate 2 | place: USA:California | collected 2016-06-15 | reverse complement strand
TCCGAAGCGTTCCATGCCGCCGACGTGCGGTTCCACGAGAACCTCGCAGCCGCTTCGGGCAACCGCATGCTGGTCTTCCTGATCGAGGCGTTTGCGGATCCGCTCCGCGAGAGCCGCCTGCGGAGCTTCGCGGGTCACCGGGCGCGAGGTGGTGGAATCGAGGACGTGATCCAGCAGCACCAGGCGATCCTCGACGCAGTCAAAGACCGCAGCCCGAAGGCCGCCGCCGAGGCGATGCGCGACCATCTTCGGCAGACCGAGAGCGACCTGCGGACGGTGCTGCAGGAGGTGCCGAAGCCGGAGCCGAAGGGCAGCGAAGCGTGAGGATCGTCGAGGTCGTCACGACGGTCGTCGGTGCGCCCTGGCGGGAGCTCACGTTCGTCGAGCTCGTCGTCGAGGACGGCCGCCGCGGCGTCGGCGAGGTTCGGATGGTCAACAAGACGGACACGCTGGTCGCGTGCATCGGTGAGCTCTCCGATCGATACGTCGTCGGTGCGGATCCATTCGACCGAGAGACGCTGGCGTTCAACATCCAGCGGGCCGAATACGGCCGGCCGGGCGAAGTCACGCAATCCGCGCTTGCGGCGTTCGACATCGCCTGCTGGGACCTGATCGGGCAGGAGCTCGACCTTCCCGTCTGGAAGCTTCTCGGCGGGAGGTATCGGGACCGTGTTCGGGCTTACGCGAACGGGTGGTACCAGACGGATCGCGAGCCGGCCGCTCTCGCGGCAAGCGCTCGCGAGGTCGTCGCGCGCGGGTACACCGCGCTCAAGCTCGATCCGTTCGGAAGCGCTTGGATGAGCCTCCCGCCCGCCGAGCGGCGACGGTCGGTCGAGCTCGTGGCGGCGGTACGCGATGCCGTCGGCTCCGACGTCGAGATCATGATCGAGATGCACGGTCGCTTTTCGGCCGCCGCTGCCGCGGAGATCGCGGCCGACCTCGAACCGCTCGCGCCGGCCTGGCTGGAGGAGCCCGTTCCGTTCGACGTTCCTGCCGGCCTGGCGCGTGTACGCAACGCAACGCAGCGACCGATTGCGACGGGTGAGCGCATCCACCTGCTCTCAGACTTCCGCCCGCTCATCGAGCAAGGCCTCATCGACGTCGTCCAGGCCGACCTGACGCACTTCGGCGGCTTCACGGGCCTACGACGCCTTGCCGGCTGGGCAGAGGCGTACGAGCTACCGCTCGCGCCGCACAATGTCTGCGGCCCGGTGGGCACGGCCGCGAACATCCACTTCGCCGTCGCCACGCCCAACTATCTGGTCCTCGAGCACTTCAACGACTTCGCGGATACATGGGTGAGCGAGCTGGTCGACGCGGCACCGACGGTCGACCCGCTCGACGGGTGCTTCCCGGTGCCGACAGGAGCCGGACTCGGCGTCCGCCTCGACCACGACGCCTGCGCCGAGCACCCGCGCACGCACGCCGGGATCTTCCTTTTCAGCCCAGGGTGGGAACAGAGGGAGGACCAGTCCGCAGCCCCGGCGGTCGCGGAGTTCGACGAGCCCGCCTCGCCGGTTCCGCCGTGAGCCGCCACCTGCAGGTGATGGACCCGAGCAGCGAGATGCGCGCGGTCGTCGTCGAGCGGCCGGGCGCCACCGGATTACGGCGCGTGCCGCGACCCAAGCCGGGTCCCGGTGAAGTGCTCGTCCGCGTCGGCGCCGCGGGCATCTGCGGCTCGGACGTCGAGGTGCTCGAGGGCAGACGACCGACAGCCTACGTGCGCTACCCGATCATCCCCGGGCACGAGTGGGCCGGCACGGTCGAAGCGGTGGGCCCGGGTGTCGAGAACGTCTGCGAAGGAACCTCGGTCGTCGCGGAGGGCTTTCGCGCTTGCGGCGACTGTGCTCGGTGCCGCGAAGGCCGGACGAATCTCTGCGCCACGGAGTACGCGGAAACCGGTTTCACGCACGCGGGCGCCTTCGCGGACTTCCTTTCGGTCCCTGCTCACCTCGTGCACGAGCTTCCGCCGGGAAGCGATCTCGCCGCCGCTGCACTGCTCGAGCCGGCCGCCTGCGTCGCACAAGGGCTGCTCGAGGTCGACCTTCGGCCCGGCATGACAGTGGCCGTGATCGGCTCGGGGACGCTCGGTCTCCTCGCGGTCGCGCTCCTCAGCCGCGTGAGCCCGGCACGACTCGCGCTCGTGGGGACGCGCGCGCCTCGCCTGGCGCTCGGCCTCGAGCTCGGAGCGACCGAGACCTGGAACGTGCGCCGAGATCAAGAGCCCGAGCCCGGGTTCGATCTCGTGTTCGAGGCAACGGGCACGGTCGACGGAAGCCGGACCGCAGTCGCGCTCGCGCGGCGCGGCGGCACGGTCGTCCTCGAGGGGATCTCCGGGCAAGCGAACGGGATCGACGCCGACGCGGTCGTGCTCGGGCACCTGCGCGTGCAGGGTGTCTTCGGTGCCTCGCGCAGCGCTTGGCGCTGGGTCGTAGGGCTCTTCGCGGACGGGCTGCTCGACACGAAGCCGTTCGTCACGCATTCCTTCCCGCTCGACCAGCACGACGCGGCCTTCAGGACGCTCACCGACCGCAGCGGTGATGCGCTCAAGGTGCAACTGACGCCCGAGTGATGGGCGGACCCGCGCTTGCGTCGCTCGTCGGCGGCCGCCGTGTGGAAGGCGACGAGGTGGTGCCGGACATCAACCCCGCCGCCGACCGAATGAGCATTCGCAACGAGCTCGGGCAACTCGGTCTACCGCCGGCGGATCTGCACGAGCTGCCGACTTCGGAGAAGCGTTTCCCCGACGGCGCGCACTACCGGGTCGAGATCCCGAGCACCGAGGGTCCGCGCTGCCTCGAAGCCGTCCTCCATGAGGCGGACCGACTCGGCGTGCCCGTGCACCGCGTCTCCCAGGGCAGCGGCGTCTTCATGCTCACGGACGCCGAGCTCGATGAGTTCGTCGCTCTTGGCGCCTCGGCAAACGTCGAAGTCAGCCTCTTCGCACGGCCGAACGCCGGCTGGGACACCTCGGCCACGAGCCGAGCACCCGCGGGCGGAGCGCTCGCCGCGTCTGCGCGCGGGCAGGATCAGCTCGTCGCGGTACTCGAGGACATCGTTCGCGCGGCCGACCACGGCGTCAGAAGCGTCCTGCTCGCAGACATCGGCGTCCTCTACGCCTTTTCGCGGCTGCGCGCCGCCGGGGTCGTGCCGCGAGACATGCAGGCGAAGGTGTCGGTCATGCTTCCCATCGCGAACGCGGCGACCGCGAAGGTCCTCAGGGAGCTCGGCGCCTCGACATTGAATCTGCCGCCCGACCTGTCGCTGGCCCAGATCGCGGCTGTCCGGGCGGCGGTCGACCTGCCGATCGACTTCTACGTCGAGGCTCCGGACACGCTCGGCGGCTTCGTACGGCTGCAGGAAATCCCGGGGCTGATCCGGGTCGCAGCCCCCGTCTACGTCAAGTTTGGACTGCGAAACGCGCCCGATATCTATCCCTCGGGTACGCATCTCGAGCCGACCGCCGTCGCGCTGTCGCGCGAGCGCGTGCGGCGGGCACGCCTGGGCCTCGACCTGCTCGAGCGCTCCGAATACGAGGCCAGCCGCTCCGAGCTCGGCGCCGCCGGTCTGGCCGTTCCGATTTCCGCGTCCGGCGCGGTCCGAGCCTGAGTCGTGCCTGCGCGGCTGGGAATCGGCGTCGTCGGCGCCGGCAGCATCGGGATTCGCGGCGCGCTCGCACACCTCTCGCTCGAGGACGTGCACGATCAGGTCTTCCTGGCTGCCGTGTGCGACCCGGTTCGTGGCCGCGCGGATGAGGCGGCCAGGCGGTTCGATGTGGCGCGGGCGTATGAACGCTACGAGGATCTGCTCGAGGACACGGCCGTGGACGCGGTCACGCTGTGCTCGCCGATCGGGCTCCACTACGACCAGGGGCTGAAGGCGATCGAGAGGCGCAAGCACGTCCACTTCAACAAGACGATGACGACAACGGCTGCGGAGGCGACCGACCTCATCGATCGCGCCGCAGCCGCCGCCGTGAAGCTGGTCGCGTCGCCCGGCGAGATGTTGCGTCCGCTGAACCGCGCGATCCGCCGCCTCGTCGAGAGTGGCGTGCTCGGGAAGATCTCGTGGGCCGCGACCGGGGCGGAATTCGGCTCGTACCACGAGCAGGAGCCGGTGCGGCGACGGGGCGAGACAGCCGACGCGATCGATCCGTCCTGGTACTGGCAAAAGCCGGGCGGCGGCCCCCTCTACGACATGACGGTGTACGGGCTGCACGCGCTGACGGGGATCCTTGGACCGGCGAAGCGCGTCGCGGCGATGTCGGGCGTTGGGATCGACCAGCGCGAGTTCCTGGGAGCGCTGCGTGAATGCAGCGCCGACGACAACTCGTTGCTGCTGCTCGACTTCGGCGCATCGGTCTTCGCGTTCGTGCACGGGACGTTCGCCGGTAGCCTCACCGGCCTCGGCCGGATCCGTGTGTACGGCAGCGAAGGGACGGTCGACGGAGAGCTTCACAACGGGTTGCCGCTCGAGTATCCCGGCCGCAGGCGCTCCCGGCCGGGGCCGTTCGGCGATGTCGTCCTCCTTCCGCACGTGACCGAGGCACACGCGGCGCTCGACGAGGCGCATGTCTTCGAGGACGTGATGCAGCTCGTCGACTGTGTTCGTGAGGACGTCACAAGCGTCTGCGACGCTAACCACGCGCGGCATGTGATCGAGATCATCGAGGCGGCCTACCGCTCGGCAGAGACGGGACGGACGCAAGACCTGGAGACGACCTTCGACCTCGACGTGGGTAACGGGACGCCAGGGTGGTGACGGCTTCGACCCCTTCCCTCGAGCGTCTGAGCCTCGAAGAGAAGGTCGCCCTCCTGAGCGGCCATGACAAGTGGTCGCTGCCGGCGCTTCCCGCGATCGGCCTCGAAGCGATTGTCATGTCCGATGGGCCAACCGGCGTCAAGAGCGACGGGTCCTTGCCGATCCGAAGCCCGATGATTCCCTGCGGCACGGCGCTCGCTGCGTCGTGGAATACGGATCTCGTCGAGGCGGTCGGCTCGCTGCTCGGCGAGACGGCCCGAACGAATGGCGTACACGTGCTGCTGGCGCCCTCCACCAACATCCTCCGGTCGCCTCTTGGCGGGCGCAACTTCGAGTACTACTCCGAGGACCCGCTCCTCGCAGGCAAGATCAGTTGCGCGTACGTGCGCGGCGTCCAGAGCGAGGGCGTGGCGGCGACGGTGAAGCACTTCGTCTGCAACGACACCGAGACGCATCGATTCGACGGCAACGTCGTCGTCGACGAGCAGACCCTGCGAGAGATCTACCTCCTGCCCTTCGAGATGGCGGTTAGGGAGGAAAACGCCTGGGCGATCATGTGCTCGTACAACAAGCTGCGCGGCACTCACATGTCCGCGCACCCGATCCTCGACGACGTTCTGCGCTCCGAGTGGGGGTTCGACGGCGTCGTCGTCTCTGACTGGGGCGCAGTTCACGAAACGGTTGGGTCCGGCCTGAACGGTCTCGATGTCGAGATGCCCGGGCCGCCGGAATTCTGGGGAGAAAAGCTCCTCCGCGCCGTTCGCTCAGGAGAGGTGCCGGAGGCGCGGATCGACGAGAAGGTCCTGCGTATCCTCCGCCTGGCGCGGCGAACCGGCGCGCTCGGAGGCTCCTCTTCCGATCCCACTCTTACGAGAGACCACTACGAAGTCTCGTCGCTCGTGTGCAAGGCGGCGGTCGAATCGTTCGTGCTGCTCAAGAACGAGGCCGAGGTGCTGCCGTTCGCCTCGCCTTCGCGCATCGCACTCCTCGGCCCGCACGCCGCGCATTCCGCGCTGCAAGGCGGCGGGAGCTCGAACGTCGGGCCGTCGTTCGGCGTGTCGCCCCTCGACGGGATCCGGCGGCTCGTCGGTGAGGCGGCCGAGGTGGTCCACGAGCCGGGTTACGTCCCGGCGGTGATGCCCCGTCTCGATCTCGGCTGGGTCACCGCACTCGACGGAGCCGAAGGCTTCACCATTGAGGTCTTCGACGCAAACGATCCGTCGAGCGGACCGATCCGCTCGGTGACGCAGCGGACGAATTACTTCATCTTGGACAACACGGTCGACGACCGGCCGCTGCGCGAGCTGATGGTTCGGCTGAGCGCCACCTTGACTCCTCCGGTCGACGGCGAATACGTCTTCGGCATCGACTGCTCCGGAGCCGCAGCAGTTCGCATCGACGGAGAGGAGCTGTTCGTGCTCGCGCCGGAGCACGACCTGGACTGGTCGGCGCTGTTTCGGGTGAATCCGAGAGGGGTCGGCCGCGTGAAGCTCGAGGGTGCCCGGCCCGTCCGGTTCGAGCTGGATTTCAGGACGCACCCCGGTCCCAGTGGGGAGATCGGTCTCATCACGCTGCGTGCGTTCCCGCCGGCTCCTGCGGACCTGCAGGAGCGCGCCGTTCAGGCTGCTTCCGACGCCGACGTGGCCGTCGTGATCGCGGGTCTCGGTGAGGCGTTCGAGAGCGAAGGGTTCGATCGGTCGTCGCTCGAGCTTCCCGCAGAGCAGCTGGAGCTGATCTCGGCTGTCGCCGCCGCGAACCCCGCCACCGTGGTCGTTCTCAGCGCGGGCTCGCAAGTGCTGATGGACTGGGCGGAGCAGGTGCCGGCCGTGCTGCTGGTCTGGTATCCGGGCCAGGAGTTCGGCGACGCGCTGGCGAACGTTCTGCTGGGCCGAGCGGAACCGGGCGGACGGCTGCCGATGACGTTTCCTGCGTGCCTGGAGGACGCGCCGGTCCTCGAGCCGGGACCCGACGATCCTGTAGCGAACGACTGGCACTATCGGGATGGTCTGTTCGTCGGCTACCGGCACTACGACCGCGATCAGCTCACGCCGGCCTACTGCTTCGGCCACGGTCTCGGCTACACGACCTTCGACTATGAAGATCTTCTGGTCGAGCGGAAGGGTCGTGCGGACCGCGGCCTCGAGGTCCAGGCCGCGGTGCGCGTCCGGAATACCGGCAGCCGGAGCGGGAAAGCGGTCGTGCAGCTCTACGTCGGCTCGGAGCGCGCGGACCGTCCTCCGTGGGAGCTGAGGGATTTCCGGAGCATTGCGCTCGATCCAGGCGCGGAGAAGGACGTGCGCTTCACGCTTCGCGAGCGTGCTTTCTCGCAGTGGGACTCCGAACTGGCCGACTGGGCGATCCTTCCGGGGCCGCACAAGATCGCCGTGGGCAGCTCCTCGCGCGATCTGCACTTGACGGCGACGCTCGCGGATCTCGGCGACTGACCGCTGTGGCGTTCTCGTGAGCGAGATCGTCTTGAGCGGGGTCAGCAAGACGTTCGCGGGCGGCGTCAAGGCCGTGGACGAGATCAGCCTCACGATCGAGGACGGCGAGCTCATGGTGCTCGTCGGTCCGTCCGGCTGTGGCAAGACGACCTTGCTGCGGATGATCGCGGGCCTCGAGACGGTGGAAGACGGCACGATCCGCCTCGGCGACCGAGACATCACCCACCTCGAGCCGCGCGACCGGGACATCGCCATGGTGTTCCAGGACTACGCGCTGTACCCGCACATGAATGTGCGCGACAACCTCAGCTACGGCCTTCGCGTCCGCAAGACCGCAAAGCGCGAGATCGAGCGCCGCGTCGACGAGGTGGCCGACCTGCTCGGGCTCCGTGAGCTGCTCGATCGCCTGCCCGCGGCGCTCTCGGGCGGCCAGCGTCAGCGTGTTGCAATGGGTCGCGCCATCGCTCGCCGGCCGCAGGTCTACCTGATGGACGAGCCGCTCTCGAACCTCGATGCCAAGCTGCGCGTGCGCGTCCGCGCGGACCTCGCGCGCCTGCACGCCCAGCTCGGCGTGACGACGGTCTACGTGACCCACGATCAGGTCGAGGCAATGCAGCTCGGTGAGCGCTCGGCCGTGATGCGCGATGGGCGGATCCAGCAGCTCGGCCGGCCGCAGGCGCTCTACCGCGACTCCGCCAACCTGTTCGTCGCCTCCTTCATCGGATCGCCGTCGATGAACCTCGTACGGGCCGAGCTCGAGGACGAGGCGGTCCGCTTCGCCGGCTACCGCGTGCCGCTCGACCCCAGGCGCCGGCCACCGGCGGGCAGCGTGGGGCAGGTCATCCTCGGCATCCGGCCCGAGGACTTCGAAGACGTGAGCTTCTCTCCTCCCGGCCTGCCGACCATCGACGTGCAGATCGCCCTGGTCGAGGATCTCGGCCCCGAGGCGCTCGCCTTCTTTGCACTCGACGCCGAACGGGTCGAGCCCGAGATCTTCGGAGTGGCTTCGGAACGCTCCGACCAGGAGGCGCTGATGGCCGACGACCGGCGAGCGCTCTTCTCCGCCACGCTCGACGCGGCGACCGACGCGCGCTCGGGAGGGATCTGCCGCCTCACGGTCAACCCCGCGCGCTTCCACTTCTTCAGCCCGTACAACGGCGAGAACCTGCTCGCGCCCGACGTCCCGAATCGACTTGAGGAGGCTGTTTGAAACCCCGTCGCTCGAGGCGCTCTTCGCTCGCCCTCACGCCGATCCTGCTGGTCGGTGCGGCCGTCTTCGTCGGGCCCATTGTTCTGGGTCTCGGCCATCTGGCGCACGCTGGTTGGGGGATGGCGCTCCTCAACTCGCTCGTGATCGCGATCTCGTTCACCGCGCTGAGCACGGCCTCGGCCGCGCTCGCCGGTTTCGCGTTTGCCCGCCACCGCGTCTGGTGGAAGAACGTCGTCTTCGTGTTCGTCCTCTCGACGTTGATGGTTCCTTGGATCGTCACGATGATCCCGCAGTTCGTCATCTTCTACCGGCTCCACCTGATCAATACCCCGTGGCCGTGGGTGCTTTGGGGGATTCAGGGCACTCCGCTGCAGATCTTCCTCTTCCGCCAGTTCTACGCGAGCTTCCCGCGCGAGCTCGAGGACGCGGCCGCGATCGACGGGAGCGGTCGCCTGCGCATCTTCTGGGACATCTTCGTCCCGAACTCGAAGCCCGTCATCGCCGTTGCGTCGGTCTGGGCGTTCATTCTCGTCTGGGGCGACTATCTGACCCAGGATCTCTTCTTCCTGCTCGATCCGAATGGCACGCTGCTGACCCGGATCACAGGCCTGCTCGACTCCGGCGGAGAAGTACCCAGCGTGCCGCTTGCCCTCTACGCGCTTCCACCGATCGTCTTCTTCGTGTTCGCGCAGCGGTACATCACGCAGAGCGTGGTCAGGACCGGGATCAAAGGCTAGACGGACTCGTGCCTGGCTGGCTCACCCGCGACCGAAACCGCAAGGAGGTGGCCGCCTTCTGCGGCTTCATCTCCCCCTGGTTCATCGGCTTCGTCCTCTTCGCTGCGCTGCCGCTGCTGGTGAGCCTCGTCATGTCGATGGCGACGTTCGATCTCTACGGCCTGAAGAACTTCCACTGGGTCGGGCTTGCCCACTACCGATTCGCGCTCGAGGACCCCGCCACGCGCGAGGCCCTCGAAGACACCGGCATCTTCACGGCGATCTTCGTGCCCCTCGGGCTGGTCGTCCAGATCGGCCTGGCCCTCCTCGTCAACAGCGGCACTCGACTGCGCAGCGTGTTCCGCGCGTTCTTCTATCTGCCGGCCGTGATCCCGACGGTCGTGAGCATCCTGCTGATCTGGAGGATCGGGATCGCCGGCCCGGACGGTGTCTTCGACCGTGTCTACCACCTCTTTGCACCGCACCGGACCGTGTACTGGCTCGATCAGCAGGGCCGCCTGATCCTGATCCTCTTCATGGTCTGGTCGACGGCGGGGCTCGGAATGCTGGTCTTCCTCGCGGGATTGCAGAACGTCTCGCGGCAGTTGCGCGAGGCCGCCTCGCTCGACGGCGCAACTCGTCGTCAGATCCTGCGCACGATCACGCTGCCGCTGCTGACGCCGGTCATCTTCCTGCAGCTCATCCTTGGTCTGATCGCTGCAGCGCAGATGATGATCCAGCCGATCCTGTTCGGCTCCGCGATCGGCAGTGGCGGCTCACCGTTTTTCAACACACCGGCGCCGGGGGCGGACCTGCTTCCCGCTCACATCTTCGACGTGACGTTCATCGGGGCCGCGCCCGGCACGGGGGCGGCCCTCTCCTGGATTCTCTTCCTCATCATCCTCGTGGTCACGTTGGCGCTCTTCGCGACAGGCAGGCTTTGGGTCTTTTACGGCTCCGACTGAAACCGTCCGTCGCCCACCAACACAACTCGAGAGAGCGGTCCTCGTCGACGGATGCCCCTCAGCTGAAACGGGAGAGAGTCGTTAGGTCAGCGCGGTCTTTCGCAGCCACGATGGAGTCCTCGCGAACTTCGGCCTTGTCAACTTTGAGCGCTCGAAGACTGACGACCCTTGCGCGCACACCACGCAGTTCCGCGACGTCGTTCTCGAAGTATCCGTCCGGCCAGGTGGCCCGCCCTTCACGCAACGGCGTGTACACCTGCTCCTTCTCATCGCGAGCAAGAAACGCCACCTCGAGCCGGACGCTGCCATGTTCGTAGCCGGTGTAGCCGTCCTCGTGTTCCTCGGGCGCGTGTTTCCACCCATCCGCCGCCAGTAGTGCTGCAATCCGGTTGTAATCTTTCAGCCACACGGCGATGTCGAGGTCGTCGTGCGGTCGCGTGACCGCCCCCGCGTGAAAGTCGACCGCCCAGCCGCCGAACAACCAGTAGTCGATTCGCTGCCCTTCGAGCAGCTCATGAACCCGGGCCAACGCAGCGAGTTGTTCCGTCTCGCTCACGTCGTCAGTTCGGGGAGCATCGGCAATCGGTCGGCCACCGCCTCATCCGCAAGCTACCCCAGCGCTGGCTCGTCGCGGATCGCGTAGGCAATGTCCACATGCACTCCCGGCGCCTTTAACGATGGAGGGGGCTTTGCACGGGAATAACTGGAGTTCATGGTCGTTTCAGGTCGGTTCAGGCTTCCATTCGCGAGTGGAAAGGGGTCTTTGAATGCCACTCTCGCGCAGAACCCTTTGGATCGGAGCAGCGCTGGCTGCTCTGGTGGCCATCGTGGTCGTCGCCGTCGTGTATGGCGGTGGTGGTGGTGGTGGCGGCTACTAGCCGGTAACTGCCCCGTAGCCTGCGGCTCGGGAGGGGCGAACGTTCTGCTTCCCCAAGGCCTCTCCCGATCGCAGGTCGGTTCGCGTCGACGGGATCTCTTAGCAGCGTGATGTTCGTCGACGTAGCCGCCGTACAGCCAGGCACCACCCCTCCCTCCAGCCGCTGCCTGGCTAGACAACAGAATCGGTCTTTCGTCTCGCCGTCACCATCAATGGGCAGCGCCCTGGCTCTCGGCCGAACGTGCAGTCGACCGTGACCTTGTCCAGAGCGCTCTTGAGAACGGCGAGCTCTTGCTCGTCGAGTTGTGCGACGAAAACCTCCGAGACGCCGCGCAAATGGACGGGATGCTCATGACGGCGAGAGCGGCTCGCTGCGTGTGCGTGCTCACGCTGGCCTTCCGCTCGAGTTGGTGCCTAGACGGGCGAGGCGTGTGAGGCCGGCGGCGACGAGGTAGAGCGCGACCAGAGCGGCGAGGCTCCAGCCGAAGAGGCCGACGTCGGTGGCCAGACCGAGCGCGAGGCCCGCCAGCGCGACAAGCGCGAGCGAGATCACGAGCGTTCGAGATGGGTTCAACATCACTTTCTCCTTGTCCGTTATTGGTGCGGGGTGAAGAGCTGGAAAGTGTCCTTCGACGGCTTGTCCTTGCCGCTCTCGTCGGACGACGTGAAGCTGCCTGTCGCGCCCGCGTAGTCGCCGGTCCCGCCGACGATCGCTCCTCGTGTCGTCCCTGCGCCGAAGGCTTTGCCGCCGACTGTCAGCGTGAGCGTGCCGCCGGGGAGGGTCGCCGTGCCGATGCACTGGGCGCGGGAGTCGTCGAACGATCCGGTCGTCGTGGCGGTGACGGTGCAGGTCGCGTCCAGGTCGCCCACGTCCTTGCCCGAGCCGTCGATCATGTCGGCGGTGAAGGTGATCTGATCTCCGTTCGAGAGCTTCGGCTCGTCCCCGTTCGAAGGTGATGACTTCGGCGGGTTGTCGGCGAAGGAGAACGAGTCGTCGTTCTGCTTCTCCTTGAAGCTCAGCGTTTGCTTCCCCAACGTCGCCCCTTCGCCGCCACAGCCGGTGACGAGCGTGGCGAGGAGGACAGCGGCTGCGGCTACGAGCACACGATGGGTCATGCCTTCCCTCCTTGGTCGCTTGCCTTCGACCCTAGGGGGTGGCGGGCGCTGCGTCGTCTGCCGCGATGCTGATCTTGGTCTCTGCCGAATGGCGGATCTTTCCGGTACTCGAATCTGCCGTGCGGTTGATGTGGATCGGGCTGGGCTGCGCTACGTTCCGCAGATGCCCCGGATTGTTGGGATGCTCCGAGGCCATCCCTTTGCGAGCGATGGTTTGCTGGCGTTCGCGCTCGCTGCGTTCGTGTTGTCTGAGGTACATCTGCGCCGGAAGCTCGCGCTCTCCGACATCACGGCTAGGAGGAATGAATGCAGATCCGCACGCGCTTCAGCATCAGTGCCGACGGTTATGTGACGACTCCCGACGGCTGGCCGCCGCTCGTCCGTGACCTGCAGTTCGTGTCAGGTCGAAGCCATGGCTTTCCCGAGTTCCAGGAGACCTGCGAGGCGGTGCTCATGGGCCGGATCACCTTCGAGCCCGCGCTAACCAACGACCGCTGGCCGTGGCCGGGCCTCGACGTATTCGTACTCGGTTCTGACGTTCCGACCGACGGAGCGCCGGTCCCGATCGTGGCCGACTCCGACCCCATACGGTTGCTCGAGAAGCTGCGAGCCGCCAATCGCGGACGGGACGTCCATCTCGTCGGCGGCGTGCGGACGATCGAGACCTTCCGATCCCTTGGAGCACTCGACAAGCTCGGCCTCCTCGTGTTGCCGTTCTTTCTCGGAGGCGGGACGCAGCTGACCCCGGCGCTCAGCACCGACGCCGAACTCGTGCTGGAGGAAGCGCGCACTCTCCCGGAAGGGGCCGTGGAGATCATCTACGCCTGCTCCTGAACGAGCAAAGCCGCATGTTTCCAGACCTCGCAGGAAACGTTCGCGGCGAGCCGTGGACGCTCGGTGGACGCCACGGCAGAGGTTTTGGCTTGTGGAGCCGTTTTCGGAACCGGGCATTTGCCACCCGTTGCCCACTGGTTGCGCCCGCTTGGCTCCATAAACGCTCCATACCCTGACTGCGGCGATGCTGCAGCTGCCTTCGTCGCGGCGCCCAGTGACGCCTCGACGTGGGTCCTAGGGCGGCCCGTGAGACACCAGAAACCCGCCCCCGAAAGAGACGGGTCTGCCGCCTTCCGCTTCAAGCGTGCGGCTGCGACGGTGGGTCAGTCAGTTCACGCCCGATCGAGACGAAAGAAGAGAGCCATGAACACGAGCGAGACGATCAACACAGCAGCAGGAGCAAGTCGCGAACTGGCCTCCCGCGAGAGCGACGGCGTGCACGTGCTGCTGCTCTGGCACCCGCGCGATGACACGTTGATAGTCTCGGTCGAGGACTCGCGCGCCGGGCAACGCTTCGAGATCAGCGTCGACAGCCGCCGCGCGCTCGATGCCTTCTATCACCCCTACGCGTACGCCGCCTAACCCGGCGGATCAGCAAAGGAGCCTCCGCGTGATCGCGTCCGCAACAACGCCAAGGGTCGGCCGCAGCGCCGGACAGATTGTCCTGATCGTCGTCGGGTCACTAACCGGACTGGTCGCGCTCGTCCTCCTCGCAGGCGGCGGCGTCCTGATCTGGGCGCACGAGACTGGCCCCGGTCGCGTAGTAACCGTCGGCGCCTCGTTTCGAGACGAACGCGTACGTTGGCGTGGCCAGTCCCTTCGGACAAGCTCGACGTTGGGACCGACGGCCCCGACTGGCTCTTTCGCCGTGGCAGGCTCGGCACCATCCGTTCGGGCGGTTAAGGCGAGCGGCGGGGCGCGGCAGACGCTGACGTGGCCGGTTCAGAAGGGGAGCTGGGCGGTTGTCGTGATGAACGCCGATGCGTCCAAGGGGTTCGCGCAGATGTAAGCGTCGGCGCACGAGTTCCGTTTTTGTTCTGGTTGGCGATTGGGCTCCTCGGAGCGGGTGTAGCTCTCGGTGCAGGCGCGGGCGCCGCGGTCTTGTTTGGTTCGCGCACCCGGCGGCCTGTTCACGCGGCCGCCCTTCCGGCCTGACACAGGCGACTCGCAGTGGATTCGCGCTCCCGTTCCGGCGTATCATTGTCGCCAGACGCCTCCTTTCTTCCGCCCCGTGGAGCCCCGGCGGTTGCGCCTGAGAGGTTCCGTCCAGGTACGGGAACCGCGGAGCAGACGGGAGCGGGATGGCGGTTGCAGTGGAAGTCGTGGCGGGCAGAGGCAACACGATTGCGCCAGGACCGCAAGTGCTGCGGGTGATTGCGGCAGCCGGTGTCGCGGCGGCTGGCGCGTCTGTCGTGCTGGCGCTTACGAGCAACCACGTCAGCGAGCCCGTCGTTCAGTCGACGCTGATCGACTGGATCACGCTCCCGTACATCTTGAGCGGTGTGATCGCCTGGTGGCGCAGGCCGCAGAGCCGGCTTGGCCCGCTGATGGTCGCGGCGGGTTTCGCGACGTTCCTGTCTACGCTTCAGTGGACGAGCAGCGATGTTCCGTTCACGGTCGGTCAGACGCTCGACCTCGTGCCGGTCGCGCTGTTCTTGCACGTCTTCCTCGCGTTCCCGAGCGGTCGCTTGGAGCGACGGTTCGAGCGCTGGCTGGTTGCTGCGACGTATGCGATGGCGATCGGTCTCGAGCTGGTCGGGATGGTGATCGGTGGCTTCGGCCCGCACAACCTGCTCGAGCTGACGTCGCAGCCGGACGCGGCACAGACGCTGGAGCACGTCCAACTGCTTGCATTGAGCGCGCTCAGCTTGGCGGGGATCGGCGTGCTGGCGGCGCGTAGGAGGCGCACTGGTCGTCCGCTTCGCCGCTCGCTCTCGCTGCTGACCGACTCCTTCGCGCTCGGGTTGGTGATGATCCCTGTGCTGCTGACGTCGGCGATCTGGTACCGCGGCCAGTTCGTGCCGATCCAGCGGGCGACCTTCGCGGTGATCGGGCTGGCGCCGATCGCCTTCCTGATCGGGCTTCTGCACGCTCGCCTCGCTCGCTCCGGGGTGGGGGACCTGCTGGTTCGGTTGCGCTCGGATCTCTCCCCGGCGGCTCAGCGCGACGCGCTTGCGCGGGCGCTTCGCGATCCATCGCTCGAGCTCGCGTACTGGCTGCCGGAGTTCGGGAGCTGGGCAGACCTCGATGGGCAGAGCGTGACGTTGCCGGAGCCGGGCAGCGGGCGAGCGATGACGCTGATCGACCGGGACGGCGCGCGCATGGCCGTACTGCTGCACGACCCGGCGCTGGACGAGGAGCGCGAGCTGCTCGCCGCGGTCGGCGCTGCGGCCGGGATTGCGCTTGAGAACGGCCGGCTTCAGGCTGAGCAGAAGGCTCACCTGGAGGAGTTGAAGGGCTCGCGTGCGCGGGTGATCGAGGCGGGACAGCGTGAACGCCAGCGGCTGGAGCGCAATTTGCACGACGGCGCCCAGCAGCGGCTGATCGCGCTCTCGCTCGAGTTGAGCCTGCTCGAGAAGCAGGTGGCCGGCGACGCCGATGCGAACGCCCGATTCGACCAGGCGCGCCAGGAGATCGCAGTCTCGCTCGACGAACTTCGCGCGGTCGCGCGCGGCCTGCATCCGGCGGTCCTGAGCGGCCACGGTCTCGAGGTGGCGTTGCAATCGATTGCCGCCAACGCGCCGCTCTCGGTGCGCCTGAACGTCGGGTTCGAAGGGCGGTTGCCCGAGCAGATCGAGGTGGCGGCGTTCTACGTCGTCTCGGAGAGCCTTGCCAACATCGGCAAGCACGCCCGCGCCGGATCGGCGAGCATCGACGTCACGCGTGTGGACGGCACGGTCGTCGTCGAGGTCGTCGATGACGGTCTCGGCGGCGCAGACAGCGAGCACGGCTCCGGATTGCGCGGCCTGGCCGACCGGGTCGAGGCGCTTGGCGGCACGCTGCGGGTCTGGAGTCCCGCCGGTGGCGGGACGCGTCTTCGCGCGGAGATGCCATGCGGGTAGCCATTGCCGAGGACAGTGTTCTCCTGCGCGAGGGGCTCGCGCGGCTGCTGACCGAGGCCGGCTTCGAGGTCGTCGCCCAATGCGGAACCGCCAACGATCTGCTGCTCAAGGTGCGCAGCTACGCACCTGACGTCGCGATCGTGGATATCCGCTTGCCACCCACCCACAACGACGAAGGCCTTCAGGCGGCACTCGAGATCCGAGCGCAGCATCCCTCCGTGGGAGTCCTCGTGCTCTCTCAGTACGTCGAGCTCGGCCTCGCGCTGAAACTGCTCGCGGACTCGGCCGAAGGTGTCGGCTACCTCTTGAAGGACCGGATCAGCGACGTAGACGAATTCGTCGCCGCGGTCCGGCGTGTGGCGGACGGTGGTTCGGCGCTCGACCCGATCATCGTCTCGACGCTGCTCTCGCGGCAGCGGCCGGACGATCCGCTCGCGCAGCTGACCGCGCGCGAGCGCGAGGTGCTCGAGCTGATGGCATCCGGCAGCTCCAATCAGGGGATCGCCG
>WNGD01003290.1_pt1 | contig 16494 bp, 11 predicted proteins | sample 5400671 | NCBI WGS metagenome assembly WNGD01 (sample SAMN13153369, study PRJNA577476) | soil metagenome | isolation source: 40 cm soil or saprolite under grassland replicate 2 | place: USA:California | collected 2016-06-15 | reverse complement strand
CGAACGCTTGCGCGGCGGCGCGCCGCCGGGACTCACGCACCACGTAGAGCGTGTAAGGGTTGGTGAGCGCGGTGTCAGCCGCGAACAACACGCGCAGCCGCAGGCCGCCGAGCTTCGCCAAAGTCGGGAGGTCGGCGAGCGCGTAGGCGTCGCGCTCGTCGGCCACGTGCAGCGTGGTCGCCTGGTCGGCGCCGGCCTGGAGGTACCACCCGCCGGCGGCAGGCGGTTGCGCGCCCGCGGCCACCCACAGGGTCAGCTCCTTCACGTGCGTGCCCGAGGAATCGCCCCGCGACACGAACGGACCGGCCGCCGCCGCGATGCGGCGGAACGCATCGGCCGCACTGGGCGCGGCGGCGACGCGCGCCGGGTCGGCGGCCGGCCCTACGATCGCGAAGCGGCTCGCCACGAACGGGCAGGCGAGCAGCATGTGTCCCGGCTCGACCAGCAGGCGACGCTCGAGGCTCGGCGCGTGCGTGAGCACCACGTCCAGGTCTCCCCGGGCTGCGGCGGCGAGGATCTGCCCCGACGGGCCGATCACGGTGGCGGGCACGGGGTGCGCCAGCGAGTCCAGCACGGCCAGGGCGCCGGACTGCTCCACGGTGTGCGTCGTGCCGAGCCGCAGCGGGCGCTCGCCGGTGGTGCACGCGACCAGCGCCGCGCACGCAAGTGCCGCCCGCAATGCTCGGGGTGTCGCGTTAGGTCGATTTGCGCTCGCCATTGAGGTAACCCTAGCCCTCTGGCGCGCGCCCGCGCCAGAGGACATTCTGACGCGTCGTCGCTCTAGCAGGGACAAGGGGGGTGGTAATGTGGCAATACCTGGATTGGTAATGCGTCACGTATGCGTCGCGACTACGGTCGCGACCGTTGCGTTGGCCGGCTGCAAGGGAACCGAGCCGTTCGTTCCCGTGGCCTCAACCGTTCGCGTCAAACCTTCTGTCCTCAACTTCACTGAGCTCGGCGCAACACAGACTCTTGTGGCGGTCGTGCTCGACCAACGCCGCGATACCATGAAGCGTGCGACGGTCGCGTGGTCCTCCGACAACGGGGGCGTGGCGGGCGTCTCGGCGACCGGGCTGGTGACCGCGGTCGCCAACGGCACTGCGCATGTCATCGCGACCTCCGATAAGGCGAGCGCGCAGGTCGGTGTTTCCGTGGCGCAAGCGGCCGCGCAGCTCATCAAGAGTGGTGGCGATGCACAGACCGCGGTGGTTCGAGCGACTCTGCCAGCGCCGCTCTCGCTCAAGGTCGTGGATCCGGGCTACAGTCCCATGGCAGGTTTGACCGTCACGTTCGTCGTGACGCTTGGGGGGGGCAGCCTGTCCAACCCGAGCGGCACTACGGACGCGGCCGGAGTAACCACGATTGAATGGACCCTGGGCCCGACGGCGGGAGCGCCGCAGCAGGTCCAGGCTTCAATTGTCGGCGCGAGTGTCGCTCCCGTGACGTTCACGGCGACCGCGATCGCGGGGCCTCCCGCGTCCGTCGTCAAGCTGTCCGGCGACGGGCAGAGCGCCGCGACGAATAACCCGGTGGCGGTGCCGCCCGCGGTCCAGGTGCGCGATCTCGACGGGGCGGTGGTGCCGGCGGTCACGGTCACGTTCGCAGTCACCGGGGGCGGCGGGAGCGTGTCGGGTGGTGTGTCGCACAGCGATGCGAATGGGGTGGCGACTGTCGGGAGCTGGACGGTCGGGCCCGGGGCGGGCGAGAACACGCTCACCGGGACCGTAGCCGGGTCGGGGATCACCGGCAACCCAGTGACCTTCACGGCCACCGCGGTGCAGCCGGGAGCGCCCGCCAACGTGTCGGTCAGCGCTGGCGACGGCCAAACGGGGCTGGCTGGGTTCGCTCTCAACATCGCCCCGGCGGTTGTCGTACGTGACGGCGCGAACTTCCCCGTGCCCAACGTTGCGGTCACGTTCACGGTGGCGAGCGGCGGTGGCGCCGTCACGGGGGCGAATGCGACGACTGGCGTGAATGGGGTGGCGAGCGTCGGAAGCTGGACGGTACAGCTGGGCGCCAACGTGCTCACCGCGACGGTGAGCGCCGGCGCCGTCACCGGGAACCCGGCCTCCATAAGCGCGACGGGCGTGGCGGGTGCGTATCAAATCGAAGTGCGGTATCTCACGGCCGCCACCGCCGCGCAGCGGGAGGTGTTCGACAGCGCCAAAGCGAAGTGGCAACGGCTGATCTACGGCGACGTCCCCGACGTCGCAGTGAGCTTCGGGGCTGGAACATGCGGGGCCGGCTCGCCGGTAATCAACGAGACGATTGATGACATCATCATTTTCGTCCAGCTCGATTCGATCGACGGGCCCGGCAAGGTGTTCGGCCAGGCGGGTCCCTGTATCATCCGCACTTCGAGCTACCGACCGGCTGTCGGCGTCATGCGCTTCGACACGGCGGACGTCGCCGGCCTGCTCGCTAACGGTCACTTCGGCGAGGTCGTTCTCCACGAGATGGGCCATGTCCTCGGTTACGGCACCATCTGGTTGCCCCTCGGCCTCCTCGTGGGGTCGGCGAGTTCGGGGGGCGCAGACCCGCACTTCGTCGGTATGGGGGCCATCCCGGCGTTCGACGGGGCTGGTGGTCAACCGTACAGCGCCGGAGCGAAGGTGCCGGTGGAGAACTGCATCGGGTACGCGCCGGGCTGGTGCGGCGCGGGCAACCGGGACTCTCATTGGCGCGACACGGTGCTCGGCAGCGAGTTGATGACCGGCTTTCTGAACGCCGGTGTCCCCAACCCGCTGAGCGTCATTTCCACGGCGTCGATGGGAGACTTGGGATACGTCGTCAATTACGCTGGCTCCGATCCTTACACGGTCCCGATCCCGGCGGCGCTCCGCGCGCCGTCAGCCGCCCCGAGTATCGAACTCGGGGATGACATCGTGCGGCTGCCGATTCTGGTCGTGGACGCGAGCGGCAGGGTGATGCGAGTTGTGCAGCCGAGGTAGCCGGAGAACACACCCACCGCACCACTGAACCCCACGATCGCCAAGCGGCTCGCTACGGACGGGCACGCGGCCAGCGCCCCGCACGTTAGCCCCCCCAGCTCGAGGAGTCTCCCGATGCGTCGCAGCGTGCTCGTGCTCGTCCTCTGCTCGATCCCCACTGGCGCCTTCGCGCAGGGTTTCCGGCTCACGGTCGAAAGCATCATGCGGGGTCCGGATCTGGTCGGCACTGCGCCGTCCAATGTGCGGTTCTCGGCCGACGGGCGCTACGTGTACTTCGCGTGGCGCAGCCCCGGCGTGGACACGTTGGACCGGGACTACCGCGTGGCCGTCGCGGGCGCGGCGTCACCGGAGCGGTTGCCGCGTAACGCCCTGGACACGATCGCGATGGCCGACGGCGTGTGGTCGCCCGATCTGCGCCGCGAGGTCGTCGTGCTGAAGGGCGACCTCTGGCTGGTCGAGCGCACCGGTGCGAAGCGGCGGCTCACCCAGACGCCGGCGCCCGAGTCCGATCCGGCGTGGTCGGCCGACGGTCGCGAGGTCTACTTTACGCGCGACGGCAACGCCTGGGCGCTCGGGATCGCGGACGGCGCGCTGCGCCAGCTGAGCGACATCCGCCGTGGCCCGGCTCCCAAGAAGGCGAGCGACCCCGTCGGAGAAAAGAAGTTCCTGCGCGATCAGCAGCGCGCGCTGTTCGATTACATCCGGCGTCAGGTGGCGGAGGAGCAAATGCGCGCCGACACCGATACGGTGCACACCGCGAAGCCGCTCTATCTCGCCGAGCGACAGGCTGCCACCCGACTCGAGGTTGCGCCCGACGCCCGGTTCGTGCTGGTCACCGTGACGGAGCGCGCGAAGGGAGACTCGCTCGAGGGGCGGCAGGTCGTGTTGCCGAGCTGGGTCACCCAGTCGGGGTATGTGGAGACGCAGCAGATCCGCACCAAGGTGGGCGACGCGCAGTCGCGCGAGCGCGCCGCGCTCCTCGAAGTGGCCACGGGCAAGACGACCTGGATCGACTCGGTGGGGGCGGGTGAGCGCAACGCTGCCGGCGTCGGGATCTCCGCGAACGGCCGCCACGCGTTGATCCGTGTCACGACGACGGGCTACACCGACGCATGGCTCGCCGTGGTGGATCTGCCGTCGCTCGCGACGCGTGTCGTCGCCCATTTGCACGACGACGCCTGGCTCGACGGGCCGCTCATCTCGACCGCGGGGTGGCTCAAGGACGGGGAAACCGTCTACTACGGGAGCGAAGAGACGGGATACGCGCACCTGTACGCGGTGCCCGCTGCGGGCGGCGCGGCGCGGGCGCTGACGCGCGGTGCGTGGGAGGTGCAGCAGGTGGCGCTAGCGCCCGACGGCAAGACGTTCTATCTGCACACGAACGAAGGCGACTTCGGACAAGTCCACTGCTACGCCCTCGACATCGCGACTGGTCGGCGGACTCAGCTGACCTCGACTGAGGGACGCCAGGATGTCGAGGTGTCGCCCGATGGCAAGCTCTTGGCCGTGCTCCACTCGACCGCGAACCATCCGCCCGAGCTGTACTTCCAGGCCAACCAGCCCGGCGGCCAGATGCGCAAAGTCTCGGAGAGCACCACGTCCGAGTGGCGCAGCTTCGGCTGGATCAGCCCCGAGATCGTGATGATCCCGGCGCGGGATGGGGCGCGGGTGCCGGCGCGGCTGTATCGCCCGACCGCGACGCCCGCCAACCACGCGGCGGTGCTGTTCGTGCACGGCGCCGGCTATCTCCAGAACGTGCACAAGTGGTGGTCGTCGTATTACCGGGAATACATGTTCAACCAGCTGCTGGCCTCGAAGGGCTACGCCGTGCTCGATCTCGATTACCGCGGCAGCGCCGGGCAGGGGCGCGACTGGCGCACCGCGATCTACCGCCACATGGGCGGGAAGGACCTGGACGACCAGGTCGACGGCGCGCGCTGGCTGGTGCAGCACCTCGGGGTCGATTCGACGAAGATCGGGATCTACGGCGGCAGCTACGGCGGGTTCATTACCCTGATGGCGATGTTCACTAGGCCGGGTGTGTTCGCCGCGGGCGCGGCGCTGCGGCCGGTCACCGACTGGGCGCACTACAACCATCCGTACACGGCGCGGATTCTGAACGAGCCGCAGGACGACAGTGTGGCCTACAAGGAGTCCTCCCCAATCTATTTCGCCGAGGGGCTTAAGGGCCGACTCCTGATCTGTCACGGCATGGTGGATGACAACGTCCATTTCCAGGACACGGCCCGGCTGCTGCAGCGGCTGATCGAGCTAAAAAAAGAGAACTGGGAAGTGGCGCTGTATCCGGTGGAGCGGCACGGATTCACGCGCAACGACAGCTGGACGGACGAGTACCGCAGGATTCTCAAGCTGTTCGAAGAAACGCTCGGGGGTGGGAGGTAGGCGTGCGGTTGGCGTTCGTGTTGAGTTTGCTGTGCATCCCGAGCGGGGCGGGCGGCCAGTCGCCGCGCGCGGCGAACCCCGAGCGTCCTACCTTCGCGACTCATGCGTATGCAGTGGCTCCGGGATACGCCGAGCTCGAGCAGGGGCTGCGCGTCGAATTCGGTGCGGGCGATGCCACCGCGTGGGACTACAACCTGAAAATCGGCGTGGCCCGGCAGGTTCAGTTCGCGTTCTTCGGCACCGGATTCATTCACACCCCGGCCGGCGCTGGTGTGGGCGATGTGGGCGTGGCGCTGAAGCTCTCGACCAGCGTCTCACCCCGTGCCACGCTGGCGCTCGCGTCTAGCGTCTCCTTTCCGACCGGCGATGCCGGCGCGGGGCGTGGTGCGGGGCGCACGCAGGGCGGCGTGTTGGCCGTCGCGAGCGTGGACGCGTCCCGCAGGCTCCATGTCGACGTGAACCTCGGGCCCGTGGCGCTCGGTGCCGGCGCGTCGCCGCCGCGCTGGTTTCACTCCATGGGAGCGGGGGTCGGACTGGGCCCTTACGGACTCGCTACCGAGCTGTATGGGTTCACCGCGGGTGCGGGAGAGTCGGCTGAGTGGGGCGCGTTGGGCGCCGTGACCGTCCGGCCCACCGAGTGGATCGTGCTGGACGCGGGCGGGAGTGTCGGCTTGTGGCGCGAGACGCCGCATCTTCTCTTCGTCGGCATCACGACCAATCTGGGGGCGGTGTTCAAGTAGGGACCTTTGATCGACGCGCTGGCGAAGTTGCTGTAACTACCCGTCGCGCCCCCCAATCCCTATTTTCGACGAGGGGGCGGTAGCTCAGCTGGGAGAGCACCTGGTTTGCAACCAGGGGGTCGTGGGTTCGAATCCCATCCGCTCCATGGTCCTTACTCGTAGATCTCGTCGGCGAAGGTGACTACTGCAGGTCTCGCGTGCCCGATGCCGGGTGCCGGGAGCAACGTCCGGCACCCGACACCCGCGAGACTTCAGTTCGCCCGCGGCGAGGCCAGCTGCCCCCGAATCTCACCGCCCGGGAAGTCACCTGGCCCCGTGTTGGTCGGCGCCACGCCATCGTTGGTGTGCGCGTTGACGTACGTGAGGCCGGCCCGCATGGCGTCGAGCAGCGGCATGTCCTGACCGACTGCGCTCGCCGGACACACGACGCCGGTCGGCGAGAACGTGCCGGAGGCGAGGACGCCGTCGTGCCGGCCGGTGCCGTTGGGTCCCGGAGCGCCGGTCGGTCCGATCACTGGATACAGCCACATGCGGATCGGCCCGTTCGCTCCGGGCGGACCGCAGTGGATATGCGCCATGATCACGTTGTCGATGTTCGACGCGATGAGGCGGAACTCCACGGTGCCGCCGTCCGCGCTGACGCGGAAGATCGCTTGCCCCTGCGCCCGCGAATCGGCCGGCGTCGGGTCGCCCGGGTGTGCGGGCGTGAACACCTCGTGGGCGCCGGCTAGGTGGGTGCGGAGGTGGTTCTCGCCGGCTCGAGCTACGGCCGCGAACAGCGGTGCGCGCACCTCGGACGCCGTCGGCAGCGACTGGTCCGCCACACAGCCGACGAGCAACGCCAAAGCGGCACCCGATACAACCATTCTCCCTGACATAGTGGACTCCGCGTTTCAGGTTTTACGTCACAGCTGTCGGATCTCAAGGTGCGGCCCTCGACACCCGACACCCGGTACCTGTCTTACGGCACGCTGAGCCTCACGTCAATATCCACCAGAATCGCGGGCGGCGACACCGATGCCGAGAACACCGCGTGATTGCTATATTGTGCCGCAACTCGGGGTTCGAATCCCCTCCGCTCCATTCTCATGCCCACCACCATCGCGGCGATTATCCTCGGCCTGGTCGAAGGCGCGACCGAGTTCATCCCCGTCTCGTCGACCGGCCATTTGATCCTGGCGGGCCACGCGCTGGGGTTCGTGGGCCCGCGCGCCGCCGCCTTCGAGATCATCATCCAACTCGGCGCCATCCTGGCGGTCGTCTGGCTGTATCGCCGCCTGTTGTTCCGCGTGGTGCGCGACGGCGTCGCCGTCGCGGAGTCGCGCCGCTTGATCGTCGCGCTGTTCATCGCGTTCCTCCCGGCGGCGATCGTGGGGCTGCTCACGCACCACTGGATCACGGCGCACCTGTTCACGCCCCCGGTGGTGATCGCCGCGCTGATCGTCGGCGGGGTCGCTATCCTGGCGATCGAGCACTGGCGCCCCGCCCCCCGCGTCGAAACGGTGCCGCAGATCGACTACCGGACGGCGCTCTGGATCGGGATCGCGCAGGTGTTCTCGCTGATTCCCGGAGTCTCGCGCTCGGGGGCGACGATTATGGGGGCGTTGCTGGCGGGCGTGGGCCGCCCTGCCGCCGCGGAGTTCTCGTTCCTCCTCGCCATTCCGGTGATGGTCGCGGCCACAGGGCTCGACCTCTGGGAGAGCCGGCACCTCTTGTCCGGGTCCGACGCTCGGATCTTCGCGATCGGCTTCGTTGTGGCGTTCGCGAGCGCGCTGGTGGTGGTCCGGTGGCTCATCCGCTTCGTGTCGCACCGCTCGTTCAATCTGTTCGCCTGGTACCGCATCGTGTTCGGGTTGGCCCTGGTGGCGCTCCTCGCCACGGGCCGGTCGTGGATCGCGAAGTAGCGACGGGGCCCAAAATTTGCTCGGCCGAATCCATTTTCGCATATTGCTTTTATGGGTCTGCTAGGCGGTCTTGGATTGGCGGGCGTGTTCTACGCCGCCGCCGAATACGAGCACATGACGGGCTGGAAGTGGGCTCTCGCGAGTGTGGCGGTCTCTGCGACCGTCAGAGGACTGTTCCCCGCATCCTTTATCTTCGTTCTGCCCGCGCAGTTCGGTTTGTTTTGTATCATGTGGTGGATGAACTCGAAACGGCAGGCCGCGCTCGAGGTGGACCGGGCCGCCAAGCAAGACGCAGATCGACGCACCCGGCAGGACCGCGTGCAGCGCGCTCGCGAGCAGGCCTCACCCGAGCCATCGGACCGCGACGCCGCTCGCGCGGCGCGGGAGGAAGCGGCCTTGTGGGAGCGACAGGAGCGCGTGAGACGCGCGCGGGAAGAGCGCGAACGGGCGGAACGTGAGCAGGCGGAGCGCGACAAGGAGAAACCCGGAGGTTAGCTCAGCCGGTTCGGCCGCGCGCCAGTTGCCACGCCGTAGAGATGCCAAGACCAATCCAGAGCAGATCCAGCACGCCGAACAGCCGCGCGAGCGGTGCTACGAACCCCATGCGCGTGAGCAGGCTGTCGGTGTGCACCCGCACCAACCGCTCGCGCTCCGCTCGAGTCGCGGCGGCTGCGCGCTGGCGTGCCTCGACCACCATGCGGTGGGTCAATTCGCTCGCCGCGTCCGGTGGCAGCGCGTCGGATCTCTCCCGGGCTTGCTTGTCGAGCTCGGCCTGGAGCTCGGGTGAGAACGAGTGGTGGGTCACCATGTCGACCATGTACATCGTGGCAGTAGCGTCCCGATCGCGCAGGACGTCGTTCAGCACCATCGGTCGCAGCGCGAATGCGACAATCAACACCTTGGCAAGGATCACGGTCCCGACGGTCAAGACCGCCGCGAGCGTGCCGAGCGACGCACTTGGCCGAGGCGCGAATCGTGCGACCGCGAGGCCGATCAGCCCCCCGACCCCCCAGGCGATCAGACCGACCGGGTTGTCGGTCACGTAGACGAGAAACGCCCAGCCCACGGCCAACAGCACGCTCACGATGAGCCCGGAGAGCACGGGGCTCCCATCGCCCGGCTGGGCCTGCGCCTTGGCACCATACACCTTCACGGCGGGCGGGCGTGGACCCGGCGGGACGGGGGAGTCGTTCATTGGGGTCATGGGTGAAGGTGCTCTCAGTCTAAAGTCGGGGCCGGGTTTGGTGCCACTCACGCCCGACGCTATTTTCTGTCTGGTCCCTCGAGGGGAGGCGAAGCAGATGAACACCATGACTGCGCGAGCGCTGATGCTGGGGCTCGTGATCGCGCTCTGGGGGTGGCTGGCGGACGTGGCTCGGCTGCACGTGTCGCTGTGGGCCGGCCTGGTCGCCCTGGGATGTTTCTTCGCGGCCGGCGGCGGCGTCCCCGGCCTGCAAAAGGCCAGCGTGGCTGCACTGAGCGGCGTAGTGTGGGTGCTCGTCGCCCACGCGGTTCGCGGTGCGATCGGTGGCGGCAACGTGGTCGCCGCCGTGATCCTCGGCGCGACGGCGTCCGCCATCATGCTGCAATCGCGCGTGCCGCTCCTTTCCTTCACAGCGGGGGCGTTCGCCGGTGCAGGCGTCGCGCTCGGCCTCAACGTGTACACCGTGAACGACGCGATTCGCGCGGGCGTGGCGCTCGCCATCGGCGCGCTGCTCGGGTTCGCTGCCGAGCGCGCGGCGGCCATGGTCGGAGGGCGGCGCGCCTAGCCTGATGGCCCGGATCCTCGTGATCGACGACGATGTGCAGGTGCGAGGGGCGGTGCGCCGCATCCTGGAGCGCGCGGGCCACACGGTGGAGGACGTCGGCAATGGCGACGCCGGGCTGCGCGCGCACCGCGAGCGGCCGGCCGACCTGATCATCACGGACATCTTCATGCCCGAGCGGGACGGCATCGAGACGGTCCGCGAGCTGCGCCGCGAGTCGCCCCAGGTGAAGATCATCGTGATCTCGGGTGGCGATCGAACGCAAACGATGGACCTGCGCAAGGACGCCGAGCTGCTCGGGGCGGCGCGCTCGCTGCGGAAGCCGTTCGAGCTTGCTGAGCTGGTGCGAGCGGTCGGCGAGCTGTTGGGCGAGTCGCGTCCACGGACCTAGGAGCCGCCCTCTTCCGGTGGCTGCCGGGCCACGAATGCGCGGTACAGCAGCACGTCGTATATGACTTTTAGCGTCCCGGCGATGAAGAACGGCACCCCGATCAGCGCGGGTCGGGAGAACAGCAACCCCGCGAACACCGGGGCGAGTGCGGCACCGGTGGTCCGTGCCACACCCGTGATGCCCGCCGCCGCCGATCGTTCTTCAGGAGCAACCACCGCCATCGTGTAGGATTGCCTGGTTGGCACGTCCATTTGGCTGATGCTGAAACGCGCGAACAGCACCAGAATGGCGAGCGGCAGGTTCGGCATCAGCGGCACGAGAATCAGCAGCACGTTGGATGGCAGGTGCGTGAACACCATCGTCTTAACGAGGCCGAAGCGTGCAGCGAGTCGGGACGCGAGTACTGCCGAGACACCGGCAAGGACATTCGCCCCGAAGAAGATCGCACCAAGCGTTCGAGGGTCCACGCCGAAGCGGAGATAGAACCAGTAGGCGGCGAAGCTTTGCACCACGAAGCCGCCCGCGAAGGAATCGAGAGCGAACAGGCCCGACAGCTTCAGGACCATGTCGCGGGAGGGGCCGATGCCAAAGAGATTTCGCATGGCGGGCAAGCGCACTTCAGCGGCAGGCGACAGACGGGTGAACAGGAAAAGCAGCAACACCCCAAGAGCGGCATAGAGAACCACGACCGCCCGGTAGCTTTCGAGCGGCGTCATCGGAGTACCCTGCAGCCGCTGCGCCAGCGTGCCGCCACTCAGGGAACCGGCCGCGGTTGCGAACGAGCCGGCGAGCGTGTACCACGCGAACACGGCGGTTCTGGACCGGGCGGGAACGACCTGAGAGAGCGCCGCCTGCTCGATCGAGAGAAACGGCCCCACCTCGTTGCCACTGGGGCTGATGACGCCGATCGTCCCGGCCAGGATCAGGAACAAGAAGTTGCGCGTGTAGGCGAAGATCAGGCCGGCGGCGACCATGAGCGCGGCGCCGATGATCAGCATGCGCCGCCGCCCGACGCGATCGGCTCGAGTGGTCAGGTAGAGGGAGACGACGGTATCCCCCGCCAGCGTCAGAGTCAGCAGCAAGCCGGATTGGGACGCGCTGAGGCCAAGGCTGGTCAGATAGAAGACCAAAACGACGGCCAACGAGCCGTACGCGAACAGACGCGTCACGCGGGTCAGGAACAACAGGCGCCCGTCGCGCGTCAGGGCTTGAAGCACCGTCAGCGCGGGAACGCCTCCGGCAGCCCGCCGTCCACCGTGAGGATGTCTCCCGTCGTGAAGCGGAACCGCTCGCTCGCCAGCAAGACGGCGAGGTCCGCCACGACCTCGGGGGGGATGAGGGACGCGCCCATGACGTTGCGCCGGCGGTAGGTCTCGAGCTGGGCGTCGACGGATACGCCACTCCTCGCGGCTCGCTCCTCGACAAACCGGCGGAACATCGGGGTCTCGATCTGGTCGGCGTTGATGGCGTTGACCCGAATGCCGTCCCCGCCGAGCTCGACCGCGGCGACCCGCAGCGCCTGCAACAGCGCGGCCTTGCTCCCGCCATAGGCCACCGCTTCGGGACCCGGCGCCAGCGCGGCCTTGGAGACCGACGCGATGATCGAGCCCCCCGTCTTCTGCCGGCGCATCACGGCCGCCGCGGCGCCGATCGCCAGAACGGCGCCGAGATAGTGGACGTCGAGCTGGCGCTGGAGGTCCTCCCGCCCGATGTCCGTCAGCCCCGCGAACCGCGGCGCCTGGCCCGCCGTGTAAAACAGGCAGTCCAGCCCTCCGAACTCGGCGACGGTCCGCCGTATCAGGTGCGCCAGACTCGCGTCGTCGCGGACGTCCACCGGGATTGCGATGGCGCGATCAGGCTGCGCCGTCGCGATCTCCCGCGCTGCGGCCTCCGCGGCGGCTTGGTCGAGATCGGCGACCACAACGTGCGCCCCTTCCGCCGCAAACCGTCGCGCGGCCGCGCGCCCGATGCCGCTGCCGCCCCCGATCACGACGGCGACCTGGCGGGGAACGAGCTGGGAGGTGCGCTCCCGCGCGTCCTGCTCGTCGATTTTGCGGCGCTCGAGCGGCCAGTGCTCGAACGCGTACACCTCCGCCTCGGGAATGAACTGGAACGCTGCGAGTGCTTCCGCATTCGCGATCGTCTCCAGCACTGCCCGATAGCACAGATTGGCTGTGACCGCGCCCCGCTTGTCGCGGGACGCCGTGATCATTCCGAGCCCGGGGGCGAGCACGACCTTGGCCCAATCGTCGAGCGGGCGCTCCTCGAGGGCGGCGTGGCGCCGGTGATACGCCTCGTACTCCGAGCGCTGCTGTGAGAGCTGCGTGCGGACTGCGTCGACCAGCCGATCTCCCGGCGCGGACGGGTCGAGGTCGAGCCACAGGGGCAGCCGGCCGGCCCGCAGGATATGCTCGGGCGTCGCCATGCCGCGACGCACCAGCGTGGGAATCCGTTCGGCGGCGAGGGTCGCCAGGATGTCGTCGCCATCGTCGCAGTGCAGGATCACGCGGCGGTCAGGCGGCGGGCCGAGCATTCCGCGCACCACCGGGAGGACGAGCTCCGCCAACCGGCGGCGCACCTCCGCGCCGGGGATCGCGCGGGGCGTCGCTCCCAGCACCGCGCGGCCCCCTCGCTTCGTTTCGAGGTAGGCGTCGATCCGGCCCACGACGCCCACCAGGCGCGCGTAGCACTCCCGCGGATCCTCGCCCCACACCACGAGGCCGTGATGCGCCAGCGCGAGCCCCACGGCGCTGCGCGGGAGCCGGTCTACCATGTCGGTCACCGTCCGCGCCAGCGGGAATCCCGGGCGCACGTACGGCACGTACACGATCTCTCCCTGAAACAGCTCGGTGACCAGCCGCTCGGCCGTCGCGTCGTCCAGGTTCGTGAGACTCATCGTCGCCACGTCATGAGTGTGTACGATGACGCGGTGCGGGAGGAGCGAGTGCAGCGGTGTCTCGACGCTGGGTGCGGGTCCACGTCCGTCGGCCGGCACCGTACAACGCGTCATGAGGCGCATCATGTCGGCGTCGCTCATCGCTGCGGCACTCTCGAGCGCCGCCAGTTCGGGGAGCGACAGCCGAGCGAATCCGTCACGCTCGATGGTGCGCAGGTCGGTCCCGCTGGCCTTCACCAGCAGGACGTCGCCGAGCTTGATCGAGGTGTTGCCACCGCCCGGTTGCACGAGGGCCGGCTCGTGGCCGATTAGGTTCGACAGGTAGACGAGCTGGTCGAGCTCGTCGGCGCCGGCGGCGGGACCAGCGCCCCAACGATCCGCGGTTCGCGCCGCGTCTCTCACGGCCCCGTGCGCGGCGGCACGGCGCCGTCGATCCCGCTGGCGATGACGTCCCTGAGCGCCGTCTTGCGCAGCTCCGCCGCGAAGGCCGGCACCGCCTTGTCCATGAGGTCGGCGAACCGGGCGGACACGGCGGCGATCCGCTGAGCGAGCACGTCGTGCACCGCGAGCTGCTGGGTCGTGGGTGCGAAATCGGCCCCGTTGTCGGCGACATCGGATTGCAGCGCCGCAAGCCGGCCGTAGAGCTGCATCGGGTTACGGAAGGCGTCTTCCCGCGCCCCCGTCAGGTGGACGTCGAACAGCGCGCCCTCGACGTCGGCGACGCGGTGCTCGAGGGAGTCCGCCAGGGTCGCGAGTCGCTTAGCGCCTGCGGCGCTGGCCGTCGCCGAATCGGTGCGCAGCTGCCCTGCGAGATCGAGGAGCTGTTTCCGCACCCATTCCAGCCGGTTGATCATCCGGGCCACGCTGTCCTGCTCGGCCCGAATCGCGAGGGCGAGCCGGGTCTGTGCCTGCACGTCCGCGTCCGTCCCCGCGGTGTTCGGGTCTTTCAACACGGTGAGCGACTGCGTGAGTGTTGTGTCGCCGACCCTGAGACGGATCCCGTACGTCCCGGGCGGCACCGGTGGGCCACGCAGCATGAGATCGAGATCCCACGTCACGAGTGGGCGCGTGCCGTCGGGACCGACGCGCACGAACGGCTTGCCCGGTGGAGGCGTCCGCAGCTTGGGCACGACCGTGGGCGAGTAGCGCAGGTCCCACCACACCCGATTGAGCCCCGGTTTCCGCTCCCCCTGGAGCACGCGCACCGTATCGCCCCCCGCATCCACGATGATGAGTTTGGCGGGTGGGTGCGCGCTGTCGGGCCGCGCCGCCGAATCAGCCCGGGCCTCGGTGTCGGCGAGCGCGGCCGTCAGACGGTACGTCACGACCGCGCCGCCCGGAGGGTTCTGCGCCTGGACGGCGCTGTTGGGCGCGCTCGCGACTCCCTGCGTCGCCCGGAAGCGGTACGCGGGCGGCGGTGCGAACAGCCAGGCGCGCCCGCTCGACGCCCGGGCGTCGAGCTGCTCGAGTGGCGAGACATCGTCGAGGATCCATACGCCCCGCCCGTAGGTGGCGACGACGAGGTCATGGAAGCGCGGTTGGACCGTCACCCACGATACCGGCGCGTGCGGCAGGTTGGCCTGCAGGGGCAGCCAGCGCGCGCCGTCGTCGAGCGTTACGTACAGCCCGCTCTCCGTCCCCGCATAGACCAGCCCGCGACGCACCGGGTCCTCGGCCACCACGTGGACGAACGACAGGCTGGAGCGGGGGAATGTATCGGTGATGCGCTTCCACGTCTTGCCGTAGTCCGTCGTCTTGTAGATGTACGGCGCGAGGTCGTCCAGCTCGTGCAGGTCCACCGCGAGATAGGCGGTCCCGGCGTCGAAGTGCGACGGCTCGATGTTGGTGATCTTGCCCCACGGCGGCAGCTTGGGGAGGTTGCCCGTCACATCCGTCCACTGCCCGCCGCCGTCGCGTGTGACGTGCACCAGGCCGTCGTTCGAGCCCGCCCAGATGACGCCAGCCTGGAGCGGCGATTCGGCGATGGCGAACAGGGTCGCACCGTCGAACGTCATGAGGTTATCGGTCGTGACGCCGCCCGAGGTCTGCTGGTGGGTCGTGTCGTTACGAGTAAGATCGGGGCTGATCACCTTCCAGCTGGCGCCGCGATCGGTCGTCAGGTGCACGACCTGGCTTCCGACGTAGACCCGGGTGTGATCGTGGGGCGACAGCGCGATCGGGAAGGTCCAGTTCCAGCGGTATTTGAGGTCGGCCGGCCGCCAGCCGTAGCCGGCCTCGGGCCACACGCGCACGTTGCGTGCGTGATCGGTGCGCGTGTCGTACACCTCGAGCCCGCCGTCGTAGCAGCCCGACCACACGGTCACGTTGTCGACGGTGTCGGGGATCGCGAAGCCGCTCTCGCAGCCGCCGACGTGTCCCCACTGTCCTTCGGTGATGCCCCCGGCGAGCCCGCGGCTCGGCATCCGGTAGGAGCTGCCGTCCTGGCGGTTGCCGTAGACGTAGTAGGGCACGCGGGCGTCCGCATGCACGTGGTACATCTGGGCGATCGGCAGCACCACGCGCGTGTAGCTCTTGCCGCCGTTCAGCGTGAAGCTCGCGCCGCCGTCGTGGGCGATCAGGATACGGTCGGCGTTCAAGGGGTCGATCCAGATGTCGTGGTTGTCCCCGCCGGCCGAGAAGGGGCTGCGGGTGAGCGTCTGGCCGCCGTCGCGCGACATGCTGAACCGCACCGAGACGAAGTAGAGACGCTCCTCGTCGTCGGGCGCGACGGTGAAACGCACGTAATACGGAGCGCGCTCCGCCATGTCGTGATTGCGGCTTACGACGCGCCAAGTGGTACCGCGATCATCGCTGCGATACAGCGTCGGGTCCTGATCTTCGATCAGCGCGTAGACGGTGTTGGGATTGGAGGCGGCGACCGCGACAGCGATCTTGCCGACGACGTGATTCGCCGCCGGGAGACCGTGGCCCGCCAGGCGCTTCCACGTGACCCCGCCGTCGCGTGACACCCACAGCCCGCTCCCGGGGCCGCCGCTCTGCAGGTGCCAGGTCTTCACCTCGAACTGCCACATGCCGGCGAACAGGGTATTGGGATCCCCCGGGTCGATGGCCAGATCCGAGCACCCGGTGTTCGGGTCCACGAACAGGACCCGTGTCCACGTCTTGCCGCCGTCCGCCGTGCGGTACACGCCGCGCTGTTGCTGGGGGCCGTAGGCACGCCCCAGCGCGCACACCACCACGACGTCGGGGTTGGCAGGGTGGATCACGATGCGCGCGATGCGGCCGGTCGAGTCGAGGCCCGCGTGCTGCCAGCTGCGACCGGCATCGGTGGACTTGTAAGCGCCGTCGCCCAGCGCGGTCGTCGAGCGGATGAAGAACGTCTCGCCGGTGCCGGCCCACAGCACGTGGTGAGCGGAGGGGGCGACGGCGAGGGCCCCGATGGCTTGAACGGGCTCGCTGTCGAAGACCGCCCGCCAGTGCAC
>WNGD01004759.1_pt1 | contig 16500 bp, 14 predicted proteins | sample 5400671 | NCBI WGS metagenome assembly WNGD01 (sample SAMN13153369, study PRJNA577476) | soil metagenome | isolation source: 40 cm soil or saprolite under grassland replicate 2 | place: USA:California | collected 2016-06-15 | reverse complement strand
CGGCACCACCGGCTCCGGCAAATCGGTCGCCATCAACACCATGATCTTGAGTCTGCTCTACCGCCTGCGGCCGCAGCAGTGCCGGCTGATCATGGTCGACCCGAAAATGCTCGAGCTCTCGGTCTACGACGGCATCCCGCACTTGCTCACCCCCGTGGTCACCGATCCGAAGAAGGCGGTGGTCGCGCTCAAATGGGCGGTGCGCGAGATGGAAGAGCGCTACAAGAAGATGTCGAAGCTCGGCGTGCGCAACATCGACGGCTACAATGCGCGCGTGTCCGAGGCGAAGGCGAAGGGCGAGAAGCTCACCCGCACCGTCCACACCGGTTACGACAAGCAGAGCGGCGAGGCGATCTACGAGAACGAGGAGCTCGATCTCGAGCCGTTGCCCTTCGTCGTCGTCATTGTGGATGAGATGGCGGACCTGATGATGGTTGCCGGCAAGGACATCGAGGGCGCGGTGCAGCGCCTCGCCCAGATGGCGCGCGCGGCCGGCCTGCACGTGATCCTGGCCACGCAGCGGCCGTCGGTCGACGTCATCACCGGCACGATCAAGGCCAATTTTCCGACCCGCATCTCGTTCCAGGTCACCTCCAAGATCGACAGCCGCACCATTTTGGGCGAGCAGGGTGCCGAGCAGCTGCTCGGACAGGGCGACATGCTCTACATGGCCGGCGGCGGACGCATCAGCCGCGTGCATGGACCGTTTTGCTCGGACGAGGAGGTCGAGAAGGTCGTCCGCCATCTCAAATCGCAAGGCACGCCGCAATACCTCGAGGCCGTCACCGCGGCGGACGACGAGGACGAGGACGGCGAAGCGGTCTTCGACGCCACCGGCATGGGCCAGCCCGAGGGCGGCGACCTCTACCAGCAGGCGGTGCAGGTCGTCATGCGCGACCGCAAAGCCTCGACCAGCTACATCCAGCGCCGGTTGCAGATCGGCTACAACCGGGCGGCCTCGCTCATGGAGCGCATGGAGAAGGAAGGCGTCGTGGGCCAGGCCAACCACGCCGGCAAGCGCGAGATCCTCGTCGGCGAAGAGGACGCCGAGCGTTATTGAGAATCCCGTGATCGGCTGTTAAGGGCTTTTTGCCAAAATTCGTCGTCTTCTCGCCACACGGGGCGGCTACCGACCGGAGGGGACGCTGGAGAGGGGACCATGGCTGGCATGGGCCGGGGACTGTTGGTTGGGGCGGCGTTGGGCATGGTCGCGCTGACTTCGGCGGCAAGCGCCGAGACCATTCCGCTACCGACGCCCGCACCGCTTCCGAAGGAACGGGCTCCCGCTTCGACCAGACCCACGGCCGCGCAAAGCGGCGGCTCCGGGCTGGCGGCTGGCGTCAAATCGCTATTCCATCTGGACCGGGAGCCCGAGGCGCCCCCGACATCGCCGTCGACCACCGCCGGTTTCAACTCCGCGCAGCGCGCGCAGGTCGACAAGGTCAGCGCCTATCTATCGAGCATCCAGCAATTGGTCGGCGATTTTGTCCAGGTCGGTCCCGACGGCAGCCGCGTCAGGGGCGAGTTCTACATCCAGAAGCCCGGCAGGGTTCGCTTCGACTACGAGCCGCCGAGCCGAATCGAGATCATCGCCGATGGCCAGTCGGTGGTGGTGCGCGACCGCAAGCTCGCCACGCAGGATCTTTATCCGCTCTCGCAGACGCCGCTGCGCTTTCTTCTCTCCGAGCGTATCGACCTCCTGAAGGAGACGAACATCGTAGGCGTGCGTGCCGACGATACTTTCGTGAGCATCACCATCGAAGAGACGCAACCGCTCGTCGGCACCAGCCGGCTGATGATGATGGTCGGCGCCAAGGATTTCAAGTTGAAGCAGTGGACCATCACCGACCCGCAGGGCTACGACACCACGGTGGCGGTGTCCAATCTCGACAACAGCAAGCGGCCCGATCCCAGCCTGTTCAAGATCGACTATACGCGCTACGTCCAATAAGCCACAAATCGGATATCCGTAGCCGGTGACCCGCGTCGGTTGACTTCCGACGATTGACCACTGATATCAACGACCGTCGGCACCGACCCGATCCGCCGTCGTTGTTCGGGGCTTCGAGGACGACGCAACTCCTGACGCAACTCCTAATGCGGCTGACGATTACGACCTGGAACATCAATTCGGTGCGGCTGCGCATCGACGGCGTCGCGAAGTTCGTGAAGACGTTTCGGCCCGACGTGCTCTGTCTGCAGGAAACCAAGTGTCCCGACGACAGGTTTCCGCTCAAGCGTTTCAAGCGTCTCGGCTATGAGCACGTGGCGCTCAATGGACAGAAGGGCTATCACGGCGTCGTCGTGCTCTCGCGCCTGCCGTTCGAAACCTTCAACATCCAGTCGTTTTGCGGCAAGGCCGACTGCCGGCACGTCTCGGCCGTGCTCGGCGAGCGTGCGGGCCTGCGCGATCCGATCACGCTGCATAATCTCTACGTGCCGGCTGGCGGCGACGTTCCCGATCCGGCGGTCAATCCCAAATTCGCGCACAAGCTCGCCTTTCTCGACGAGATGCGAGCGTCCGCCGCGTTGCGCTGTCAGAACTCGAACCGCATGATCCTCCTCGGCGATCTCAACGTCGCGCCGCTCGAGCACGACGTCTGGAGCCACAAGCAGATGTTGCGGGTGGTGTCGCACACGCCGATCGAATGCGAGAAGCTCGTGGCCGCGCAGAAGGACGGCGGCTGGGTCGATGCCATGCGCCTGCTGGTCCCGGAACCGGCCAAGCTCTACACCTGGTGGAGCTATCGCTCGCCCGATTGGAAAACGGCAGACAAAGGCCGCCGGCTCGATCACATCTGGGTCGCGCCCGCGCTCGCCGACCGCGTCATCGACATGCGGGTGCTCAAGCAGTGGCGCGGCGCCGCGCGGCCGTCCGATCACGTCCCGGTGACGGCGACGCTCGAGCTATAGAGGATTTTCGGCTTTGCCTCGATCTGAGATCCGTCATTGCCGGGCATAGCGCGTTGTAGACGCGCGTAAACGCGCTTATGTCCCGGCAATCCATCTTCTTCGCAAAACCGTTCTTACGAAGGAAGATGGACCCGCGGGTCAAGCTCGCGCGTACGCGTTGAATCAAACGAGCCGGAAAATGCTGTAGACCGGCGCAATCACTTGGGTTCGTGCGCGTCGAGGAAGGCGCGCACATTGACGATTTCGCGCGTCGCCTGATCGAGCCGGCCCGGGGCGCCTGGTCTCGGTGAACAGCGCGACCTCTCCCAGAAGCGTGCACGGGCCGACGGTGAGGTCCTTGCCGTCTTCCGCAGACGAGAGGTTGAATCGGCCCTCCTGCACGACGAAGCCGCCCTCCGACTCGTCGCCGGCGTTGAACAGCACCTCCCCGCCGTCGAGGTGTCGAGTCTCCGCCCCGATCGCCAGAATGCGCAACGCCGGCCGCCCCAAGAGACCGAGCGTCGGCACGCGTTCGAGGAAGGCGATGTCGTCGTCGATGGCCATGGGGGCGGCGTTACGGCACCAATTTGTAACCGCCCGCTTCGGTGACCAGGATGGCAGGGCTGGCCGCGTCCTTCTCGACCTTCTGCCGCAGCCGATAGATGTGCGTCTCGAGGGTGTGGGTGGTGACGCCGGAATTATAGCCCCAGACCTCCTGCAGCAGCGTCTCGCGCGAGACCGGACGTTGGCCGGCGCGATAGAGATATCGCAGGATCGCGGTCTCCTTCTCCGTGAGCCGCACCTTGTTGCCCTTGGGATTGAGCAGGATCTTCGAGCTCGGCCGGAACGTGTAGGGGCCGATGGTGAACACGGCGTCCTCGCTCGCCTCGTGCTGGCGCAGCTGCGCGCGGATGCGCGCGAGCAGCACGGCAAAGCGAAACGGCTTGGTCACGTAGTCGTTGGCGCCGGACTCGAGCCCGAGAATGGTGTCGGAATCGGTATTGTGTCCGGTCAACATGATGATGGGCGCCTTGAAGCCATTCTTGCGCAGGATGCGCACGGCTTCCCGCCCGTCGACGTCGGGAAGCCCGACATCCATGATCACAAGATCGATCTGCCCGGCCTTGGCGGTCTGCACCCCCTTGGTCCCATTGTCGACCGCGATCGACTCGAACTCCTCGTGCAGCGCGAGCTGTTCGACCAGCGCCTCGCGCAGTTCGGAGTCGTCGTCCACGATCAGGATTTTGCGGGTATTCGTCATTCCTCGGCCCCAGGATCGGCATCACCCCGGAACGGCGCTCGCGCGAAATAGAGCATTCGGGGGTAAAAGAGCAAGCCGGTTTGCTACGTCCACGCTAGGTTCATGGGTTCGGATCCGAAGGCTTGTTCCATGCGCCGCCGCGCTTTTTCTCTGATCCGCGTGCGGGCGCGACCGGGCAGCCCGACCCGGGGCATCCTGCTCGCCGGGCCGATCGCGCTGCCGGTCGTGCTCGGCCGAGGGGGTATCCGCGCCAACAAGTTCGAGGGCGACGGCGCGACCCCGCGCGGGCGATTTCGGCCTATCCGCCTGTGGTGGCGGGCCGATCGCCATCCGCACCCGCCGACCTTGCTGCCTGCACGCCGCATCACCCCGGACCTCGCCTGGTGCGAAGATACCACCGACCGCCGCTACAACCGCCCGTTTCGACGCGCACCCCGCGACGGCGGCGACCGCCTCTGGCGAGACGACCACCTCTACGATTTTATCGTCGAGATCGACCACAACACCCGCCCTCGGGTGGCGGGCCGGGGCAGCGCGGTCTTCGTGCATGTGGCGCGGCCCAATCGATCGCCGACAGCGGGATGCGTGGCGCTCGCGGCGAACCGCCTCCAACGTTTGCTGGCGGTGCTGGGACCAAGCACGCGAATCGCAATTCAATATTAGGCCTCAGTTTCGCCCCGCGCCGCCCGTTCGCCGAAGATCGCGGTGCCGACCCGCACATGCGTGGCGCCGAACTCGATGGCGAGCGGGAAATCCGCGCTCATGCCCATGGACAACAGCGAGAGGCCGTTGCGCCGCGCGATCTTGGCGGTCAGGGCGAAATGCGGCGCCGGAGGTTCATGGGCCGGGGGCAGGCACATGAGCCCCGCAATGACGAGGCCGTAGCGCTCGCGGCACGCTTTGAGGAACGCATCGGTCTCCTCCGGCAGCACGCCGGCCTTTTGCGGCTCGGCGCCGGTATTGACCTCGACGAACAGCGTGGGCGTGCGGCCCTGCCGGGCGATTTCCTTGGCCAGCGCCTCGGCGAGGCTCGGCCGATCGACGGAATGAATCGCGTCGAACAGCGCAACCGCCTCCTTCGCCTTGTTCGACTGCAGCGAGCCCACGAGGTGAAGCTCGATGCCGTCATGGCGTTGTTTGAGCGCCGGCCATTTCGCCTTCGCCTCCTGCACGCGATTCTCCCCGAACACGCGTTGGCCGGCGGCGATCACCGGCTCGACCGCATCCGCGCCGAACGTCTTGGAAATCGCGACCAGCGTCACCGAGCCGGGATCGCGCCGGGCCTCGGCGCAGGCGCGCGCGATCTGATCGCGAACCATGGCCAGAGGCGTTTCGAGCACATGCGTTGCGCCGCTCATTGTCCAATCTTAGCACGATTGCGTTCTTGATCACGCGCTGCCGCGAGCCAGCTCATTGGGCATCGTGGAAGATGACCCCCAGCGTGTGGCGGCGGCCTGATCGCAGGCGGCTCACGCCATGGCGCATGTTGACGCGGTAAATGCCGCGCGTGCCTTGCACCGGTCGATGATGCACGGGGAAGATCACGCCCTCGCCCTGCGCGAGCGGCACGATTTCCGCCCGCGACTGCATGCGCGGCCGCTGCTCCGTGAGCACGAATTCGCCGCCGGTGAAATCTTCACCCGGCCGCGACAGCAGGAAGGCGACCTGCAACGGGAAGACGTGCTCGCCGTAGAGATCCTGGTGCAGGCAATTGTAGTCGCCGACACCGTACGCGAGCAGCAGCGGCGTCGGCTTTGTCTGGCCGGCCTTGTGACACCGCGCGAGATAGGTCGCGTGATCGCGCGGAAACCGCAGACCGATCGCCATGGCCTCGTTCCAGCGGTTGGCGATGTCGGCAAGCGGCGGATAAAGCGCGCCGCGCAGCGCCGCCACCAACTCCGGCAGCGGGTAGGCGAAGTATTTGTACTCGCCGCGCCCGAATCCATGGCGCGCCATCACCACGCGGCTGCGAAACAGCGTGTCCGACGCGTAGGTCTCGGCCAGGCCCGCGCATTGCTGCGATGTCAATAGCCGCCCGGTCGTCGCGCAACCATACGCATCCAGTTGCGCGGCGATGCTCGCCCAATCGAGCGCCGCAACTTGCGCGGCGAGCGCGCGCGCCGCCGATGCAGGCGCGTGCTCGCACGCGGCGGGAAGGGCCCGGGTCATGCCGCCTTCTCCCGTGCCAGCAGGGCGCGCTTGCGGGCAACGCCCCAGCGATAGCCTGAGGTCGATCCATCCGTGCGCACCACGCGGTGGCAGGGAATGGCGACCGCGATGTCATTCGAGGCGCAAGCCTGCGCCACCGCGCGCACCGCCTTCGGTGCCCCGATCCGCTCGGCGATCTCGCGGTAGCTTGCGGTCGAGCCCGCAGGGATATCGCGAATCGCAGTCCACACCCGCTGCTGGAACGCGGTGCCGCGGATGTCGAGCGGCAGGTCGAGCCCCTGGGCCGGCGCCTCGATGAAGCCCACGACCTTGGCCACGAGTTGTTCGAACCTCTCGTCGCCGCCGACGAGGCGCGCGTTTGGAAAGCGGTCCTGCAGGCTGCGCACCAACGCGTCGGGATCGTCGTCGAATTCGATGGCGCACACACCTTTGTCCGTCGCCGCGACCAGGATCGCACCGAGCGAGCATTGGCCAACCGCAAAGCGGATGACGTGACCGCTGCCGCCGGCGCGGAATTGCGTCGGCGTCATGCCGAGCAGGTCGGAGGCGGCGGCGTAGAAGCGGCCGTTGGAGTTGAAGCCCGCGCCATAGATCGCCTCGGTGACGGTGTTGCTGGCGGCCAGTTCCTCGCGCACGCGCTTGCCGCGATGGCCGGCGGCATAGGCCTTCGGCGTCACCCCGGTCACCGCCTTGAACACGCGGTGGAAGTGGAAGCGGCTCATGCCTGCGGAGTGCGCCAGCGCATCGAGGCTCGGCGCCTCCTCGGCTTCTTCGATCATCCGGCACGCGCGCGCGACCGCTGCGGCGTGTGCCTCGGCGAGCGCGGGCTCGTTCGGCCGACAGCGTTTGCACGGCCGAAATCCCGCCCGCTCGGCGTCGGCGCAGGTCTCGTGGAAGGTCACGTTCTCGCGCCGCGGCAGCCGAGCCGCGCATGACGGCCGGCAATAGATGCCGGTCGTGCGCACCGAATAGACGAAGGTGCCGTCGGCCGCGCGGTCGCGCCGCTTGAGCGCCTTCCAGCACGCGTCGTCGTCAAGCAGCGGCGATTTCCGCGACGTCTCGTTGGCTCGCATCATCAAAGACATGATCTTGCTCCCTCAGATTCCGACGGATGGTTCCGTCTCCTACGGGGCAATCTATGGATCGCAGGATCGCAAGCACTCCGCTCCTTGCTCTCAAATCAAAGATAGGCGCGCCACCCGAAATCCGCAGCGTCCTCTGCGATCCGCCACCGCGCACCTTGCACGGCGGAGGCCCGGGACCGTTGACCGCGTCGGCGCTTTCATGTCCAAGTGCCGCTCGAAAAACCGACCGGGACGCACGATTTATTAGCATGCAACGCGTATTTTTGCGTCTTAGTCTTGGCGCCCCAAGTCTTGGCGCCCCAAGACACGAGGAATTGCGGCAGCGGACCCGATGACGAGCGAACGCTACAATGCCCGCGAGGCCGAGGCCCGCTGGCAAAAGGTCTGGGACGAGCGAGGCATCTTCGCCACCCGCAACGACGACCCGCGCCAGAAATACTACGTGCTGGAGATGTTCCCCTATCCGTCGGGGCGCATCCATATGGGGCACGTGCGCAACTACACCATGGGCGACGTGGTCGCGCGCTTCAAACGCGCCATGGGTCTCAACGTGCTCCATCCCATGGGCTGGGACGCCTTCGGCATGCCGGCGGAGAACGCCGCCATGGAGCGCAAGGTCCATCCCAAGGCGTGGACCTACGAGAACATCGCCGCCATGAAGGCGCAGCTCAAGTCGATGGGGCTTTCGCTCGACTGGGCGCGCGAGATCGCGACCTGCGATCCCGCCTACTACAAGCACCAGCAGAGGATGTTCCTCGACTTCCTGCGTGCGGATCTAGTGGAGCGCAAGCTCGGCAAGGTGAACTGGGATCCGGTCGACCGCACCGTGCTCGCCAACGAACAGGTGATCGACGGGCGCGGCTGGCGTTCGGGCGCGCTTGTCGAACAGCGCGAAATGCCGCAGTGGTACTTCGCCATCACCAAATTTTCCGAGGAATTGCTGCATGCGCTCGATCACCTCGACCGCTGGCCCGAGAAAGTGCGCCTCATGCAGCGCAATTGGATCGGCCGCTCGGAGGGGCTGCTCATCCGCTTTGCGCTCGATCCCGCAACGACGCCGAACGCGGAAGACGAGCTCGAGGTCTTCACCACCCGCCACGACACGTTGTTCGGCGCCAAGTTCATGGCGCTCTCGCCCGATCATCCGCTGGCGGCGGCCGCCGCGGCCAAGAACCCGGCGCTTGCCGCATTCATCGCCGAATGCAGACGCCACGGCACCGCGCAGGAGTTGATCGACACCGCCGAGAAAATGGGTTTCGACACCGGGATGAAGGCGCTCCATCCCTTCGATCCGACCTGGAGGCTTCCGGTCTACGTCGCCAATTTCGTCGTGATGGACTACGGCACCGGCGCGATCTTCGGCTGCCCGGCACACGATCAGCGCGACCTCGACTTCGTCAACAAGTACGGGCTTGGCAATATCCCGGTGGTGTGCCCGTCGGGGCAGGACGCGAGCACCTTCGTCATCACCGACACCGCCTATGACGGCGCCGGGCGCATGATCAATTCGCGCTTCCTCGATGGCATCACCGTCGAGGAGGCGAAGGAGGAGGTGGCGCGCCGGCTCGAGCACGAATCGCGTGGCAATCGTCCGGTCGGCACGCGCCAGGTCAATTTTCGCCTGCGCGACTGGGGCATTTCGCGCCAGCGCTACTGGGGCTGCCCGATCCCGGTCATTCACTGCGAGCGCTGCGGCATCGTGCCGGTGCCGGACGGCGACCTGCCGGTGACGCTGCCGGACGACGTCGACTTCGACCGTCCAGGTAATCCGCTCGAGCGCCATCCCACCTGGAAGAACGTCGCATGCCCGACATGCGGCGGACCGGCGCGGCGCGAGACCGATACCATGGACACCTTCGTCGACTCGTCCTGGTACTTCATCCGCTTCACCGATCCCTGGACGACGAAACCCACCAACCTTGCGGTCGCCGACCGGATGATGCCGGTCGATCAGTACATCGGCGGCATCGAGCATGCGATCCTGCACCTGCTCTACAGTCGCTTCTTCACCCGCGCGATGCGCGCGACCAAGCACATCGATCTCGACGAGCCGTTCGCGGGCCTGTTCACCCAGGGCATGGTCGTGCACGAGACCTATCAGGCGACGAACGGCGAATGGGTCATGCCCGCCGAGGTGAAGGTCGAAGGCACCGGCGAAGAGCGGCGCGCCACGCTGCTCGCAACCGGCGAACCGGTCGCGATCGGCCCAATCGAGAAGATGTCGAAGTCGAGGCGCAACACCGTCGACCCCGACGACATCATCGCCAGCTACGGCGCCGACACCGCGCGCTGGTTCATGCTCTCCGATTCGCCCCCGGAGCGCGACGTGATCTGGACCGAGGAGGGCGTGCAGGGCGCCTGGCGCTTCGTGCAGCGACTCTGGCGCCTCGTGCGCGAAGCCGCGCAGGCGGCGGCACCCGCCGACCTGCCGCGCCCGCCCCGCTTCAGCGAGCCAGCGCTCGTCTTGCGCAAGGCTGCCCACCGCGCGCTCGCGCGCGTCTCCGAGGACATCGAACGGCTACGTTTCAACGTCTGCGTCGCCCACATTTATGAGTTTGCCAACGCCTTCCAGGCCTCGCTCGCCAGCCTCGAGACTGAGCCAATGGCCGACTATCGGTGGGCGGTACGGGAAGCGGCCGACATCCTGGTGCGGCTGTTCCACCCCATGATGCCGCACCTGGCGGAGGAGTGCTGGGCCGCGCTCGGCCATAAAACGCTTGTCGCATCAGAGCCTTGGCCCCGCCTTGAAGCGGACCTTTTGGTCGAGAACACGATCACACTTCCGGTCCAAATCAATGGTAAGAAGCGCGGAGATGTCACAGTCGCCCGAAATGCTGCCAATGCCGAGATCGAGACTGCCGTTTTGGCCCTCGATGCGGTAAAACGGGCGCTTGATGGCAGGCCGCCGAAGAAAGTGATCGTGGTGCCGCAAAGGATCGTGAATGTGGTGGCATGACAAACGCACGGATCGGTCAGGGTTCTCCGCCCGTGGGGGCGCGGGGCACCCGGGAGCCGCGCCTGCGCCGACCGTCTTGGCGCATGGACGAATCGTGGCGCACCGAAGAATAATGCGGGCCGCCGCCGCGTTGGCAATCGCCGCGCTCGCCGGCGGCTGCTTCCAGCCGCTCTATGGCGAGCAGTCCCCGACCGGCGGGCCGGTCTTGCGCGACCAGCTCAGCGCCGTCGATGTCGTCCAGATCACGGCCCCGAAGGGAACCGACGAGGCGCGGATCGCGGTCGAGATTCGCAACGCGCTGCTTTACGACTTCACCGGCGGCGGCTACGCGGCCCCACCCACCCATCGGCTGAAGATCGCGATGGCCTCCTCGCGGGCATCGATCATCGTCGATGTCAATACCTCGCGGCCGGATGTCGAGAACTTCGGCATCAATGCGACCTATACCTTGACCGAAATCGCAACCGGCAAAATCGTGGTGACCGGCACGACCTTTGCTCGCGTCTCTTATGACATCCCCGGCCAGGAGCAACGGTACGCGCGCGTGCGCGGATTGCGTGACGCAGAGCTGCGCGCGGCGAAAGTCGTCGCCGACAATATCAGGTCGCGGCTTGCGTCCTATTTCATTGCCGGCACGTGAGACACCTCTCATCGTCATCGTCCGCCGGCAACCACCGCAACCGGGTTTGGTCCGCGCTCTGCTCCATGGCGCCGCCGACGGATGCTGATGCCCGCCGGCGCGGGCATGACGACTTTTCGGTGACGACCTTGTGGTGACGGAGATCTCATGGTCGCACTGAAAGGCTTCGACATCGACAAGTTCCTCGCGCGTCCGCATCGGCCGATCGTGCTCGTCTTCGGCCCCGACGCCGGCCTGGCGCGCGAGCGCGCAGAAGCGCTCGTGCGCATGTCGGTTGACGACCCGAAGGATCCCTTTCAACTCGCCCGGCTCGACGGCGACGATCTCGCCGGCGAACCCACCCGCCTCGTCGAGGAGGCCAACACCATTCCGCTGTTTGGGGGCCGCCGCGCGGTCTGGGTGAAAGCCGGTGCACGCAACTTTGCTCCCGCGGTCGAGGCGCTCGTTGCGGCGCCCGCGCCGGACTGCCGAGTCGTGATCGAGGCCGGCGATCTCAAACGCAACGCGCCGCTGCGGGTCATCTGCGAGCGCGCCAGGAATGCCGTCGCGCTTCCTTGCTACGTCGACTCGGAAAAGGATTTGGTTCGCCTCATCGATGACGAGATGCGCGATGCGGGCCTTGTCATCTCACCGCAGGCGCGCGCTGCCCTCGTTCCGTTGCTCGGCGGCGACCGGCTCGCGTCCCGCCACGAAATTCGCAAGCTCGCGCTGTTCGCGCGCGGAAAGGCGCGCGTGGAGCTCGAAGATGTCATGGCGGCGGTCGCCGACGCCTCGACGCTCGCGCTCGACGGCTTGATCGATGCCGCCTTCGCCGGGCGCACCGGCGAGCTCGAAGTCCAATTCGGCAAGGCGCGCACCGCCGGCACGGCGCCGGGCGCGATCGTCTCGGCTGCGCTGCGGCAGGTCGCGCAGTTGCACAAGGCGCGGCTTGCCGTCGAGGCGGGCGGCTCGGTCAGCGACGCGGCGCAAGGCATCCAGCCGTTCGTTCATTTCAGCCGCAAGGGAGTGATCGAAGCCGCGCTCAAGACGTGGACGTCGGCGCGCCTCGAACGCGCGATGGCGGAGCTCGCCGAGGCCGCGCTCGAAGCGCGCCGGCAGTCCGCGATGGCCGAGCTGATCGCGCAGCGCGCGCTGCTGACGCTCGCCGTCAACGCGCGGCGGAAGGAATGATGCGGCCAACCGGCTCACGCGATTGCCGCAAACGACAACTGTTCACGCGAAGCCGTTTGGCTGAATCAATTCTTTTCCAACCGCCGTAGCACCTCTTCGAGCTGATCGAGGTTGCGATAATGAATGTGCAGCACGCCGCCTTTGCTGCGGTGGTCGACCGTGACGGCGAGGCCAAGCGTGTTCGATACCCGCCGCTCGAGTGCAATCGTATCGGCGTTTTTCACCGCCCGCTTCTTTGCCGCCTTGCCCGATCCTGGCGCGCGATCCTTCGCCAGCGCCTCGACCTGACGAACGTTGAGTCCGCGATCGACGATCTCGCGCGCCATCTCTTCCGGATCGGCCGCGCCGATGAGCATGCGCGCAGCGCCGGCCGAGATCTTGCCGGCATGGATGTAAGCCTTGACCGGCTCCGGCAGCTTCAAGAGGCGCAGCGTGTTGGTGACGTGACTGCGGCTCTTGCCGACGATCTTGGCGATGTCCTCGTGGCTGTGGTCGTACTCGCTCGCCAGCGCCTGATAGCCGCCGGCCTCTTCCAGCGGATTGAGATCGGTACGCTGCACGTTTTCGATGATGGCAAGCTCCAGCGCTTCGCTGTCGCTCGCTTCGAACAGCACGATGGGAATCTCGTGTAGGGCCGCGCGCTGCGCCGCTCGCCAGCGCCGCTCGCCGGCGATGATCTCGTAGGCGTCCTTGGCGCCGCGCACCGAACGCACCACCACCGGTTGGATGATGCCGCGTTCCCTGATCGACGCGGCCAGCTCATCAAGCTCGGCGTCGGAAAAGTTGCGGCGAGGATTGCGCGGATTGGGCCTGAGATATTCGATCGGGACGCGGCGTTGAGTGCGCGCACGTTCGGGCGTCGTCGTCGCTTCGGCGCTGACGTCGCCCATGAGCGCGGCAAGACCGCGTCCCAGTCGCGATCGGCCGTCATCTGCCATTGCCATGTCTCCCGACCTTCCTACGTCACGCTGCGCCGTGCTGCTGATCCGATTCGATCTGATCCGATTCGATCGCAGCGTCCGCGCGCGGTGCGTTCGCTATCAATTCCTTCTCGCGTTGAATGATCTCGGTCGCGAGCCGCAGATAGGCTTCGCTGCCGACGCATTTGAGATCGTAGACCAGCACCGGCTTGCCGTAGGATGGCGCCTCCGACACCCGCACATTGCGCGGGATGATGGTGTCGTAGACTTTCTGTTTGCTGTTCGCGCGCACGTCGGCGACGACTTGGTTGGAGAGATTGTTGCGCGCGTCGTGCATCGTGAGCACGATGCCGTGGATCATGAGTTCGGTATTGAGCGTGGATTTCACCGTCGCCACCGTCTGCAGCAGCTGCGACAATCCTTCGAGCGCAAAGAACTCGCACTGCAGCGGCACCAGAATCGCGTCGGCGGCAGCCAAGGCGTTGACCGTGAGCAGGTTGAGCGACGGCGGACAATCGATGAGGACATAACTGAAGTCGCTCACGCGCGGCGTTGCGGCGCGCAGCGGCGCGAGCGCGGTCCGCAATCGAAACGCACGGTCGTGCTCCTGGCTGACTTCGAGCTCGAGGCCAGAGAGATCGAGCGTCGACGGCGCGATGGACAGGCGTGGAACGGCCGTCGCCAGCACCGCATCGGATAAGGTGGCCTCGCCCATCAACACATCGTAGGTCGAGCGGCGACGACTGCGGCGGTCGATGCCGAGCCCGGTCGAGGCATTGCCCTGCGGATCGAGATCGATGATCAGCACGTGCTCGCCGATGGCGGCGAGCGCCGTGCCCAGATTGATAGCGGTCGTGGTCTTGCCGACGCCACCTTTCTGGTTGGCGATCGCGATCACGCGCGGCGGCGCAGGGTTGGGGATGCGGCTCGCGAGCGTGATGACCTGCGGCGACGCTTCGGCCGATGGCACCGGCACGTCCGCGTAGTCGGTCATGATACTGCGTCCAGCATCGGGAGTGGCCTCGGTCCGCGAATCGGGTGGAATCTTACGTTGTCCTGGTGCGCTCCACATCCCGGATTACGATAATGCGGCCGGCGGGATCGGTGCGGCTGGGCGCGAGCGTGGCGTTCATGGTCCAGGCCTTTGCCGTGCGCGACTCGCGCGCCTGCCTGAGTTCAAGCTCTGCATTTTGCCCCTTTGGGAACAAGCCCATCGCGCCGCTTTTCCCCAGAAGCGGAAAACACTGATCGAGCAAGGGCTTGAGAGGGGCGACGGCGCGCGCGGTGACGACGTCAGCCTGGCCCTCGAAGCCCGCTGCGAAATCCTCGATTCGCGCGGCATGCACGCTTGCCGGCGCTTCGGTGAGGCGCTGAGCCTCGCGCAGGAATGCGGCCTTTTTTGTATTGCTTTCAACGAGATGGACATGAGCGCCGGGCCGACCCGCAAGCGCGCAGGCGATCGCCAGGCCGGGAAATCCGCCGCCCGTGCCGAGGTCGACCCAAACGCGCGCCTCGGGCGCAAGGTCGAGAAGCTGGAGGGAATCGGCGATATGCCGCGTCCACAGATGCGAAACAGTGGATGGCGCGATGAGACTGGTGGTCCGCTGCCAAGCCAGTAGAAGCGCAACGAATCGATCGAGGCGCTCCAAGGTTTCACGTGAAACATGCGTCAGCGCCAGCGCGCGCTCGCGGTCGGCAGGCTCAACAAGCCCGGGCTCATGGCCAGTCCGCGCGCGCCGCGGGGTCTTCTCTTCCCGATCGCGATAAGGCCGGCGGGCCCTCGGCATCAGCGTCCAGCGGCTGCCGCTTTTGCAACGCGTCCATTGCGCTTGAGATGCGCGACGAGAAGCGTGAGCGCTGCCGGCGTGATTCCATCCATGCGGGCAGCCTGGCCGATGGTGCGAGGACGCATGGCGTTAAGCTTTTGGCGGACTTCATTGGAGAGCCCGGAGAGCTGCGAATAGTCGAGCCCGTCCGGCAGTTCCAGGCTCTCGTCGCGGCGATAGGCCGCGATGTCGGCGGCCTGGCGTGAGAGATAGACATCGTATTTCGCGTCGATTTCGACCTGCTCCGCGATCTTCGGGGGCAAATCGGCGAACCGAGGCCAGATCTTGGCGAGGTCTGCGATCCCGATGTTTGGGTGCGACAGCAGGTCGAACGCACTGCGCCGCTGGCCATCTTTGTTGAGGGCAAGGCCGTGGCGATCCGCCTCGTTGGGGGTGAGGGACACCGAGTGGGCGAAATCGCGCGCCGCCTCGAGCGCCGCCATTTTCGACGCATGCCGGGAACGGCGGGTGGCGCCCACGCAGCCGAGGGCAATGCCCCTGGCGGTCAGGCGCTGGTCGGCATTGTCGGCCCGCAGCGTGAGCCGGTATTCGGCCCGCGAGGTGAACATGCGATACGGCTCGGTGACCCCGCGCGTCACTAAATCATCAATCATAACAGCGAGATAGCCCTCAGCGCGGTCGAATGTGATGTCGCCTCCCCCACCCGCTCGGGACGCCGCATTGAGCCCCGCGACCAAGCCTTGCGCCGCCGCCTCCTCGTAACCGGTCGTGCCGTTGATCTGGCCGGCGAGGAACAGGTTGGATGCCCGCCTGCACTCGAGCCAGGGGGTGATCTGGTTGGGCGGGACGAAGTCGTACTCGATCGCGTAGCCGGGCCGGAGCATTCGACAGTCGGCCAGAGCCGGGATGGTCCGCAGGAGGGCGTTCTGCACCTCCTCCGGCAGGCTGGTGTTGGCGCCCTGGACGTAAACCTCGTCAGTCTCCCAGCCTTCCGGCTCGAGGAAGAGCTGGTGGGAGGCCTTCTCGGCGAATCGGACGACCTTGTCCTCGATCGATGGACAGTAGCGCGGTCCGACTCCCTGAATCTGCCCGCTGAACATCGGAGCGCGATGGAGGTTGGCGCGAATGAGGTCGTGAGCAGCAGGGCCGGTGTGAACCAGGTAGGTCGGCACCTGCGGTCGCCAGGCGGTCTGGTGGGCCACCGGATAGGCCGAGTTGATCGGCGGGAAGGGCTGCCGATCGTCGCGCTCGTCCGACCAGAAGCTGAAGTGGAGGGGCGTGTCGCTGCCGTAGTGCGGCTGGGTCAGTTCGTAACGAATGCTGCGGGCGTCGACGCGGGGGGGCGTACCGGTCTTGAGCCGCCCGAGCGTCAGGCCGAGATCCGCCAGGCCGCCCGACAGCTCGAGCGCGGCCTCCTCCCCGGCCCGCCCGGCCGTCTGCTGGCGGGTACCGACGTGGACGGTCCCCCGCAGGGAGGTGCCGGTCGTGAGCACGACGACGCGAGCGTCGCAGACCTGGCCGCCACGGAGCCGAACGCCGGCGACCCGCCAGGGCGGATTTGCCTCCAGGATTGGGTAGGGGCAGGGCTTGGCCCCCCCGCCGGCGGGGGGGCCAAGCCCT
>WNGD01004871.1_pt1 | contig 16503 bp, 13 predicted proteins | sample 5400671 | NCBI WGS metagenome assembly WNGD01 (sample SAMN13153369, study PRJNA577476) | soil metagenome | isolation source: 40 cm soil or saprolite under grassland replicate 2 | place: USA:California | collected 2016-06-15 | reverse complement strand
GCATGTGCGCGAGGCAGCGCTTGCCGACGGCGCGGCGCTTGGCTGCGAACCAGCCGATGAGTTCTTCGCCACCCTGGGCGACGGCTGGCGGCTCACCCCCACCCACCGGCTCGTGCTCACCCCAGTGGTCACGGCTGTCCTGGACGAGGGCTGGACGCTGCGTGCGCTCGCGGCATTCACCGGAGCGAACACCAGCGGCGTGCGCAGCCCTTACGCCGTCCTGGCCGCCTGACTCTCGTCCGCGCAATTGCCCTCCGCGCCCCGATCGGCGCGGCCGCCCTGGGGCGGCCAAACCATCCCGATGTTCGGCTTCTACGGCGACACGCCGCGCCCCTGCCCCCGCTGCAAACCCGCGGCCCGCCCTGAGCTGGGCAGCTGCGGCCCAGACGATTTGCGTCGCGGCACTGGCGGCCTTCATGGCCGAAGCGGATCGTGTCCTTGAGGGGCCTCTGCGTCCGGCTTTGAGCGCCGGAAGCGTGCGGCGGGTGTCCCCGGCATCAGCCGGACCAGCTGTCGTCTTGATCACACTTTGTACGCTGGATCTCAGCGCCATTGTGAGGGGCGACCGTTGGCCTTGGGAGAGTCCGATGACGATCACGACGCCCGTACTGCATGTCGTGCGCGGGATGAGTTGCGGTCCGCTGACAATCTTTCCGGTGTGGACGGGTGCCGCGGCCCCGACCGGCCTGGTCACAGCGAAAGTAGCCCACTTGAGCGTGGCGGAGCGTGAGGATGGTCCGGCGGTCGATCAGGTCGTTCTCACGAACGCCCGCTACCAGATGGCACTGTTGCTTGAGGGCGAGCTGCTGGAAGGGTCTTCGCCTGGCACAAGCCCCTCGACTCATCCTCGCCCTTACCGGGCTGCAGCCTACAACTTCGACGCGCCGAATCTCTTACGTGCTTGATGCAAACACGGCAAACCCAGAGCATCATCGGCACAAAGGGGGACGAACTCTACGCTGCAGCCAGAGAGCCGCTCTAATTCTCGTGTCCCCCAACGTCAAAAGCGGGTTGGCCTGTCGGGAGGGGAGGTGAGCCTCAGATGGTCGACGTCCAGTCCAGCGATCCGCTGGACCTGCTGCGTCACTTCCACACCACGCTGGACGCTCACTTCCGACACCTCCACGAGTCCCGCAGCAAGCTCGAACCTGCGTCACCGGTCTTCGCGTTGGAGCACGACCTCGGCGAGGCGGAACTGCGCTTGCTGTCTGGTGCTGTCCGGGCTGCCATCGCCCAAGGTCTGCAGGCACGCTATCGGCAGCCGTCGTGGTTGCCCTTCGTCGTGTACGCGGCCGAGGAGGGCTACGACTACATCGGCGACGAGTACTGGCCGAGCTTCGAGCAGGCCACGCCGGGCTGGCGGAATGACCAGCGCCCCTGGCTCAAGGAGCAGTTCCTCAAGTTCGCCAAAGAGTACGGCGGTGCCGTTCCAACAGGCGCCTTCGCCAAGTATTTCACGATCATCGCCTGGCCGATCACCCACGCTGTGCTGCCGACGTACCTGCAGCGACACCTCGCGCAGTTGCTATACGAGTTCCGTACGGGCCTATCGGCGTCGCTCCTCAGCGACCCCGACCAACTCGGCATGCGACTTGCCGCGCGCGCTCAGGGCTACACCGAACGCTTCCGCATCTTCTGCCAGAACACCGCACTCCTCGGCCAGGTCGCCTCGGCCCTGCTCTCGGGTGACGATGAGGAATCGCCGTATCTCGTCACGTCCACCCTGCAGCGCCTAGTCGAGGGTCTATCACGCGAGCGGCAGTCTCGCCATTGGCTGGCATCGGCTCGACAGTCTGCCAGTCGGGTTCGCTCCTCCGGATCCAAGAGCAGCAAGTCGACCGACGCTGAACCCAAGGAGAAGCACGAACGGCTTCCGTCGCCGACCGACCCTGGCTTCTTCCTCAGATTCCTAGATGGCGCCTGGAATGCCTATGCCGAGTTGCCAGACCTGACCCCGCTCAGTGAGCGGCTTCCCGACGTGTATGAGGAACTACGGACTCTGCGCGCTCGCGTGAGCGGCGCTCGGCGACCAGTGCCGACGAGCGCGCTGGTCCGCAGGGGTCAAGAGGTCCATTTCGACTCCTGGCCGGACCCCTCGAAACCGTTCGTCCAGGTGGAGCGCGGAAGCGATCCGGTGAATGCGCTCCTCGCTGATCAGTGCGTGATGACCGCCGGCCCGTGGTGGCTATACCGCTGCCAGGGCAGTGGTCTCGCCATTGAGGTCAAAGGTGGTTTCCTCCGCCCTGGTCACCACTACATCTTGGTCGGCAAGGAGGGGCTTCAGGCACTCGGCGTGCCTTGGTCTGAGCCGGTGCCCATCCAGGCGTCCGGTGTGGCTGCATACCGGCTCGACGTGCCGGAGCGCCTCACGGATCCCGACGTTGCTCTGCTGGTGGCGCACGGCATGTCCGCTCTGTCGAGCGTTGCCATCCGCCCGGTGGGCGTCGTTGCCAGCGCCTGGGATGGCGAGGGTGCGGTTGAGTGGCTTGCCGGCGAGCCCGGGATTATCGGGATCCGCTCTGAGTTCCTGCCAGCGCGCTGCCTCATCACTGTGGATGCCGATCCCTACTTCATCGACTGGCCTGCGGGGCAAACGGAACTCATTCTCGCGCTCGACGGCCTGGACGTTGGCACTCACGATGTCATAGCGACACTCGTTGGCCCCGGCGATCAGGAACTGATTAAGGGATCGCTCGTCGTCACGATTCGCGACCCGCAGGTGCGGCCCGACAGCGCCACCGTGGGCGAGGGTATCCGGATGCTGGCATCGCCGGCGCGGCCGACCCTGGCCGAGTTGTGGGACGAGCGTGCCAGCGTCACGGTCGATGGACCAAGATCGTCTGTATATCACCGGCGCGGATGTCGCGGGTGATCGTTAACTGCGCGTACTGCCAGGCCGTCATGAATGGTCCTCCAACTGAGGCGATTGTGTTTGGACCATGATTGCGCGGGCTCATGCCGGGTGCGAGTAGCGGCGGTCGTACTCCCGCCCGTCTGACCGTCCATCCGGCCAGCGAATGTGGATAAACCACTGCACCGAGATCGCCCGGTTCTGGCCACGTGACGCTGCCGGTATGGCCCATCGTAACTACCACGGCAAGGACGTGGCCAGGGAATCGACATTCGCGAAGGAGCCGACAACCAATTCATTGAGGTGGATTGATCTGAGCCAAATCGAGGGTCAAATTGCTCAGCTTGGCGACTTCAGCGCTAAGGTCGGCGAGCGTGATATCGGCGGGGAACTGTATGCGAGCACCAAACATACAGAAACCGTCCATCTTGGCTTGGGCCTCACCGAACCCGATGCCCAGGAAGGCTGGTGCACCCGCTGCGACGATCCGGGCGTGTCCTTCCCGGTCATGAGCGGCTTTCGGCCGGGCTGCGTTGCGTACCCAGTCGCTTCGGGCTTGTTCCATCACGGGCCATAGCCGCAGAAGGTAGTCCCAGTCGAAGTCCGCAGAGCTCGCGACGCCTTCCTGGCAGAGACATACCTTCGCCGATGGGCCGCGCGGTTGGTGGCCTTCAGCGGTGAAGTACTTGGGATAGTCGCGGACGGGGAGGCTCTCTTCGATCTCAACCATGATCGTGTACCCAGGCATCGGGGTTTCGGCGTAGAGCTGTGCCACCCAACTGACGCCTGCACTGGAGCCCACGAGGTCATGTTCGACCCCCGTGAGGGGACGGATCTGGTTGAACACCCATGACATGCGGGCTCGAATGGCGATCACGAAGTCTTCTCCAAAGCGAAGGTCGTTCCACGCCGTGTCCGGTCCGACCTTGGGAAGGGCTGTATCGAGGTGACGAAGCCACGCGCGGGCGGTAGTGGCTACCCACGGATGGTCACTCCGCCCGTAAGCAGTAAGGACGGTCTCCCACGTCAGCCCACGCCACTGGTGGGCCTCAGGTAGGTGGATGACCAGGCGTTCGGGGTAAAGCAGCGCGTACACGTCCGCCCCAGGTTCTGCGGTTTGGTAGCGGACCAGCTGCTTGGTGCCGAGCCCTGCGAGCACTTTGACCTCGATGACTGCGACACAAACCCCATCCACGGTGAGGACTATGTCGGGGCGATTGGCCGAGTCGACCGCGACCTCACGGTGGACCTTCAGGGCGGATGGGTCGTGACGAAGTCCCAGCGCCGAGCTGAGCGGTGCCGGGTCGGTAGCGATGAGAACGGCAAGCAGGTCTGACCAGCGTGCCTCGGACCTCAAAGGCAGCGTGAAGCAGAGAGCTGGTGACTTCATCTTGGTCTTTGCCTCCTTGCGGGTGTGACTTGCGCGACGGCGTCTACATCCCGTCCGGCCTTAGGAGTGGTTGGCCTCACAGCTGCTCGCGGCGTCTTGATTCAGGAGTGTTGAGGTACGTCGACCACGCCATGCGGTGCATGGTCATCTCGGTCAGCGGGACCTAGACGCGGCTGGCATCGTCAGAGGCAGCGTGTCCTTATCTTCGCTCACGGCCATTCGCCTGGAGGGAGAAGCCTTGAGCTGGGGCTCCTTTGTTTAGTTGGATGCCCGAACCAGTTGTGGACCGTCTGAAATCGCCAGCGAACGGCGGAGTCTAGGTTGCTGGCTTGCGCTGGCAAGTACTCGGACCGGTGAATCTTGCCTGCAGTGGAGTCGCCGATGACGTAATGGATCTCGAATGCTGCCCGGTCTGGTGCGCCCAGCTGCCTGACGAGGGCCTGCCGGTAGGCCTGTGCCCAGATGTAGTAGTCCAGGCCCTGACAGACGAACAAGTCATCGGGATTGGTGGCGATCTTGGTCTCGACCACGCGGATGTCACCGTGGCCATCCATACCAAGGAGGTCGATGTAACCGCGGCCCCACGACTGGGGGTCGCCGCTGGGTCGCCATGCAGGAAGTTCTCGCAGGGCTGGCTGTTCGACGCCGACCAAGCCGGGACTTCGCCGGATCACGGCTTGCAGCCAGTGCTCGTCCGGCCGATGGATCGGAGGTGATCCAGTGAGCCGCGCCCGGACTCCCTCCATCACGCTTTCCTTGATCGCAGCCAGCTGCTCTGGCTCGAGGCTTTCGCCTTTGCTGACGGCGACTGGAACTGGAGCCTTGCCCGGTTTGCTGTAGTGGATACCCGCGGTGATGGCCAACCCGGTCGTCGTGGCCTTGATCGATAGCACCTTCTGGCCCATGCAGTGCCAGGACCGCTCCCCTCGCCGGTGGCTCGCGTCCAGCACTGGCTCCTTGGTCGCCCACTCTGCCAGGTCATAAACGGCACCGGGGCTCTCGCCCAGGTGCGTGGGTTGGGTAGCCTTACGAAGCTCGGCCTCCGGTGATCCTTCATGCTTTGCTGCCAGGCGTTTCACGGTTTCGTCCTGCGTCGCAAGTTCGCACGCACGTGTTGTGACCCCGTCGTGCAGGTACACATCCGGCTGCGCATCTGTCTTGAACCAGGGAGCCCGCTGCAAGGTGGCGAAAGCGTGGTCCTCGGGCAAGATCAGCACGAGCCGGTGGCTACCACGATGCTTGAGCCCATACGCGAAGGCGAGGTCGACATGACTGCCCTCTTGCGGGCCGGCCACGATCACGAGCCGCTGATCATCGCAGAAGTAAGCAAAACGTTCCGAGCCCTGTCCATTCCACGGCCGGGGGACACAGACCTGCGCAGCGAGCAAGGGTGCCGTCTGCGTGTTAAACCGATTCCGGTCCTCTTTTAGGCTCATCCCCGCCAACCTCCACCAGCCACTACCACATGACGTTTGGCGCCCGACTCTAAAGTCCTGCGGCCCCACGGCGAAATCGGGCGGCTCGCCCTAAGCAAGCACCACGCTAGGGCACTTTCGTCATCCTCAGGGGAGGAGTTCCACTGTCATACCGGGCGGGTAGCCGGTGCGCTGGCGGTTCCAGAAGGCTGAGAACGCCTGCCCGAGTCGTCGTGGTACCTCACTCAAGGCGCCGCTGGTGGCGTCGGTGATGGTGACCAGCCGGGCGTCGATCCCTGCCTGCCGCCAAGGGGTGCGCCGGAGCAGCCTGGTGTAGTCGGTGCTGGCGGCGGCGAAAGCGACCACGGTCTGCGCGCCGCAGCGCCGGGCTTCGCCGATGAGGGCCGATTCGAGGAGTCCGGCGGGCCAGTCATCGAGCTGGAGGACTTTGTCGTACCAGCCGATCGGTTCGTCGGCGCGGGCGATGCCGTACCCGCCGCTGATGATCACGACGTGGCCTGCGGCGACCGCGTCGGCTAGCGCGGGCCGGGCGTGCTGGTAGAAGGTGCCGGTGTAGCGGCGCCAGGCGGGCAGCAGATGCGCGGTGTCGGCGTGTGCGGTGGCGAGCACCCGTATGCGGGCCTCCCGCAGGTCCTGGGGCCATGCTTGGCGATCCGCCTGACAGGGCGGCCGTCCACCGCGTTCCTTGCGGCCAGAGCAGGTCAGCACCAGCAGCGACCGCTCCGGGACGACCTCATCCAACGCTTCGGCGGCAGGCTGCGGGGTGCCGCGGGCTGGGGCAGGCGTACGAACATCGGGCCTGACCGCGTTTCCGGGACCCGCCCGGTCTGCCATCCGCTGGTCGGCTGTGTCCTGTGTGTTGCGGACCTCAAAGCCGAGCTTGCGCAGCACCCCAGCCGCGCCATAGACGCCGCCGCTGAAATCGTGCGGGCCGATGCGCACGCCGGTGGCGTACTTGTAGGCCACGCCGAGGATCGCCTTGGAATCGTAGCTGCGCCCGCGGTAGATCAGGAGGTAGGCAGTGGCCCGGCCGAACCCGTGCTCGGCCAGGAACTCCTCCTGGCCCAGCCGATCATATTCCTCGGTCGCCCGCACCACGTCCGCATATGTCACTCGCGACCAGAACCCGGTCATGCGCCCCGGCCGCCCCAGCGTCTTCGACCCGGGCCGCGCCACGTCGGTGTCAGTGGAGGGCGCTGGTGCCGCGGTCGCTGGCTGCTGGAGGTCCAGCCGCAAGCTGCGGACCTGGTTGGACTGATCAGTAGCGCCAATCGCAGCCAGCAGGCGTTCCATCGTGTCCAGCGTCCGGTAGGTGTCCTCGTCAGAGAACTGATCCCCATGCGCCCACTTATTGCCAGCGTCTTTCAGCTCGGTGGCGAAGCCCTGCTCTACCCGCGATAGCTGATCCTTGAACACACGCCATTCCTCGGTCACCACCCGCAGCAAGAACCTGGGATCGGACAACGAATACCGGTGCCTGGCGCCGTAGCGGGAAGGATTACGGGCCACCAAGACCTGCACCCAGTCCCTGCTGCCGGGGAAAGCCGCCGCCATCTGCTGGTCGACGAACGGGCCAAGACCAGCGGCCAGGTACCCCATGCCCCGGTCAACCCGGTCCCGGTTGGTCATCACCATCGAACTCACGCTCCCACCCCGCAGTTTCTAGCCGAACGGCCCGGCCCACGCTTCCGCACGCATGGCCCGGCCTGTTGGCGCGGGCTTTGTCTGGCACGGTCATCCGGCCGCTGGTGAGGTCCGCAGTCCTGGACGGGGTCCGGCAGACCCCGCGGCCACCCGGTTAGGTCAATCTGCGGCCCGAAGCAGCCTGGACATACCACCTGCTGGGCACGGACCAAAGTCAACCACACGCTGCCAGCGCACGCGGGGCACATAGTGCGGTGGTGCGCCTCGTGCCAAGATCGGTACTTGGGTGGTGTCCAGTACAACTTGGGGGACAGATGAACCCACAGCAGGTCGCACGTGCCGGGGAAATGTTTGTGGCAGCGGAGATCCATAGGCGCGGAGGGTATGTGGTGACATTTGCTGGCAACATGCCAGGCATCGACATCCTCGCCTCCGACCTCGCAGATAGCCGCCGTATCTCGATTCAGGTCAAGTCGAAGAGCAGCGGTAGCTGGCATTCCCGCTTTCCGCACGATGCCGCCGAGTGCACCGAGGATCCCGGCGAGACCTCTTTTTGGATCTTTGTGGATCTAGCCGGTGAACATCCAGCATATTTTGTCGCGCCCCGGTGGTGGGTGCGCAACGATATCTGGCGAGACCACACCGCGTACCTCGCCCGCTACCAGCAGAAGCACGGGCACCCGCGCGAGAGCACACATGGGATCCTGGTCAGCCGGGTCGAACAATGGCGTGGCCGCTGGGATATTCTCGGCATATTGCCCGCTAGAGTCACGGCATGAACGGCGAGCGGCACTTGGCCAGCGCACCCCCCGCGCCTGGCGCGTCCGAGGCTCATCAGGCAGATGTCGACAAGTTCTACCTCGCCATGGGCCGGCTGGCCGATCAGTTGGGCGGCCCGAAGCGTCTGCGCGATTGCACCGGAAGCTACGGCTGGCCGCGCCAGGGCGTCTACTTCTTCTACGAAGACGGCGAGACCCGGGCGGGCGGCAATCGCCGGATCGTGCGCATTGGCACTCACGCGCTGACACCCACCAGCAGGACCACCCTATGGGGGCGCCTCAGGCAGCACCGCGGGCAGCTGGCAGGCCGGAGCCCTTTGGGGGGCAACCACCGCGCGTCCGTGTTCCGCCGACACGTAGGAGCCGCTCTGATCCGGCGCGATAACTCACCTGAGGAGCTGCTCACCTCCTGGCTCGACCGCCACCGCCCCACCGGCGAACGGGCAAGCCAGGAAACCCAAGTCGAGATGGAGGTCAGCCGCTACATCGGAGCGATGCCATTTTTGTGGTTGAGCGTCTCCGACCGAGCCGACCGCGGCTACATCGAGCGCAACAGCATCGCCTTGCTGTCATGCCTTACCGGCTGCCCAGACACGCCCAGCCCCAACTGGCTCGGCCGCGACGCCGTGCGCGCTGAAATCCGCGAATCAGGCCTCTGGAACGTGGATCATGTCAACGACCCCCACGACCCTGAGTTCCTCGACCGGCTCGTTCAACTCGTCGATAGCCAGCAGTGACCTCATGCACATCCGCTCCCGTCGCGGCAGAAGCGGTCTTGTCGCCGGGCGATGCAGCCTTTGGCCAGGCGGCGGCGAGGTCCGGGCCAGTGGATCACCATGATCAGGTCAGTCATGGCGCGGTCATCGGCTGGATCCGGGAAGCATGTTGGACTGCCACACCCGACCGAAGGCTATGGAATCCGCCCTTCCGCGGCGGCAACCTGCCACGATGACGCCATGATGGAACGTCTCGACGAGGTGTGGATCACTCGCGATTACCCAGTGCTGTGCGAAGTCACGCGACGGATCGACGCTGGCGACTTTCACGTTCACCAGGACGTCGTCGCTGAAGCCACTCACCTTGAACCGGACGAAGTCAAGCGGGCAGCCGCTGCGCTTGAACGACGCGGCCTTGTTACGCTCGCAGCAGGCATGGGACCGGTTCGCTTCGCGGAAGTGAGTGGCGAGGCCTACCTCATCACAGGTCTGCACCCAGACGCCGACGACGCCTTGTCTCGCTTGGTCCAATTGCTGCAGCAGGCCGCCGAGCAGACTGGCGACAAAGATGAACGCTCGCGACTGCGGCGTGCCGCTGATGGTCTCCTTGGTGTATCTCGAGATGTCATGACTGGAGTCCTCACGGCCTACCTGTCCGCGCAACTGCCGCACTAAGCCCGCGTAGAGCTGCATGGGAGACGTTGGCGACAAGCGTGCGGCCGTACGGCATGAGTTGCCAGCGTACTCGAAGAGCGGCAGATGCGGGCGCGCGAAGTCGGACTCGTCGACCGATCGGCCGTTGGGCGCCGCCTCACTCATCGGTACAGTTCGATCATGCTGGCCGTCGCCCTAAGCGTCATTTCCGCGGTCGCGCTCGGTCTCGTCACGGAGGCGGTGACAGGTGCGATCAGCAAAGGCTTTTACAAGATCCGATCGCGCGTCGACAGCCTTAGATCGCTCGGGTACGACGTGCGTCAAGATGGGCTGTATTGCCTCGGTGACTGGAGTCCGGCTCGAAAGCTGCAACCGAGTCGGCTGATAACCGAAATGACGCCGGAGAAGAGCAGGCCAAGGCAGCCGTACATTGACCGGCGGGTGCTCGCGAACGCGGTGCGGAAGCATAGCCGCCAAGCCTCGGGGGCGACCCTCTACATGACCGGCTTCCGCATCGACCATCGCGAGTCCGACGAAACGCAGTATTGCCGGGTCCGCCAAGTCGCGAGCACGTATCCCGAGGTACTGGCGATCGAGCACCTCCGAATTCGACGCCCCGATCTGTTCGACGAGTGCGACAAGGCGATCGAGCAGGATGTTCGGGCTTACCTCGATGCGGCCGTACCTTCGTCGCTCGCGGTGAACCTCGTCGTCTTGTCGTCCAAGAACGACGAACTCCTCTGTGTGGAGAGGTCGGCGGCGGTCGACAGCGCGGTCGGGTGGTGGACGGTCGGTGTCTTCGAAACCATGAAGCAGCCCGATCCTAATCGGCCGGGGTCTTCTGAGGACATTTATGGCCTCGCCGTCCGAGGGCTCAACGAGGAACTCGGGCTCCAGCCGGGCGATTACGAGGCGATACAGGTCTCGTGGGTCGGCATCTACCGACCCATCCTGCGAGGCCACGTGGTCGCGATCATCAAGCTGAAGATCTCCAGTGAAGAAGCGCGCGCTCGGGCGCGTGCCGCCCATTCCGGGTAAGAACACGCCGCGATCGACTGGGTTCCGCTTCGACATCCTTTGGTCCGCGCGTTCATCCGGGCGAAGAGACGCACGTACCCGGACAAGGTCGGATCCACGCTCGACGTCAGCCATCGTGCGTGGATCGAGCAGTCGCGATTGGGCGTGCTGGAGGCGTGGCGGTTTCGACACGCGCTCCACCCGTGGCTTGTCCTTCGGGGAGCGGACCCGCGCTGGATCGGTGGCGAACCCGCAGTGCTGGGCGTAATCCAGCCAGCCCGCGGTGAACCGTGGGTTGACCGCATCGGCGGCCGCGACGATCGCTGAGGCGTTGTCGGGGATGAGCACCTTGAACACCCCGCCGAAGAACACCCACGCCGCCTCACACCCGGCGACCAGCGCGGCTAGGGTCTGGGTGAGCGACAGCCACACGAACATATGGCGGGAGTAGCAGGCGGTGAAGATCAGCGCATGGACCTTGCGCTGCCGCCCGGTGACCGGATCGAACAGCAGGCCCAGGTAACCGAAGTCGAGCTGGCACTCCATCCCCGGTTCACCGTCGGCGACCCGGACCGTGGCGGCGGTGCGGCCGAACCCGCACCGCTCCACGCAGAACCGGTGCAGCGTCCGGTAAGGCACCACAACCCCCTGGCGCTCCAGCAGCACCCCGATCTTGACAACCGACAAGCCCGCCTTCACCTGCCCGGCGATCTGCTCCCGGCGGGCCTCCAGCTGCTCCCACGCCCGGCCATGGCCGCCCGGGCGCACCGGCCGGACCACCTGCGCGACCTGGCCGGCCAGCCCATCGGTCAGCTGGCCCAGCCCGCCGTCACGGGCCATGCCCGCCTCCACCGCCGCTGTCACATACCGGCGGGCGGTCTTGCGGTCCACTCCCGCCTGCGCGGCTACCTGCCGCAGCCCCGCCCCGGCCAGCCACGCCCTCAGCACTTCACGGATCTCAGTCACGGCAACCTCCCGGAATGCCATCCCCAGAACCCCCAAGCCGATCGACTTGAAGACACCGGGTACCGGAAGTGATCAAGACCCCCAAGACGGCACGCCGGGTGGTCCCATCACTGGCAACCAGGTGGTCCCATGCTGGTGGCAGAAAATCCCTCAGAATGGTCCCATGCTCATGGCAGGCGACAGCTTCCAGGAGGCTCCCGCTCGCCTGGCGCCAACGGACTACAGCCAGCGGGGCAGGTGCTCTGACCTATATATAGGGCCGACCGCCGTGACGTGCCTTGAGATCCGCTGGCCCCCGGGCTTAGCGGACCGACTCGCTCTCATTACAGCCAGCCGAGGGCTGGGCGGCCGACTACGGAATGTGAGCGCGGCCGGGGTCTCTCAGCGCTCGCCAGGCACGCCTAACGCCGAATATTTACGCCATGCTTGCTGACGGAGGCCAGTGGTGGAGATCGCCGATATGGCAGCACGCGGGCTCGATATCAAGCCCCACCGGAAGCGCATGGTCGAGGAGCCGCTGGAGGAGAAGTTTAAGGATCCGCAGGACCCATTCAGTATCGCCTTCGTCTGCGCGATGTGGACGACTGGTTTCGATGTTCCGTCGCTGTCCACTGTGTATCTCGACAAACCGCTGCGGAATCACACTCTGATGCAGACGATCACCCGCGCAAACCGGGTGTTCCCGGAGAAGCACAACGGCCTGATCGTCGCCTATGTCGATGTCTTCCGCAACCTTCAGAAGGCGCTAGCGATCTACGCGGTCGGAGGCAAGGCGGGCGAAGTGCCCGTGGAAGAGAAGGGCGCGCTCGTTGATGCCGCGCGCGAGGCCGTGAACGACCTACGGGCGTTCTGCGCTGGCCGGGACGTGGACCTCGACGCTCTCGGCCGCCTGAAGGGTTTTGAACTCGTAGCGGCGGGAAAGCGGACGGTCGAGATGCTGATGGTGGACGACGAGGAGCAGACAGCCTTCCTGTCTCGTGCCGCGCTGGTCGACCGCATCTACAAGGCCATCCTCCCCGACACACGGGCCAATGAGTTCAGCCGGGTGCGGGCGGTGTCCAAGTTCCTCGCGGACGGCATCGCTGCCTACACCGAGCGCGACGACGTCTCCGGTGTTCTGGGCAGGGTGGAGCAGCTTCTCGACGAATCCGTCGCTGCGCAGGAATACCTGATCCCCGAAAGCGAGGCGGAGGCGCTGTTCGATCTCGCCGGCGTGGACTGGGAGAAGCTCGAAGAAGCCTTCAAGCAGCGACGGCCACGCACGGCGGCTCAACGCCTGCGGTCATTGTTGTCGGCCCGGCTCGCGGCCCTCGTTCGCCTCAATCCCGTGCGTGTCGACCTGGTGGAGCGGTTCGAGAAGCTGGTCGCGGCCTACAACGCCGGAAGCATAAACACCGAGACGTTCTTCCAGGAACTTCTGCAGTTCAGCGGCACGCTGACCGAGGAAGCGGCACGCTCCCTGTCCGAAGGGCTGACCGAGGAGCAGCTTGCCATCTTCGACCTTCTGATGCGCCCTGCACCTGAACTTACAGAGGATGAGAAGGCCCAGGTGAAAAGGGTTGCGGAGGAGCTGCTAGCGGTCCTGAAGCGCGGCAAGATCGTCATCGACTGGCGGAAGGAGCAGAACACGCGGGCCGCGGTGCGTGTTGCGGTGGAGGAGACATCAGCATGTCTTCGACTCTTACTGGGACGACGGACATTCGGTGTACGACAGGGCCGCGTGAGCCACAACGTGCGGACGCAACCTGCCCGATGTGCCGGTGCTCAACGGCACTCTCGAGCATGTCCTGACTGGTGACGGCGATATCTACCGGGTGCTCACTGGGCCTTCGTGGTCGAGATGCGTTCAGCATCTGCATCAAGCTATGGCCATCGTAGAGGGGTTCAGAGGGCCATAATGTCATCATGCTGCGACGTCGTTTGTCTTCGGTGGGCTGGCTGCCGCTTGTCGTCACGGGCCTAACGCTGGTGGCCATCGTGATCGGTGCGATCCTTGGACGACGTTCCCTGGAGCAAACGACGTCGGCCGGACGCTGGGAAGGGCTACTCGCGTTCGCACTCCTATGCGCTCTTATCAGCTTCGCTGTTCTTGAGATGGGAAAGCGGCTTCTCCCGATACGTGCGCTAATCCAGCGACATTATTTTAGGCAATGGTGGAATTATCGAGCGGAGTTGGTAGACACATCTGCGGATGTGAGCTGGAACCAGTTGATTGAAGCAATGAACGTTGGGGTTGTCGAAACGGGAGTACTTATGCGACGTTCGCCCGGGACAACACCGTCAAGCAGCTCAGTCTTCGGCCTGCCAATCCAGCTTCTTGCTGCCCAGGTCTCCAATGCCGTCGATCTGGCGCTCACGGAGCCTTCAGGTCGTATCGAGCTGTATTACACGCTGACCTGGTCAATGTCCAACACGTCCCAACTAAGATCTGCACTCAGCCAGTTCCTGAATTCGGTGGGCGAGGACGCACGTTCAGCTCCAGAATACCTAATAGCGCCTATACGCAAATATTTGGACCATCACGGGTCACTTGAAGAAGTCTATTACAGTCTGCGGAGGTTTCGACGTGTCTCCGAGATAACGAATATTGAGGTCCCGTTCGATCCGTTCTTTGGGACATTGACCGGTCTTCTTGAGCCTCCTCAAACTGCAGATGATCCGCGGTCGTTTCGAGCTTCCCAGGGCGCCCCGAGCTACGCTCGACGCCCTACAGGTCGCGGTCGGAGAACGCTGGCGAAGATCGGTTCAGGCAACAGCGGTACTGGTGGCTGCCGTAGCTGGACTACTTATCCAGCTGACACAGTCAGCTGATAGCCGCTGGCTCTTCTTCATAGCCGCGGCGCTCCTCGGTGGCCCGTTCGCGTGGACGATCCGAGATATAACTGCAGCTGTCGAGCGCTGGCGGCGATGATGCAGACAACCAACAGCCTGAGTGTGCGTTCAAGGTTTCCCTATCGGAACGTCCCTCATCCGGTTCGGATTCAAGGCTCGATAACCGATCTCGCCGGTCTGCGGATCTTGCTTCTCGTGCACGGCTTCGCAAACTCGGAGGAGCGGGCGCACGCCTCATATGAGAAATTTCAGGCGGCGCTGATCGCTGCGACCGGATTTTCTACAGGTACCTGGGGCATGGTATGGGAGTTCCACTGGCCAGGGGATTATCCTAACAACAAACTTATGTCATTTATGACTTACCCAGCACGCATTCCGGCAGCGGCCCACAGCGGTGACAGGCTAGCCCGCTTCCTCCACGAATCCCCGTATCTAGGAAGACACCAAAACCTCTACATCGTGGCCCACTCACTCGGCTGCCGTGTCACACTTGAGGCAATACTGGCGATTGACCTACTGGACAACTACAACGGCCCAATCATCAGGGAGGTTGTCCTCTTGGCAGCCGCAGTCTCGGTCCTCGATTGCGCCCCGGGCTCCGGGCCTTTCCAGCCACTCGGCGGCCACGGGCGTGAACATGTATTCTACTCCCGCCGGGACAAGGCGCTACGGCGCTCCACCTTCAGCCTTGGGCAGCGAGCTTTCGGTGAGCGTGGTAACGCAGTCGGCCGAGACGGCATGCCAGTGCCACGGTGGCAATCACGCACATCAACGGGCCTCGGACACCCAGATTACTGGGGCGACCGCTCCGTTGCTAGGGGCGTCAGCGCCATTGTCGGCTCGGGCTCAGCCGACTTGCCTCAACGTCACCTCCCGATGGTTGAGCCTGACACCGCTGAATCTCCCGAGTCCCGAGCGCTGACGGAGCGCGTGCCCGAGACACGCGACTAGACCATTTTCGCAGCCCCTCCAAACGCCAGTAGCTGCCGAGGCCGCTTCTCACCTGAGTACGGCCCAACGTGTCGGACACTCGAGACGCAAGCATACTCTCGGCATGACCAGTGTACTCGCCGGACTACTCAGTGACAGCGCATGGGCGTATCGCAGCGGACCTTGTAACGCGTCAACTGGGACTGCCGTGCTGCCCGCTTCTTGGCCATTGCGGTTGCGATTAATCAAACATTGCCGGGCCCGTTTATTTCAGACTTGAGCGAACTTATTGCAGATACCCTGATTGCCATAGTGGCAGCCGTACTGTGGGCACTTATCAAACGATCACCCTAAGTCCCTGCAGGGCCAACGATATGTTGAGCGCAGTGGCTGAAGAGCTGCGCCTAGGTTTGGGTAAGGGCTATCTGTCATAGATCCGTACGGTCACTGCTATTTCGGTCGTGGTTGCTTTACGTCGTAGGTCTTCCTCAAGTGCACGCGGGTTACGCGGGCGACCGTCGTGGTCGAATACCAGACAGAGGAGATGCGTGACGGACGGGTGTGGGATATAGCGATCGCGGTCGATTATAAGTTGCTCGCCAAGATCGCCGTCTTTGCGTCCTTTACGAGTATGTTTCAGTTCGACAGCGAGCTTAAATTGGGGAAGTAGGAAGTCGATGCGTGAGTTCTTGCCTGCGTAGGAGGGGGTGTATTCCTCGTCCCGTACGTCATCGAAGAATTGGACAAGCATAGCTCGGTAGAGGTATTGGTCATCATATTCGTCCGCGAGAATGAGTGGGGAACGGCTCCGGGGACGTATACCTAGGCTACGCTTAACTGGCAGCATCCGGTCACCCAACGCAACCACCAACGACACGGCGTCGATACGTGCTCCCGCGAATGTGACCGTGCCAGCGGAGCCGACTGTTCGGATATTGCCCTCCACAAGAAGGGCCAGCAACTCGGCGATAATCTTAGCCTTGCTGGCAGTGGAGCGTGTGATCGTCCCCCAATCACCCTTGGCGAACAACTCGGCCTCAGTTTTGCCGACCCTGAATGAGCGCATGTCAAGGTTGTTGAGCCGTGCCGTGCTTTCAAGCTTGCCGTGCGGCGCGTAATCTTCTCCGAACCGGGCAGTAAGCAGACCGTCTAAAGATCTCTAATTGTGGGAGTTACAGAAGGGTGTGAGGTCGAGGCCAGTGCTGGCGAGGAAGCCGTTCAGGAGGCCGGGCCGGTATTGCATCCGCTTGAGCCGGGTCTTGATCAGTGCGGTCAGCTGGGCGAGGTT
>WNGD01005208.1_pt1 | contig 16504 bp, 22 predicted proteins | sample 5400671 | NCBI WGS metagenome assembly WNGD01 (sample SAMN13153369, study PRJNA577476) | soil metagenome | isolation source: 40 cm soil or saprolite under grassland replicate 2 | place: USA:California | collected 2016-06-15 | reverse complement strand
CAAGTTAAAGCAGACGCACTCGAGTCGTCAACGATTCGAGACTGAATTTGCCAATTCTTAACGAAAATAGAACAAGCGTAGACGATTGGAGCCTCAACTCGCTTACTTTGAGGGCGAGTAGTACCCGCGGCACGGGTCGATTTCGCTCCGCAGGCGAAAGCGAAATCCGGGACATATTCAGGTTGTCGGTGGATGTTGTAGGCCCGTTCCGACTTCGGGTAGAATTCGCATTCTCATCCGCGGGTTAGTGTCATTTCTAAGATAGCCGCGCCTGGGGCTTAATCATGTCCGTGATCCCAAGAACTAGAGAGCCTGTTGAAAACCGCCTGCTCGCCGCGCTCCCGGATGACGACTATGAACGCCTGCTTCCCAGCTTGCAGCAGGTTTCCTTTTCTCTTGGTGAAGTCGTCTACGAATTCGGCGGACAATTGGATTATGTCTTCTTCCCGACGAATTCAATCGTCTCTTTGCTTTACACGATGGAAAACGGCTCGAGCGCTGAAATGGGTTTGACCGGCAATGACGGCGTGGTCGGGATAGCGCTGTTCATGGGCGGCGGCACCATGCCCAACCGCGCCGTCGTTCAGAGCGCCGGCGGCGCTCTGAGGATGAAGGCAAAGGTGCTACAGGATGAATTCGCGCGCGGTGGAAAACTCCAACAGTTGCTGCTGCGCTATACCCAAGCATTGATCACTCAGATATCGCAGACGGCCGTTTGCAACCGCCTTCACTCAGTGGAGCAGCAACTTTGCCGTTGGCTGTTGCTAAGCCACGATCGTCTGAAGGTGGACGAGCTGATCATGACTCAGGAACTGCTCGCTGACATGTTGGGCGTACGCCGCGAAGGTGTGACCGTGGCTGCGGGTCGCCTGCAAGATGCTGGGGCGATCAGTTACGTCCGAGGTCATATCCAGATCCTCGACCGCCAAAAGATGGAAGCGACTGTTTGCGAGTGTTACCAGGTGGTCAAAGACGAGTTCGATCGGTTGCTCGGATAGATCAAAGAAGCGATCCGTTAAGACGCCAGGTACGCTTTGGTAATTTGAGAGTCGGAGTCAGTATCTCTTCTAATTCCGGATGCAACATAAATGAATACCTGATCAGTGGCCGACTGGTATTCGTTGAAACCGTGCCCTGCCTTCTGGATCCTCCCACGAAATGTCCAGGACGTAAGGGTTGGCTTCGCCGGCTATGAGTTTAAGTCGTCCCAACTGATCAGATTCACTATCAGCCAGTTTTCCATTGATCCAGGTCCGGTGTGACAGAACGGCTGTCTCTTTCGGCAGCATAGATTTTATAGTGTCGAATCTAATGTGAGCTTGCGAAGGACCTCCGCCCGGTGTTTCTTCATCTTTCAGAAAGACAGTCAGAATCTCGATGGACCTGAGCGTCTTCTCGGTCACGTTCGTCAACTCTAAGAGTACCTTTGGTGCGTCGTCTATGAATCTAAAAGTGAAGGGCTTTTCCATCTTGCTGTTGGTGCTCATGAATTTCTCTTCTGTGGCGATTGCCCTCAAGCGGCCACTGAAATCTCACGCAGCAGGCGAGTGATAAGGCTTCTCAATTGATTGAAGTTGTCAGGCCGGGTGACATGTACATTTTGGCCGATTGCAACTTCATCACCCTCGCCGATCTCTTCATTACAGAAGACCACCACCGGCACGCCTTCTCCTACCTCCGCACCTTCGCGGATCCGACGCGCGGTCAGAATAACGTCACCTGGTGGCCCGGCCAGGCTCACCAGAATCAGGTCGGGACGCTTTAGCTGGGCGCTCTCGATTGCGTCGCGTTCATCTCGGGCCACCGCCACGCGATAACCGTCTGCCTTCAGCAGTTTTTCAATGCCGTCGCGGGTCTCCGCGACATCCTCCACTACCAGGACGGCCAGGCTTGTGTCAGCTTCTCTAATCATTGAAGCACTCTCTTGCTCCCTGAATCATAACGCATGGCGAACCGACGTCTAACCCAGATATGATTCAATATACGAATGGAATCCAAGCCGTCCGTGCGATAACGCACATATGCGAAGTAATTTTGACAGTCAGACGCTAAGGCACTCGCGTTCTCGGGCGGTAACCACGCAAATTCTTTGACCGTGAACCCTGAGCTCTCATCACTTCAGGTGCAGAAAAATCGGAGCTTGACGCGGTCTATGTGCGTGCGGACCAGTGGCGGAAAGTTTGCGAGCCGTAAGTTGTTGATTGTATTGGTACCCGCGGCAGGGGTCGAACCTGCGACCTTTCGCTCCGGAGGCGAACGCTCTAATCCACTGAGCTACGCGGGCCAATGGTTGGTTCGAAAAAAGATAGCACACAAATCACGGCTGCAAAAATGCGAGCCGAGATTTCGGTAGTGGGCCATTTACAAAGTTCATACTCTGAAGAACAGGCAATTCCCTACAGAACCGGGAGCGGTAAGCGACGGGATGCTGCCACGCAACTTAACTTTGCGATCCGGTTGCTACCGCTCTCGGTTCTGTAACGGGCTCTCTTGGAAATGAGAGAGATTCAAACTGACGCACTACCCGAGACTTGTCGCACCTTTCGCCCCGCCAACAATGATCCGAACTACTGCTTCACTCGCTTGAAATAGTAGACCGGGTTCGACGGAGTTCCGGCGACGGACACCAACTCCCATCCCTTCGCACCCAGCTTGTCCAGGTGTTGTTCCAGCACAAATCCCTCGCGCCCAAACGAACTCTCCTCTTTTCGCATTTCCGGATTGCCGGTAGGAGAAAAGTTTGTGCTGCTTGGACCGGCCACCACCAGGTATTCCCATTTCTCCGTGGCGACTGTATCGCGTGCGCTAGTTTCGGATCGCCCGGCAGTTTTCACTACGGCAGAAACAGGAACAAGAAGCAACAAGGTCAATACGATTGTTCGCCTCATGGTTTGCCCTTTCTCAATCATGAAGATCTCTCTTGCGACATGGGTTTAGATTTTGTTGCTTTCAGCTCGGCTAAACCAGAGCGAAAAGAGCCAAGCTAAGCCAGAGGTCTTAACGCCGCAATCTCGCGTTTGTTCCGAGCATAGCGCAGGTTACCAATCACCCGATTGTTTTTTCTTTGGGGATTCAGCCGCACCGGATTAATCGAACATTTAGCAAAGTATTCATCCATTCTTAATCCAAGTTTAATCCTGGGGCTTCAATCTTCCCGTGCGGATTCAATTTTCACCTTTCTTAGCGCATAAGCCTGGAGCACCGTTTTCCGAAGGCATATTCGTCGATGCGAACTGATATCAAATCCACCCCGACAATTATGATCGCGGACTGCGACGAGGACAATCGGTGCTTAAGACTTGCAGGACTGCGCGAGACTCCAATCATCGCCATCTCAAGTAACAAGCCAATTTCGCACAGCCGCCTGGCGCTGGCGGCCGGGTGCGCTGCGCACATGGAAAAGCCAATTGAGTTTGATCGACTGGATTTGTTGATTGACCAGTTCCTGCCGGGAGGGCGTTGGCAGCTAGCTTCAGCGCTCGTTCATTGAGCTGAAAGCTTCAGCTCTAATCATTGAGCCGCTTGACTCGCAGCCGCCGAATCAGAGGTGATGCTATTGCGCAAACCTGCGCTGAGGCCTTCAGTCTGCCATTCGTTCCACTGAGTCAGCGCTTTGCTTAGGTGCTTGCCGCGCAACTTAACGAAGTGGCTCAGCAGCCAAACCGACGTAGCGTGCCGATCGAAGTCAAGGCCCGGTAGATCTTCTGTGGCTTCGTCACCAAAGCTCCCGATCCAGATATCGCAGTCGTGAAGATTGCCAAGAGACGACTGCAAAGCTGCAACCCTGGTCGCCAGGACCTTCAACGGGAATATGCCTTCTCTTTCCCAGCATTGTTCGAAAAGTTCCAGAGCGTAACGAAGGTGTTTTGCGGCGATGCGCAGATCGTGCAGTGGTTTTACTCGGAGCGGCCGGTAGAAACTCTTGCTTAGCTCTTCAAATTCTTCCAGGCGGCGAACAATGACCCTACCTGCAACCTCGCGGTAAGTGACACCGCTGGCAGTCGCCGGCGCCCTCGCCGGCTTTCTTCGGCGGGCGGGCAAGAGAGCCGCATCGATCGATTTCGGAAAATTCGATTTCAAGTCCGACAGCGCGCGAGGATTCAAGGCATGAATAAGCTTAACGCGCGCTTCCTCTAAGCGCGCCCGCCGAAACTTCGCAAAGGTGAGAATACCACTCGCAACGGAGGGTGGCGCTTTAATGACGGTTTTTTCCAGCGCCATTATCGCCACGTCGTAATCGCGGACTCGTCCCAGCGCTCGAGCGATGCTTCGGATTTCTCGAAGAGAAGTGAATAATGGCCGCTTGCGAAGGTATGGCAGGAAGTCTCGCAGAGCGCCGCGCAGCCGGCGCGACGCGACGCGCATATCGTGGACTCCCTCCGGATCTTTCCAGTCCAGCGCGTAATCGCGCAGGGCGCACATCTCGTCAAGCCTGAGGTTTAGCACAAGCCGGATGCCCTCGGGCGCCGGCGCGGCGCAGTCTATCGCGGGAATCTGTTTTGCCTTCGCCATGGAGTTCGACTTACGCTCTTTTTACTTTTACCCGTCTTAAAGTGAAGTCGAGTTGGCAATTGAATGCTTGCTCGAACATGTCGCGCTTGCGCTCTGCCTCGAGCAGTTCGTTCTCGCAGCCAAAGGGGCTCTTGAGTTGCACGTGCATTACTTCTTCTTCGCGATAACAACGAAGATCCGCAACGCAACTGTCATGACTTCTGTCCAGCGCGTCGGCGATGCGCACAATCGCTCCCAGCCTAAGAACTGTCTCTCTATCGGCCGGGTTAAGGGACGTAAATTCCGGATGCTTTTCTTTTGGAAGGGACCCGCGATGATAACGAGCGATGTTGGCAATGACGTCGCGCTCGGCCTCAGAGAAGCCGGTCAATTCTGAATTCTTGATGAGATAAAGCGAATGCTTGTGATGTGATTCATGCGCGATGTGGTAACCGACGTCGTGCAGCAGCGCGGCGGCTGACATTAGCGTGCGTTGATGTCTGGTCAGACTTTCAGTTAGGGCCAGATCGTCAAAAATCTTTTCCGCCAGTTTGGCGACTTGATGGGAATGCGCCTCCTCGTATCCGAAACGACACCCCACCGCATGGACGCCCAGCAACTTTTGATCGGTAAAGTCAGGAAGCGGCGGACGCGCTTCCGCTTCCAATTCGCGCAGACGATCGATGAGCACTCCTTCGCGCAAGGCCCAGTCGCAGGTGTGCAGGAGATTGATGCCCAGCGCGCGCATGGCTCCTTCAAGGATCTGTGCGCCGGCGATGATGATCTCCGAGCGTTGGGCGCTGATTCCGGGCACACGCCGGCGCTCGTCGGCGCTCATTGTCGCCAGACTGATGTTTAGGCGTGAAAGCTGGCTCAGGCTGATTTCTGCCTCAGCAGGCTGAGCGCCCTGACTTTTGCGGACGGCTTCACTCAAGAGCCGCGAGCGAAGCGCTGCGCCAACAGCCAGAACCGTGCCTGAAGTCCCCGTGGCTTGTTGCCATTTTCCGCCCCGCAACTCGCGCGCGGGCCGCTCGAAGGCCGCGCGTATTTCATTTCTCAAGTTTCCCAATTCTTTTGGCTTTGGCGGATCAGTATGGAGAAATCTCTCCGTGCAGGCTACGGCTCCAAGCTTGACTGAGAAAAGCGACAAAGGCCCGCCGTCGCGGAACGTTGATATCTCAGTCGAGCCGCCGCCGATATCGATGTTGATATTGATTGCGCCCCGCGCGGAACAACTCTGCGAGGCTGCCAGTCCAATTAACCTGGCTTCTTCAATGCCCGAGAGAATCTCAACCTGGATCCCTGTTTGTCTTTGAACTTCTTTTATGAACTGAGAAGAGTTATGGGCTTCGCGAACGGAGGCAGTGGCGGTGGCGATGATTTTTTCCGCGCCGCAGGTTTCAGCAATGGAGCGAAAACGCTTGATGGACTCAATTGCGCGCTCAATCGCCGCAGCAGAAAGGAGATCGTTTTGCAGCGTCTCGTGCCCCAGCCTCACAACGTCCTTTTCCCGGGTGATGACCGCGAAAGAATCGCTCGCGGCTGCGTCGACGACGGCCAGCTTGATTGAGTTCGAACCGATATCTATTGCTGCAAGCTTCAAATGTTAAGAGTCCGCGCGGGCGGCAAGCGCAGGCTTTACCGCCAAGTCGGAAGTTGTCTGAGTTTCAGTCGATGAATGAGAGATACCGCCGACTTTTGGTTTCTTATCGATCACGCGCGCCACCGCGCGACGCAACACAGCTGCCACTCGATTGATCGAGCGCGAAGCGTCCAGCACTTGAAAGCCATACTCGTCGCTCATCCGGTCAAATACTTTGAGCATCTGACTCTGGTATTCGATAAAGCTGTCATAGAAGTCTCCGCCCAGGTGAAGATCCATTCCCGACTCCCAATAGTCAAAACGCCGGCCTGACGCGAGCACTCGTTGAACAAGCTCCTGGGCGGAGTCCACCCGCAGGTAGAACACCGCGTCGGGAACCAAAGCGATTCCGTAAAGCGACCGAATCCAGGAGGGATCTAAGCCGCGGACTTCAGCGCGCGCGATCGCCGAGTAAACGTAGCGATCCGTCAGCACGATGAAGCCGGCGCGCAACGCCGGAAGCATTTCGTTCTCCAGCCGGTCAACAAAATCAGTTGCGTAGAAGAGCTGCATGGTGAGCCGGCCCAGCGTGTGGCCCGTTTTCGCTTCCTTAATCCCGCGGCCGGCCAGGACCGAACGGGTCATACCAGTGTCGAGCACGGCGTGCCCGCGCGCCTCCAGCCACGTGCGCAACAAAGCGGTGTGCGTGGACCGGCCGACGCCATCTGCGCCTTCGAGCACGATCAGCTTACCGCTATATTCTTCCCGCTCTATTCCCGGCAAAGGGGTTCCGTAGAACATATCCCTAATGATTTCTTGACCGCCTTTTCTTTAAATGTTTGCTGATGATGTCGCGCATTTCGTGTTGTTGCTCTTCTATTGAGCGCGACGCGTCGACGACAGTCAAACCAAATTCTTCAACCATGCGATCATATTCGGTAAGGATTTTACCCTGAAAGATCGTAAAGCTCTCTTCGGCCTCGTCGGACCATTCCATGTCGAGACCGGCCTCGTAGTATTTCAAAGCCGGCCGGCCGGAAATAATCCGATCGATCGCTATGTCAAGCGGCGCGCGGAAAAAGAAAGCCACCGTAGGCTTGATTGCAAATTTATAAACCTCGCGCACCCACGCACGATCGCAACCGCGGGCCACATCGCGGGCAAACGCGGTGTAGATATAGCGGTCGGCCAGCACGATAGCACCCGCCTTGAGCGGTGGGATGATGTCTCGCTCGGTGCGGTCCGCAAAATCAGTTGCGTGGAGAAGAGAAAATGTCGCCGGCGTAAAAAGGTGGCGCTTCTTGGCGCGTCTTGTCGTATCCTTGACCAAAGGCGAGGAATTCCACTCTGAAAAGAAGACCGGGTATCCTTCCGCCTTGAGCCACTGATGCAGGAGGGCCAATTGCGTCGACTTGCCGCTTCCGTCCGTGCCTTCCACCACAAAGAGCTGGCCTGGGAAACGGTGATTTCCGTATGAAATCATCGCGCTCATTTTATACTAGTGTTGTTACAGACGTGTAAACCGGCGTTGAGGGGAACCGAAACTCGATGAAAACATTGCTGGTCCTGCGACACGCGAAGTCAAGCTGGAAAGATTCAGGCGTTGCTGATTTCGAGCGCCCCTTGAATGCCCGAGGCCGCCGAGCTTCTGATCTAATTGGCAGGTTCATCAGGAAAAAGAAGCTCCATCCGGATTTAGTCCTGAGCTCGAACGCGACCAGGGCAAGGGAAACCATCGGTCTGGTACTGGAATCTGCGCGTTTGATCGTGGAACTTCGCTATGATGAGCGCCTATACCTGGCAAGCGCCGACAGGCTCGCGGAAATCATCTCGCAGATCGAGGACGACAGAAGCCAAGTCATGCTCGTCGGACACAACCCGGGCATGGAAGAGTTGCTGCCTCGCTTGACTGGGGTTGTGGGACGTATGCCAACGGGCGCCCTCGCGAAAATCGTGCTCCAGGTGGACCGATGGACTGAAGTCTCAGACACGCGCAGTGGAGGCCTTGAGTGGTTGGTGAAACCGAAGGATTTGGGGACCCACTGAGATTAGCGATCGCTTGTGCCTTCGGCGGAACGCGCGTGTCTTTGAGCGCGAAAGCGTTCGTTCAAGATTCGATAAAAGCACCTCAAGCAGACTCCCTGCGAACCCTCTGAGTTATCCCTTCTGATTGTTACTCCACACCAGATACAACGGACCTCGAATTCGCGATCGGTCTTTGGTTGAAGGTTTGTCATAACTCTTCCCTCCAGGATCTGTTTCTTTGATCGGAATGATGCAGCGCGCCCGTTACCCGCGGGTAGCAGTCAACTTAAATTGCTGTTAATGATCATCGCGGTAATCGGAAGATCATAGGGTAGCCAGGACTGCTTTGACTTTCGCTTCAATAAGATCGCGAACGATGCGAAACTCCTTCGCCTCCATTTGCGTCGGATCTGGAATATCCCAATCCTCACGCCGCTTCGTGCGCACGAAGGGGCACTCGTCGCCGCAGCCCATCGTTGCCACGAAGTCATATTCGACGGCAGGAATGTCAGTCAAAGACTTCGACGTTTGAGTGGCGAGGTCGTAACCGAGTTCACGCATCGAGGCGATCGCTTTTGGGTTGATCTGGCCAGAAGGTCTCGACCCCGCGCTGTAGGCTTCCACATCCGTCCCGCCGTGCATTCGAGCGAAACCTTCGGCCATCTGGCTGCGGTTCGAATTCTCGACGCAAACAAACAGAACGCGTTTCAATGGCATTCTCCTGCTTGCTTTGAACAGCAACCTCTTTCCTGAACACCACGGCAGCCCAGAATTCCCAGATAGGCGCCGAGTAGTGGAGCGCTGAGATAGATCCACAAGTGGCGCAGCTCGCCGGAGACAATCGCGGGGCCGATCGATCGCGCAGGATTCATCGACGCCCCGCTGATTGGACCGGCAAACATCGCGGCTAATCCAACCACCGCGCCGACCGCTACGCCCGCCATCAATCCCTTCTCCTTTGCATCGGTCGAGACGTTAATGATGACGAACATGAGAAAGAAAGAAAGTAGCACCTCGAGCACAAAGGCCTGTGAAGATGAACCTGACGGAAGCGTGGCGCCCAGTGAAGCGTGTTGCGGGAAAAGCAGCTTGAGGATGAAGCTCGCGCACAATGCGCCCGCGCACTGGCTGACAACGTAGGGGAACACGTCGCGGCCCTGGGATCGCCCTGCTACCCAGAAGCCAAAACTCACCGCCGGATTAAGGTGCGCGCCGGAGACATCGCCCAGCGTGTAGATCATCGCCATCACCACCAGGCCAAAAGTCGCCGCGATGCCCACATGGGAGACGCTGCCGCGGCTGATATCGTTAATTATTATTGCGCCTGTGCCGGCAAACACCAGCGTAAGAGTGCCGAGAAACTCTGCGAGGCAGGACCTTACCTTCATACCTTCGTCATCGAATGTTCAGTTTTCCGACGTGCTCGCGGATTCTAACATGCACCGAGGGCAGCCAGCGCACTTAACAATTAATTAAGGAGCTTGTAACCCTGATGCCAGTCCACTCGGCTGGTTCATAGAGAGTTTAGATACAGTTCAGATGAATGTAACACGCCGCTTCTAGAGTGAGTTGTCATTCTGATTACGCAAAACTAAAGGAGAAACTCATGCCCCTTTTTCGGAGACTCGCTCGAATCGTCGTCTCGTTCTTAATAGTCTCGCTGGCTGCGTTATCTCTTTCGTGCGGACGCCCGGTAAGTCTGCAAGGGGCGGGCGCAACGTTTCCTAATCCTCTTTATCAAAAATGGTTGAGCGAATTCGGCAAACTCAATCCGAGCATTCGGATCGACTATCAATCAATCGGCTCCGGCGGGGGAATCAAACAGATTCAAGCGCAGACGGTTGACTTCGGCGCTTCCGACGCACCAATGACTGATGCGGAAATGAAAGGCGCGCCCGGCGAGCTGGTTCACATCCCGACGGTCTTAGGGGCGGTTGTCATCACCTACAATCTTCAAGGTATATCGAAACCATTACGGTTTTCGCCGGATGTGATCGCGGACATTTTCTTAGGCAAGATAACGAAATGGAACGACCCGCGCATCAAGTCGGACAATACGGATGCGAATCTGGCCGGCGCTGACATTGCCGTGGTCCATCGCGCTGAAAGCAGCGGCACGTCGTTCGTCTTTACAGACTATCTTTCCAAGGTGAGCACGGAATGGAAGGAGAAAGTTGGCGCGGACAAGACCCCGAAGTGGCCGGTCGGGCAAGGCGGCAAGGGCAACGAAGGCGTGACGGGACAGATTAAGAACCAGCCGAACACAATCGGGTACGTTGAATTGGCTTATGCGGTGCAGAACAAACTGCCAGTTGCGCTGATCAAGAACGCGAGTGGAAAATTTGTCGAGCCGACGATCGAGGCGGTGACTGCGGCAGCGGCGGCGTCCGCGGCGATTACTCCAGACGATCTCCGCGTCTCAATCACCAACGCGGCGGGCGCCCATGTTTATCCAATCTCCAGTTACACCTACATTCTTGGCTACCGTGATCAGAAGGATGCGACCAAAGGAAAAGCGCTGGTTGATTTCCTTTGGTGGGGAATTCACGACGGCGAGAAGTTTGCCAAAGAATTGCAGTACGCGCCGTTGCCCGCAGAGATCGTCAAACGCACCGAGACGAAGATCGATTCAATAGTGTCTGGAGGCAAACCACTCAGATAAGGGATGTTTAGAGGCGGGCGTTGCCCGCCGTTTCAGGATTGAGATGAGCGTACGCATCGGCGGGCAACGCCCGCCTCTAAACGTAAGCTGGCGTCGCGCGCTGTCGCCCACGGGCAACGCGGGCGACGCAGTCTTTCGCGGCCTGATGTTTTTTGCGGCGCTGCTCATCCTGCTGATCGTGGGCGGGATGATTGTCGTCCTGGCTGCGAAATCGATGCTCTCGATTCGAGAGTTCGGCTTTGGTTTTCTGACGAGCAGAGAATGGAATCCCGTCAAAGGCGAGTTTGGCGCGCTCCCTTTTGTTTACGGCACGGTCGTGTCGTCGCTAATCGCCTTGCTGATCAGCGTGCCGCTCAGCCTGGGCATCGCAATCTTTCTCGTTGAGCAAGCGCCTCGTAGTCTCGCCCGGCCAATCACTTTTCTCGTCGAGCTGCTGGCCGCGATCCCTTCAGTCGTCTATGGGGTGTGGGGGATCTTTGTGCTCGCGCCATTCCTGCGCGTTCATGTGGAACCACCGCTGGCCCGCTGGTTTGGCTGGCTGCCATTGTTCCAGGGCTCGATTACCGGCATAGGGCTGCTGACGGGCGGAATCATTCTCGCGATCATGGTGACTCCCATAATCTCGGCAGTCGTTCGCGACGTGCTCTCCGCAGTGCCGAATTCTCAGCGCGAAGCGGCGCTCGCCCTGGGTGCTACAAAATGGGAGACGACTCGAGTCGTACTCGTCAACGGAGCACCAGGCATCGCCGGCGCGGTAATCCTGGGATTGGGTCGTGCGCTCGGCGAGACGATGGCGGTGACGATGGTGATCGGCAATCGCGCGCAAATCAGCGCCTCGCTTTTTGAGCCTTCGTACACAATTGCTTCGGCCATAGCGAACGAGTTTACCGAAGCAACTCAGGATCTCCACTTGAGTTCATTGGTTGAGCTGGGCTTGATTCTTTTTCTTGTCACATTCGTCGTTAACGGCGTGGCCAGAGTTCTGGTCTGGAACGTGACGCGCAAGACGGGCACTGTATGAGCAGCGCGATAATTACTCTTACCAGGGCAGACAGAACGCGGCGGGCAACCAGTGGCACCATGACCACGCTGACCGCGCTGTGTACTTTGTTTGCCGTCGGCATCCTGCTGGTGATTCTGGCGTACATAGCCTGGCAGGGAATTGGCTCTGTCAGCTTGCGGTTTTTGTTGGATAGTCCTCGGCCCGTGGGTGAAGGCGGGGGCATCGGCAATGCGATTCTTGGCTCGCTTGTGTTGCTGTTGCTCTCATCCGCGTTCGGCATGCCGCTGGGAATTGCGATCGGAGTTTTTCTTTCAGAATTCGGCGCCGGGCGGTTCGCCAGTTTGGTTCGTTTTGTCGTTGATACTCTGACCGGAGTCCCGTCCATCGTTACCGGCGTTTTCGTTTACGCGATCATTGTGGTTCCGTTGAAACACTTCTCGGCGCTGGCGGGGGGCGTGGCTCTGGCTGTGATCATGATTCCGATTGTCGCGCGCACAACCGAAGAGATGATCAAACTGGTGCCCCACAGTTTGCGCGAAGCCGCGCTTGCTCTTGGGGCGGCGCAGTGGAAGGTCACGCTCGGCGTAGTCATTCCCGCCGCTGCTTCGGGAATCGCAACTGGCGCAATGCTGGCTGTTGCTCGTGTCTCAGGAGAAACCGCGCCGCTTTTGTTTACGGCATTTGGCAGCCGGTTCTTCAGTTACTATTTGAACCAACCCATCGCGTCATTGACCGTGCAAATTTACAATTACGCGATCTCGCCGTACGACGATTGGCACGCGCAAGCCTGGGCCGCCACGCTGGTCTTGATGACCCTGATTCTGGGTATAAACATAACGGTCCGTTTCTTTACGCGAAAGAAGTTCTAGTTCAGGAATGTCGACGCCAACCATTACCCCAAAGTTTGCCGTGCGCGAGCCGCGTGTGGGGGAGCCATTGTCGCCACAAACAGCGGCGGCGGCCAAAGTCAGCGTGCGAGAGCTGAACTTTTACTATGGCCGCGCGCAGGCGCTTCACAACATCTCTCTGAATATTCCTGAACGCATCGTGATGGCGTTAATCGGTCCTTCGGGTTGCGGTAAGTCAACTTTTCTCAGGACCCTCAACCGGATGAACGACGTAATCGCGGCGACGCGTGTCGAGGGCGAAGTTACGATCGATGGCCGAGATATCTATGCCGCGGGAACGGATGTGGTGGACCTGCGGCGACGGGTGGGCATGGTGTTTCAGAAGTCGAATCCTTTTCCGAAATCGATCTTCGACAATGTTGCCTATGGCCTGCGGATCAACCGGCTAACTACAAGCAAAGCTGAGCTGGCAGAGCGTGTCGAGCAGGCGTTGAACGACGCGGCGCTCTGGTCCGAAGTGAAAGACCGTTTGAAGGCTTCCGCGCTCAGTTTGTCGGGCGGGCAGCAGCAGCGATTGTGCATCGCGCGAGCGCTGGCTATTCGACCTGAGGTACTATTGATGGACGAACCCGCGTCGGCGCTGGATCCGGGAGCAACATTTAAGATCGAGGAGCTGATCTTCGAGCTCAAGAAGCAGTACACGATCGTGATCGTTACGCACAACATGCAACAGGCGGCGCGCGTCTCGGATGTGACGGCATTTTTCCTGCTTGGTAAGCTGATCGAAGTGAATGCTACTGAGAAGATGTTTACCAATCCTAACGAGAAGTTGACCGAGGATTACATTACGGGAAGGTTTGGATAAGGGCAAAGGGCAAAGGGCAAAGCGCAAAGAGCCAGAGAACGAAACCAGATCAGCGATCGGAGACCAATCGGCAATCGGAGATGGCCCCATGGACGTTCACAGACATCTTGACTACGAGCTAAACGTGTTGCGCGACCGCGCATTATTGCTCGGTGGCGAGGCTGAACATGCGCTTACGCGCGCGATGTTTGCTTTTACGGAGCGCAACAACGAGGTGGCTCGCGAAGTGCTCAATCACGATGATCAGATCGACCAGCTCGAAGTGGAAGTTGACCGGCTATGCATCGACATCATTGCGCTGCGTCAGCCGGCGGCGCGCGATCTCCGGTTCGTGATTTCCGTGGCTAAAATGGCGCCGGTCTTGGAGCGCATCGCCGATCATGCCTGCAACATCGCGCGCGCCACGGTCGATCTCAACGCCGAGCCTGAGCTGAAGCAGAACGCCGACGTTCAGCGCATGAGCGAGCATGCGTCGTCAATGCTGCGAGCGGCGCTCGATGCCTTCGCGGCAAACGATCCGGCGGCAGCCCGCGAGGTAATCAAACGCGACACCGAGATAAACGATCTTTACAATCAAATATTCCACGATCTTATCGAGATGATGGTCTCCGACCCGGCGACCGCAACGCGCGATGCCCGTCTCCTTTTCGTTGCCAAGCACCTCGAGCGCATCGGCGATTACGTGACCGACATTTGCGAGCTCACTGTTTACATGGCTGAAGCGGCAATCATCAAACACATTCATTGAAGGGTAGTTGTCTTAACTTGTTTTACCTTGGCGTTAACTCTGCGTTCTCCGCTTCTCTGCGATGAATCCTGACGGCGAAAAGCTCACCGCTAAGGCGCAGAGGCCGCAAAAGGTTTGGCAGAGAAGAACTGAAATTAAGACCCTACCGACTGAAGCTATGGTTCGACCGGTTTTGATCATCGAGGACGACAGCGATATCGCGGAGAGTTTGCAATACAACCTCGAGCGCGAAGGGCTCAGTGTCGTAGTCGCATTAACTGGCGAACAAGGGCTCGTCGACGCGCTCGATCAAACGAAACCTCCGTCTCTAATCATTCTCGACCTGATGCTGCCGGGCATGAACGGCATCGAGCTGTGCCGGCGGCTCAGAAGAGAGCCTCTTACCCGACGTACGCCGATTATCATCCTGACGGCAAAGGCCTCGGAATCAGATCGCGTTGCCGGTCTTGACCTGGGCGCTGATGATTACATCACCAAGCCGTTTTCAGTTAGGGAGTTACTCGCGCGGGTGCGCGCCGTGCTCCGTCGGGCCGACGAGAATGCGACAAAGACCTACGAAGACGATCTGTTGACGATCGATTTTGCCGACGTGCGCGTCGTTTGCGACGGCACCAGAGTCAAGCTAACCAACAAAGAGTTTGGTCTGCTTGCCGTGCTCGCGAAGAGCGTCGATCGCGTCGTCACTCGCCAGCAACTGCTCGACAGTGTCTGGGGCTATAGTTACTATGGCGACGCGCGCACGCTGGATGTTCACATCCGGCGGCTGCGGCAGAAGTTGGGAGAGTGCGGCGACTGCATTGAAACGGAAGTTGGCGTTGGCTATCGCTTCACCGGTTGCGCAAAGAAGGCCTGAGTCAGGCAACACGGACCATGAAGGCTAGCGCGGGGCTACACCTCAGACCGATCCGACGAGAGAAGACTTTGCGTCTTTGCGCCTTTGCGGGAAACTTCCCGTGGTTTTACTCTCAATGCAGAAGCGAACGATCGGCGACGTTTCCCGCAAAGGCGCAAAGACGCAAAGGATGAGAAAACTTGCCCAAAAACAATAACTCATTCACCAGGACTTCTACTCCTTAAGAAATCTGATGGTTGTGTCTAAGCATCACTGGCTCTTGCTCGCCGCGGTTATCGCATTCACTGGTGTCATCTTTCTGACTCCCGCACTAAATGCGCGTGTTGCTGTGGCGATCGTCTTTGCGGTGATGACTGGATTGCTGCTGGGATCGTGGTTGCGGCGGCGCGAGTCAGGAGCGCGGTCCTCAATAAACGCCAACGGCGATCTCTCTTCGAGCGACGAGTCGTCGCACGTCTTCGCCCTCGGCAAATTATTTGAAGCCACCATGAGCGGCATGCGCGAAGGTTTGCTGGTCGTGGACCGCGACCTGCGCGTGGTAGCTTCGAACCCGGCCGCGCATCGACTATTCACTCTCGCCGAAGTAAATCTGAATTCGCAACGCCTGACCGAGCTGACGCGAAACCCGGCCATCTACGGCGCTTTTCTGGACGCGCTGGGAGGAAAAGAACTCTCCGGAGTAAAAGTTGAAACGCACGATCCGGATCGTCGGGTGTTTGATCTGCGGGTGGTGCCTCTGAAGGGCGCGGACGGAACCAGCAGCTGCGCACGCCGCTTACGGCCATCCTCGCTTTTGTCGAGACCCTGGAAATGCAGGCCAACGGTAACGATGAAAACAGCCAACGCTTTCTGGCCATCATTCGCAAGAACGCGACGCGTATGCACAACCTCATAGATGACATCCTCGAATTGAGCGCCATCGAAGCTGGCAACGTTCCGGTGAAAGCAGAAGTCATCGAGCTGCAACCTTTGGTCGGCGAAGTGATCGCCTCTCTTGCGGCCAGAGCTTCGACTCGGCAAGTTGTTTTGGATAACAAAGTCGATCGCGGTACGACGGTCTTCGCCGACGCGCGCCGGCTCGAGCAGATGCTGAACAACCTGGTTGAGAACGCCATAAAGTTCAGCAGGGAAGACGGCCACGTGGCGATCAGACACGAGAATGGCCCGCGCGATCGTATTGTTGTTGAAGACACAGGCGAAGGCATACCAGCGCAACATCTGCAAAGACTCTTCGAACGTTTCTACCGCGTTGACCGTGCTCGCTCGCGCGAGTTGGGAGGCACCGGTCTGGGGTTGGCGATCGTCAAGCACCTCGCGCGCGCGCATGGCGGCGAAGTAACGGTCGAATCCAAACTCGGCGAAGGATCGAGATTTACGATTGAATTGCCACGTCCTGCGGATGCCTACGCCGAAGGCGTTCGTTAATC
>WNGD01003964.1_pt1 | contig 16504 bp, 13 predicted proteins | sample 5400671 | NCBI WGS metagenome assembly WNGD01 (sample SAMN13153369, study PRJNA577476) | soil metagenome | isolation source: 40 cm soil or saprolite under grassland replicate 2 | place: USA:California | collected 2016-06-15 | reverse complement strand
GAGCGGCGGCGCACAGTCGCAGCGGTCGAGGCTCTGCCGGTGACCGCAGGCGCCGCGATTTCACCCGCGCCGGATACCGAAGCGAGCGCTACGAGCGCAAGCAGCTCGAGTAGCCCCTGTCGCATCGAACCCCTTTGTTCTCAGGTTGTTATCCCACCGGTGGTGCGTGATGTCAACCCGCGCCTAGCGACGGCCGCGCGCCAGATGCGGTGCCAGAAGACACCGGCGCAAGGACCGGCGCGCGCGACGAAGAGCCGGGCTCGAATTGGCTTGAACAAGCCGCTTGAGCCATAAGCGGCGCAAGGCTCGAAAACCGTTATCCGTCGTTAGGCGGATCGAGGGTTCAAATCCCTCCCCCTCCGCTTCTGTGTCCGGAACCAGCGTGGTTGAGCGTGATTCCGGCCCACGGCGCCGCTCGGCGGAAATGTCAGGCGTCGCGCGAGACAGTTCGCCAGGCGCCGAACGCCAGCGCGACGATCGTCCACGCGACGAGCGCGACGGCCGCTGCTGCGAGCGACATCTTGACCTCGGTCGGCCCGCTGATCAGCGCGCTCGGCTGCAGGCGGTTGGTTGCGGCGCCGAGCAGGCCTTCGCGAAGCGGCCCCAGTGCCTTGATCTGGAGCAGGAGTGGCGTGACGACGATCTGCCACGCGAACACGATTCCGATCGTCGTCCCGCGTGAGCCGACGATGGACGACACCGCGAGCGCGAGCGCCAGCGACAGTCCGCTGACGAGCCCGAGCCAGGCTCCGGTCTCGAGGAGGAGCGTCCAGCCGGGTGCCGGCAGTGATCCAGTGAAGACGGTCGACCCCGTCGCCGTCAGGGCGAAGCCGGCACCGACGAAGGCCCAAAGCAGTGCGAGACCTGCCGGAACTCGTGCGGCGAAGAGCGCGAGCCTTGACCGTCCAGTGACGACCAGCTCACGAAACACCCCGGAGGTGAGGTCGGCGGCCCCGAGCGTCGACCCGATCAGGATCGCCACGATCATGCTGAGCGTCGTGAGGAGGTTGATCGAGTCTGAGAAGTTCTGCAGGCCCCCGGCGGGTCCGTGCTTCGCCGGGTTGGCGGCGTGCAGACTCAGGAGGATCACGTACGCGACGACCATGGGGAGCACCGTGAGGGCGAGCCCCGAGGCGACGAGACCGCGCCGCTTACGCAGCTTGAGGAGCTCGGCGCCGACGAGTCGCGGCCGCCGCGGGATGGGTGATCGTCTTCCTGCTAGCTCGGCGGTGAGGGCTGTCGCGCTCATTCCGCGTCCTCCAATCGTGATGTGATCTCCAGGAACCGCTGCTCGAGAGACGCGCGCGAAGGCTCGAAGCGGCGAATCGCCAGTCCGGCGAGCACGAGGCGGCGGCTGAGGTCGTCGGCCGCGAGGGGATCGAGCGCGACGCGGATGCCACCCGGCTCCATCGCCGCCGACTCGACCGCCCGGTGGTCGGCGAGGAGAGCGAGCGCCTGCTCGTCATCGCTCGTCGCGACCAGGATCGTTTGCCGGCCGCCGGCCGCGAGCTCAGCGATTGGCCCCTGCGCGACAATCGCGCCCCGGTCGACGATCGCGACCTCGTCGCAGATCTTCTCCACCTCGTCGAGCAGGTGGGAGGAGAGCAGGACAGTGCGACCCTCGGCCACGAAGCCGCGGATCATGTCGCGAAACTCGTGGATCCCAGCCGGATCGAGCCCGTTGGTTGGCTCGTCCAGGATCAGAAGCTCGGGGTCCGCGAGCAGGCTGCGTGCCACGCCTAACCGCTGACGCATCCCGAGCGAGTAGCGCTTGACGCGCTCGTCCGCGCGCTCGGCCAGGCCTACGCGCGAGAGGGCGCCGTCGATCCGGACGTGCGCCTCGCGCTCGCGAGCCGCGGCAACCACAGTCAGGTTCTCACGGCCCGTCAGGTGTCCATGGAAGCGAGGTTCCTCGACGATCGCGCCGACGCGTGCGAGCGCCTCGGCGCGCTCTTTCGGGACCGGACGGCCGAGCAGACGCATCGTGCCCGACGTGGCCGAAGTGAGGCCGAGGAGCATTCTGATCAGGGTCGTCTTGCCGGCTCCATTCGGGCCGAGGTAGCCGAAGGCCGCGCCGCGCGGCACACGCAGGTCGACGTTCGCGACCGCGGTCCGCTCGCCGAAGCGCTTCGTGAGGCCGGAGGTCTCGACGACGAATCCGTTTGTGCTCATGGCGGTCACGTTACGCGGCCTCGGAGGCGTCCGTCTTCGGCCGCGATGCCGATTCGACGTCGTCCGCGTGGACGATCTTGGGCTCATCCGCACGGCCGAGGCGCTCGACCCGCGATGGGAGTACTTTCAGGTCGTGAACAGGCTCCCGTCGTTTGCGCGGCGCTTCTGGTTCGACGCGCTGATCTTCGTGGGGATGGGGATTTCGATCGCCGGGGCCGTCGTCGGGCAGGGGAGGAAGAACGGCCCTGAGGGGCCGATGTGGCTCGACATCGTCCTGGCCGTGCTCATCACCGGGCCGTTGCTGGTGCGCCGGCGTTTTCCCTTCGGCGCGCCTCTCGGCGTCGGCGTCGGCGTCGTCATCGCGTCGTTTGCGGACAACTCTCTCGTCCCGTTCGACTTCGTCGCCTTTCTGGCGGGCAGCGCGGCGGTGTTCCTGCTCGCTCAACTTCGAGACTGGCGACAGGCCGTTGCGGGTCTTGCGATGGCCTTCGGAGTCGAGGCGATCGTCGTCCGGAACGATCCTCGGGGCCAGCTTGGCCAGTTCATCTTCGTCAGCCTCATTCTCACCGTCGTCTGGGTGGTCGGCTTCACGCTCGGGCGCAAGTTCGCGGAGGCCAACGAGGCGAAGGAGCGGGCGACGCGGGCGGAACGCGAGCGCGAGGCTCGCGCACGCGCGGCAGTGGCAGACGAGCGGGCGCGCATCGCGCGCGAGTTGCATGACGTCGTCGGCCACAGCGTCAGCGTCATGACCGTGCAGGCATCAGGAGTGCGCAGACTGCTTCGCCCCGAGCAGGAGCGTGAGCGGGAGGCATTGCTGATCGTCGAGCGAACCGGGCGCGAGGCCTTGGCCGAGATGCGCCGGATGGTAGGCGTCCTGCGGCGGCCCGAGGAGGCGCCGGCGCTCGCGCCGCAGCCGAGCCTCGAACACGTGGACCGGCTCGTCGAGCAGGTGCGCGAGGCTGGACTCCCTGTCGAGCTGCGGGTCGAGGGCGAGGCGACGGAGCTCCCGGCGGGTGTCGATCTGACCGCGTACCGGCTCGTGCAAGAGGGCCTGACGAATGCCTTGAAGCACGCTCGCGCGACCCGCGCCGAGGTTGTCGTCAACTACGGCGACAGCCAGATCGAGGTGTTGGTGTTGGACGATGGGTCGGGCGTGGGCAACGGCGACGGCGGGGGCCACGGCCTCGTCGGGATGCGTGAGCGAGTGTCGGTCTACGGCGGCGAGCTCGACGCTGGGCCGCGGCCCGGGGGTGGTTTTCGATTGCGGGCAAGGCTCCCGCTTGCGCCATGAGTCTGAGGGTCCTCATCGTCGACGACCAGGCCCTCGTGCGTGCGGGCTTCCGGATGATCCTCGATGCCGAGGAGGACATCGACGTCGCGGGCGAGGCCGCCGACGGCGCCGATGCCGTCGCCGAGGCGCAACGGCTGAAGCCGGACGTCATCCTGATGGATGTCCGCATGCCCAACGTCGACGGGATCGAAGCGACCCGTCGTGTCCTTGCCGCCGAGGGAGTGGACACGAAAGTCGTGATGCTTACGACCTTTGACATGGATGAGTACGTCTACGACGCGCTGCGCGCGGGCGCGAGCGGCTTCCTCCTGAAGGACGTACCGCCAGAGCAGCTCGTCGCGGGGATCCGAGCCGTCGCGCAGGGAGATGCGCTGCTGGCGCCGTCGGTGACGCGCCGCGTGATCGAAGAGTTCGTCAGGCGGCCGCTGTCGTCGAGGCCCACGACGCCGCCCGAGGTCGGCCAGCTGACGGCACGTGAGCTGGAGGTCTTGAAGCTCGTGGCGCGGGGACTCTCGAATGCCGAGATCGCGAAGGAGCTGTTCGTCAGCGACACGACGGTGAAGACGCATGTCGCGCACGTGTTGATGAAGCTCGGCGTGCGCGATCGGGTGCAGGCCGTCGTCCTCGCGTACGAGTGCGGGCTCGCCGGCGTCGTCCGCGAGGACGAGGCCAAGATCAACTCGTAGACGACGCGGAATCGTCCGCGGCGCCGACGAAATCGGAGCCCTGCGGACCTAGCCTCCGAGGTGTCAAGCAATGACGCCAAGGAGGCGCAAGATGATCCGCTCGGGAGACACGATTCACAACCCGGTCACCGGGGAGCGCATCACGTTCCACCAGACGTCCGCCGACACGAACGGCGAGGCGGTCGTGATCGAATGCACGGTGCAGCCGGACGGCTTCGTCGCAGCGGCGCATGTTCATCCCAGCCAGACAGAACGGTTCGCTGTCATCGACGGCCGCCTCGGGCTGAAGGTCGGACGGAGGAAGCTCGTGCTCGAGCCCGGCGGCGTCACCGTGGTGGAGCGGGGGACGCCCCACAAGTTCTGGAATGCGGGTGAGAACGAGGTGCGTTTCGTCTGCGAGGTGCGGCCGGCGCTGCAGTTCGAGTCGCTGCTCGAGACGATGTTCGCCCTCGCGACCGACGGCAAAACGAACAAGAAGGGCATGCCAAACCCGGTCCGCCTCGCCGTGATCGCGCGGGCGCATTTCGACACCGTGCGCTTGCCGCAGCCGCCGGCGTGGCTGCAGCGCGCCGGCCTTGCGCTGGGCTCGCCGGTCGGGCGCCTGCTCGGCTACGAGGCCTCGTACGAGCCGCGGGCGGGCACGCCTGCGCAGCCGGCGGTCTAGCAATGAAACGGCGCTTCTACTTCATCCTCCTCGTGCTGGTGTTGGTGGTGCTGGCCGTGCCAGGCTTCGCGGCGAAGGCGGCGAACCGCCACAGGGAGACCGGTGACCCTGCGTGAAGCTGTCGAACTCGACCGCAGCGCCGCTGATATTCGCGTTCAAGGCACTGCGTCGGGGTGGCGGGCCCGGACCGGGCGGCGCCAGGGAAGCCGGAGCCGCAACAAGGCCACCCGCTGACGAGGCGCTCTCGAGCGCAGCCGGGCGACCGACAGTGCCGGACCGGCGCGCAGACTGGCGCGCGCGGCCGCCAAGTGGCGCCTTTTCCCTGCTAAAGAACGGTTCCGCGCCGAGTCTCGAAAACCGTCATCCGTCGTTAGGCGGATCGAGGGTTCAAATCCCTCCCCCTCCGCTTGACTCAGGCGACATCGATGTGGGTAATCGAGCTCGGGGCACCGGCGTCGGTGCCCCTCGACCTAGCCTGTCTCCGCCAGGAGCGCTTCTCCCTGGCGGAGATACCGGGTAGCCCCAACCGCTCGCCAAAGAGCGAGAGCCGGGTGGAGTTGTTCGTCTGCGGCCGCGCGCTCGTCGGCCCTGACCAGCTGAGCGGCTGCACGTAGGCGAGCACACGCCTCGTTCGGGAGCGATCCCATCCGGTTGAAGATGTCGGCCGCCGCAAGAAAGTCGCCTCGTGCGATCGCGTCAGCTGCGTCGACGTGCAACGTCCTCGCCCTCGCCCGACTGGCGGCGACCAGTAGGTCGTTGCTGCGACCGAGGCCGTCCAGGACCTGAGCGAGGTCGAACAGGGGAGAGATGTGGTGCGGGACCGCATGATCCTCAGGTCGGAGGGCGAGTAGTTCTCGCGCCAGACGGTCGGCCTCGGTCGCGCGTCCCGCCTCCATGGAGGCAAGCGCAGCGAACGACAACGCCGGGAACAGGGTCTGTGGATCCTTGGCACGTCTCCCTTGTTCGAGGCTCTTCTCCGCATCGGCGAGAGCTCCATCAACGTCGTCTCGGGCGATTCGGATTCGCCCTCGCATCTCCAGCGCGAAGCGCGAGAGGCCGTGCTCAAATCCGAGCTCGGACAGGGTCTCTTCAATCAGCGTCAGCGCTTCGTCCCATCGGCCCTCCCAGTAGGCGACATGCACACGCTCGAAACGGAGCCACCGCGCATTGGTCCCCGTGTTTCCGAACCGCTCGGCTACGGTCACACCCGCGCGGACGGCTGCAGCGGCCTCTCGCAGGTTGCCGATGGACACCTGGTTCGAGAAGATGTTGTTGTAACCGCGCAGGCTCTCGGGTGAGCCGAGTTCGTCTGCGATCTCGATGCTCTCTTCGAGGTCGCTGAATCCCCCGGTGTCGCCCAGATGGATGCGGGATGTACCGATGTTGTTCAACGCGTGTGCGCGGACCTCGTCCAACCCGAGCTCCGCTGCCATCTCGAGTGCCTCGCGACCCACTTGGATCGCCTCCGCTGCTCGATCGGCGAGCATGTGATGGCGGGACACCTCACTCAGCACGGTCGCCTTTGCCGGTGATGTAGGGATGTCCTCGACGAGGTCTACCGCGCGATCCAGGTGCGCGTCGGCCGCGTCACGTTGCGCCGCTCGCCAAGCGGCGTCCGCGAGAAAGACCTCGGCGCGCGCGGCACCTTCACGATCGCCGAGTCGGACCAGGGCTCGCGCCGCCTCTTCGAGCTCGCCTGTGCCGGCCTCTCGGCCGATCGCCAGCACAGTGCCGTACGACAGGAGCAGTTTCGGACGCTCGGCGTCGTCCGGCCACAACTCGAGTGCCGACGCATACGAGCGAGCCGCTGCTTCGAAGGCGTTGAGTGCACTCGCGCGGTCACCGGCCTCGCGAAGCGCGAGACGCGCGCGCTCGGCGAGGTCTTCCGTTTGGCCCCCGCTCGATCGCGCTAGCTCGAGTGCCGCCATGCAGTGGTGGGCGAGCGACTCTGCGTAGTCATCGGCGCGTCCGAGCGACTCGATCCACTCCGCGGCCCGTCGATGCCTCTCTGCCCGTTCTCCCCTCGGGATCTGCCCGTAGGCGACGTCGCGAACGAGGATGTGAAAGAAGGTGTACTCGGTTTCGTCCGCCACGGAGGACGTGCGGGCACGCTGGACGAACCCCTTGCGCTCGAGGGCATGCAGCGCCGCTTCCGTGTCTTCGCGGGCGCGCCCGTCAACGATCCCGCCGAGCCAGAACACCTTGCCCAACACCGCGGCGTCCTGCAGCAATGCCTTCTCCTCGGCCGGCAGCCGGTCGAGCCGAGCCGCAATCACACCCTGAATGGACTCCGGTACCGGCAGGTCGCCGGCGCCGGATGACTCGAGAAGCATCTGAGCGTACTGCTCGGCATAGAGAGGATTCCCGCCCGCGCACGCAAGGAGCTCCGCTTGGGTCTCGGCGGGCAGCAGCGGTTGCTCGAGGAGACTCCCGAGAAGCCGTGTTGTGTCGGCCTCCGAGAGCGGTGCGAGCGAAAGCGTGGTGGCGTTGAGCTTTCCGCCGCCCCAGGCAGGACGGCGCTCGAGCAGCTCGGGCCGCGAAGTGCAGACGATCAGGAGCGGGACCGCGCCCGCCCATTCGACCAGATGATCGACGAAGTCCAGGAGCTCGTCGTCGGCCCAGTGGAGATCCTCGAACACGAGAACGAGTGGTCTTTGCTCCGCCATGCGCTCGAAGAACTTCCGCCACGCGGCGAATGCCTCCGATCGCCGGTCTGCGCCGGTCGGCTCGTGCGTGGCAAGTCCCACGAGCGGGCGGAGATGCAGCTCTACCCAGCTCTGCTCGCTCGGTTCGGAGCTGACGCGCTCCACCGCCGCCCGAAGTTTCGCGCTCGCGTCCTCCAGGTCGTCGTTTTCGAGAATCCCCGCCTGAGCCTTCACGATCTCCGCGAGTCCCCACATGGGCACAGCCTCGCCGTAGGGCAACGACCGCCCGCGGCGCCAGTACGTGAGCACGCCTCCCTGTTGAACGATCTCCATCAGCTCGTACACCAGCCGCGACTTCCCGATCCCCGGAACTCCGACGACGGTCACGAGTTGGGGCGATGACTCCTCGCGAACACGGACGAGCAACTCACTCAGGACTGCGAGCTCCCGTTCGCGTCCCACAAGCGGCGACGACGTCGACACGGCCTCGCTTGTCACACGAGAACGCGCCGCTGCCGCCTCCCAGACGCGTACCGGCGCGGTCTTGCCTTTCGCCGCGACAGCCTCCGCGTCGCGGTACTCAATCGCCTGGCGCGTGGCGCGATAGGTCGCCTCGCCCACCAGGATCCCATTCACGGGCGCCGCCGTCTGAAGCCGCGCGGCCGTGCTGACTACGTCACCGGCCGCCATCCCCTCGCCCGACTCCGGGCGCGCGGCAAGATTGATCAGAGCCTCGCCCGTGTTCACGCCGACCCGCACTTGCACCTCAGCCTGTTCGCGGGCCCATTCGCGGATTGCGAGCGCCGCGCGCACCGCGCGCTCGGGATCGTCCTCATGCGCGACCGGCGCGCCGAATAGCGCCATTACGGCATCACCGATGAACTTCTCCACCGTCCCACCAAAACGCTCCAGCTCGAAGCGCAACCGCTCGTGGTAGGGGCGCAGGATTGCCTCGACATCCTCCGGATCGAGACTCTCCGAGCGCGCGGTGAACCCGACCAGGTCGGCGAACAACACCGTCACGACCTTGCGCTCGCGCCCGAGGCGGCCCACGCACTCGAGTCTACGGCCGCCAGGGCTCGAAAACCGTTATCCGTCGTTAGGCGGATCGAGGGTTCAAATCCTCCCCCTCCGCCTCACCCGGGAAACCGGCTGCCATGCGGTTTCGCGGCCGGCCGACAGCTTCGTAAAGAGATGCTTAGGCACGGAGCAGGCGGGAATGGACAAGCTTCGGGGGGAGCTGTTGCAACCCACAGGTTTCCTGAGTGCATTTGAGTGGGTGTCGCACTCTGCGGAGCGCGACGATGCGGCGCGCACGTCTGCGGCTCGAAACGGTCTCCGTCCCCGACATCTCGGCGCGCATCGATTCGCCCGAAAGGAGGCGAAATGAGGATTCGAGCACAGCATTGGGGGCTGGGCGCGCTCCTGGCGCTCGGCGCGGCACTGATGCTGCTCGCCGCGTTGCCATCGTCTGCGGCCAACCCCGGCAAAGGGCCCGGCAAGCACGCCAAGCACGTTCGCTGGGACATCATCAGCCTGGTCGGCGGGAACCCACCGGGGCCGCTCAACCCCGGCGGGCACGCGTCTGCGTCAGCGGCGAACGGCGGTGACACGATCACGCTCACCGGCACCGGGAGGTTCGTCGCCCCCGCGGGGCGAAGCGGCTCCAGCGCGGCGACCGGCGGAGGCACCTGGCAGACGTCGACCGCTAGCGGCACCTACAAGGTCAGGAAACTTGTCTCATTTGTGCTGGCCAACAGCCAAGCCTCCACGCCAACCTTCATCGACAACATCGGCGCCTTGAACGCGCGGGCCAACGGCACCGCCGTCCTGAGGATCGTGTACTCGGACGGGTCGTCCGGCGTCCTTACGGTCGGCTGCCACGGTCCGGGCTCGCCGCCCGGGATCTTCGAGGGGATCGCCGTGACAAAGGGGTACGTCACCTACTACACGGTTGCGGCACCGGCCGCCGGCGTGGACGCTAACCGGACGATCTTCCACATCCTGAAATGACGACGCGGCCAGTTCGTCTGCTCGCGCTCGTCGCCGTCGCGTTCGCCCTGAGCGCACAGAGTGCTCCAGCGGCGACCGGTCACCTTTCTGGCGGCGGCACGGCCTCGGTCGGCACGCTCGCGTTCTCGCAGGTAGCGATGAACGTCGCCTTCGGAAGCTCCAGCTCGGCATCGGGGAGTTTCAACTGCCTGATGGCAGGCCGGTCGTCGTCTGTCCTAGGCGGCTTCGGCCTGGTTCACATCATGAAGGTGCAGGCGACGCCGACGACAGGCTCGGTCTCGGGGTCAATCGCGACCTTCTCCGGGCCGGGGTTCGTGGTCATGGACGGCGGCCAGCGCTTCGACATCGTCGTCAGCGTCTGGGTCAACGTCGCGACGCAACAATTCCAGCTCACCGTTCTGAAGCTGCAGCCAAGCCCGATAGCCCTGGAGACGGAGACGTTCTCCAGCGGCGGCGTCAGCCTCCGCTGACCACCGGGGGAGGGCGGCACACGCCGCCCTCCCCTCAACGGTCGGGGCGGCGGGATTCGGCAAACGCTCAAGCGCCGCAGACGTCTCGACCAAGCTGGCGCAGAGACTGGCGCACGAGGGGGGAAGGGCGCCGAGACGCCCCTCCCCCGAACGAGTCGATTACCCGCAGTAGGTTGCGATGTACGTCCCGGTCCCCGGGTGTCCCGGGCTCGGCGAGTAGCCGGCGTCGGTCTTGACGACGACGATCTTCGGCGTGTTGCCGGAGAACGTGTTCCCCTGTGCGTGGACCGAGCTCGGCACGAGCACCCCCATGTAGCTCGGGATGGTTCCGACGGGCGGCGGGCTGTTGCCCGGTCCCGTCGTCCAGGTCCCGGCGCACGCCGGAGGCGCCGCCGGCGTCAGCACGCCGGCGAACCCCTTGAACCCGTTGGGAGCCGCGCCTCCGCTAAGGCTGTTCAGCGACGACCACTGCGAGCTCCACCACGTCAGCAACGTCGACGGCCCGGCGGAAGCGACGGTGAGATCCCCGAGGGCGAAGGCGCCGCGGGACGGGAACGCGAACACGATCGCCGACTGTGACGTGTCGGACGACGACAGGTAGTACGTGTCGCCGCCGAACGTCGCCGAGAGTGGGATGGAGGTCCCGAGCGGCGCCGATACGGACGCGATCGTGCACTGCGCGTTGCCGAGCGAATCGACCGTGGCGGGACAGCTCTGGCCGCCGATCGACAGCGTCAGCGTTTGGCCGGAGGGCACCGGCGCCGTCGTTCCGTCCTCGAGCAGCTGTGCCTTCAGCGTGACGGGGAAGCCCTGAGCGACGACCGTCGGCCCGGTGTAGGTCGTAGTCGTCTCCTCCTTCGTGACCGTGATCTGGACGGTGTCCGTCACGACACTGAGGTGGTGGTGGTCGTCAGCCGAGAACGTTGCGGTGTAGACCCCGGGAGACGCCGTGATCGTCCCCGAGACGGTCCCCGTGCGGTCGCCGTTGTCGGTGAGGTTGAGGCCGGCCGGCAGGCCGCTGGCGCTGAGCGACACCGTGTCGCCGGAGTCGGGATCCGTTGCAGAGATTCCGAACGTCAGCGAGTCGTGGTAGTTCTGACTCTGCGCTCCGGGCACCGAGAGCGTCGGCTGCGTGTTGGAGACGGTCGTAGTCGCGGTGCGGGTGATCGTCGATGCAGCGGTCCCCGTCGAGTCGTTGAAGCTCGTGGTGAACGTCGACGTGAGCACGGTCCCGTCCAGCAGCGGTCCCCCTGTCACCGACGCGGTGAGGTCGCCGTTCGCGCTCCCGTGAGGTGCGAGGTCGCCAAGGCTGGACGTTCCCGGACCGGAAACGCCGCTGGCGTACGATGCGGCATCGCTGACGGAGAACGCGTCGTCCTGGTTCGACGGATTGTGGGACGAGACGTGGTAGTGGAGCAGGTCTCCGTTGTTGCCCTGGATCGTCGACTCGGTGACCGACGCGGTGACGTCACCGCCGGTTGGGCTCGGCGTCTCGACGTTGGATCCCGTGGTCGTGTAACTGGCCGCGCAGCCATTCGCCGACGGTCCCAGCGCCGCGGCGTTCGACCACTCGCGCTGGATGCGGAAGAAGTCTCCGAAGCTGCCGCCGAGGAAGTTGTTGACCGTGGTCGAGGACGAGTTGGCGACTCCCATGTTGCGGTTGCACTTGTCGCCGTTCTCGCCCGCGCCGCCAGTCGAGTCTTGCCAAGCATTCCCGCGCGGGTCGGTGATCGCCTCCATGTGCTCGTGCTCCACCGAGCTGAGCGTCGTGTCGGCCTGGTTGTCGCCGGTGACGTTCGAGTTTCCGCAGCCGCCGGTCGTGTAGACGCCTCGGTTCACCGGGATGTCGGCCCAGATGAAGTCGTTGGCGGGCGTGTCCGACCCGCTCCAGCCGCGCGTGTGGTAGGCGCAGTACGCGTTCGTGTTGCAGTTCGCGAGCGCGTTGTCGCAGTCCACGAGGTTGTCGGGCAGGAAGACGAAATACATCGTGCTCATCCCGGTCGGCCAGCTGTTCGCGTTGATCTGGTTGAAGACCTCCTGGTTGATGTCGCCTTGCGTGACTGCGTGCGCGACGTCCGCCCCCGTATGCGGGAACGCGGTCGTGTCGACCACCGAGGTGATGTAGGTGGACGTGTCGGCCGGCGTCCCGTTGTTCCCCGGGTACTGGGTCGTCGTGTTGAGGATCTGCGATCCGCCGACGTCCTGGAAGTACCTCTGCATCGCCGCCTCGTATGCGGCGTCGCCCCCCGAGTCGCCGTAGTGGAAGCCGGCCGGCAGCCAGAAGATCAGATACGTGTTGGTGGTCGGCATGATCTCGCCGTTCCCGGGGTTCTGGAGCTGGTCGACAGGGGCCAGGAGACTCGGCGTGTTGTGGGGCCTGGCAGCCCGCTTGCCCCACCAGCCATAGTGCCCACGGCCGTACCAGTGCGCCGCCCCCATGCCGGGACGCCTGAATTGGATCCAGGCGGCCGGGTTCGACACGGTGAGCGGCCTCGAGGCCGCGTGGCCTCGCGCTGCGGCGCTCGCACTCGACGAGGCACCGAACAGGACCACTGCGATCGCGGCTACAACCGCCGCTCGGATGGCAAGGCTCAAGCGCATGCTGTGTCCTCCCTTTGTTGGGTGGCTGCATGAACAGCGTGCGCCGCCTCGATGGCTGCCGCAGTCAACATCTGACCCGGCTCCGCCGATCACGTGATGCCCTCAGTAGGCGGATCGTCATCCGGGTCACAGGGAATGTCAACCCCGGCACCTGAGGTTCGCTCAACCGCGTTCAGGAGACCTTGGTGGCGCGCCAGGTGCCGCCGCCCTGTGGGCTCGTCCAGGTGCCGGACATCGATGTCCCCCTGACCGTGCCTTTGTACTTGGCGCCGACGCTGACTGCGCCGAACTTGATCTTCCCCTGGTACACGCTCCCGCCGATGCCGTACGTGCCCTGCGGATTCGAGAGCGTGATGTTCCCGTGCAGCCGCGAGCCGGTCTGCTTCCAGTGAATCGTGAAGCGACCCGATACAGCGCCGCTGTAGTGGCCCTTCCACTTGCCGGCGAGGTTCGTCGCGGCGCGGGAGCTCGACGCGCTCGCCGCGGCAATCGTCGTGCCCCAGCAGGCGAGAGCGAGGCACGCCGCGGCCAGAGCCACGAGCGAGGGTCTGATCAGCTTTCCCTTCATCGGTGCGTCCTTTCTTCGGAGGGGGAGGTGACGGTGGCTGCGAGCAGGCGCTCGTACGGCACCCGCGCCCGCTCCGCGACCCGGCGGATCGCGGCGGCGGTTCCCTCGAAGTGGCAGAGGACGACCTCGTCCTCGCGAATCAGCACCGATCCGAGGTAGCGAACGTCGTCGGCGAGCGAGGCCGCGATGCGTTGATCGAGCGCGCGCACGTCCTCCTCGCGCACGTCGGGCCAGTAGCACTCGGCGACGAAGCTCGTGTCACGTTCCGCCATGGCTCCAACATGACCCGCCGGACGGCTCGGAGAAAGACCTGAAGACCCTACGAAATCGCCTGCGCGTCGCCGGGCCCCTACGGGAAAGCCCCCGCAGATGCGGGGGCTTTCGAGCCGGGTCGCGCGAGTCAGAACGTCAGTTGCCGGTCGAGTTGCCGAGCACCGCGAGGCTGAAGTTGCAGCTCTGGAGGCCGTTGTTGCAGCTCGCGTCGATCTCGTCGACGTGGATTGGGTGGGTCAGGTCGAGCTGGTACGAGTCTGCGCCGTTGACACCGCTCCCCAACAGTTCGAGGACGGTGTTTCCGTTGTCCAGGAGATCGATGACCATGTTGTCGTCCATCCCCGAGGCGGTGATGTCAGTCGCGTAGAAGTCCTGGCTGCTGCAAAGCGGGTAGTCCTCAGAGCCGTGCGTGATGCTCCACCCGCTCGAACCGCCGTCCGTGCACTGCTCCGTCACTGCGCCCGGCGACGCCGTCTGGGCAGTTGTCTCGAGGTTCCCACTGCTGTCGAACTTCAGGTTGCCGAGGTCGCTCTCGATGTTCGCCAGATGCCCGCTGTCGGTCGAATCGAGGTTGACCGTGTTCTGGTCTGGGTCGATGCCGACCGTGCCGGTCACTTTCGTCGTCGACGTGCCGATCTGAGTGACGGGCACCGGGTCGGTGCTCGTGTTCCGGACGACCACCTGCTGGAAGGGCGTCGTCGCGGCGTGGGCGATCTGCTCGCGGAACACGGTCGAGCCGAGCACGATCGCGGCTACCACGAGCACGAACGCCGGTATCAGGGCCTTGCGCATGCTTCCTCCTTTCGTTCCGCCATGGCCGCAACATGACCCGGCCCGCCGATCGGAGAAAGACCTGAAGACCCTACGAAATCGCCTGCGCGTCGCCGCGGTCGAGAGCGCGGGCGAGCTGCGCTCGCGAGGAGATGCCGAGCTTGCGGTAGGCGCGCTTCAGATTCGACTCGACCGTCTTGACGCTCACGAACACCTGCTCGGCGATCGCCTGGTTGCTCAGGCCGTCGGCGGCGAGCCGTGCGATGCGGAGCTCGGTCGCGCTCAGCTCCTCCACGCGCCTCGTCCAGAGAGATTCGCGCCTGGCGCTTCCGCTTCAGCCGCCGTTGGAGTCGACCTTGGACGAGAAGCGTCCGCGCGCGCTCGAAGGGCATCGGACAGCGCTCGTGCTCGATGAGCGCGCGCCCGAGAGCCTCCGCGGCCTCGTCGAGCTCGCCCCGCGCCGCGAGCACCAGGCCACGGCACCGCGCCGAGACGGCGAGGCTCCACGGGATGCGCGAACGGGCCGCGCGCTCTTCGAAGCGGGCAAGCAGCACCTCCGCTCGGTCGACGTCGCCGACCGCCAGCGCCGCTTCGATCGCGTCGCCGTCGACCCGCCAGATCGCCGGCTCGCGGAAGGCGACGCGATCGAACACCTCGAGCGCCTCCGTCAGGTGCCGATCGGCGGAAACTGTCTCGCCGGCCGCGAGCTCGGCCAGTCCCAGGCAACGGCTCCAGAGCGCCGCCACCATCGGCTCCCCCGGATCTGCCTTCGCAGCGGCTTCGCACACGGACTCGACCCGCCCGGCATACGCGTCCACGTAGGCGCGCCAGATGTCTCCGGCCTCCGGACCGACCCCGTGCTGGCCGAAGGCGTCGAGCATGCGTTCCGCCAAGTCCGCCGCCCCGGCCAGGTCGCCCGCCCAGGTCTCGACGATCACGCGATTGAGCAGGATGTTGGCGAGCGACGACTCGTCACCCTCCTCTCGCGCCTGCTGCTCTGCGTGCTCGAGGCACGTACGCGCGCCGTCGAGATCGTCGATGTAGCGAAGCCACTGGCCGAGCTTGAAGACGACGCGCGTGTCGACTGTCGCCGGCGGGTTGCTCTCCTCGAGCGCGAGCGCCCGCATCGCTGTCTCCTCGTCGAAGCCGTCGCCGAGGAAGAGGTCGGCACGCACGCGCGCGCCCAACGCCGCTGCGACGAGGCCGGGATCGGCGTCCGGAACGCCTTCGAGCAGCGTCAGCGCCTCCCGCGCTGCGGCCGCCGCTTTCGGAAGGTCGACAGTGCCGGCGTACAGGGCGACGGCGGCGTGGCACCGGGCCTTGAGAACTGGATCGCGGGCGTCCGCGAGCGCCTCCTCTGCGAGCGTCGTCGCCGCGGATTCGCCGCTCCGCCAGTAGTCGATCTCGACGAGCGTAAGCAGCGCTCGCGCGCGCAGGTCACCCGGCTCGAGCGTCGTGCGCAACTCTTCGAGCAGGGCCCGCGCGGCCGGGAAGTCGCTTGCGAGACGCAGTTGCTCGGCAAGCTCGAGCTGGAGCTCCAGTCGCGCCGGAGCGTTGGCGGGAAGGAGCCGCAGCGCGAGCCCGGTCAACTCCGCGGCGGATTCCGGGGAGCCGCGCATGCGCGCGTGGCGGGCGGCCGCCCGGAGCTCCCGCACGATCGCGGCGTCCGGCCCGGGCGCCGCGAGTGCGAGATGCCGCGCTCGCTCCTCCGGGTCGCGCGCGAGGTCGGCGGCAGCGCGGTGCGCCTCGCGGAGCCGGGCCGCCGGAGCGGCGGAGTACACCGCCGACGCGAAGAGCGGATGGACGAACTCGATCCGCCCGTCCGCCTCGACGCGCACGAGCCCTGCCTCCTCCGCAGGCGCGAGCTCGACCGGATCGATCGTCTCGGTGTCGGGCCGCGCCAGGGTCGCGGCGCGCAGCAGCGCATCGCGCGTCTCGGCCGGGAGGGCGCGGACGCGTGCCCGGACGAGCGCGTCGAGGCCCTGTGGGACCGGAACGCGGCCCGAAATGTCGTGCTCACCGCGGCGGTCGAGCTCCCGACCGATCTCGATCGCGTAGAGCGGGTTCCCTCCGGCCGCCTGCGCGATCCGCACGAGCGTCGGTCGGGGAAACGTGCGCCCGAGCTCCTGCGTCAGCACGCGGTGGAGGGCTGCGACCGAAAGCGGTCCTAGCTCGAGGTGCTCCACCTCGAGGTCGCGCTCGAGCGCAGGGATCGGCGCTCGCGCAAGCTCCGTCGCGCGCACCGAGACAAGGCACTGCACACGCTCCTCGCCGAGCCGGCGCAGCGCGAACTCGACCACCGCCGCCGACGAAGCATCGAGCCAGTGAAGGTCGTCGATCGCGCACACGA
>WNGD01004172.1_pt1 | contig 16519 bp, 10 predicted proteins | sample 5400671 | NCBI WGS metagenome assembly WNGD01 (sample SAMN13153369, study PRJNA577476) | soil metagenome | isolation source: 40 cm soil or saprolite under grassland replicate 2 | place: USA:California | collected 2016-06-15 | reverse complement strand
AGGCGATCGTCTTCCCCGTCTACGTCGAAGCTGGCCTCGCCTGGGAAGAAGGGGAGAAGCACGCGCTCCGTGCCTTCCTCGACGCGCTGAACGACACCAACGTCCAGCCGGTGACGGCGCTCGAGCTGCCGCTGCGCCGCCTCTATGGCGAGCACTGGAGCACGACCGGCGAAGGCGTCCCGGATTACGGGGCGCCGGACAGCGCTGTCTACTTGCCGGGGCGCAACGTCCTCCTGATCGGCGTGACGGCGGTCTGGTGCGCCCTGCACGACATCGGCATGATCGCGATCGGCTCGCTCGACGCGAACCCGTTCCCTGACGCGACGCCGTCCTTCCTCGAGGGCTACGGCCGCTTGCTCAGCGAGGCCCTCGCGCACGAGATCGAGGTGGTCGCGCCGTACCGGCGTCTGCAGAAGAGCGACCTGATCGCGCGCTTCCCGGCGTTGCCGCTGCACCTGACGCTGACCTGCATGGCGCCGCGGGAGGGGAAGCATTGCGGCGCCTGTAACAAATGCCGCGAACGCCAGGAAGCATTTCGTCACGCGGGCGTAAGGGATAGGACGCCGTACGCGTCCTAGCTACGTCACACCGCGGCGACCGTTCGCAGATCGCGTCCGGACGGGGCTGGGATGGGGACAGATGGGCTGACGGCCTCGGCTGACGATGGACGCTCGGGCAATCGGCGACGACGCCTGCGCCCAGTCCGGCGTGAGCCTCAGCGCTCGAGCGGCAGGCGCACGGTGAACACGGAGCCCTCCCCGAGCCGGCTCCGCACCTCGATCGAGCCTCCGTGCTGCTCGACCACCGCTCGGCTGATATACAGCCCGAGCCCCAGCCCGCTGATGTTCTCGATCGAGACGGCGCGCTCGTACTTCTGGAAGATTCGCACGAGGCTGTCGGGGGAGATGCCGATCCCCCGATCGGTGACCTCGAGCACGGCGAAGGCGCCGTCCGAGGCCAGGCGGGCATCGACGGGGCTGCCCTGGCCGTACTTGATCGCGTTCTGGAGCAGATTGAGCACGACCTGCTCGAGCCGATAGGCGTCGCCCGAGACGACGACGCCCTCGGGCGCCTCGAGCGTGATCATCGGATTGGCGAGCTGATCGAAGCATTGCCGCACGATGGAACCCAGGTCGAGGCGCTCCAGTCGGAGCGAGAGCTTGCCCGACGCGACCGAGGAGGAATCGAGCATGTCCTCCACGAGCCGGACGATCCGATTCGTCTGCCCGTCGATCCTGAGCAGCAAGTCCTCCGCTCGCCGACCGTCCTCGGGCCCGGCGCCGAGGGCGCGCAAGGCGAGCCGGATATGCAACTTCATCGAGGTCAGCGGCGTCCTGAGCTCGTGCGAGGCGATCGCGATGAACTCGTCGCGCATCCGCAGCCCCTCGGTCTTGCGCGCCAGCTGGCCGATGAGCCGCTCGCGCGTCCGCGCGCCGATGCATACGAGCGCGAGAAACGTCATCAGGCCGGGCAAAAAAACGGTCTGGCGAAGCGGCGGCAGGATCGCGAGCATCGCCCCTCCGAGAAGCGTGACATATAAGGAGTAGGCCAGCAGTGCGCGGAGGGTGAGAAATGTCTGGCTGATCGCCAGGACCGTGACGTACGCGCCGATGATCCAGTCGAGCTGCCCGCGGTTGCCCTGAAAGAGATAGAAGTAGTGCGCCGTGAGTATCCAGGCGCATGCGCCAAAATAAACCCTCAGCGCGTCAGGCGAAAAGCGCCGGGTGCACGCCGCGACCCAGCCGCCCCCGAAGAGGGCGACGACCGCGAGGCGGCCGGCCAGGGGGTTGAACGAGCCTGGCAGCAGCCACTCGACCGAGAACCACCACAGGAGATAAGTAACGGCCGCTACGGCGAACAGGATGGAGAGGAGTCGGAGCTCTGTGGGTTTTTTCTCCACGCTGACGTCAGTCATAACCGCCCGCGCGGACCGTTGTCTCGTAGCCGGCGAGCCGACCGAACACCGCCTGTTGGACCTGGGCGAGCAGCCTGAAGCGCCCGTTCTTCCGGGTGCGGTTGTCGCGACGGAGATCGGCGGCCAGCCCGGTCAAGCCGAGGGCGTCATCGAGTTCCCGGAACGCGAGCAGGCCGGCGTCGGAGGTGACGGTGGCACCATGGAATTCGAGTCTCACTCGGCGGTCGAACGCGACCCGCAGCCTCGTCCCCTCCGCTTGCCCGCCGCGTCGTCCATCCGCCGGTCGATAGTCCGCCGCGGAAAGGGAGGCCCTCGATGAAGCTCTATAACGCGAACCTCAGCAACTTCGCCTCGAAGTGCCGGCTCGCGATCTACGAGAAGAACGCGAAGGTCGACATCGTTCCGATCCCCGGTGGCGACTTGCAGTCGCCCGAGTACCTGAAGATCTACCCGATGGGAAAGACCCCGGCCCTCGAAGTCGACGGCGAGATCATCGGGGAGTCCGAGGTCATCAACGAGCTCCTCGAGGAGAGCTTCCCGAACCCGCCGCTCCTGCCGAAGGAGCCGAAGCCCCGCGCCCGGGTGCGCGGCATCTCGCGCTTCCACGACCTCTACCTCGAGCCGCCGCTCCGCGCGCTCTTTCCGCAGGCGAGCGCGAAGGAGAAGGACCGGAAGCTCATCGCGGAGAAGCTCGCGGAGCTGAACCTCCGGCTCGACCAGCTCGAGGCGAAGCTCTCGACGGGGCCCTTCGCGATCGGCAGCGCCTTCACGTTGGCCGACTGCGCGCTCACCCCGACCTTCTTCTTCGCGAACCTCATGCTGCCGATGCTCGGCTCGAAGCCTTTCACCGAGGGCCGGCCGAAGCTCGCCGCCTGGTGGAGCCAGGTGCAGAAGCGCCCGGCGGTCGAGAAGGTGCTGGCCGAACAGCAGCAGGCGTTGATGGAGCGAATGCGGCAGCAGCAGGCGCAGTAGCGTCACCGCCGCTCTCACGCTCAGCCGGCCATTCTCATCTCAGACCATTACCACACCCCCCGCGGCCGCCCCAACTGGCGCGCATTGCCGCATCGATCGTCGCGGCGAGCGTCGGCGGAACCGGGCAGCGTGTCCGCAATCGGGAGGCCTAAGCCCATGGAGACACGACCGCGCCGGCGGTGTCCCGCCGACGCGGTCGTGTCGCACGCGGGGAGGCCCGCGCCTAGTTCGCCTTGAACTGCCGCTCGACCACGGTGCTCGCGCCGCCTACGTCGGTCGCCGTCACACGAAGGGTCAGCTTGCCCCTGATGTGCTTCAGCGAGATCTGGGCCTCGAAGGAGCCGGCGCTGGCCTGGTTGAGGGTCACCTGGCGAAGGGTCTTCCCCCTCTTGTTCAGGATGTCGAGTGTGATCGTCGCCGGTTCGGACACCGTGAGGTGCACCGTCAGCAGCCGACCCCTACCGAGGTCGTTCACCTTGTCGGGGAGGTCGTCGATCGAGACGGTTGGCGGCGTGTTCTCGACCACGAAGCTCTGGTCGGGACCATCGACGGTGACGAAGTCCGTCTTCGCGACGGCTCTGAAGTGGACGGTCGCGCTCTGGGTGAGTCCGCTAACCGTCGCGTCGAAGGTGGTCGCGACGCTCGCGACCTCGAGGCGAGCGTCCGCCGTGCTGGTGTCGTAGGCCGTCGTTGGGCCGAAGTCGAAGTGAGTCAGGATGGCCGCGCCGCCGGGATTCGCCGACCCGTTCAGCGTCGCATCCGTGTCGGTGATGTCGGTCGCGGCGAGCGTCGACACGTCGGTCGGCGCGAATGCCTGGGCGAAGAGCTGGTGGATGCCGCCGTCGTCCCCCGCGGTGTAGAGGAAGAACGGCGTCCCGATCGCGCCTCCTTGACAGCTGGCGCCGTCGGCATTGGTCGGGTTGGCCGTGCAGCCCGAGGAGATCGGGGCGCGGAGCGGGCTCTCGGTGACGCCGAAGCCGGAGTTCGGGATGCCGGTCGGCGTGTCGAGCTTGAAGACCGGCGCGCTGGCCCCACCCTCGAAGTGTCCGACGAACGTCATCTGCGCCTTGGCCACCTGCTCCTGCCAGGAGATGTACGGCACGTTGCCGGAGAAGGTGATGTCGGGTCGCGTCGCGTCGTTGGCCGTGTTCGAGACCGGCTGACCGGAGTTGAAGAGCTCGAAATGGTCGCCGCCGACCAGTCGCGAGACGAAGACGGCGTGTTTGCCGTCCCCGAGCTCCTCCTGCCAGACCACCCACGGCACGGTCGCGCCGCCGAGCTTGAGCGTGCCGGCGGCGACGCGGGGATTCTCCGCGTTGCGTTGGGCTTGCGCGTTGATCGTGCACGCATCCTCGGCGGTCTGGCTCTCGGCGCAGTTGCCGAAGCCGTGCGCGCCCGACGTGTCGAGGACGTTGGTCTGGCCGGTCGTTCCGTTCCCGACCGCGAGCCAATGGAAGCCGCCGTCGGCGAAGGGGTCCGCGACGATCCTGGCCGCGAAGACCATGTCGTTGCTGCGGAGCCCGTCGATGCCGGTCGGGTCTTCCTCGTACCAGACGACCCACGCGACGGTGTCGTTCGGACCGGTGAACGCGATGTCGGGCTCGACGCCCGAGCGGGTCGGGTCGATGTTGAGCGTGGGATCGCCGACGCCGAGCGGAGTCGGCTCGAGCGGATTCAGTCGCTTGAGTCCGACCTCCTGCCAGCAGAACCCGTTCACGTCGTTCCCACCGACGGGCCTCGTCCCGGGCGGGCACGCCGTGCCCGGAACCGCCTGCTTCAGGGCCTTCGAGACGAAGATCTGCCGGATCGCCGTGGTGTCATCGGCGGCGGCGTCGTTCTCCTCCCAGGTCACCCACGGCACCGGATCGTTGCCCGCGACGGCGGAGCCGCCCGCGACCGAGGGGTTCTCGGCCGTGCGAAGAACGTGGAGGTTGAGGGACGGGAGGAGGGTTCCGGCGCGGCCCTGCCCGGAGGGTAGCCAGACGTTGGCCGCCGCGTTGAAGCGGCTCGCGAAGATGTTCGTCGGCCACCTCAAGGCCGAGATCGGCTCGTACCACGCAACCCACGGGACCGTCCGTCCCGCACCGGCGAAGTCGATCGACGGTGCTTCGGCCTCCTCGATCGCGTCGATGTTGAGCGACGCCGGGAACCCCTGCGTCACCCAGGCGCCGTTCTTGAACGCGCGAACGAAGATCTGCTGCTCGCCGCCGGCGACCTTCTGCTCGAACGTCGCCCATGGGACCGGGACCTTGCCGGCCGTGACGGCGCCGCCGGTGACGTCGGAAACGCCCGCATCCTGGCCCGGGTCGATCGAGTTGACGGGATCGTCGTTGACCTGCGCGCCGGTGGCGGGAAGCGGCAGGAATGCGGCGCGTGCCGGAGGCGTCGCGACCAACGCACTGGCGGCAGCGAGCGCGGCGACCATCAGGGGGAAACGGCGCGCGCGGGTGCTCGTTTTGGAACGTCGAAAATGCATGAGACATGCTCCTTCTGGTTGAGGGCGCGGGTGGGGCTCGTCGCCTCGAACGCGCCGGGATTCATCCTTGGCGATCAAGCCATGCACCGTCGCGCGCGCTCGCCTGAAGCTCGTGGCGGTTGCTGCATTGTCATCGGGGCTACGTCCGAGCCGTGCGGACGGATGCAGGCAGGAGCCTAGTGCTTCCTGTTGAAACACCCGGCGTTGATGGCGACCTGATAGCTACGTTCCGCCGGCGACACCTCCACGCCGAGCACCAGGTTGCGCACGGGCACATGAGCACGGCGAAGGTGAGGGTGGAGGTCCCGAACCAGACGCCCGTGCGCAACCAGTCGAGAAGTGTTCGCCGGCGGTTCATACGGTCCAGTCTCTTCGACGGCCCTATTTGCCGTGGCCCGCGTCGCTTTTTTCGGCCCGGTAGAAGAAGTAGTCGGCCGTGTACGGCACGAACGCCTCATTGCCGACGTCCGTTGGTCCGCTACAGCCCGTCGACGGTGCGACCCCTCCAGCGGTGTTCAGCCGCTGAACGAAGGTGGTCTCCGTCAGCGTGTCGCCGCCGGTGGGGCCCTCTTGGGATCCGACCACCGCGAGCAGGACCCAGGCAACCGCACCTGGCTTGACGAAGGCGGAGTCGGTGGAGGTGGTATCGGGTGTCGCGGCGGCCCACACAGTGCTCGTGTCCCGCGAGTTCTCCCAGGTGGCGCGAATCGTGCCATTCTCGGACGGGTTCGGGCTGAAGAAGTGGGTGATGATTTGCCTACGGGAATCGGTGAACAAGGTGGCCTGCGGCGTGAAGAGGACGAACTTGAAACCAGAGCCCGAGGGCACGCAGACGTAGTTCTGGGTGCCGGTGGCGTGACCCTCGAGGAACGCCTCGTTTCCCGCTGGCACCTCGAGGTTCGCAGGCACAGGCGGCGGTGTGACATGGTGTGTGCCGGCGGCCCCCAGCGCGATATCGCAAAACTCCTTGAAGGCGTCTTGGAGCGCCTTCGCGCTGGAAAACCCCAGGGCGGAAGCTGCTGCCTCCAGGCTTCCAAACTGGCGAGCCAGGGCCGACACGCTTTGGCCGGGACAATTCCCCTGCCCCGGCGTTCCGGCGTTCGGAATGGTCTCGCCGGTCAAGGAAAATGTCGCGTTGAACGTCCGCACGGGATTGTCGGCGATGATGTCGGTACCGATGCGCAGCCAGTCCGGGTTCAAATCGGTGTTGCGGATCCAAGATTGCAAGTCTCCCAGGAATGGTGTTCCGGGCGCCACGATCGGCTTCGGCGCCGACAGGAATAGGAAATCGCCACCGGCCACCTGAACCTCGGGACGGAAGAAGTAGTGGTCTGGCGGCAGAACGATCGGGGGCGTGAAGGCGACGGTGATCTGGACCGCTTCACCGCTCGCCGCTCCCTCGCCATGGGTCACGTTTGCGGGCACCGGATTGATGCCGTCCACGACCGTGTTCTGGACGGTGAAGCTCTCGGCCACGAGACTGGCGCGGAACACGAGTGTTCCCAGCTCCCCGTCGCGCGTGGCGGACTCGATCTCGACATCGGCGGGCGAGTTGAGCCGCAGCGGCACGCGCCCCGAGGGGGGGACGGCCGAGTCCTTGGAGAACACGTGATAGACCTCGACTTCCACGTTGCCGATACTCGCCAGCGGAGTTCCCGGTGGGATCAACCCTGTAATCGTCGCGCCGGCGATGCTCGTGGCCTCGGTCAGGATGAAATCGTCGGCGGTCTCGGTCTCGAGCGTGCCGGCGGCGGCCGGCTGAGACAGCGTACCGACGAGCCCGTCGGGGGCCCCGGTGCTGAAGAAGAACGGATTCGCCCAGACGGGCGTTGCCAGCCACGCCGTGGCGGTCACGGTGGCGGCTACCAACAAACGTTTCATACGAACCTCCTTTTGATCGTTCGGCTCTGGCCGGTTCGACCAGGCCGGTTGTGGGGTTGATCGGACGTTGCGCCAACTTTCCATACGGTGGTCGGAATCTTTGACGTTGCGGAATCCTCCTTCCATTTTGCGTGGTACGCGCGCTGGCTGGGAGCGAAGCGTGGCGCGGCCAACCTGTCGTTGAACTCCCGCCTCACGGCGAAGCGGTATCGGTCGCGCTGCGGCGGCATGCTTACCGTGCGACTCCGGATGGGTGACCTCCCTTGCGCTCGCAGGCGCGTGAGGCGCCTGTGCGCTGCATCCCTCGGGCTGGTCAGGAGACGGGCGCGCATCGCGTCCACGTCGAACCCGAGCACCTCGCAGATGTTGACGAACGAGAAGGGCCACTCCTGGCGCTCGCAGCGCACCCAGGCCTCGGCCTCGGCGGCCAGACGATGGGCGCGAGAGTGGCTGCGCCGGTGTCCCTCCTCGATGCACCGTACCGCGTCCTCCAGAACCGCGAGCATGAGGGCGCGCGGTCCGGACGTGTCGGCATTCCAGCGCGCGCCCTCAGACATCTGTGTCTGCAAGACCGCTGACGGCTCGCAGGGTGCCATCTCGAAGTCGCTGGTCATCGCTTGCCCCTCCTCCCGAAAGCCTGGACGATCACAAGGCCGACCGCGCCCCCCGAACGAAGAGGGTGGCGTCCTCGATGGCGCTGCTCACGCCCCCATCGGCGCCGAAGGCCACGCCCCACGCGAAGACTGGGAGGTCGGCGTCGGTGGTGGCCGACCAATAGAAGAAGGCGATCGTCGGCCCGAAGACGGTCTGGTCGATGCAGGCGCCACCGTCTCCGCACCCAGGGGCGGTCAGATCGACGATCGTGCGGAGCTCCACGATCGAGGGCAGCCGCCAATCACAATGGCCCGCAAAGCAGCCACTGCTCGTGGTGCCATCGCGGCTCGTCGCGTTGTTCAGGGTCCCCAGGAAAGTCGTGAATGCCGTCCCGTCCGGTCGTCCCAGGGTCGGGCTCCAGTCGAACTCGTTCTCTTCGTCGTGCACGCTCCCGTCGTCGGTCTTCTGCTCCCACTGGAGCCCCGTATCCAAGTCCGTAACTGTCCCGTCGCCGTTCATCTGGTACCGGCACGGGATCGCTGCCGTCGTCGCCAGCGCGTTCAGGGTCGCTAGCCTGGCATCGAAACTCGTCTGGCACTTCGCTGGGTCCGCCGGCCTTGCCTGTAGGGCCCTCCCGTTCTCCGTTGCCTGGCACTTCCGCAGCTTTCCCCACGCGTCCAGCTTCTTCGCCAGGCAGGCCGGCGTCGTCAGTGCTCTCGCCGGGCACACGCCGCCCACCAGCACCGCCCCTGCAACGACGGCACGCCACAGTGTCCGTCCGCACCGGGAACCTGATCTCTCTCTCGCACTCGTTCGCATGGTTTCCTCGTTTTCCCGCAGGGACGACTCGCCAGCCGCCCGCCCTTCCGGCATTTCTGTTCCAGGAAGGTACGCGCGGCCGGGGACGCCGGATGCACCGCCTGAACCCTCCATCGCAGCTCAGTCCCCCGGTGCCTGGTCCCGCAGGACGTCCGTCAGGAAGGCGACCAGCTCTCGAAGCGAGGTGACGTGCGCGACCTTCCCCGAAGTGACGTGCTCGATCCGGCCGACCAGACGTTCCGAAGGCCGCGCGTGCGCGTCGAGGCGCAGTACGAACGCCCGGTCGGGTGGCAGCTCGAGCGGGGCCGAGTTCGAGGCGGTGCGCTGCGCCGATCGGGGTGTGTTTCGCGTCCTTGCCACGCGGTGACGATACGGCCGCCGGCCATCACGCACGATGGAACGGAGGTGAGATTGCGGTTAGAAGGCGGTGAGGAAGCGGTTCGCCCGCGCGGCGATGGACGCAAATCGGCGCCTGACGTTCGGGGGCTTCTCCCTGGACCTCGCCAACGACCAGCTGGTGTGCGACGGCGAGGTGGTCGCGCTCACCCCGAAGGCGTTCGCAGTCCTGCGCCGTCTGCTCGAGGACGGCGGGCAGCTCGTCACGAAGGAGGAGCTGCTGCGGGCCGGATGGGCGAATACCCATGTGAGCGACGGCGTGCTCAAGGTGAGCATCCTCGAGATCCGCCGCGCTTTGGGCGACGACTCCGCGACCCCGCGCTTCATCGAGACGGTGCCTCGCCGCGGCTACCGGTTCATCGCCCCCCGCACGTGGACGGCAACGAGCTTGGCCTCGGAGCTCGGGCGCGGCGAGCTGGTCGGGCGAGACGGGCTGCTCGCGCAGCTCCAGGATCGGCTCGAGCGCGCGCGCGGCGGGCAGCGTCAGCTCGTGTTCCTGTCCGGCGAAGCGGGCATCGGCAAGACCACGGTGCTCGACGCCTTTCTGGCGCACGCGTCAGTCGATCCAGACGTGATGCTGGCGTCCGGCGCATGCCTCGAGCACTACGGCGAGACGGAGCCGTATCTGCCGGTCCTCGAAGCCCTCGGCCGGCTTCTCCGCGCGCCCGGGGCCGAACGGACGATCCGCCTCCTCGAGACCTGTGCACCCACCTGGGTCGTCCAGTTTCCCTGGCTCGAGCGCCGAGGCGATCGCGAGGCGCCGCGTCGGGACCTGCTCGGGGTCACGAAGGAGCGCATGTTGCGCGAGATGGCGGAGGCCCTCGAGGTCGTGACCGCCGGGACCCCGCTCGTCCTGGTGCTCGAGGATCTCCACTGGAGCGACTATTCGACGCTCGACCTCCTTGGGATGCTCGGCCGCCGCCGGGAACCGGCGCGCCTCCTCGTCGTCGGCAGCTATCGCCCGGTGGACGTCATCGTCGCCGGGCATCCCCTGCGCGCGCTCACGCAGGAGCTCCGGATCCGTCGCCAGTGTGAGGAGTTCGCGCTGGAGTTCCTCCGCGAGGCGGACGTCGCCGTGTATCTGGCGCAGCGCTTCGGCGCGCATGACTTTCCGGCCGAGCTCGCGCGCGCCGTGCACCTGCGAACGGACGGCAATCCGCTCTTCATGGTGCGCGTGGTTGACGAGCTCGTCACCGTCGGCGTGCTCGCCGACCAGGACGGTCGCTGGCGGCTGGTCGCGCCGCTCGACGAAGTCGCGCGCGCCGTCCCCGAGAGCCTCCGCCAGCTGATCGACAAGCAGATCAGCCGCCTGGATCCTGAGGTTCAACGCCTGCTCGAAGTGGCGAGCGTGCTCGGGAGCGAGTTCACCGCCCGGTCGCTCGCCGCCGGGCTGGACGAGGATCCGCTCACGGTCGAGAAGCGCTGCGATGCCCTGGCGCAGCAGGGCCAGCTCGTGGCCCCGACGGCGCTGTTCGTCCTCCCCGACGGGACAGCCATCGCACGCTACCGCTTCACCCACACCCTCTATCCCCACATCCTTGCCGAGCGGGTGGCCGCGGGTCGCCGCCTGCGGTTGCACCAACGGCTCGGCGGATGGCTCGAGCGGACCTACGGCGCGCAGACCGGCGTGATCGGAAGCCAGCTGGCGCGTCACTTCGAAGAGGCGCGCGACTACCGGCGTGCGATCACCCACCTCCGGCGCGCCGCCGACGGTGACCTCTCGCGTTCGGGCAATCAGGAGGCGGTGACGCGGCTCACGCGCGCCCTCACTCTGGCAGGTCGCCTGCCTGCAACCGACGCCGATGCGGTGTACCCGATCCTTCTCGAGCAGCTCGGCCGCGTCCGCCGGGGGATCGGCGACGTGCAGGGAGCGGTGCAGGAGTTTGAGGCGCTGGCCGCGTGGGGGCGCGATCGAGGGCAGATCGGATGGGAGGCCAAGGCCGCGCTCTACCGCGCGAGCGTGCTCTCGTGGATCGATCCCGAGCGCAGCCGCGCCGCGAGCGCCGAGGGGATCGCGCTAGGGGAGCGAGTGGAGGACCCATTGTTGCGCGCCCACCTGCAGGGCTACTCGGCGTACTGGCGACTCCAACGTCACGGCTGGCGGCCCGACGACGCGCGTATGGCGGAAGAGGCCGTCGCGGCGGCGCGCACTGCTGGTGACCGCGAACTCTTGAGCGAGAGCACCGGACGGCTCGCCGCCTTCCAGTGCTTCCGCTCGGATTTCCGGCGCGCCGTAGAGACAGCCACCGAGGGGCTCGAGCTCGCGCGCGAAGTCGGCAACGCCTATGGCTACCTTTCGTGTCAGTACTTCCGTGCCCAGGCCTTTCAGCACCTTGGCGAATGGGGGACGGCCCTGACGTCGATCGACGACGGCCTGCGCATGGCGGAGCAGAGCGGCCATCTTCCCTGGGCCAGTCTCTTGCGCTTGGAGGCCGCTTCCCTACACACCGAAGCGCTCGACTTCGCCGGCGCGGCAGCGATCGCGCGTGAGGAGTTGCGGGGCCCGTCGCTCACGCAGGCCGGCCGCCAGCGGGCGATGTTCGAGCTGGCGTTTGCACACCTTGCCTCGGCGAGTTCGACGAGGCGTACGCGGCGTTCACGGCGCCGCAGCTGGTGGTGGCGGCTGGCATCGAGGCGATGCCGTGGTCCGGGCAGGTCCTCCTGCGCCGCGGGCTCGGCCAGCTCTGGTTGGCGCGCGGCAAGCTCGACCGCGCGCACCGCGAGGCGGAGGCGCTGCACGACCTGGCCGCTGCGGCGGCTGATCCGCCACTCCGTGCGTCCGCCGCCCGGTTGCTTGCGGAGATCGCCCTGGAGGAAGGGCGCCTGTCGCAGGCCGAAACGTTCCTGCGTGACGCGCTCGCTGCAATCGAGGGATACGAAGTGCCAGTCGTAGAATGGCGCATCGCCGCCAGCGCGGCCCGCGTGCACGGCCGACTACGCCATCGGAGCGACGCCGAGGCCGCCCGCATGCGGAGCGCCGCCCTCGTGAGCCGGCTGGCGGATTCCTTGTCCCCGGACCACGAGCTTCGCGGATCGTTCTTGGGTCATCGTTCCGTGCGCGAAGTTCTTGGCCCGCGTGGCGCGGCGCCGCGGTCGCGCCGGCGCTCCTGACGCGCCGTCCCCGCAGCCGCACACGGAGCGACGCGCGCTTGCGCCGATCTCGGAGCCGCCGGGTTCATCGACATGGGTCGGTGCCCGCTACCTGAACGGTTCGGCCTACCGGCGACGGTGCAGCGTTGGCGTCCGCCAGCGTCCACCCGGCGCGACCGCATCGTGTCGCTTCCGGCACGTTCCTGCTAGGTATCGCTCGCATGCCCGACGTTGCCGGCCAGGAGTCGAGCCCGCGACGGAGATGGAAGTGGGGCATCGCGACGCTCGGCTTCCTGGCGGCGGCATCCCTCGGGATCCTGGTGATCCGGACGCACGCGCGGGAGTCCCGGGGCGCGGAATCGCCGTGGAGCGCTGCATTCGCGACGGACGACGCGGCGATCCCCGACGACACCGTGCTCCGCGAGCAGCTGCAGAAGGCCATCGACCTCCGGCGCCGCGAGTTCTTCGACCGGGTGCTCGACGCGCGGGACCCGGGCGAGCTGGTCGAGCACGCCACGCTCACCGAGGCGGCCCTGGACCGCCACAAGCTGGGGATTGACGCCCTCTTCGTCGTGGGCGACGAGCTGTTCGGGTACCTGTTCCGGCCCGAGAACGGCTGGGGCAGCGGGCGGGCGGACCGCAAGGCGATCGACTACACACCGCGCTTGCGTCGCGTCCATCAAGGTCTGGCCGGGGGACCCGATGCCTTCGCATGCTCCAGCTGTCATTCGAAGGGCGGCCTCGACGGAGCCGGCACGCAGTCGCAGAACGCGTTCCTCCGGGGCGACGGCGAGCGGACCGTCGGCGCGGATCAGCGCAATGCCCCACATCTCCTCGGTCTCGGTCCGGTTGCCTGTCTCGCGCGCGAGATGAGCGGCCAGCTGCAGGCACAGGCGGCGGGCGTTCGCGAGCGAGCGAAAGCGGAGGGGCGCCGGGTCGAGCAGGCGCTCACCACCAAGGGCGTCTCGTTCGGTCGCATCGCTGCCGGGCCGGACGGTACGCTCGACTACGGTGCGGTGGAAGGTGTCGACCCGGATCTGACGATCCGTCCATTTGGCTGGAAGGGACATCAAGCCACGCTGCGCGACATGGCCGAAGAGTCGCTACACATCCACCAGGGCCTCCTCTCCAAACGCATCCAGCTCGCGGTGCGCGACGGCACCCTCGATCCGGGCCCGTACGGGAAGGGGCCGTGGCACGACGTGGACGAGGACGGCGTCTCGCTCGAGATCGACGCGGGAATGCTGACGACCGTCGTCGCCTACCTCGCGCAGCTGGAGGCGCCGGTCATCCGGCCGCCGCGCGATCCGGGCTTGCTCGATGCATGGGCCGCCGGTCGATCGCGCTTCGACGAGATCGGATGCTCCGGGTGTCACGTGCCCACCCTGGAGCTGGACGACCCGAAGCTCGACGCGCGGCAACCCGCCGAGGCGGACCAAGCCGCCTTCATCGTCGACGTCGCGAAGGACGGTGATGGGCCCAAGATCGAGCCCAAGTATGGAGGATACGTCACGTCCTACCTGGTGCATCTGTTCAGCGATCTGAAGCGCCACGACTTGGGGGACGCGCTGGCGACTCCCGCGCCGCAGGGGACGATTCCCGCCCGCGTGTTCCTCACCCGTCCGCTCTGGGGGCTCGCCGAGACGGCGCCGTACCTGCACGACGGTCGCGCGCCGACCGTGCACGACGCCATCGTGCTGCACGGGGGCGAGGCGACGAAGGCCCGCGACGCCTACCTGGCGCTCGACGAGCCCGGACGGGCCAGCGTACGCATCTTCCTGACGTCGCTTTCGCGCGAGCCGAAGCTCTTCGTCCCATGACGTCGCGGCGGATGGCGGGGCTGCTGGGCGCGTGCCTGCTGCTCGGCGCGTGCAGGCCGAGCAACGAAGCGCCAACCTGGCGGGCAGACTGTCCTCCGCTTGCCCGACCGGCGCCCTTCAGCGAGGACGCGGCGCGCGAGGCGTACCGCGTGGCCGAGCGTCGCCATGCGTTGCGCCTGCGGGAGGCCGCGACACCCGGCTTCTTCCTGCGCGAGATGCACGCCGCGCTCGACGCGAAGCGCATCGCGGCCGGCCAGGTCTGTCTGGCGGAGCTGGCCGATCGCGGACAGCTGCTCTTCGAGCACGAGTACAACTTTCCCGACGGGCTCGGAGGGGGTGCGTCCGCCACCGCTCCGGCCGGACCGTTTCGGCGTGTGCAGCAGGGCCTCTTCGGTGGTCCGGAAACCATCTCCTGTCCCTCATGCCACTGGATCGGCGGTCCGAACGGCGCGGGGGCCGAGACCGACAACGCGTTCCTCCAGGGCGACGGCGAGCACACGGGAAGCGGCGACCAGCGGAACCCCCCGGCGCTGGTGGCGCTCGGCGTCGTGCAGGCGCTGGCGCACGAGATGAGTCGCGACCTGCAGAAGGAGCGCGCCGACCTCGTGCGGGAGGCCGCGCACGCTGGTGCCGGTCGCGAAGCACGCCTCACCACCAAGGGCGTCGACTTCGGCGTGCTGCGCGCGACGCCGAAGGGCGAGATCGATGCGTCCGGCATCCGCGGGGTCGACACCGACCTGGTGGTGAAGCCGTTCGGCTGGAAGGGCACGGCCGCGACCTTCGCCGACTTCGCCAGCGAGGCCCTCCAGGTGCACATGGGCATCCAGAGCGACGAGCTCCTCGCGACCAGCTCACGCGACGTGGTCGGCGCCGGGAAGGATCAGGCCGACCCGGACGGGGACGGCGTGCGGGGTGAGCTCGGCCGGGGGCCCTTCACCACGATGATGGCCCACCTGGCACTTCTCGAGCTGCCCGTCGTCGAGCCGCTGATCCAGAACCGCCAGCTCCCGGCCGCCGCCCACGCGTTGCTCCCGCCCACGACGACGAGCTTCGCCGGCGACTTCCAGCGCGGCCGTGAGCAATTCCGCGCCCTCGGTTGCGCCTCGTGCCATGTGCCCATGCTGGTCCTGGAGAGCCCCATGGTCGCGATCGAGGGGATGCCGCCGATCGACCTGTCATGGGAGATGCGGCGGCCGGCGCTCACCTACGAGCCCGCGCTCCATGGCTACCCCGTGTGGCTGTTCAGCGATCTCAAGCGCCACGACATGGGGAAGACCAATGCCGCCCAGCACGTTCAGCGTGGTGTCGCGGTCAACGAATATCTGACCCCGCGACTCTGGGGCGTCGCCGATTCGACCCCGTACCTCCACGACGGCCGCGCCCCGAGCTTCGACTACGCGATCGCCGGCCACGACGGCGAGGGAGCGGCCGCCCGGGCGGCATTCGCGGCGCTCCCCATGGAGGAGAAGGGCGCGCTCCGCGTCTATCTAATGTCGCTCCGGCGCGTGCCGCGGGTGATCGTCCCCTGATTGCCCTTGTCCTTCGCGCGCCGCAACACGTAGAGATCCAGCACGCCGACACCCACCTGTCCGTCGACGGGATGGCGGAGCGAGCTGATCAGCAACGCCGGGCGACCGCGTCCGTCCGGATCGGGAGCACGGCGGATGTGCCACCCGAACCAGCAGTCCGCCTCGTCACCCCACAGCTCGCCGAGGACCTTTCCACTACGCCCGGAGCGGAGCTCGACACGGCCGACCTTGTCGGCGGTCGCGCGACGATGCCAGGGCGCGCCGATGGCGAGGTCCTCGGCGCCGTCTCCATCGAGATCCCCGGCGGCGACGACCATCCGTCCGTAGAGCTCACCCGGCTGGCTCCCCGACCAGTGCCGCAGCTCCTTCCCGGTTGCACCGGAGTAGATGCGCAGCTCCCCCGGGAGGGTCCGCGTCTGGTCTTCCGTTCCGGGCGCTGCCACCACGATCTCGCCCTTGCCGTCGCCGTCGAGATCCCCGGCCGCCGCCACGACCCCACCGAAGCCGCCCCGGCGATCCGTTCCCCTCCAGTGGTACAGCTCCCTGCCGCTCGCCGACGAGAGGACCCAGGCCCCACCGACCTTCGCGCCGCCGGCTTCCGCTGCGAAGGGTGCTCCGACGACGAGATCGGGGCGTCCGTCCCCGTCGAGATCGTCGAGCCGGGCGACGTACCATCCGAAGGACCCCGCCCCTTCCCGAGGCGAGTAGGTGCGCAGCACCGAGCCGTCCTTGCCGCTCAGGAGGTAGACCCGACCGCTGTCCCCCGAGGGCGCACCGACGAAGAGATCGACGTACCCGTCGCCATCCTGGTCTCCCGCCAGCGTCAGATCCCACCCGAGGTTCTCGCTCTCGGTTTCCGCGTGCCGCCAGAGCTCCTTGCCTGTCTTGGGAGAGCGCCCGACCAGCAGGCCCCGCATGCGCCCATCGACCGGTGCGTGCGGGGCCGCGATGATCAGGTCCGCGAGCCCGTCGCCCGAGATGTCCGGCACCGGCATCACCCAGTGGCCGAAGAGCCCGTCCGGCCACT
>WNGD01003492.1_pt1 | contig 16524 bp, 15 predicted proteins | sample 5400671 | NCBI WGS metagenome assembly WNGD01 (sample SAMN13153369, study PRJNA577476) | soil metagenome | isolation source: 40 cm soil or saprolite under grassland replicate 2 | place: USA:California | collected 2016-06-15 | reverse complement strand
GGGGCATCGCGTTCGCGCTTGTCGCGATGGCCCTGCGCTTGGTCGTGGAAGTGGAGCAGCAGGCAGGAATGACCGTCGCGCTCTCACTGGTGAATCAGCTCTCGTTCGCCGCGGTGGCGGGGATCGCGATGGTGACGTTCGAGTTGTTCGTGCGCCCCGCCATCCGGCGGCTCTCGGGTCACGCGCTGCCGTTCCGGCGTACGGTGCCGGTCGTGGTGCAGGAGGCGATCACGCTCGGTCCCAAACTACGGCATTACCTGCGGGCGATCGTGCAAGCCGGCGAATCGGGGAATTCCCTCGGTGCGCGTTTGACAGGCCCGCAGGGTTCCGGCATTCTCACGAGCATGGCGCGCGCGAACGCCCTGCTCATCATCCCCGAGGACATGCCGGCCGTTCCCGCCGGCGCCGCGCTGCAGGCGCTCGTGCTCGACGACCCCCATCACGTCGCGGAGCCGCCCTACTGATGACCCGCACCACGCGACACCTGCTGGGGATCGGCGGTAGCGCCGTGTTGACTCTCATCATCTACGTCGTGAACGACATCACGCCACCGCAAATCAGGCTGGCGCTCCTGTATCTCGTGCCCGTGCTCGTCGCCACGTGGTACGAGGGGATGTTGTGGGGCATCGCGTTCGCGCTTGTCGCGATGGCCCTGCGCTTGGTGGGGCATCGCGTTCGCGCTTGTCGCGATGGCCCTGCGCTTGGTCGTGGAAGTGGAGCAGCAGGCAGGAATGACCGTCGCGCTCTCACTGGTGAATCAGCTCTCGTTCGCCGCGGTGGCGGGGATCGCGATGGTGACGTTTCGCCACCTGCGCCGCACGCAGGAGCAGCTCTCGCTCCTCGCCACGAACGATCCGCTCACGAACCTGGTCAACGCCCGCGCGTTCTCGGCCCGCCTCACGCAGGAGCTGGAACGGAACCGCCGGTATCCGCGCCCCCTGGCCCTGCTGTACCTGGACCTCGACGACTTCAAGGTGATCAACGATTCGCACGGCCATCAGACGGGGGACGCGGTGCTGCGCCTCGTGGCGGACGCCATGCGCTCGTCGGTCCGCCTGGCCGACGTCGTGGGGCGGCTCGGCGGCGACGAGTTCGCGGTATTGATGCCCGAGACCGACGCCGCGCTCGCCGACGCCGCCGCCAAGCGCCTGGCGGAATCGCTGCGGACCGTGTTCAAGGGCACGCCCACGGTCACCGCGAGCATCGGCGTGGTGTCGTGCAGCGTCGCGGACGCGAACACCGATGAGCTGCTGCGCCGCGCGGACCAAGCGATGTACGAGGCCAAGCGGGCTGGGAAGGACCGCGTCGTTCAGGTGACGATCTGAAGTGAGCCGTCAGCGGTCAGCCATCAGCCTGCTCGCCCTGTTTTGGGCATCCATCGCGGCGGCGCAGGCGCCGCGCCAAGTCGATTACGCCGTCACGGTGCGTGGCACCGACCGCTCGGCGTATTTCGTCGAGTTACGCATCGCGAATCCGCCCAATCCCGCTCGTCTCGTGATCCCGAACTGGGCACCGGGCGCGTACCACCTGATGGACTCGGGGCAAAACATCGCGGACTTCGCGGCGACGACCGCGGCCGGCGACGCGCTGCCCGTCACGCGGGACACGGAGAACTCCTGGACGATCGACACGCGGGGCGCCGCCGCCGTCGTGGTGCGATACTCGGCGGGCCTGCGGGATCCGGTGCAGTGGCACCGCCCCAACAACCGGTGGTTCCTGCGCGCGACGTCGGGCCTCGTCGACGGTCCGCGCACCTTCATGTATCTGGACGGCTGGAAGCGCACGCCCGCATCCGTGACCTTTCACCTTCCCTCGGGCTGGCGCGTCGCCACAGGGCTCTCGCCCACGCCCGACAGCACGACCTACTGGGCGCCCGGCTACGACGTGCTGATCGACTCACCCGTGCTACTGGGCCACTTTCTCGACTACCGCTTCAGCGCGGGGGGCCGCCCGCACCGCGCCGTCGTGGATCTGGGTGGCATTCGACCGCGCGCGGCGCGCGCCTTCGTGAACATGCTGCGGCGCGTGTGCGAGACGACGATCGGCATCTTCGCCAACGCGCCCCCCCCATACCAGGACTACACTTTCATCTTTGTCGCGGGACGAGGCGGGGGGCTCGAGCACCTCAACTCGACGACGATTGGCGTGACCGCCGACATCCTCGCGCGCCATCCCGACGGCGCGGAACCCGTCAGCGCCCACGAGTTCTTTCACACGTGGAACGTGAAGCGCATTCGGCCCGTGGAGCTGGGGCCGTTCGACTACGAGCATCCCGTCCGGACCGTCAGCCTGTGGGTGAGCGAGGGGGTCACCGACTACTACACGGAGGTGATCCTGGCGCGCAGCGGCTTGGGCAGCGCCGCCGATTTCACCCGTCGTATGGGCGACGCGATCGCCAATCATCGCGGCAACGAGGCGCGACTCGTCGTGTCTCCCGAGCGCTCCTCCTGGACCACGTGGGACAACCCGGCGATCAACAACAGCTACACCATTTCCTATTACCTGCAAGGACAGCTGCTCGGTTTCCTCCTCGACCTCGCGATCCGTGACTCGACCGACAACGCGAAGTCGCTGGACGACGTGATGCGCTATCTCTTCGACCACCACGCGGGGGAGCGTGGCTTCACGAGGGACGACCTGCGCAACGCGATCCGCGCCGCCGCCGGACCCAACTTCCAGGATTTCTTTCGCCGCTACGTGAGCGGCACGACCGAGGTCCCGTGGGACGACTACGTGAAGGCAGCGGGGTGGAGCGTGCGGTTCGCTGAACGACTGTCCGTCGACGCCCGCGTCGGCGCGATCCCACCGGCCGTCCAAGGGGGACGCTGGCGCGCGGTCGCGATCCCCGGGAGCGCGGCGGAAACCGCGGGACTCGTGACGGGAGACCAGCTGGTGCGGATCAACGGCCGTGCGATACTCGACGGGACCGACGTCACGGCCGTCGTGAGACGCGTCCGGGCTGGGACCCCGGTGTCGGTCCAGGTGGTGCGCGCGGGCCAGCCCCTCACGATCCGGTTCACGGCGGGAACGTATCGGCAAATGCGCGCGGTCTTGACCGACCTGCCGGAGCAAACCGACCGGATGCGGCGCATCCGGGCCGGTCTCGTCACGGGTCGCTGATGGAGCTGCTCCTCGTCTTCACGTCGATCCTGTTCATCGTCGATCCGTTCGCCGTGGTGCCGACGTTCCTGGCGATGACGGAGCGCGACACGCCCCCGCAGCGCCGCGTGCTGGCGAAGCGCGGGGCGTGGACGTGCGCGATCACGCTCATCGCGTTCGCGGCGGGCGGCAGCCTGATCTTCAAGATCTTCGGAATCACGATCGGGGCGTTCAAGATCGCCGGTGGGATCCTGCTGGGACTCAATGCGCTCGACATGGTGCAGGCGCGGCGCAGCCAGCAGCGCGAGACGCCCGCCGAGAAAGCCGAGGGCATCCAGAAAGAAGACATCGGGATCATGCCGCTGGGCGTGCCGATGCTGGCGGGGCCCGGGGCAATCTCGACGGTGATGGTCCTCGCCCTGGGATCGAAGGGGCCGCTGCTGACGGCGGCCGTGTACGTCTCCATCATCGTCACGGCGCTGATCTCGTTCTTCGTGCTGGCCGCCGCCTCGCTGGTCGAGCGGCGCCTGGGTCAGACGGGGATGCGGATTCTCACCCGGCTGATGGGGCTGGTGCTGTGCGCCATCGCGGTGCAGTTCATCATCGACGGGATCAAGTTATCCGGCCTTTAGTCGCCGCAGCGCCCGCGCCGAGCCGCGGCGCGCGCGGCTCATCTGGCGCCGCAAGTTCGACAGGTCGGTGATCCCGGCGAGCCGGCTGGCGAGCGGCGCGCGCAGGCGGTGGACCGCCATGATCTGCTCGAACGCCACCCAGCGCACATACGTCATGAAGTGCTCGACCCGCTCGAAGCCGAGGTTCGCCAGCATGCCTTTCACCGCCGCCAGGCGCAGCCCCAGGGCGGCGGCGAGCTGCTTGGGGTGACGGACCTCCCACGCCCGCTCGCACACCACGCGCACCAGCGGCGCGACGTTCCCGCCGGTCAGACCCGGCTCCCGCGCGAGCACCAATGCGGCGATCTCGGTTCCGGTCGGTCCCACGATGCGCCGCAGCAGCGCCGCGGCCACCGTGTCGAACCCGGCCGCTCGTTCCACGTTGTCACAGCGCACGAGCCGCACGCCGGGCCACCGCACCGCATCCTGCCAGCTCGGGCTCAAGGCGCGTTCGCCGGCCATCAACCAGACCTCGAGTCGGGTGAGCAGCGGCAGCAACGTGTGGGCGTCGGGGGACTCAGCCGCGTCGTCCAGGTCGATGACCAGGATGTCCATCGAGTGAACGGCCTTGGCGCCGGGCAGCTCGGTGTGGTGTTGCACGCGGGCGTGGCGCCCCAGACGCTCTTCCAGCCCCGCCAGGAGGCCGGTTCGAGCGGACGCCACGACGTGAACCGTCGGCGTTGAGCTCATGGCCCCCCCGAGGTGGTGTTCGATGAATAATGAAACGTGAAAGTATGAGTGGAGAAGCGGTGCGACAAGCCGCGAGGAAGACAAGCATTGTAGACACAAACCGCGCTGAGGCGGTACGAATTCCGTTACAAAGCCTCCTCCACGCGATCGCCGCCGGCCGCCTTGGCTGCGTCCAGCGCGCGATCCGCCGCCTCGAGGAATTCCCCCAGCGTGCTGCACATCGCGCCGTACCACGCCACGCCGACGCTGACGGTCAACGCGACCCGGCAACCGTCGACCCCGCGTTCGAAGCTGCGTCGCACCTCGGCGAGGATGCGCTCGGCCACGAACAGAGCGCCACTGCGGTAGGTATCGGGCAGGATGATGGCGAATTCGTCGCCGCCGTAGCGGCACGCGACGTCGGTCGCCCGCAGGTGACGGCCAACCACGGCAGCGGTAGCCCGGAGGGCCGCGTCGCCCGCGCCCTCGCCCCAACGGTCGTTCGTGGCCTTGAAGTCGTCGAGGTCGATCAGTACGACTGACGCCATGGCGCCGTGGCGCCGGCAGCGCGCGAGCTCGCGTTTGAGCGCGGCCTCGAAAAAGCCACGGCTGAAGAGCCCCGTGCGCTCGTCGATCATCACGCGCGAACGGAGGTCCACCCCGTCGTCGCCGAGGCGCCGGTCGGGTACCAGTCGCCGCTCCCCGGTGGCGCGCAGATCGAGTGCGACCGACTTCGTGGCATGGCGCCGCTCCTTCCAGTCGCGCCGTTCCCCTCCGGACCGTCCGATTTCGTTCGCCACGAATGCTCCGGCTTTGCGCTGACCGATCATTGCTCGCCCCTCCGTTTCGCGGGCCACGGGTCGAGTGGGTTGATGCGGGAGCGCTGCATTAACCGAGCCGGTGATGCATGAGCGCAACGAGCGCGAGGTCGGGGGGTGAGCCGGTGATACTCGATGCGGCGGCGCGGCGGACGGTGCGTCGCCGCAACAGGAGGGTTACATCCGCTTGTACTTCGGTCCGCTTCCCCCTTCCCTCGGCGTCCACCGCGGCCCCAGCACGTCCGTCGCCTTGCAGTCCACACAGTTGGGCGCGTTGACGCGTAGGAGGGGCGCAGCATGCTGCGCCCCTACCGGCGCATCAACCCATTCGTACACACCGGCCGGGCACATCGCGGCGTAGAACCGCGCGACCTCCGCGGACACATCCTGCCCGATGATGAGATGTGTGGGAATCGTGTCGCGCGTCGCGTTCCCAGACTTGAAGACCGCATCGACTTTACTGACGCTGAGCTTGGGGTCGGCTGACCCCGGGCGATAGCCCGGGGAACCTGGGGACCTCCTGAACCCCGGGCTGTCGCCCGGGGTCAGCTTGCGTGCCACCTCCGCGTCCGCTTGCATCCCATACTTCCACCCCGGGAACGCGCCGAATGTGAGCGTCATCAGCGCCGCCTGGATCGCCCCCGGCACGAAGCCGCTCTTGAACGCGAGGCGCATGTTGCGGGTGCGGTACAGGTCGTGAGCGATGTACGAATGATTGACGACCCGGTCGTACTCGCCCAGCCGGCGGATCGACGGGTCCCCCGCCGCGAGGGCGCGCGAAATCACGCGCGCCGCGTAGATCCCCGACTGCATCGCGTAGTGAATCCCCTTGAGCGACGGCACGTCCACGAAGCCACCGGAGTCCCCGAGGATCACCGCTCCGTCACCCGAATGACGATTCGGCAGCGCGTAGTACCCGCCCTCCGGGATCGTCTTTGCGCCCCACTCGACCAGCTCGCCCCCCTCGAGATAGGGCCGGAACAGCGGATGCTGCTTGAGCCGCTGCAGCAGCTCGTGGACGTCGAGCGCCGCGTCCCTGTAATCGAGCCCCACGACGAGACCGAGAGCCACGACGTTCGGTTCGAGGGGATACATGAAGCTCCCGCCGAAGGCGTCGCTCGGCAGCGGCCAGCCCATCGTGTGGATGACGCGATCGAGCGGCCGCTTGGTCTCCCACAGCTCCTTGACGCCGAGGGCGAAAATCTGCGGATTTGCCGACGTGACACCCTGCCACTGACACCAGGCTTGTGCGAGGAGGCCGCGCGTCCCCTCGGCGAGCGCCGTCACCTTGGCCGTGAGATCGTTGGGAGCCGCATAGCCGGGGCCGGGCTGGCCGCCCTTGTCCAGCCCCGCCGCCGCGGTCCGCACACCCTTCACCTGCTTCCCCGCCGTCAGCAGGCTCGCCGCGGGGAAGCCGGTGAACACGTTGACGCCCAGCTCCTCGGCCTTGGCGCCGAGCCAGCGCACGATCTCGCACAGCGACGCGACGTAGAAGCGCTTGTTGTGCATCGTGGGCGGGGTGGGGAGGCGCCATTTGCCCTCACCCGTCAGCAGATACACGGCTTCCTTCCTGACCGGACCGCGGAAGGGGAAATCGGAATCCTTGAGTGCGGGGAACAACTCGCGGAACGCGCGCGGATTGACCACCGCGCCCGAGAGCGAGTGCTCGCCCAGAGTCTCGGCCTTCTCGAGCACGCCGATGTTCAGGGTGCCGCCGTCCGCCTTGGCGAGCTTCGCCAGCTCGATCGCGCAGGCGAGGCCCGCAGGCCCCGCGCCCACGATGAGCACGTCCAACTCCATCCGATCGCCCGCACCCTCCGCCCCATCCTTGAGGATGAGCTGCTCCAAGGGGAGCGGCGGCTGATATTTCGCCGGGACGATCTCAGCCATGCAGCTTCTGGATCTCCGCCGTGAGCCTCGGCACGACTTCGAAGAGATCGCCCACGACGCCGTAGTCAGCGACCTTGAAGATCGGTGCGTCTTTGTCCTTGTTGATCGCCACGATCACCTTCGACGTCCGCATCCCCGCGAGGTGCTGGATCGCGCCCGAGATGCCCACGGCGATGTACAGCGTGGGACTCACCGTCTTTCCCGTCTGCCCGACTTGATCGGCGTGGGCGCGCCACCCGGCGTCCACCACTGCGCGCGACGCCCCCACCGCCGCCTGGCCGCCGAATGCCCGGGCTAGCTCCTCGATGACTTTGAAATTCGCGGGCTCCTTCAGTCCTCTCCCGCCCGAGATCACGATCTGCGCCTCGGCCACGTCGAGCGCGCCGGCCTCCGCGGCTTTGATCTCGCGCACGACGACCCGCGCCGCGGCCACGTTGACCGCGACCGTCTCCGCGGTCCCAGCCTTGGGTCGCTCGACGGGCGTGAAGACATTGGGCCGAAGCGAGAGGACCGCCGGGGTCCCGGCGATCTTCACCTTGAGCAACGCCTTGCCGGCGTACACCGGCCGCGTCGCGACCATGGCGCCGCCTTCTGCCGCGACCTCGGTGCAATCGGCGGCGAGCGCGACGCCCAGCTTGGCCGCGACGCGTGGCGCGAGATCCTTGCCCGTGGCGCTGGCGACGAAGACCACCGCGGCGTAGCCGCCCGCTTTCACACGCTCGGCGATCGCCTGGGCGCAGCCTTCGGGGTTGTACTTCGCGAAGGCTCCGTTGGTGAGCGTCACGACCTTGTCGGCGCCGAATTTGCCGAGCTGGTTGGCGCCCGTCACGGGAGCCGCCGCGCACACGACAGCCTCCACCGTCTCGCCGATGCGCCGAGCCGCAGTCACCACTTCGTAGGAGATTTTCCGAAGTGACCCGTCACGTTGCTCGAGGACAGCAAGGACCGTCATAAAACCTTCGCTTCCTCGCGCAGCAGCCTCACCAGCTCGACGACGGCATCGGGACCCTCGCCCACGATCTTGCCCTCTTGGCGCTCGGGAGGCGGAGTCAGCGCCACCACCTCGATCGCGCCCGCGGCGAGCTGCACCGGCTTCACCTCCAGCGGTTTCTTCTTGGCCGCCATGATCCCCTTGAGGGCGGGATAGCGTGGCTCGTTGAGTCCCTTGTCGGCGGTGAGCACGGCGGGAAGCGGGAACTCCACGACCTCGACCCCGCCTTCGATCTCGCGCTCGGCGACGCCCTTGCCGCCCTCGATCTCGAGGTGTGCAACGGCCGTCACGCACGGCAGGCCGAGCAGCTCGGCCACCATGGGCCCGACCTGCTGGTTGTAGTCGTCGATCGCCATCTTGCCGAACAGGATCAGGTCCCACGCGCCGGTCTTCAGCTCCGTGGCGAAGGCCTGGGCGGTCACGAAGCCGTCGACGGGGATAGTGTCGGTCTGGAGTAGCACGCCGCGATCGGCGCCCATGGCGAGGGCGGTGCGGATCGTTTCCTGGGCGGCGGAAGGACCGAGACTCAAGACGGTGACTTCGCCGCGTCGCAGGCCCTCCTCAACGGCGAATTCATCGTAGGGATTGAGGACGAACTTGACGCCCGCCTCGTCGATTCTCTTCCCGTCGGATCCGATTTTGACGCGCGTCTCGCTGTCGGGGACCCGCTTGATGCAGACCGCGATTTTCATAAGGCCGGAAAGCTAACGCGCTCTCCGGCCCTGTGAAACTACAGAACGCTAAAGCGACGTCGCGACGCGCCGGGCGCCCACCCAGCGCCGCCACCACCAGCGGCCGCGGGGGTCGTCGGGCGCGAGCCGGGTGACGACGACGGCACCGTCCCAGCCGGAGCTGTGCACGAACCGTCCCGCGCCGACGTATAACCCGACGTGCTTGACCGCGCCACCTGGGACGCGCGAGAAGGCGAGCAGGTCGCCGGCTTCGAGCGCGTTGAGCGCACGCGGGACGGCGACTCCGGCGCGCGCCTGCTCCCAACTCACGCGCGGCACGGTGACGCCCTGGCTCGCAAACGCTCTCCAGATGAGGCCCGAGCAGTCGAACCCGGACGCGGCTCCCCGGCCGCCCACGGATCCCCACCGATACGGCGCGCCGAGCGCGGCCAAGGCGACCCGCGCGGCGGCGAGGCCGACGGCGTCGCGCGGTGCCGACGCCGGCAGCCGCAGCTCGATCCGCTGCGGGACGCCGGCGAGGATCACGTGATCCGAATCGACTCGGGCGACACCGAGTCCGGCGACGGCGTTGCCGACCCACACGGCCGCGGGCGCCTGCTCCGGCGGTGTCAGCGCCGACACGCTGTCGCTCTGCGGGCGGGCGGGACGGGCGAGCGTCGCGCCGGAGACGGCGGCTAAGACCGCTGCCTGCGCCGCGGCGAAGAGCACGGCCAGGGCGGCGACGACATATGGCTTCACGGACTTCATCATTACCACCGGAATTGCACGGCCCCCTCTACACCGGTGGGGTCCCGGGGCTCCCGCATCGGTGTGGCGCGACCGCTACGGCTTCCGGCCCATCGAGCGCGGCGTGGATCCGGAGAGGGTTGTTTCTAGCTGAAGGCGGACAGCCCCGTGATCTCCTGCCCCAGAATCAGGGTGTGAATGTCGTGTGTCCCTTCGTAGGTGTAGACCGATTCGAGGTTTGCGAGGTGGCGCATCGACTGGTACTCGACCAGGATGCCGTTGGCGCCGAGCAGACGCCGCGCTTCGCGGGCGATGTCCGTGGCGATGCTGACGTTGTTCCGCTTGGCGAGCGACACCTGTTGGGGCGTCGATTTGCCCTCATCCTTGAGCCTGCCAAGCTGTAAGCACAAGAGTTGAGCTTTAGTGATTTCGGTCAGCATCTCGGCGAGCCGCGCTTGCTGCAGCTGGAACCCGCCGATCGGTTTGTCGAACATCACGCGCGTCTTGGCATAGCTCACGGCTTCGTCGTAGCAGGCCATCGCCGCGCCGACCGCTCCCCACGCGATGCCGTAGCGCGCGGCGGTCAGGCACATCAGCGGCGACTTGAGGCCTCCCGATGCGGGAAGGATCGCGTCCTTGGGCACGAGCACGTCCTGCAGCACCAGCTCGCTCGTATCACTCGCGCGCAGCGACAGCTTGCCTTTTTGGTCTTTTGCCGAGAAACCTTTGGTGTCGGTGGGGACGATGAAGCCGCGAATCGAGTCGGCATCCTTCGCCGTCTTGGCCCACACCACGGCGACCTGCGCCGTCGAGCCGTTGGTGATCCACATCTTGGCGCCGTTCAGGACCCAGCCGTCCTTCGTTTCCTTGGCGACGGTGATCATGCCGGCGGGGTTCGAGCCGTAGTCTGGCTCGGTGAGCCCAAAGCAGCCGATCACCTTGCCGCTCGCCATCTGGGGGAGCCACGTCTTCTTCTGCGCCTCCGACCCGAAGGCGTAGATCGGGTACATCACCAGCGCACCCTGCACCGACGCGAACGACCGCACGCCGGAGTCACCGCGCTCCAGCTCCTGCATGATCAACCCGTACGCGACGTGGTTCAGCCCGGCGCAGCCGTATTCCTCCGGCAGGTTTGCGCCGAACAGTCCCAACTCGGCCATCCCGGGGACGAGCTGCTTGGGGAACCTGCCGGCGATGTAGGCTTCCCCGATGACGGGAAGGAGGTTGTCGTCGACCCACGAGCGGACGGTGTCCCGCACGGCGCGCTCTTCTTCGCTGAGCAGACCGCTGATGTCATAGAAGTCCACGCCTTGGTACTTCGCAGCCATCAGAACTCCGCTTGGGTGGGTTAACCCCGGGCCCATGGCCCGGGGTTCACAAAGCTAGCCCCTCGCCTGCGCTACAGGCACAGCACCGGCCTCCTGCCGTTCCACCTTCCCCGCCCCGCGCCCAAACGCAAACGTGTCCGACGCGCGGAACCGGCCCCGCTCCGCTTCCCAGCGAAAGAACGTAATGTGGACGGCGGTGGGCTCGATCGTGACGAAGTTGAAACAGGAAGGCCGGCCGCCGCGCGAGCGCGTCGACAGCGTGCCCGCCGTCGATACGACCACCTTGCCGGCGAGCACGTCGGCGCCCTCTTGATGATCGTGACCGCACAGCACGACATCGGCCCCCGACTCGACGATGCGCCGCTGCGCCTGGCGCCAGCGCGCCAGCCCCATGCGGTGGGAGATCTCGCCGCGCAGCACGTTGTGGTGCAGGACCAGCACGCGGGGGATTCCCGTCGCGGCCTCGGAGAAGAGCCGCTGCACGCGCAGGAATTCCGACTTGGGGAGATGTCCTTTCACGGCCGTGTCGCCCACCCGCGTGGTCAGCGAGCCCCACGCGACGCCGTGCGACGTGAGCGCCGAGGCGATGACCGCGGCCCCCGGAATGGTCAGGGTGGGCTTGAGATCGTCGCCGAAGTAGCCGCGGTATTTCTGGTACAGCGCGTCCTTGCCGAAGGGCACGAAGGGTCGCCACCACCACTGTGCGTCGTGGTTCCCGGGAATCGCGAGCACCGGCGCCGTCTGGGCGGCGACGCGGGCGAACGCTCGTGCCCGTTGGAACTCGCCGTGCCGCGCGCGCTGCGACATGTCGCCGCCGATCACGACCGCGTCGGGCCGCAGGTCCGGCAACATCGCTTCCAACGCCTCGATCTGACGGATGTCGGCGAGACCGCCGAAGTGCAGATCCGCGACGTGCACCAGCTGGACGGTCACGATTCCATCTGCACGGTATAGGTCAGGATCACATCACCACCAGCAGGGACGACCAACCGAAACCGCTGCTCGGTCGCTGACACCTTCTCGGGCGCCGCGCTGCTCTCGACGATCTTCCACACGCCGTACCTCGCCTCGCGCACGTCCACCGTCACGGCCTCGGCCTTGGCGTTGCTGATCGTGACGCGGTACGCGGCCGTCACGCGCTGGCGGTTCGGCAACCCGCGCCGGACTGGAGGCAGCGTTTCCTGCGTGAAGTCGGTCTGCACCCGCTCCGCGGTGACATCGAACGCGTCGCCTGACTGCACGCGCAGATCGCGGCCCGGCGCGGTGTGATCGTTCGATGCTTCGCCGATGAGCTGCACGCGGCCGCTCGAGTCGGCCTGGTAAAGCTGGACCGTTCCGGCCGGGAGAGGACGGTCGCCGAACGGCGTGTTGCGGGCGCGCTTGAGCGTGTACCAGACCTGCACCGGGACGCGGTTCGGCTCAGGCGATTGTCCAAGCCAGCCGCGCCAGGGAAGCACGCCTGGGACGATCAGCTCCTGGGTGACCGGCGTGGAGCTGCGCGGGAACAGCGCCGTCGCAACGGGCACGCCGGGCTCGATCGTGAGGCGGTCGGGGAGCTGGTAGACGTGGGTTTCGCCGACCGCTTGCTCGCCCACGACGAGCGAATCCGCTGCGGACCGCATTGCCCGCATCGCGTCTCGCTCGGCGAAGATCTCTTCTCGCGCCGCTCGCATCCGGGCCCGCTGAATGCTCCCCGCCACGAGCTGCACATCCGCGCTGTCGGCGCGGAGCGATTGAGACGTAACGGTGGCCGTCCCGGACACGTGACACCTGGCACCCATCAGAATCACCTGATACAAGGCTTCCCACGTGATCCCCTGCGCCACATACGCCAACTCCGTACGCTGCCGTGCGTGCGTTGCATCGAGCAGAATCGCCGCCTCCGGACTCGTGCGCACCAGCTCGGCCGGGAAAAGCGGCTCGCCCGGGGACTCGAGTAAGAGGCGGCCGTCACTAACACGATACTGTGGCGGGGTTACGCGTACGACCGTGGCCTTCACGGTGTCGCCCGTGCCGCGCGAGAATGACAGGGTCCGGCCCAACGACCGGGCCAGCGCGTCGTCCCGCGTGCTGGGGTACCGCACCACGGCCGACACGACGCCCACTGCCGTGTCGGACGAGAACAGCGTCGCGGGGTCGAGTCCTTCAACCTTGAGGGTCACACTATTCAGCCCACGCTGCAGCGCCTGCGGCAGGCTTTGCCGCACGACCACGCGGCCATCCCGGTAGATCGACAGGGACGTCTGGGCCGCCAGAGGAGCCGCCAGCAGCGCCACGCCCCACGCCCCACTCACCACGCACTCTCTTATCATTTCACCCACTCCAAGGCGATTCTCTTAGCTATGAGAAACGTCAAAGCGTACCACAGCACCACACCGGCCGCGACTACGAGCCGGGCGGTCCGATCGGCCGGCAGCGTCCAGGCCAAGTAGGCCGCCAGGGGCAGCGTAGTCCCCATCGCCACTAAGCGCCCGATCCGCGCCGCCCGCCGCTCCGCCGCGCGCGCGCAACTCGGGCACAGCCCGCCGATCGCGATCCCGGCGACGAACTCCCCGCACCCGGCGCACGGGTGCTTAGGCCCGACGGGCCACGGCGCGGGCGAACTCGTCAGTGGTAGCACTGCCCCCCAAGTCCTTGGTGCGGACGTTGTCCTTCACGATCGCGGTCTCGACGGCGCAGCGCATGCGCTTGCCCGCCTCGAGCTCCCCGATGTGGTCGAGCATCATCGCCGCCGCCAGCATCTGCGCCGAGGGATTCGCGATCCCCTGCCCCGCGATGTCGGGCGCGGAGCCGTGCACCGCCTCGAAAATGGCCGCGCGGATCCCGATGTTCGCGCCCGGCGCGAGTCCCAGCCCACCCACGAGGCCCGAGGCCTCGTCAGACAGGATGTCGCCGAACAGGTTCGTCGTGACGATGACGTCGAACTGTTCGGGCTTGATCACGAGCTGCATCGCGGCGTTGTCCACGATCTTGTCATCGCAAGCGATCACGCCCTCGTAGCCTTTCGCGATCATCCGGCCCGTCTCCAGGAACAGCCCCGACGTGGCCTTGAGGATGTTCGCCTTGTGGACGATCGTCACCTTCTTTCGGCCGTGCTGCTTCGCGTACTCGAAGGCGTAGCGCACGATGCGCGTGCACCCCTCACGCGTGACGACAGACATCGCCTGCGCCACCGCCTTTGGATCGCCCGCGACCTTGAACGTGTGATCGAGCCCGACGTACAGCCCCTCGGTGTTCTCGCGGATGATGACGAGATCGATGTTGGTGTAGCGCCCGCCGGGCACGATCGTCTTGGTGGGACGCACGTTGGCGTAGAGATCGAACTCCTGCCGCAGCGCCACGTTCACCGAGCGGTACCCGCCCCCGACCGGCGTCGTGAGCGGCCCCTTGAGGCAGAGCCGCGTGCGGCGGATGCTGTCGAGCGTGGCGTTGGGCAGCGGCGTGCCCGCTTTGTCGACCGCCGACATGCCGCCGTACTGCTCGTCCCAATCGAACTTCATCCCCAGCGCGTCCAGCACCAGGAGCGTCGCCGCGGTGATCTCGGGCCCGACGCCGTCCCCGGCGATGAGCGTCCCTTCCCGTGTCACGGCAGGCCTGGCGTGAGGCTCTTCACCGCCCGCGTCAGCGCCGTCCAGGCATCCAGGCCCTCCCCGCGCGCCACCGTGCGCCAGCCCACCTTGCCGACGCGCGTGTCGATCAGCACGATGCTCAGCTCGGCGGTCGCGACCCCGGCAGGTGACCCCGGCGCGTGGCGGTAGACGAGACCCGCGGGCACCAGGGCGAACCGCCCTCCCGCAATGCCCACCAGCGTGCGCAGCTGGTAGCGCAGCGGATCGGGCACGTCCACAAGGGCTTCGGCCCGCAGGAACGCGGTGCCCATCTGGTCGGGATCGGCGGCGACACCGGCGGCGCGGCGGGCCGCCCGCCGCAGCTCGGTGGGTCCCACCCACGTCACTTCAGGCGCGCGGCCGGCGAGCAGCGTCCCGATGATGCTGTCGCATTTGTCGAGCGTAACGCGCCGGTTGCCGATCAGCGCATCCCAATGGAGCGTGTCTTCGGCGGCGACGAGCGTCAGAGGCCACACGGGCACCTGCTGTCCCGCCATCCCCGCCGTGGGCAGCGGGGCCGTCGGCGCCGGGGCGGGCGGGTGGTCGGTCTTCTTGCCGCCGCAGGCCACGAGCAGCGCGCACGCCCATAAGTATCTGTTTTTCAAGGGATTAGTCACGGCCGCAATTTAAGCGAGGGTCAGGCCGCCGTCCACCACGATCACCTGCCCGGTGATGTGCCGCGCCGCGTCGCTGCACAGGAAGGTGATGACGCGCGAGACGTCCTCCGGCTCGGCCACGCGCCCCAGGACCGACTCGTGCTCGGCGCGCTCCAACACCTCACGCGGCAGCTGCGAGAGCAGCTCCGTTTTCACGAAGCCGGGCGCGACCGCGTTGACGTTGATGTTCGACGAGCCGAGGTCGACGGCGGCGGCCTTGGTGAGCCCGATCAGGGCCGCCTTGCTGGCGGCGTAATTGGCGATCCCGAACCCCGGCCGGAACGCCTGGTGGCTCGCCACGTTGACGATCTTGCCGAAGCGTTGCGCCCGCATCGCGGGGGCCACGGCGTGGATGCAGTTGAAAGCGCCGGTGACGTTCGTATCCATCACTTCCTGCCACGCTTCGGCAGTGAGGCGCCAGAGGGCGCCATCGTGCGTCACCCCCGCATTGTTCACCAGGAAGTGCACCGCCCCGAGCCGCTCCTTCACCTCGGCGATGAAGTGGTCCACTTCCTCCATCTTGCGAACATCGCAGCGTGCCGAGTAGCACGGGACGCCCAACGCCTTGATCGCGGTCTCGGTGAGCAACGCCTGGGCGGTCACTTCCCGCCCGGGGAGCTCGACGTAGTTGAAGGCCACGGGCGACCCGCGCTGCGCGAACTCGAGGGCCACCGATCGTCCGAGGCCGGTCGCGCCGCCTGTCACGATCGCGACCTTCCCTTGCAGGGTGTCGCCGGCGCGGAGCGATTCGCGCCGCTCCTGCACGGCCGTCCCACCGGAGGGGGGCGCCGACTCGGCCCGCGGGCTCATCGACCACGAGGTAGGGACCAAGGGTTTCGAACCTATGTTCGAGCTTGAACATCGGCAAGGCGCGGCACAACTTAGCGCCCATGTCCCGGCCCGCGTCGATCCTGGTATGGGGCGCGATCTCGCTACTCGGCGCGGCGGCGTTCGGCGTGCTCGCCCTCGCCCGCGGCGAGACGATCAGCGCGGCATGGCTGCTCATTGCGGCGGTCTGCACCTACGCCGTCGGCTTCCGGTTCTACTCCAAGTTCCTGGCGAACACGGTGTTCGGCCTCGATCCGCGCCGCGCCACGCCGGCCGAGCGCCTCAACAACGGCCACGACTTCGTCCCGACCAACCGCTGGGTGCTGTTCGGCCACCACTTCGCCGCGATCGCCGGCGCGGGGCCACTGGTTGGGCCGGTGCTGGCGGCGCAGTTCGGCTTCCTTCCCGGCACGCTGTGGCTCGTGATCGGCGTCGTGGTCGGCGGCGCGGTGCAGGACTTCACGATCCTGTTCTGCTCGCTGCGGCGCGACGGCAAGTCCCTGGGCCAGATGGCGAAAGAGGAAGTCAGCAGGGTCACGGGCGTGACG
>WNGD01004751.1_pt1 | contig 16525 bp, 16 predicted proteins | sample 5400671 | NCBI WGS metagenome assembly WNGD01 (sample SAMN13153369, study PRJNA577476) | soil metagenome | isolation source: 40 cm soil or saprolite under grassland replicate 2 | place: USA:California | collected 2016-06-15 | reverse complement strand
AGGTAACTCTCCTTCGTGCAGATGCCGATGTCGTAAACGGCTTCGGCGCCGGCCGCCTCGAGCTGTGCGCGGTTGGCCGCAGCGAGGTCGAGCAGCAGCCGATCACCCGAGCCCCGCTTCAGGAATCGTGAAGCAAACCTCGAGCCGAACTCGGGACCGACCTCGTAGCAGCGGCTGCAGATGCCGGGGCCGATGCCCGCCCGGATGTGGTCGCATCCGTACTCATCGCGCATGAAATTCACGGCGGCGACGGCGATGCCCGCCTGCGTTCCCCGCCAGCCGGCGTGAACCAGGCCGGCTGCCTTCTTGTCGGGGTCCCAAAGCACAATGGGATAGCAGTCGGCGTGGGTGGTGAACAGGACGACGTTGGGCCGATCCGTGACCATCGCGTCGACGCCGTTCACGAGCGGTCGGGGGTCTTCGATGCGCGCCACCGCCTTGCCATGGACCGCCCCTGCCACGGTCAGCAACCTGTCGTCCACACCCATGACGCGCATGAACTCCTGGCGCGCGGCCACCACAGGCTGCTGGTCTGGCGCGTGCGTCAGCCCGACGGAGCCAAGGAGCGTCGTCGAGAAACCGTGAACCAGGCCGGGTTCGTCGGCCAGCTCGGGCACGTGGAGGGCCGCCGGGATGGTCTTCACGCTGTGAAAGTTACGAACGGCGCGAGCTGAGTACCTGTTCGATCTCTCGTTTGACCTGCTGAAGGTCCATGAACTCGCGGTAGACGGAGGCGAAGCGGATGTAGGCAACCTCATCCAGGTCGCGAAGCCGCACCATCACCATCTCACCGATCTCGCCGCTTGGGATCTCGACCCTGCCTGACCGCCGCAGCTCCGCCTCGATGTCGTCGACGATGGCGCGCAGGCGCTCCGGCGAGATGTCTCGCTTTTCGGTCGCCTTCTTCAGGCCGGTGAACAGCTTCTGGGGGTCGAAGTCCTCACGCCGCCCATCCTTCTTGGTGACGAAGAAAGGGACGGTTTCAATCCGCTCATAGGTGGTGAAGCGCTGCCCGCATTGCAGGCACTCGCGCCTCCGGCGAATCGCCTCCCCGACCTCCGAGTCGCGGGAGTCGACCACCTTCAGGTCGTGGTGACCGCAGTACGGGCAACGCAACTAGAACTCCTTGGTTGACTACATCCGGTTCCGCAAAAACGCGGGGATGTTGATGTCGCCGAGCTCTTCGAGACCGAGCTCGGGCCGATCGATCGTACGACGCGCCGTCTCCTGCCTTGCTTCCTGTTGCGTCTTGCCGCCGAAGCCGGTGGCGATGACGGTGATCTTGATCTCGCCGGCCATCGTGTCGTCCCGCACGACGCCAAAGATGATGTTGGCGCCCGGGTCGGCCGCCGCGCGGACGATCTCCGCCGCCTTCTGGACTTCCTGCAACGTGATGTCCTTGCCGGCTGTGATGTTGAACAGAATGCCCTTGGCGCCATCGATGGATGTTTCGAGCAACGGGCTGGAAACCGCCTGCTTGGCGGCGTCCTCGGCGCGCGAATCGCCGGCTCCGTGGCCGATACCCATCAGAGCCTCACCAGCGTTCTCCATGATCGCCTTCACGTCGGCGAAGTCGAGGTTGATGACCCCAGGCTGGGTGACCAGGTCCGAGATGCCCTGCACGCCCTGCCGCAGCACGTCGTCGGCCATGCGGAAGGCTTCCTCGAGCGTGGTCTTGGAGCTGGCGACCTGCGCCAGCCTGTCGTTGGGGATGACGATCAGCGCGTCGACCTGGCCGCGCAGGGCTTTGATGCCCTCCTCGGCGGTGTCGTTACGAATGCGGCCCTCGAATCCGAACGGCCGCGTGACCACGCCGATGGTCAGCGCGCCCGCTTCCTTGGCCATCTCGGCCACGATTGCCGCCGACCCGGTGCCCGTGCCGCCGCCCATGCCCGCGGTGATGAACACCATGTCGGAGTCCTGGACGACCGCACCCAGCTCGGTGCGGCTCTCATCCGCGGCGTCGCGGCCGCGCGTCCAGTCACCGCCGGCGCCGAGGCCGCGGGTGACCTTGTTGCCGATCTGAACCTTGACGTCGGCCTGGCAGCGCTCGAGCGCCTGCTTGTCGGTGTTGACCGCGATGAACTGGACCTTGAGCGCCTTCGAGATCATGCGATTGACGGCATTGCCGCCGCCGCCGCCGCAGCCGACGACTTTGATCCGCGCTCGCCCCTCGTGCAACTCGCTTTCTTTCGTCATGACGATCAGGTGATCCTCCTTCGAATTTGCTTTTGCCATGGCGAGCTCAAGCTGGTTTTTGGTGTGTTCTCTAGAAAAAATCGCGCAGCCACCTCACTGTTTTTTGATACGTGTTGCCGAAAGTGGCCGGCTGGCGCGCGGTGCCGAAAGGGGTACGCGCGTGCGCTCCCCACTTGACCAGCCCACCCGAGACGGCGAACGACGGTCCATGTGCTTTGTCGGCGAGCCCGGCGAGGCCGATGGGCTGTCCGAGACGCGCCGAAGTGTTGAAGACCATCTGTGCCGCGTCCATGGTGCCCATCAATCTCGAGCCGCCTCCCGCGACGACGACGCCCGCCGGCAGGAGCTGGTCGAATCCCGTCTTGCGCACTTCCTCGCGCGCCATCTGGAAGATCTCCACCATCCGCGGTCCGATGATCTCGGCCAGGAATCGGCGGGGCAGCGCCTGGATGCGATCGCCGCCGACCTGGCGAACCTCGACCTTCTCCCCGTGGTCGATCACCTCCGGCAGCGCGTGGCCGTAGTTGAGCTTGAGGCTTTCCGCCTCATCGAGCGTCGTCCGCAGACCGATCGCGATGTCGCTCGTCACGTGGTTGCCGCCGACCGGCAGCACCGCGACGTGGCGCGCCGAACCCTCGTTGTAGACGACGACGTTGGTGGTCCCTGCCCCGATCTCGACCAGGCAGACACCAAGCTCCATCTCCTGTGGCGTCAGCACGCCCTCGCCGGCCGCGAGGCCCGCGCACACGACGTCTTCGATGTCGAATCCGGCGCCGTGGACGCACTTGATCACGTTCTGGATCGCCGTCTGGGCGCCGGTGATGATGTTGGTCTCGACCTCGAGCCGATGACCAGTCATGCCGACCGCGTCCCTCACGCCGTCCTGCCCGTCGACGGTGTAGGCGCGTGGGATGACGTGGATGACCTGACGGTCCGACGCGATGCTGATGGCGCGGCTCGCCTCGACCACGCGTTGCACATCGTCGTCGCCGATCTCGTGGTCTGCATGCGCGACGGCGACGACGCCCGTCGAGTTCTGGCTCCACAGATTGGTGCCGCCGACGTTGACGACGACCGATTCGATCCGCTGCCCGGCCATGCGCTCCGCCGCCACGGTCGCGGCCTGGATCGACGCAATGGTTTTCTCGAGGTTGACGACCACGCCTTTGCGCAGGCCGTCGGACGGACTCTCGCCCACACCGAGGATGCTTACCGGAGCCCCCGGCTCGTCAGATTCCGCGATGACCACCGCGACCCGGCTGGTGCCAAGGTCGAGACCGACGGTTTTCTTCCGCCGCGACAAAACTGTGCTGAAACGCCTCCTGGAACGTGTGGATGTAGAGGGCGGGTTGCCGGGATTATATCGGCTCCCGGCGCTTTTGCGGGGCTAGATTTTGTGTGTTGGTCCCTGGCCGCGTCTAGCGCTTGTGGTTCAGACCGTTTTGGCGCAGGTCTGCTGGGCCTTGTTGATGCGATCCACATCGGCCTGCAGGTACTTGGCGATCGCGGCGAACTTCTGTAGCCCCTCGATGATCAGCGTCCTGTTGTTCGCGTTGAAGCCGCCGATCGCCTGCGAGACGCCTTGCTCCATCCCGGTCCAGTCGTCTTTGAACTGCTGGACAGGACGTCCGATGCAGACCGGAATGTCGCGCTGGTTGTTCGTGATCGCGTTGTCCACGTCGATCATCGCCTTGTTGAGCGCGATCAGAGCGTCCTTGCAGGGAGGCGGCAGGCTAGAGGTGCACTTCGATTTGACCCCGGGCACGGCTTCGTTCGTGTCCACGAGTGACGGCCCCAGATCGACGTTGAGGAACCGGTCGGCGCGCTCCCAGTCCGAGATCAATGGCGACGGTGTGGCCTGCACCGCCGCCGCGTTGGTGGCCGGCCTGAGCATCGGGTAGACCACGAAGCCGCCGATGACGATGACCGCGATCATCAGAAAACCGGACAGGTAGATCCAGGTGCGCGAGGCCGGTGGTTGCGGTGTGACCCATGCGGCAGGCGCGGGCGTGGGTTCATACGCGACCACCGCGGCGGCGGAGGGCGCGGGCGCGGCGGCCTGAGGCGGAGCTGCGAGCCACGATGGCGGGGCCTCAACGGCTACTGGCGTAGGAGCTGGAGCGGCGGCGAGCATCGGCTGCCATGCCTGCCCGTCCCACCAGTAATGCCCATCAGGCGAGATCGGCGGCCCACCCAGCTGGGGAGTTGACATCGCCGATGGATTGTGCCCGAACAATACCTTGGTTGATGCTCGCTTAACGCAATCGAAATTCGGCGAAGCGAGCTAGCAAATTTACAGGAATTCCTCTTCGATCGGCGAACAAAATTTCGTACCATATTCGCGTGGAGCAAATGGCCTTTTGAGAGGGCGCCCGAAGGAGCAGACCTGGCGCTCGAGTTGGTCGCGTTGCGGCACCAAATCGACAGCCTGGAGCTCAGTTTCTCGCAAGTCGCCACTGCGTTCGACCAGACCGAATACTTGGGACCGCGAAGGTTCCAACAGCGCGATCGACTGGATTCGATTCAAGTGTCACATGACCTCCACGGCGCAGCCGACCGCATCTCTATCGGCCGGCATCTATCCAGACTTGGGAAAAGCGTCCAGGCAATGGAGGCGGGCGACATCGGCTTCGCCCATCTGACGGTGATGGCACGGACCGCCAACGCCGTGAAGTCCTTCGACGAGGCGAAGCTCCTGCCGCTTGCCAAGGAAAACTCGCCAGGCAGGTTTCACTTCAAGTGCATGCACTACCGGCACTCCGCCGACCCCAAGGGTTATGCAGCAGACCAGGAGCAACTCGCTGAAGAACGTAGCCTGCCCCTGAGCACCGCAGAGGACGGGTGTCTGCTGATCAGCGGCGTGCTCGACCCGGTCGGTGGCGCGGCGGTGCGCAGCCCATTGGAGCCGCTCGCCCAGCCTTCGGGCGCATGCGACGACCGCAATCGTGAGCAGCGTTATGCGGATGCCTTGGTCGAACGGGTCTCGGGTGGCAGGGCGGCCAACATCCAGGTTACGGCCACGATCGAGACCCTGAAGGGCCTGGCCGGCGCTGCGGCGGGCGAGATGGAGTTCTCCTTCCGATCTCCTCCACCTCAATCCAGCGCATGGCCTGCGACTGCAGCGTCACCCGGGTCCTGCTCAACCAAGAGTCGGTGACCATCGACGTTGGTCGCGCAAGGCGAGTGATCTCCGGAGCACTCACGAGAGCTCTAAAGGCGCGCGATGGGCACCGCCGGTGGCCGGGCTGCGAACGGTCGGCCTCGATGTGCGACGGACATCATCTCGTGCATTGGATCCATGGCGGTCCGACCGATCTCGACAACCTGGTCCTGCTCTGTCGCCGACACCATCGGATGGTGCAGGAGGGCGGGTGGCAGCTGATCAAAACCGAACATCAGAAGATCGTCACCATCGCGCCGACGATTACCTTCGGGTTGCCACAAGGACCCGACTAGAACGCTCTAAGCAACCTCTGAGGGACCTCGCAGTTCTGGCCCAGCCGTCAGGCGGATCGTCCTTGACGTGGAGCGGGCAGCACTCGCGGTGGTCAGGGAGCCAACAGTTGAGATTGTGATTCCCGTCTACAACGAGGAGCGCGACCTGGAGCGCAGCGTGCGGCGCCTGCGGGCATACCTCGACGCTTGCTTCCCGTTCCACGCTGTCGTGACCATCGCCGACAACGCCAGCAGCGACCGCACTCAAGAAATCGCCGAGCAGTTGGCGGCTTCTGTCATTGGAGTTCGGTACATGAGGCTCAACGACAAGGGTCGGGGCCGGGCGCTGGCGGCGACCTGGCTCATGAGCACCGCCGATGTGGTCGCGTACATGGACGTCGATCTCTCGACCGACCTCGACGCCCTCCTCCCCCTCGTCGCGCCGGTGATCAGCCGGCACAGCGACGTCGCGATCGGCAGCCGGCTTTCGACCGGCGCTCGCGTGCGGCGCGGATGGAAGCGCGAGCTCATCTCGCGCTGCTACAACGCCCTCCTCCGCGTCGCACTCGGCGCGACCTTCACGGATGCGCAGTGCGGCTTCAAAGCGATACGCGCGGAGACGGCGCGACGCCTCATCCCGCAGGTCGAGAACCGGTCCTGGTTTTTCGACACCGAGCTCCTTGTACTCGCCCAACGCGCGAGCTTGCGAGTCGCGGAGGTGCCGGTCGACTGGAACGACGATCCCGACTCGCGCGTCCGCCTGGTGCCGACTGCGCTGGAGGACCTGGGTGGCGTGTGGCGCCTGATGCTCAGCCAACCCACCCGTCTCGCGCGCTTTACCGCCGTCGGCATCACGAGCACGATCGCCTACGTCCTTATCTATCTGGCGCTGCGCGACCTCTTACCCGCCTGGACGGCAAACGCCACCGCCCTCATCGTGACCGCGGTCGCCAATTCAGCCGCGAACCGGCGGTTCACCTTCGGCGTCCGCGGTCGGGAGGGCCTGGCCGGGGATCACGTGGCGGGGCTTGCCGCGTTCCTGCTTGCTCTCGTGCTGACGACGGCCACGAGCGAGATCGTGCGGTCCGTCGCCCCCCACGCAACGCCGCTGCTCGAGGCCCTCGTCCTAACGGCCGCGAACCTGGTCGCGACCCTGTGCCGCTATCGCCTGTTCCGCGGATGGATGGCGTCCCGCTACAGGTAATGACGGCGGATGGCGCCTAGGTTGTTGAAGATCCGGACGCCGAAGGCGACGATCGCCGCGATCGACAGGTCGACGCCGAGCTTGTCGCCGAAATAAGTCTGGCTGCCCGCGAGCGTCATGTTCGTGATCAGGCCGCTGAAGAACACCGGCGGCTCGAATGTCCCCGCGATGTAAGCCTAGAAGGCACCGAAGATGGAATCCAGGGCAGCAAGCAGCGCCACGGCCGTGTAGCGCGCCTACGTGATCGGGATCGCGACCGGCGACAGCAGGCCGAGGATCACGCCAAGGACGACGAAGACGATCGCGATGACGATTACTTGCATGACCCGGGTGTGGGAATCGGCGCCGGCTTCGGGCTTGCTCCAGGAGATGGCGACGCCGCGGCCGGCTGGCGCGACTTGTAGCCGACGGCGGGTTCGGACGGATTCATCACGTTGATGTAAAGCAGGTCGGAAGAGCTGTAGTCGACGTTGTGATTTCCCGCGATCGCCTTGAGCGCGGTCAGCTTGTCGCGCAGGGTCGCGAACTCCTCCGGCGTCAACACGCGGCCAAAGTAAACCTTCCAGCCTTTCTTCGCGATCATGGTCAGGTTGCCGCAGGAGTCGAAGATGAACCCCGCGACGTCCTGGCCCACCAGGGTTGGCATCGCGCGCTGGATGTTGATCAGCGCCGTGAGAAGCTGCGCATCCAGCGGCCTGTCGCCCGCGCGCGGCTCGTTCCCCGCCGGGCCCTGGACATCGACCAGTCCCGCAGCTGTCGAGGTCGCCCCCAGGACAACTGCCTGGCTCGACATGAAGTAGAGCTTGGTCGAGGTTCCTGCGTGGTAGGCCGCGACCGGCTCCCACTCGCTTACCTGGATGACCACCGTGCCCGGCAGCTGCGGCTGCACCGTGACGCTGCGCACCCAGACCTGCTTCATGAGGCGGTCATGCGCGGTGACGCCGTCAACCGAGATCACCGAGATATCGCCGGATAGGCCGGCGTCGTTGGCAACCTGACTCGAGGTCAGGTGACGTGCGCCCGTCACCTGCACGGAGCTGATCGCCAGCGCGGGTCCAAACCAGAGCCAGACCAGCAGCGCCACCTCCAAAGCTGCGACAGCGATCGCCAGGGCGCGCCAGCCCCATGGCACGTCGGGCTCCCGCAGCGCCTTCTCCGAGCGCGTCCACAGCTGTCCACGCAGGGGCTCCGTGCGCTCGATTCCGTTCGGCCATGGCGCCCGGGGCATCACTGAGCTGCGGCGGCGGAACTTCACGGTGCCGCCTTCACTGTGCTGTGGGACCCACGTGATGCTGGAATCGCCCGACGGCATGGTCGACCAGTCGCTGACAGAGCTCGTCAAAGGAGACGCCCGCGGCACGGGCCGCATCGGGCAGCAGCGACAGCTCGGTGAGCCCGGGCACGGTGTTCACCTCGAGCATCCAGGGGGTGCCTTCAGCGTCGACGATGATGTCCACCCTCGCCATGCCCGAGCATCCGAGCTCGGTGAACGCCCTCGCCGCGGCGTCTGACGCCGCCGCTCGAGAAGCCTCCGGGATCCTGGCCGGGATGATGTGGTGCGACTTGCCGGCGGTGTACTTCGCGTCGTAGTCGTACACCGGGTTCTCGCTGACGATCTCGAGCGTCGGCAGAACCTGGAGGTCGGGCGTCGCAAGCACGCCGATCGTGATTTCCGTTCCGACTGCGAAGCGCTGGGCCAGCACCCGGCGGTCATAGCGCGCCGCGAGGACGAGCCCGGAGGCGACCGCGTCGACGTCCTTGGCGATGGTCAGGCCGATGGTCGACCCCTCGCGGACCGGCTTGATGACGAGCGGCAAACCCAACCTCGCAACAAGGCGCTCGACCAGGTCGGCCGCGACCCCCTCCTTGATCTCGAGCTCTTCGAACTCCGGCACCTGCAAGCCGACACCGGCCATGACCTTGCCGGCGCGCGACTTGTCCATGCAAAGCGCGGAAGCGAGCACTCCCGAGCCCGTGTAAGGCAACGCCAGCAGCTCGAGCATCCCCTGCACCGTGCCGTCCTCTCCCAGCCGGCCGTGAAGCGCGTTGAACACGCACTCGAAATGGCCATCGCGCAGCGTGTCCCACGTGTTGCCGTCGAGGTCGACCGGGGTGACGGCGTGGCCGCGACCGCGCAAGGCTTTCGCGACCTGCTCTCCCGAGCGCATCGAGACCTCGCGCTCGGCCGACTTCCCGCCTCTCAGCACCGCGAGCCTCACTACCTCATTTCCACTGGCCGACCAGCTCGACCTCGGGCTCGAGCTGGACGCCGAAGCGACGTTTGACCTCTACCATCACGCGTTCGATCAACCGCCTCACGTCGACTGCGGTGGCGCCGCCCTCGTTGACGATGAAGTTGCCGTGCAGCTCCGAGACAACCGCCGCGCCCTGCCGCGCGCCTTTCAGCCCGGCGGCCTGGACAAGCCTGCCCGCCGAATCGCCCTGCGGGTTCTTGAACACGCTGCCGCAGTTCTTGGTCTTGATCGGCTGCGTCTCGTTGCGCTCCCTGGTGAGCTTGGACATGAGCTGCTTGGCCTCTTCGCCATCGCCGCGCGTCAGCTGCACGGTGGCGGAGATGACCAGCGAGCCTTTCAGATCTCCATCGCGCAGCGCGGACGTCCGGTAGCCGAACTTCAGCGCGGGCGGCTTCCAGGTCTGCTTGCCCGAGCCCGGCATGAAGCCCTCGACCTCGACGAGCACCTCGCGGATCTCCTTACCCCAGCAACCGGCGTCCTGGTAGACCGCTCCGCCCACGGTGCCCGGGACGCCGATCGCGAACTCGAAGCCGCGAAGGTTGGCGTCGGCGACGATTCGCGCGAGCCGCATCATCTTCAACCCGGCGCCGGCGCGGACGCGGGTGCCGTCGACCTGGTGCTCACGATTCACCACCCGCACGACCAATCCTTCAACGCCGCGGTCGGCAACCAGGAGGTTGGTCCCAGCGCCCAGCAATAGATAAGGAATGTCGCGCTCGCGGCAGCCTTCGATCGCTTTCTCGATCGCCTCGGGCCGCGCAAGCTCAACGAAAAACTCGGCTGGGCCTCCGATGCCGAACGAAGTCCGCGAAGCGAGCGCCTCGTGCTCGCTCACGCCGGGCAGCTCGCGGAGCCAGGCGAGCCTAGATTTTGTGCGCCAGCTCATCGCCCAACTTTTTGATGTCGCCCGCGCCCATCAGAAGCACCAGGTCGTCCGGGCCGACGATCTCCTGGAGAGCTTCCTTCGCTCTTGTGAAGTCGCCGACATAAATCCCCTGTGGGACCTGGTGCGCGAGGTCCGTGGCCTGCACGCCTGAGATGTTGTGCTCGCCGGCGCTGTAGACGTCGAGCACGTAGACCCGGTCCGCGCCCTCGAATGAACGCGCGAAGTCGTGCATCAGGGCATTCAGTCGCGAATAACGATGCGGCTGAAAGACGACGAGAAGCCGGCGGTGACGCAGCTCGCGCGCCGCCTCGATCGTCGCACGCACCTTGGTCGGATGATGCGCGTAGTCGTCGTACACGGCCGCGCCCTGGAAAGTGCCCAGGAACTCCATTCGCCGATGGGCGCCTGGAAAAGTCTGGAGCGCGCCCGCGACGTCACCGAACGGGACCCCGATCTCGAGAGCCATGGCCGCGGCGCCAGTCGCATTCTGAATGTTGTGCCGGCCCGGCTGGCGCAGATCGATGTGGCCGAGAAGGTCCGCGCCGCGATAGATCGGAAAAGGACGAACCGGCTCGCAGCGGTAGGTCGCGCCCTGCCGGAAGCCGTAGGTGACCTTGCGAGCCTTGGGCTTGAGCTCGCGCGCCAGCTCGTCGTCCGCGCAAAGCACGGCGAGGCCAGTCTCGGGGATGGCCTCGATGAACCACTGGAAGAGGTCGCGCACTGCGGACACGTCGCGGAAGTGGTCGGGATGGTCGAGCTCGATATTGGTCACGATCGCCCGCTGCGGGTGATGCAACGTGAGCGTGCCGTCGGACTCGTCCGTCTCTGCGACCAGCCACTCCGCCTGTCCAGCCCTGGCGCTGGAGCCATCGCCGACCAGCACGGTCGGGTCGTAACCCGCCATGACGAGGATGTGGCCGATCATGTGAGTCACGGTGGTCTTGCCGGCCGTCCCGGCGACGGCGATCGAGTTCGTCTCGCTGATGAGCCGGGCGAGCATCTCGGCGCGGCTCACGACCTTGACGCCCATGGCCCTCGCGGCGTCGAGCTCCGGCGATTTTTTGATCGCGCCGCTGTAGACGAGCAAGTCCTTACCCAGGACGTGCTCCGGGTCGTGACCCACGCTCATCCTGACGCCCGCTTCCTCGAGCTCGGCCGTCGTCTCCGATTCTTTGATATCGCAACCGGTGACGTCGTCCCCTCGGGCGAGGAAGACGCGCGCCAGCGCCGACACACCGGCCCCGCCGGCGCCCATCAGGTGAACTCTCATAACCCGGCCACTTCGTGAAGCACTCGTAGAACGCGCTGCGCGGCATCCCGACGCCCGGTCGCCGCGGATGCCTTCGCCATCGCCCGCAGGCGGTTTGCGTCGAGGCTTGCAATCGCGCGTATGAGGCTTTCGCCCGTGAGCTTTTCGTCGGCGATCCGGACGGCCGCGCCGGCCGCGACCATCGCGGCCGCGTTCTCCTCCTGGTGCCCGCCTCCAAAGGTGCCCGGCACGAGGATCATCGGCAGGCCGACCGCCGCGGCCTCGGAGATCGTGCTCACGCCGGCTCGGCTGACCACGAGATCCGCGCGCGCCATCAACGCGGGCATGTCATCGGCGAAAGCCATCCCGCCGTAACGCTCGCGGGCATGTCGCTCTACTCCATCCCTGCCCTGCTGCCCGGCGACGTGGATGACCTCTTCAAACCTCGCGCACAGCTCATCGAGCGCCGCCCACGTGGCCTCGTTCAAACGCCGTGCGCCCTGGCTGCCTCCGGTCACCAGGAGACGGCGCGGAGGAGTGTCGGGGATGCGCGGCTCGAAGCCTTCGCGCAGAGGCACGCCGGTCAGCACGGTCCTGGCCTTGCCCAACCGCGCCTCGGTCCCCGGCAGCGTCGTGCAGACCGCCGCGGCGTTCGCCGCGAAGTATCTCGTCGCCAGCCCGGGCCGGACGTCCTTCTCGTGCAACACGTAAGGAATCCGGCGCATGCGCGCCGCGGCCACCGGCGGCGCCATCACGTAGCCGCCCATGCCGAGCACGACGTCGGGCCGAAACCTGTCCACGATGCGGAGCGCGGACCGGAGCGGCGGGGGGACGAGAACGGGAAGGGCGATGTTCTTCCAGGGCGCGTCGCGGTCGAGTCCACGAACCCTGACTGTCTCCAGCTCGAAACCAGCGGCGGGCACAAGCCTCTCTTCGGGGCCGCCAGAGCGCCCGACCACAAGCAAAGCACCGTGCGGCTCCTCAGCGCGAAACGCTCGCGCGACCGCGAGCGCCGGAAACAGGTGCCCTCCGGTTCCGCCGCCAGCGATCAAAAGTCTCATCTGATGATCGATTGTTCCGCAACGCCGAACCCGACCCCTGGCGAGCGATGCTCAGCAGAAGGCCAACCGCGGCGAGGGTCGTGGCGAGCGCCGTACCGCCATAGCTGAAAAACGGCAGCGGGACCCCCGTGATGGGCAGCGTATTGGTGACGGTTGCCATGTTCAAAAGCGCCTCGAAGGTGATCCAGGTGGTGATCGATGCGGCGAGCGCCATGCCAAATCGGTCCGGTGCGCGCAGCGAAGCACGATAGCCGCGGATCCCGAACACCAGGAAGCCCAGCATCACGAGCGTCGTCCCGATCAGGCCGGTTTCCTCGCCGACGATGGCGAAGATGAAGTCGGTATGGGCCTCGGGCAGCCAGCCGTACTTCTCGATGGAGTGGCCGATTCCCACGCCAAACCAGCCGCCCGAAGCAAGCCCGTAGAGGGATTGGGTGGCCTGGAAGCCGGCGCCGAGCGGGTCTGCCCACGGATTTTTGAACGCGACGAGCCGGGACATTCGGTACGGCTCGAGCAGGGTGACGGCGACAAAGGCGAGGGCGAGGGCGCCCGCGATCAGGATCAGGTGACGCAGCCGGCCGCCTCCCGCCCAGTACGCGCTGACGAAGATGCCGACCATGACGATCGAGGTGCCTAGGTCCGGCTCCAGCAAAAGGAGAACGAGTACGCCTGCCAGCATCGCCGCGAACGGGATGAAGACCTGGTTGAAGTCGCCCATGCGTTGCGCGTTGCGGTCGACCCAGTGCGCCACGAAGACGGCGAACGCGAGCTTGCCGAGCTCTGAGGGCTGAAACGTCCCGAGCTGGCCGGCTTCGAACCACCGCCGGGCTCCGTCCGGCCGAGGACGAAAAGCGCTACGAAGCCGATCAACAGCCACGCCGCCTGACGTTCCGCGTAGTAGAAGGTCGACTGGTGCTGGTTGTAGGCGAACGCGACGCTCGCGCTCGTGACCATGACCAGGCCGGCCCCGCACAGGGCGACGGTCGTGAACAGAAGCAGCCGGTCGGGCTGCGGTCTCGTTGGAGACGTCGATCTCACGCCGCGAACCGCTGCCGGACAAGCTCTTTGAACTGGTTGCCGCGGTCTTCGAAGTCCTTGAACATGTCGTAGCTCTTGTAGGCGGGGCTGAGCAGGACGACGCTTCCCTGCCGAGCCATGCCGGCGGCGATGGACACGGCCTGTTCGAGCGTTTCGGCCCGGATGACATTCGGATGGACGCGCAGCGCCTCGGCCAGCTCGCCGGCGGAAGCGCCGATTAGAATCACCGCCTCCGTATTCGCGAGTACGTCCCGGACCCATTCCCGAAGGTCGAAGTCGCTGCCGTACCCGCCGGCGATCAGGATCACAGGTGCACCCGGAAACGCGCTCAACGCGACGCGGCCCGCGTCTGGATTGGTCGCCTTCGAGTCGTTGTACCAACGGACGCCTGCCCACTCGCCGACGAGCTCCAGCCGGTGCTCGACACCCTTGAAGCCGCGGATCGCCTCGTTGATCGCGTCATCGCTGAGTCCCGCGATGCGTCCAACTGCGGCCGCTGCGAGGGCGTTGTCCATGTTGTGCCGTCCCGGCAGAGGCATCGGCGGGAGCGGCTGGTGCTGGTCGAACCAGACAACCTCGCCGGCCGCGCGGCTGGAGAGCGTGCTTACCATCGGATCGCGACTGTTCAGCACTGCGTAGTCGGCGTCCTCGATCGCCCTCGCCTTGATGTCGACATATCGTTCGAGGGTGCCGTGGCGGTCGAGATGGTCGGGCGTGATGTTGAGGATCGCGCCGACGTGTAGATGAGGATGGTCCACGGACTCGAGCTGAAAGCTGGAGAGCTCCAGCACGACCCAGTGCTCGGGCGTGATCTCGGCAAGCCGATCCAGGACCGTGTCACCGATGTTGCCGCCGACGATGACTGGGCGCTGCCCCGCCTCCAGCACAACGCCGGTGAGAGCTGTCGTCGTCGTCTTGCCGTTGGTGCCGGTGATGCCGACCACACTGCCTTTGCAAAGCCGGAGAAACAGGTCGATCTCGCTCGACACCGGGATGCCTTTTGCGCGCGCCTGGTTCAAGAGCTCCGAGTCCCACGGCACACCGGGGCTCGCATAGACGACGTCGACGCCGTCCAGGACCCGGTCGTCGTAGCCGCCCACACGGAGATCGACACCGGGCGGCAGCTGCGCGATGGCCGACTGCAGCTCGCTTGCCGGTTTGCGGTCGGCGAGTCGCACCGCCTCACGTGCGGCGGTGAGGTGCAGCGCGAGCGCGACGCCGCTTCGCGCCGCGCCGACCACGAGAGCCGTCAACCCATGAGCCGCACGAGAGCGATCGCCGCTAGAGCTGAAACCAGCCCCGCGCCCCAGAACGTGAGCGCGATGCGGTTCTCAGACCATCCCTCGTGGTGGAACGTGTAGTGGATCGGGGTCATGGTGAAGACGCGGCGTCCGCCGCTGGCCTTGAAGTAAGCCACCTGAATGATGACAGACAGGGTCTCCAGCACAAACACGAGACCGACGATCGGCAGCAGCAACAGGACGCCTTGCTGGATCGCCAACGCGGCGAGCCCGAAGCCGATCGCGAGCGCCCCGGTGTCGCCCATGAAGATGCGCGCTGGGTAGCGATTGAACACGAGGAACGCGACCACCGCACCGCACAGGGCGATGGCGACCGCTTTCTCGCCGGCCGGCGCGCCGGGCAGGAACAGCGCGGTCGCGCCGATCGCAATCACCGAGAGGCCGCCCGCGAGGCCGTCCATGCCGTCTGTGATGTTCACCGCGTTGGCGGTGCCGACGATCGCAATCACCGCCAGCGGAAACACGAGCCAGGGCGTCACAGGTAGAAAGAGCTGCGGACCGCCCTGCACGGTGGCGAGCCAAGCCACCGGCAGCGCGAGCAGAAGCTGGATCGGAAACTTGAGCCGCGCGGGGATGCCACGTGTGCCGACACGCAGCTTGCTGCGGTCGTCGGCGAAGCCGATCAGGCCTCCCGCGATCAATCCGCCAACCGCAGGCAGCGCGCCGGGGTGTCCGGCGATCGACGCCAGCCCGCCACCGAGAATCGCGACGGCGACAAATAGGATCCCGCCGCCCGTCGGCGTGCCCGCCTTTTGCTGGTGCGTGTCGGGCAGCTCTTCCTGGATGACCTGCCCGGAGCGGAGCCGGCGCAGCGCCCGGATGGTCGGCGGGTAAAGGACAAATGCCAACAGAAAAGCGACTACGAATGTGCCGACGTCGAAGAGCCCGGCTCTTCCGATCAATCGGCGGTCAGTTCCTTGACCAGCTCGTCGAGGCGTACGCCGTGCGATGCCTTCACCAGGACGCGATCGCCGCTTGCGGCGTTCCTTCGGACCCAGTCCGCCGCGCCCGCACTGTCGGAAACCAGCTCGGCCCCGGCCGCCTGCGCCATCGGCGTCGCGCGTTTGCTGTCGACTATGCATAAAGCGTCGAAAACTTCAGCCGCCCTCTGGCCGACTCGCCGGTGCGCCTCCTCGGACATCGATCCGAGCTCACGCATCTCGCCGAGCACCGCCAGCAGTCGTCCGTTACGCGGTGTCTCGGCGAGCGTGTCGAACGCGGCGAGCATCGATTCCGGACTCGCGTTGTACGCGTCGTCGATGATCGAATAGCCGCCCGGAGTCGTCATCTCCTGCATGCGGTGCTCAACGCTCACCCCCGCCAGCGCGGTGGCTCCTGACTCCACCGAGACCCCGGCGAAATCGCCGGCCGCGAGCGCCGCGGCGGCGTTGAGGGCCTGGTGGCGGCCGGACATCGTGAGGCGTACCTCGACCCCACGCACGGTGAACTGCGATCCGCCGCCGTCGATCGGCTGGAACGCCTCCACCCGGTAATCGCCGTGCTCGTTGCCGAAGCTGGCAACTCGCGCGGACGTCATCTGAGCAAGCAGGGGATAGAACTCGTTGTCGGCGTTGAGGACGGCGATGCCGTCTTCAGGCAACGTCGTCACCAGCTCGCCCTTGGCACGCGCGAGCTCTTCGCGCGAGTTGAAGAATTCGATGTGCACTATGCCGACGTTCGTGATGACCCCGATCACCGGTTTCGCCAGGCCGGCCAGCCGCCCAATGTCCCCCGGACGCTGCATGCCCATCTCGAGGACGAGCGCGGAATGGTGGGCCTCGAGGCTGAGGATTGTGAGCGGCACTCCGGTTTCGGTGTTGAGGTTGCCCTCGGTCTTGTGGACGTTGAAGTGCTGGGCCAGGATCGCCGCGATCATCTCCTTGGTCGACGTCTTGCC
>WNGD01003550.1_pt1 | contig 16530 bp, 17 predicted proteins | sample 5400671 | NCBI WGS metagenome assembly WNGD01 (sample SAMN13153369, study PRJNA577476) | soil metagenome | isolation source: 40 cm soil or saprolite under grassland replicate 2 | place: USA:California | collected 2016-06-15 | reverse complement strand
GCAGTCTGCCTGCAGAACGTGATCGACGAGTACGGGGGAGACCCGTCAGACCAGTCCGCGCTGAACCTGACGATGATCCTCGGGTACTACGACAGCAAGGGGCCCTGGGTTCAGGGCCAGTACGCGCCCTTCCCCTACTCGGCGGGCACCGACGAGCTTTATCACATCACCGGGGGCACGACCAGATCGTCAATGGCCTGGTTGACCAGCTGCCCGCGGGAACGATCAAGACGGGGGAGGCTCTCGTGGCCATGGTGGCCAACAGCGACGGGACCTACACCCTCACCTTCCAAAGCGAAGGCCCAGCAAGTGACGGTGGACAGCGTCGTCCTCGCCCTTCCCTTCAAGACCCTGCGGAACGTGGACCTTTCGAAGGCCGGGTACTCGCCGCTCAAGAGGGCGGCCATCAACGCCCTGGGCATGGGAACCGACGCTAAGATCATCATGCAGTTCAACGGCGAGCCGTGGATCACCGACGGCTACACCGGGACCAGCTACCAGGACCTCGGCTTCATCAGTTCGGGCTGGCAGATGGCGCAAAGCGCCGCGGCCGGCGGCTACGCCGGGCCGACTGGGCTGTGGACCGCTTACCCCGGCGGGAACTATACGCCACATATCATCAGCACCTACCATCTCACGAACAGCTCGGGGACTCCGCCGCCGGCGATGGTGAGCGACACCCTTAGCTATCTGGAACCGGTCCTTCCGGGCGCGACCGCCGCATACAACGGGCTGGCGTGGTACGACTTCGGGCTTCTCGACCCATACCTGCAGGGAGCGTATTCGTACTGGCGCGTCGGCCAGTACACGAGCTTGTCCGGCTATGAGGGCGTGCAGGAGGGGCACGCCCACTTCGCCGGCGAGCACACCACCCAGGACTTCCAGGGCTACATGGAAGGCGCGACACTGAGTGGCGAGCGCTGCGCAAAGGAGATAGCAACCGGGGCAGGATGAGCCCCCAGATCCTCCTGTCGTTCGCCCGAGCGGTCGATGTCGTGATTGGTTGGGCGCAGATGGAACATTTTGCCGTCGCGCCGATGTGACGTTGTCACTCCGATGCCAAAACGAGGTCGTGCTCCAGCGCGAAGTCGGGGATACGCGACAGGAACGCCGCCCCGGCCTAGAGGCGGACCTTACGCGAGCCTTGCCAGGTCAACGGGCCATGAGAGACCACGAATAGGTATTTGTCCACAACCGCATAGTTCGGAGATATTCGCCATGACATATGTGAATTCCATGTTATCTAGCTCAATATTGTGTACTCCAAGGTTCAGCTATTGTGCGAGTTTCCGTTAGCATGCAAACTAGCTGTGGCACCCGGCTGGTGCTCCAGCGGGTGGCGAACTGGTCGGCAGGGGTGAAGCCGGCCGCGCATGAGCCTTCGCTGCGGCGCCGACATTTCGAAGGGGGACCCATGGGCTCATTTGTTAGATTGCCGGGCTGTATGGCTGCCGTCGCGCTCGCGGGCGTGGCACTTATGGCGGCGGCGCCCGCGGCACAGGCACAGGCGATGGACGGCGGGACAGAGATCATCAGGGTGCCGTGCCGTACCGACGCCCTTGTCACAGCGATCAACACGGCCAACAGCAGCAGCGCCGCCACAGTCGTTCTCCGCGGGAACTGCACCTACAACATCACCACGCCCGCGACCCCCGCCGACGGCCTGCCGGCCATCACCGGACGTATCAAACTGGTGGGCGGGTCGAAAACGGTGATCAAGCGCAGCCCGGCCGCGCTAACGGCATTCCGCGTCCTGGACGTCGCCGCCGGAGCGAGGCTCACCCTGAATGGCATCTCCATTCAGAATGGGACTACCAATGGTCTTGGCGGCGGCATTCAGAACGCGGGCACCCTCATACTCTACGTGGTTAAACTTTCCGGAGACACGGCGGGCAATGGTGGCGCGCTTGCGAATCTCGCAGGCGCGACCGCGAGAGTCTCCAATACCCTGATCGAAGCCAACACGACAACTGGCGTCGGAGGCGGCGGTATCATCAACATGGGTACTCTGACGCTGGCCAAGAGCGTTCTTTCCGGGAACTCCGCACCGATCAACGGTGGTGGCCTGAACACCCAGGCGGCTGGCACATCCCGAATCATCCAAAGCACCATCGCCCACAACGCTTCCGGAAGCCTCGGGGGCGGAATATCCAACCTCGGCGCCACATCACTCGACCACACCTTGGTACACCTGAACAGCGGGTCCAGCGGCGGCGGAATCGCCACCGCAAACAATAACGTCAACCTGCAGAGATCGATCGTCCGGCACAACACCCCAGATAACTGCTCCCCGCTAAACACCATCCCGCGCTGCGTCAACTGACCCGCGATCGGGTGGGACGGAACCACTATCGGACAGGCCGACGGCGGGGTGGCGGGAGGACGGTGTCCGTCACCCCAGTCTCACCTGATCACTACTACCCGACGGCTCCGATGGACGATTCCATCGGGGGGCAGATTCTGCCGGGACGCCCCGGGCCGGGCGCGGGGACGACCTGCGGGTTGGGGTAGCCGTCCCCAGAATCCATGCCCGCCGACACGACATGAGGGCCCGGGTCACCACCCGGGCCCTCACCCCGCCGCGGACGATCCTCAGTATTCATCGCCATCGCGGGGTCGCTATTAGGTGAACGATCGAGGCGTGGTTCCGCCGACCGTTGTGGTTGCGGTTGTTGCGTCGGGCCGGCCCTTTCTGGCGCGGGTGTTGCGTCAGGCGCCGGTCTTCTTCCAGAAGTAGTAGTCGGCGGTGTAGGGGACCTCGGCCACGGTACCTGCCGTTGCCGCGGTGCATTCCGCGGCCGGTGGGGCGAGGCCGCCGGTGGTTGAGATCCGTTGGATGTAGGTCGTGTCCACGAGCCGGTCGCCGTCAGGGCCGGCGGCCGTTGACGCACGGGACAGGAGCACCCATGGAATGGCGGTGGGATCGACGGTGACACTGGCCTCGGCGTGGCCCACGACGGTGCTGCCGTCCTTGGCCTGCCACGTTGGCCCACCGAAGTGGGTGATGATGAGCTTGCCGTTGTCGTCGAACAGGTCCGCGCGGGGCGCGACGAAACCCCAGACGAAACCGCTCGGGGTGGCGTTGCACGAGTAGATCTGGACGCCAACCGCATGGCCGACCAGGAACACCTTGTTGCCGTCACCAACCTGGATTGGGCCCGGGACCGTAGGCGCTGGCGGCCCGTCCTGGGCCACCTGCGCCGCCTGGGCCACTTGCGTGCCGGACAAGGCCGCCGCGGCAGCGATGATCCCCCCTACAAGTAGGCGGTTAAAACGGATGTTCATGTCGTCTCCTTCTGTTTCTGGGCCCTCGTTGGGCCGCAGTTTTCCGAGCGTTCGGTGGACGCGCCGGCGTACCCACTCCGACTCGGCGCACTTGAACAGGCCCGGCTGATCGCCGAGACAGCCCGAGCACCGCCCCGAGTGGGTGGGGGAGGGACCGCGATACGCGCGGCCCTCCAGATGCTGCACGTGCACACCAAGGCGACGCTCCGCGCCTCTCGGTTCAGCTCGACGAGCTGAACCCGACGATGGCCGAGCCGCAGCCAACCCCCTGGAGCCAGACGTTCTGGACACCGGGAATGTCCGGAGCGATGTCGTTCTGGGAGATGATCAGCTGGGCGTGGAAGGATTCGTTGATCCCATCGCCTGCTCGGTAGAAGTCGGACTGAAGGACGACGGTGCCGTCGCCTGTGGTCGCGGCCTTTCGGGCTTCGCTCGTGGCACCGGTGCACTTGAATCCGGTGCTGGCCAAGAGCTCTTCCGTATCCCAGCGGACACCTTGCCCGGCGAGGCAGCCATTCAGTGGCACCGTTCCCACCACATCCTCGGTGCAGCGGAAGCCGCCTCCAGCGTGAACGAGCTTGGTGTCGAGGTTGAATGCGCCGCCGCCCGTCAGGGAGACGGCGCCGGCGGGAAAGCCGCGGATCTCGCCGGCGTTGAAGCCGAAACCGGCCTGGCCATCGCTCGCTGCCAGCGCCGGAGCGGCGAGCGCGAGGGTGGCCGCGGCGGCGAGGGCGAGGAGCGCCCACCGTCGCTTGCTGGTCGCGCTGCGGGACGTGGTCGCGCTGCGGGACGTGGTCGCGCTGCGGGACATGGTTCTCCCTTCCGAGTGGGGTTGACTTTGGTCTCCCAGGGCTGGGACACGACTCGCAACTCCAGGCGATGTTCGCCTCAGGATCTCCGCCAGGCTGCGCCGCGAGCGCGCCCGCTCAGCGGCGCCGTTCCCACATATGTTCATCTCGTCTCCCTGGCGCAGCCCTGGGGCGCAGCCCTGGGGCAGCCCTATTGGGTTGTCGTAACCAGGATCGAGTCGCGTACGGGCTGCCGCCTCACGGAGCGTCGGTGAGGAACTCCGTGAGAAGCGGCTGCCCGGCGCCGCTACAGGGCGCGAGCGAGCTGCGACCGCGAGCGGATCTCGAGCTTGCGGAAGACGCTGCGGAGGTGAGTTTCGATGGTGTTCTCGGTTAGGAAGAACGCTTGTGCGATCTCGCGGTTGGTCATCCCCTCGGCGGCCATACGAGCGACACGCAGCTCGGAGGCGGTGAGGTTGCTGCGGCTATCGGTGGGGTCTCGGCGAGGGCGGGCACCGGCTGCGATGAGTTCGTCGTGGGCGCGCAGAACAACCGCGTCGGCGCCGCAGGCGCGGGCCAGCTCGAGCGCCTCGCGGAGTGGCTCGCGCGCGTCGGCGCGTCGGCCGGCCCGGCGGGTCGCCGCGCCCAGCTCGAGCAGCGCGAGCGCGTGCTCGAGCCGCGCCGGTGACCGTTGGAGGTGGGCGACGGCTTGCTCGAGCAGCTCGATCCCTGAGACTCCCGGCTCGATGAGGCCAAGCGCGCGCAGCGAACCGCCGAGCGGACCTGGTGCGCCGAAGGCGCTGCAGCGCTCGAACTCCTCACGGGCCAGAGCACGAGCCTCGTCGTGGCGGCCGAGCGATGCCAGCAGCGGCGCGGCGTCGGCGCGCCACGTGCTAAACGCAGGTGTATGGATTTCCCACTCCCGCTCGAGACGGCCGCAGGCGATCAGATCCTCCAGCGCTTCGTCGGGGTGCCGCGAAGCCACCCGTAGGCGAGCGCGTGTCTGCAGGTAGCGGGTCTGGCCTGCCGCCGCGGGCTCGGACGCAGCCTGCGCAAACACTTCGGCGGCTTCGGTCAGCTTGCCCCGCGCGAGCAGGACGTTGACAAGCGCCATGTGGCCGTAGGGGGGAAAGCCCGACAGGCCGGGATGCTCAAGCGCGCTCGCCGCATCCGCCTCCGCCTCCGCCAGTAAGCCGCGACGCAGGCAGACGTACGCGCGCAGCTGAGCCGCCATCGAGAACGTCGGCAGCGACCCGTGCTGCTTCGCCCACCCGATGACCGCGGTGCTGACTCGCGCCCCGTCGTCATCGGCGTGGGCGAGCAGGAGCACGGTCGGCACGATCCAGAACCCACCCGACTCCGGACCCGGGTCTTCGAGCAGCCGCCCGTCCGCGAACGCCTGCAGGGCCAGCTCGCGTGCCTCCCGGGCCGTCCCGTTTCGAGCAGCGTCGTACGCCGCGACAGCGACCTGCAGGCACTCCCCGACCGTCCGCGGAGTGCGGGACGTGACGGAGAACCGTTCCCCGGTTGCCTGGAGACGACGCCAGACCGCAACGCTGCCCCGCACGGCCGCCCAGCGCGTCGCCTGCAGCCGCAGTCCCTGCTCGCGCTCGCTCTCTGGCAACTCGTCGATGACTGCCGTGAGATCGGTCATCGCCTCCTCGGGCCGGTGCGCGAGGAAGAGAGCCGAACCCAGCGCGTTCGCCGCTTCCGCGCGAAGCCGCCCATCGGCAAGATCCCGGGTTGCCCGCCGGAGCTGCTCGATCGCCGTCCCGAGCTCGCCTGCGCTGAGCGCGGCCCTACCCAGCTCGTGGACAACTACCGGTTCGAGCTGCGGCGACGGCGGCTCAGAAAGAGCCCTCCTGAGGTAGGTGACGGCAACGTCCGGGGCGCCGCGCATGGTTGCGCCCTTCGCCGCCTGTCGCAGCGCGTTCACCGTCTGGCCGTCTCCGCCAGGATGGGTCGCCAACAGGTGTACAGCGATCCGGTCCGTTGCCTCGCCCGCGTCTGTGAGCAGGCGGGCAGCGCGCTGGTGGTGCCGGGCACGCTCCTGAGAGCTCAGCTCGGAGTAGACGCTTGAGCGCACGAGCGGGTGGACGAACGCGAGCCGCAGGCCGGGCTCGAAGATCACCGCCTCGGCCAGAGCGTCTGCGGCGCGCGCGGCCGCGTCGTCGTCGAGGCCGGCGAGCTGCGCTGCGAGGGTCGGTTTGGCCGGGTCGCCGAGCACGGCGACGACGCGAGCGAGGGCGGTGCAGTCGGGTGGCAGGCGCCTCAGACGGGCGCGAACGGCTCGGCCGACGCCCTGCGAGCTCAGCTGGCTGGCCAGGCCGGCGTTCTCGCGACTCGGCGCGATCCCCAGCCGGTGGAGTTCGCCGAAGAGCTCCAGGAGTAAGAACGGGTTGCCGCCGGTAGCCCGCTGGCAAGCGGTGACGAAGCTCCGATCGGGCTCAGCGGCCAGCAGCTGCACCGTGAGCATGGTGATCGCCTGCTCGCTCAGCCCGCCCGGGTGAAGGACGGCGACGTCTGGAATGACGAGCAGCTCGTCGAGCAACTCCTGCACAGGGCCGGGCCCGGTCGGCCTGGTCGCGAGCACAAGCGTCAGCGGCACGCCCTCCAGCCTGCGGGCGAGATAGATCAGCCAGCGCAAAGAAGCGACGTCCGCCCAGTGCGCGTCGTCCACCGCCACCAGCAACGGTTGTGCGTCGGCCAGATTGATCGTCAGCCAGTAGAGCCCGTGCAATGCCGCGAACGATGGCTCGGCGTCGGCCCCCGGATCGGCCGCAAACAGGACAGGTTTCGCCAGCGCCGCCGCCCCGGCCAGTAACGCTTCACGCTGCTGCGGGCCACAGGCCACCACCACCGGCTCCAGCAGCTGCCGGACGATCCCGAACGGCAGCTCGCGCTCAAGCTCACCGCCCCGCGCCGACAGAACGCGCACCGTGGCCGTCGCGGCGGTCCGAGCGGCCGCGAGCAGACTCGATTTGCCGATCCCCGCCGGCCCTTCGAAGACCACAGCCCCGCCTGAGCCCGCGCAGGCGCCGGCAAGCAACCGCTCCACCGTTTCGAGCTCGAGCTCGCGCTCCACGAGCGGAGCCAGCTGCGCTCCCACCAGGTGATTCTAGAATGGCGCCGCGCGCTCCGGGCGTCGCCGTACCGGCTCAGACGGCGAGCTTGATCCGGTTGCCGTCGGGGTCGAGGACAACGCTCTCATAGCGGCCCAGCTCGCCGGTGCGGCGCGGCCGCTCGAGCACCCGGTGGCCGGCCGTGGCGATGACGTGGCTGAGTTCGTCGACGGCATCCGCGGATCCGAGCGCGAAGCCGAGGTGAATAAGCACCGGCGGCAGCGCGTCGCCGGCCGCACCTTCGCGGCGGCCCCGCCGCTCGAACAACTCCAAGCCGATGCCGCAGAAATCCAGCACGCATTTGCGAAGACCTGTGTCGGGGTCTGTGGAAGGCGGCGAGGCCGTCGCCCCGAGCTGCTGGTAGAAGTCGCACAGGCGCTCGACGTCGTTCGTCGCTAGCGCGATGTGCTCTATCTGGGCCACCGCCCGATGGAATGCGTCACTGCTCACAGCGCCCGGCCGACGTTCCCGCACCTCGACTCGCAGTCGCCTCGGTCCCCGCCGCCGGAGCAGCGGGCGGTACGTCTGGACGCCCCGAGCTGGTTTGGGTGGTTCGTGGTCAATGTCGCCTCCTTCGCTCTCGAGCCCCCTGGCACGCGTCTGTCTCTTTCGCCCAGGATCACTGCGCGCCGCAACCGCTGCCTCACCGACAACCTGTGGGAATATCCGTGAGATCGGGAGACCCAGCCGGACCTGTGGCCGCCCCGCCGCGTCGCGCTGGACCGTTAAGCCTTCCGTGGCGCGGCCTTTCCTGGACAGGTACGTTGATGCGGAGGGTTGGCGGCCGGAGGGCGGTGAGCCTCGTAATGACCGGGCTTTCGCTGAAGTCCTCGGCCTAGCTGCCGACTCAGGCATCGAAGTCGTGGCCGAGATCCCGCAGACGCGCTTCGTGCGGTCTGGTGACGTCGACCTCGCCTACCAGGTCTTCGGCGCCGGGGAGGACATGGTCGCGATCCCCGGCTTGCCGTCGCACCTCGAGGTGATGTGGGAGTTGCCGGAATACGCGGCTTTCCTCGATCGCCTCGCGAGCTTCCGCCGGGTGATCATGTTCGACAAGCGGGGGACGGGTATGTCCGACCGGGTGCCCGGGGTGCCGGCGCTGGAAGAGCAGGTTGACGACATCATCGCCGTCATGGACGCGGCTGGATCCGCCCGGGCCTGCGTTGCTGGCTGGGCTGATGGCGCCTTCATGGCGGCCATGTTCGCGGCCACGTACCCAGAGCGGGTTTCGGCGGTGGTTCTTGGCGGGCTGTGGCTTAAGCCCCTGGCCGGGAGGCGAGAGACGCTCGCCCCGGACCCGGATGTGGCGAAGAGGCTCTCGGACAAGATCGAACCTGGCTGGCGTCACGGTGCGCTGGCGGCCGACTTGGCGCCCTCGTACGCGAATGATGAACGGTTCCGGTCCTGGTGGCGGCGGTGGGAGGTGTACTCGGCAACGCCGGCGGCAGCGGCCGGCCTGCTGCGATGGGCAGCCGCCTTCGACCCGGCGCCGATCCTGCCCGCCATCCAGGCACCCACGCTGGTGCTGGAACGATCAGGCACCTACCACGACCATGAGTCGCCCCGGCTCGCCGCCGCCCAGATCCCAAACGCTAGGTATGTCCGGCTGCCCGGTGTGGACGTCTTGCCGTATCTCGCCGGCGCCGACGCGGTTCTTGATGAGATCGAGGAGTTCCTCACCGGGGCACGCGGCACCGCCGGGTCCGACCGCAGCCTGGCCACGGTCATGTTCACCGACATCGTCGGCTCGACCGATAAGGCCAGCCGGCTCGGTGACCGCCGGTGGCGTTACCTGCTGGAGGACCATCACGCGCATGTCCGGCGGATCCTTGACCGGTTCCGCGGCGTTGAGGTCGACACGGCGGGAGATGGCTTCTTCGCCACCTTCGACGGGCCGGCCCGGGCCGTCCACTGCGCCTGCGCCATCCACGAGACCGTACGCGAACTCGACATCGAGATCCGGGCCGGCCTGCACACCGGCGAGGTGGAACGCAGGGGCAGGGCGGTCACGGGGCTGGCGGTCCATGTGGGTGCCCGCGTCGTTGCCCTCGCCAACGTCGGCGAGGTCCTGGTCACCAGCACCGTGCAGATGCTCGTGCTCGGCTCGGGAATCGGCTTCGCCGACCGGGGCAACCACACTCTCAAGGGTGTTCCCGGACGGTGGCAACTGTTCGCAGTGGAACACACCTGACCAGCCACACGGCCCCGGCGAAACCCACCCGAGGTGGACCGCTGGTGGAGGCGTCAGCCGGGTCAGCGGTAATTCCCGGGCCCGTGCGCCGCTTCTGAGCCCGAAGCGGCGGTATTGGCGGCGATACGTTAGCGCAGCCGTTCGGGAAGGGTATTGGGGTTTTCGATCTGGCTGCGGCAGGCCAGGGCGGTCTGGGGCGGCCGGCGCGGCGCCGTCGGCCACGGGTGGGCCGCAGCGGCGGAGTTAATTTTTACCGAACGGCTGCGCCGCGTGACGCGACTCAACGAACGTGGCTCCGCACCCGGTGCCATCGGCCATCGCACGGCACCGCCGGGTCGATGAGCCCGGCGCTCGCCTGTGCCATCCTGATGCGGTGACGAAACGGATCTGCGTGACGGGAGCAGGCGGGCGGGCCGGGCGGACGGTGGTGCGCGAGCTGCTCCAGCACGGTTACGACGTGGCGGCGACGGACGTCGCGGCTGCCCAGTCGGGCGAGAAGTCGGAGAAACTGTCAAGACAGGTCGGGGTCGACATCGTGCGCGCCGACCTGACGGACTACGGGCAGGCGGTTGAGGCGCTGCAGGGCGCCGAGGCCGTCGTCCACCTGGCAAACATTCCGGCGCCCGGCATCTGCACTCCCGCAGTCACGTTCAATGCGAACATCACGATGAACTTCAACGTCTTCATGGCTGCGGCCCAACTGGACCTGACCCGGGTGGTGTGGGCGTCCAGCGAGGCGACCCTCGGCGTGCCGTTCGACGTACCGCCGCGGTACGCGCCGGTCGACGAGGACCACTACCCGGTGCCGACGACGACGTACGCGCTGTCGAAGGTGGCCAGCGAGACCACCGCCGGGCACATCGCGCAGTGGTCTGGGATCCCGTTTATCGCGCTGCGCTTCTCCAACATCCTCGGTCCCCCCGACTACAAGGAGTTCCCCTCGTTCTGGGCGGATCCGCTGGAGCGTAAATGGAACCTGTGGGGCTACATCGACGAGCGGGACGTTGCGATGGCGTGCAGGCTGGCGCTCGGTGCCCCTGCGGATGCCGTCGCGGGCAGCTCGAGCTTTATCATCGCCGCCGCAGACACCGTCATGAACCGTCCCTCGGCGCACCTGCTGCAGGACGTTTTCCCCGATGTCCCTGTGAGGCATGAGCTTGGCGAGTTCGGCACGCTGGTCGCCATCGACCGTGCCAGGCAGGTGCTGGGCTTTGAGCCCCGCCATTCCTGGCGCGACCACGTGCCTGCCGAGCCCCACGGGGCATCCTAGGGAACTCGCCCTGCGCCCCTGTGCGAAGTGCCGCGTTGCGGCGGGCCAGACCGCGCCACCGTGCCAGAAGAAGCCGGCGCAGGTTGAAGGGTTCGCGATGGACCAGGAATGATGACCGGCGTGAGCGCCACCATGGCCATGCGCGGCGCACGCCCCCGGACCAGGGTCGCATCCGGTGTCCTGGCGCTGATGGTCCTTGCCGCGGGCGGTGCCGCCGTTTGGTACCGCCAGGTCTATAACGTATGGCCCGGCCAGGGAGCTTCTGGTCGCGTGCACTGGTGCGGGCGGAACTACGAGTCCTTCGGTGGCCCACTACGGACCTGGCCGCAGATCACCTCGCAGGAGCATTTTCCGATCCGCCCCGTGGGCCAGTACCCGCCTCTTGGGCCGCGACAAGAGTTGTTCGCCGCGTCCAAGCCTCACGCGCAGCGGCTCTCCGTCAACCCACCGCCGCCATGCGCGCTTGTCGTCTACCTCCGCACTGGTCCAGATGAGTACCGGGCCTACAGCCTTGAGGGCGGGCCGTGACCATGATGACGCCACTCCGACCTGGGCCGTCGCCGGGATCCCGAACGCCAAGGACGAGCCGAATGTCCCCACAGCGGTGCGCCATCGCGCTGGCCGGGTCGGCGGCCGTCGCGGTAGCACTGGCCGTGTACACGTTCGGGGAAGACCTGGCGATCGGAGCGCTGCTCGGCGCCCAGCCACGCCGCCTCCGGCGCCTGTGCTAGACCGCGGTCGCGAGGTAGTCACGTCGAGGCCGCGTCGCAATGGCCGCTGGAACGTGGACCCAGCCCCGTGTCCGGTGGCCCGCGGCTTGTACCCATACGGCGGGCGTGAACGTGCGTGGCGGGATCCCCTCGTATCCGTGCCGGACGATGGACCGATAGATGTCATCGGAGACCACGAGGATGAGCGGCTCCTCGATGCACTTGAGACAGTTCTTCAGACGCGGCGAGTCGAGAAGGCGGCAGGCGACGTCGAGAGTCTCACCGAATGGGCCGTTGCCATCCCTGTGTACCTCCCCGGAGTGGATAACTGCCCGCAGTCTCAGCCCGCATACGCTGCGCTGGGAGGCTGGCAGGCTGACGTTGTAGTCCATGAGGAGGCCGGACAGAACGGGGAGCAACGGATGGAGAAGAACCGTCTTCGGCACCTCGTCGACGGGACGGACCAGGATGAGCACACCGTCGCCGCGGTCGACGAACGGGTCACAGTAGCAGGCGTGGACGCCAGCCACATGCATCGCAGCCTGAAGGATTCGGTAGGTCTCGAGCCGTAGCGTTTCCTTCACGGGGTTGGGCCGCCGGCTGGATTGCTCCATGTCGACGGCTAGGACAGTTCGGTAGACGGGCCGACTTGTCATCCGCGTCTCCGTTCCCCGTGGCAAGCCCTCACTCGCGGCGAAGCTTGCTGTTGCTTAGCGCCGGTTCGGCATGCAGTAGTGTTCTCCGCGATGTGATCAAATCGTGGCAAGTCGCTTGACCAATATGTATGTACCCGGCACCATGTCTTGGGGCACGCTCCTGGGTCAATTGCCATAGGACTGTGCCCCGGGCGTTAGACCTTGGTATGTTCCCCCACATTAGAATCGGACGGACAAGTGGGCTTGGCGGTGAGATTCCAGTGGCCGGTGCTAGCCCGACGTTTCGTCGGCGAGAGTTGGGCGCCAGGCTGCGTCAGCACCGGCTACAGGCCGGCCTGACGGTGGAGGACGTCGCGGCGAGGCTGCTCTGCTCACCAAGCAAGATCAGCCGTCAGGAGACGGGGCAGCGCGCTACGAGCTTGCGTGACGTTCGCGACTTGTGTGGCGTCTACGGTGTCGGTGATCCCGCTGAGCAAGAGCGCCTGATGTCGCTCGCGCGGGAGGCGAAGCAGCGAGGCTGGTGGCAGGAATATGATGATCTTGGAGATCGTAAAGACTACACGTATATAGGGCTTGAAGACCAAGCGGTCAAGATCTCCACTTTCCACACAAGTTACGTGCCTGCGCTGCTGCAGACGGAAGAGTATGCCGGCGCACTTATCAGGGGCCTGCTTCCCCGTATCAATGACAACGCGCTTGGTGAGCGAGTTGAAGCGCGGCTCCACAGGCAAAGGCGTCTCACAGGCCCGCAACCGCCCCGCCTTGATGTGTTCATAGATGAGGCTGCGTTGCGCCATCGCGTAGGCGACGCAAGCATCATGAGTGCGCAGGCTGACCGGATCTGCCAAACGAGCACGCTGCCAAACGTCACGGTCAGGGTAATCCCATACAGTGCGGGCGCGCACCCTGCGATGGACAGCACATTCAATTTCCTTGAGTTCGATGACCCGGCTATTCCAGATATTGTCTACGTCGAGGGACCAGTCGGAAATATATACGTTGAGCGAGAATCTGATCTTGTGATATACCGCGAAGTTCTCCATTTCCTGGCCGCCGCTGCCCTTGGCCCGGAAGCCTCACTCGATCACATCAGGAAGATCGGTGAAGAGTTCGCTGATGCAGCTGCACGACAGTTATAATCACCCTACTTAGGCTCGCGCCACGAGGCGATTCTACTTAACCTGGAAAGAAGACAGAATGTCCGCAGATAGCTTCAGTTCTACAGATTTGGCATGGACCAGGGCACGTAGCTGCGAAAGTCGAACATGCATAGAAGTTGCTTCAGCGCATGGAATGGTGATTTTCCGTAATTCGGCAGACCCGAGCGGTCCCTGCCTTCAGTACAGACTCGATGAATGGACCGCGTTTCTTCACGGAGTTAAAAGCGGCGATTTCGACAGCGTGACGTGAACGCGAGCGCTCCACCACATCAGAACATCTCCGCATTGAAATGCGTCAGGGTCTCCGCCACGTTCCGATAGGCGAGTTCTAGCTGCCCGGCCATCGAGTCGGGAATGTGCAGACCTCCCGGTCGCCGCGCCGACGGCTTTGTACTCCAGAATGTCGCTGCGGGCCGGTATTTCGCCGGCCGGAACAACACTCTGGCGTACAAAGCCGCGGCCGGACGGAACCGAGGAACGCACCCACTCCCCAGCCTGAGTTCCCCGGACGCGAGGAGCGTCGAAGCGTAGCGGACGTTGGCCATGGCGGCTCTGGACCTTCGCCCCTGCTCCCGCGCAGACCCGCCGCCGGATGCTGGGGTTCGTAGCCCGGCCGGCCAGGCGCCGGCCGAAAGCGGGAGGCGAGACGCATGAAACTGATCACTGCCATCGTCAAGCCGGAAAAGCTCGACGACTTGATCCAAACTGTCATTGCCGCGGGCGCTCACGGGCTGACCGTGGCCCAGGTCCGCGGATTTGGCCGACAGTATGGTCAGCTCACCGCCGCCCGGGCTGCCGCGGGAAGCAGCAAAGCGGCTCAGCCCGCGCTGCTGCCGAAAATCCGCCTGGACATCGTGGTTCATGCAGAACACGCCGAAGCCGTCGTCGAAGCCATCACAAAGTGCGCCAACACCGAGACGATCGGCGATGGGAAGGTCTGGGTCACTGCGGTGGACGCCGTGCTGCGGGTGCGAACCGGCGAGCGCGACCACGACGCCGTGTGAGGCACCTCATCGGCGAAAGCTGCTAAGGACCGACACCCCTCGGGGCGCTACCCCGGTCAAGGTGAGCCGTGGGACTCTGCGTCGGACCGCGCCTTTCGCGCCGCCGACGTCACGTCGTGCCGAGGGCCGTGGCGGCGACGCCGTGTCAGGTCGTATACGACTGCCCCGCCGAAAAGAGCGGCCACAGGGATTAGAAACACCAGCATGAAGGACATGATGATCTCTTTCCCGGCGGTGCTCTTAGTGTACGCCTCCGAACAGATCTGCTGACCTTCCAAACGGACAGAACTCCGTTCTCTTTGGGTGAAATGTCCGTAATTGATCGGAGTTAATGACCTGAAATTTTCCGGGTCAATGTGACGGATGGTGCGCCGTCGGCTCAGCGCAATCGAGACAGTCAGGAGCGGGCGTGGTCGCGGATGGTCACGTCCAACTGATACGTGCGCGCGCCGATCGGCGACCGCAAAGCGCGCTGCCGAACTCCTCGGCGTGATCCTGGATCCAAGGCCCGCACCGACATGGTGCGCGGCACCAGGAGGCGGACCCGCCGCGACGCCGTGCGGCTGGCCCGCGGCGCTTCCAAGCTGCCGTTGGACCGGGTCGCCTTCCTCTCCCATGACGAGTTGCGTGAGGATCCGCGCGCCGGGACGGCGTGGGCTGCCCACGTGCTCGACCCGGAGGCGTTCGGCCAGGCCGTGGCGGCGCTCACCTTTCCCGAGTACAACCGCGCGAGCCGAGCGGCTGGATGGTGCGGCGCCATCGACCGCTACGGGGCGCGAGCCTGGCGGCGTGCCCGCGCGAAGCAGGTCAAGGCAGGAATCCTGACACCGGCCAAGCGTCGGCCGGGCTAGCCCAGCCGGGCGATCCCGCGCGCCGCGCGCGGATAGCTCTGCCGCAGTTGCTCAGCGCCGAAGCCACCGCTTTGTACCCCAGAATGGCCCCCCTGTTCGCTCATTGCCAACACGGCCCAGCGGTCCATGGCGCCGACCTGAACTGGCGGCGACGCTGCGATGATTCCTGCCTGTTCCGCGACGGCGGGAACGTGCGGCGAGGCCGGAACAGGTGCCGGCTTGACATGGAGGGCGAACTGCCGCGGTGCGCCCGGCCCTGCGGGCGGAAACTGTCCCGCGACGCGGCGCGAGGGCCGCGGTTCGGTGATCGCGGTGACCTGTCAGTCACTACGACTGGGAAAGCCACCGCGATCACGAAAGGAGGAGGCTGGGCTGACCCGTGGGCATGGCCCCTCAGCGAACGAGTGGAATATGCCAACAGTGTCCAGAATGTCGTTGCGGGCCGGTTTTTCGAGCGCCGGGGGCCACGAGCCCGAGGAAGGCCGTGACGACCAGCACCATCAGACCGGCCACGGCCGAGCTGTAGTTCTTGATTTCCTGAAGGGGCGAGCCTGGAAGCGCGCCCGCCCAGACAACGAAGGTGACGGCGCTGATGCTCATCTCGAGCACCGGCCAGTGTGTCGGCTTGACGGGCAGTCCAGCGCCCGACTGGCGAACTCGAGCGGCATAGACGAGCCATGTGACCATCGGCGTGGCAACCAGAAACAGCCAGAAGGCAAGCCACTGTCCGGCCTTGCTCGTGCTCGTTGTTGCCGCCAGCGCCGCAATTACCGCGGTATATGTTGCGTTGATTTCAGTCGGAAAATACGCGACTATCGCGCCCAACGCATCTGTCAGCGTCGTGTTATTAGGCGTGTCGCCGTGCGCGGCTCGGTTGGCGTTGATCATCGTGGAGGGCGCGGGTTCGCCGGACGAAGCGCGACGGGCGAAGGCGATGTTGGACATGGATACTGCGCTCACGGGCCACCCCAGGAATCCGACAAGCAAATACTGTGCCAACCGTAACATGAGTAACAAACGTCAATGGATTGGTTCGCTCGGGCTGCCGCAACTCCCAAGCAACCTATCCATAACGGCATCCGCGCGGCGGACCTCGGCGTGACGGCTGGCACAAGCCTCGGGATCCCCGCAGGGCGCCCCGATGTTTCGCGCCGCGCAGCCGTTAAGGCTGCGCTGGTGTCTGTTTCGCTGGCGGAAGCTCGCCCGCCGCGCTCGCAGGCGCGGCGGTGTCGGCGGCGGTGTTGGTGGTGCTACCGCCGGACGTCTCGGTGGCGGTGACGGTCGCGGCGGTGATGCCGGGCGACGTCACCGTGATCGTGGCCACGCCCGTGCTCGAGGCGTCGGCCGCGATGGTCACCTCCTGGGCGGCGCTCCAGTCGGACGGGGTGAAGCTGAGCGTGCCGCCGGAAACGATCGAGAGGCCCGTGTTGCCAGAAAGGCTCACCGTGACGGTCACATCTGTGGCGGGCGCCGCGGCGAGCGTCACGGCGAAG
>WNGD01011091.1_pt1 | contig 16533 bp, 14 predicted proteins | sample 5400671 | NCBI WGS metagenome assembly WNGD01 (sample SAMN13153369, study PRJNA577476) | soil metagenome | isolation source: 40 cm soil or saprolite under grassland replicate 2 | place: USA:California | collected 2016-06-15 | reverse complement strand
GCTAAGCGTTCGGATGATGGGAGACGGGTCGCTGTGCCCGGATCATCTCGACCTGCTCGCCGCCCCCGGCCACGAGGCGGCGGTGGTCAGCCTCCTCCGGGACTGGCTCTGTCGTCCTGGTGAGCGCCTCTTGGACCTCAAGGGCATCCGGGCCGGGTCAGGATTGGTCGAAGCCCTGCCCGGGCGCGTTCGCCGCGAGCCCATGGCCGTGGCCCCCTTCACGCCCTTGCCCGACAGCCCAGAGGCGTACCGGGCCAGCCTGCCCGCGCAGTTCCGCAAGAACCTCCGTGTCTCCGCCAAGCGCCTCGCGGCCGAAGGCGTGGCGCATCAGACGATCCGGGGCCGGGCAGTCCTGCAACGCCTCGACACCCTGCGCGAGCTCCACCAGTCCCAGTGGGGAAGCCGCTCCAGATTCCTTCCCGTCTTCGATCGCTTCGCGGCCGGATTCGCTGGTGGCTGCGCGGCCGATGAGGTGGTCGTCCACGAACTCGTGAACGACGATCTGGTGGTCGCGACCGTGACGGCGTTCGAGGTGGCCGGCCGGGTGAGCCTGTATCAGAGCGCCCGGCTCACCGATCGCCGCTGGCGGGATGCCACGAACGTCCTGCTCGCCGCCATCATCGACGACGCATGTGCCCGAGGCTTCAACGAAGTGGACTTCCTCCGAGGCGACGAGCCGTATAAGGGGCGGTTCACGCGGAACCATCGAGAGATTTTGCGGCTAGTAGTCGGCCAGGGAGTTGTGGGCCGACTCGGAGGCGTCAGCCAGGCGGCAACGTTCCAAGCCAGGCAGACAGCGGTCCGGTGCGTTCGCTTCGGGAGATCCACCGTCGCCCGGTGGAGGGCCTAACTGTTTAACTCCCCTCCACCCGGTGGCCCGCTCCATCAGCAGGGGCCTGCCCGTTCCGCTGCTTCGCGCCGACCGAGGCGGACCGAAGACGTTGTCCGATGCCATAGACCCCCATGGCGCAGATCTTCGCTGTGTCAACGGTGATGGAACGTCCCGGCTCCCGTGGCTTCATGTGCCGCCGCCGGAGGTGCGCGTTGAAGCTCTCAACGCGGTTCTCGCGAACGGTGGCAGCGGTGAAGTACGTGAGGGTAACGGACAACGAAATGTCGGGACCGTTATGCACCCAGTGCGGCGTGCCGGGAGGTATGTACACCGCCCGCCCTGGCGTCATGGTGTATGAGGCGACCTCCGGCTGCAGAGTCTCGATCCGCCCATGGGAGCCGTCCCAGTACCTGTCGAACTCGTGCCGTCGAACTGCGTCGCTCTCGAAACGCCCGACGCTGACGGTCTTGCTCCCACTGACCTGCATCAACAGGCTGTGCTCAATGTCGTAGTGGACCGGCGTGACCGAATTTGGGGAGGAAACAAAGACGAATGCCACCCGTTTGCGCATCTTGACCCGCTTGCCCTGCTTGGCGATCATCCCCGACTCGAGTTGGTCGAGATAGGTGTTCATGAGTTCTGCCATGCCGGGATCGTCTTCCACGTTGAGCAGGGTGAGCCAAGCGTTTGCGTTCTGCAAATCGCGTATGACGTCGCCCGGTCGTTCCAGGGCACCCCGAGGCGGACCTCCTTGAGGAACCAGAAGGGGCTGCGCCGCCGTGTCGGCGATCACTGATCGACGCGGCAGCCGGTCGGCGAGATCTGCGACTGATGCAAGGGTCAGGCGGCCATCGTGGTGGAGATCATGGATGAATCCCATGGATCGCCTGGGGAAAGCATCGTCGAATGGAATCTGTCCTATTGTCTTGGGGACCTGCTCTAGTGGTTGTGCACCCATCACTCACCTCTCAGCAGCCGGGTACCGGTACTGTGCTCTTCTGAGGGGACCCGTCAATCGGTCTCCATGATGTCACCGCGGGCAATTTCAGCTGCCGAATTTCGGGCCGAACCGAGACGACGACCCTGATACTTGGCCAGCACCACCATCGCGGACCGAGGGATTGCCGCCCCAGTGCCCCTGCGCCGTCGGCACCCCTCGAGAAGTGAGTCGTTGTGATCGGCGCAGACGATGATCTCCATCGGGATCCGACTCTGGTGATGACACCGACCCCTGGAGAAGCGGCCAACGATCCTCCGTGGACGTACAGATGACGACGGATACGGTCAAAGACGTCCGCTCCATCGGCAGCGGGTGTGGCTCTCCGGCAGCAGTGAGCGACGGAGGCAATAGCAACGCTGGCTCCTCCCCTCTCGCCCCGCCCATACCACTCGTCAACGTAGGACAGCACGGGCCCCTCCCCAACATTCTACGACGCCCGCAACGGCCGTTCCAAGTGGGCCCGGGCAGTCCCTGGCGTCGGGAATGGCAGGCCAAGGCACGGCTAGAGGTCCGGCGACCGCTGGTAGCGGCGGCGCGTGAAGGCGGCACGGGCGGCCGCAGGTCCAGGCTGGCTGCCCGCGAGGACGTCATGGCCGCGAGATGATGTCCCCATGAAGCTCCCCCATGGCCGATGGGCACATGAGGGTGCCAGGCCAGCGTGGCGAGCGAGGTCGGCCTGGCTGTGGATGCTTGCCTTCCGCCGCCAGCACCACCAGGAGATCGCGACAGTTCTGGGCGGCCTTGACGCGACCGAGCCCCGCATCACCGAGCTATACACCAAGGCGGTTGAGCAGCTCAGCAGCGACCAGGCCCCGGTCCGGTTCGGCGGCTTGCACGCACTCGAACGGCTCGCTCAGGACAACCGTGCACACCGCCAGACCATCGTCGACGTCATTTGCGCCTACTTGCGCGTGCCGTTCTCCCCCACGGCGCCAGCCAGCAAGCCGGAGCCCGAGGCCGCCGGAGGCCAGGAAGAGCCTGGCACTGAGAGTGAAATGGAGACTGATGGGATTGGCGGCACGTGGCAGCAAGAAAGAGAGGTTCGTCTTACCGCACAGCGTATTCTTGCCGAGCATCTGCGTGATGACAGGGCCAAAGATCAGCAGTCCACTGATCCTCCGAACTCACGTTTCTGGGATAACATCCGCCTCGATCTCACTGGCGCCACTCTCATCGATTTCAACCTCGTAAACGGCGTAATGGCCGACGCCAACTTCCACAGGGCCGCCTTCAGCGGCGACGCCTGGTTCGGCGGGGCGACCTTCAGCGGCACCGCCCGGTTCGGCGGTGCGGCCTTCAGCGGCGACGCCTGGTTCGGCGGGGCGACCTTCAGCGGCACCGCCCGGTTCGGCGGTGCGGCCTTCAGCGGCGACGCGCTGTTCGGCGGGGCGGCCTTCAGCGCCGCCGCCAACTTCCCTGAGGCGGCCTTCAGCGGCGATGCGCTGTTCGGCGGGGCGACGTTCAGCCGCGGCGCCGTGTTCCGCAGGGCGGCCTTCGGCGGCGGCGCCGTGTTCCGCAAGGCGATCTTCGGCGGCGGCGCCGTGTTCCGCAAGGCGATCTTCGGCGGCGGCGCCGCGTTCGGCGAGGCGGCCTTCGGCGGCGACGCGTGGTTCGATAAGGCGACGTTCAGCCGCGGCGCCTCGTTCGACGAGGCGGCCTTCACCGGCGACGCGTGGTTCGGCGAGGCGGCCTTCACTGGCGTCGCTGGGTTCGGCGAGGCGGCCTTCGGCGGCGACGCGTGGTTCGATAAGGCGACGTTCAGCCGCGGCGCCTCGTTCGACGAAGCGGCCTTCACCGGTGACGCCGGGTTCGGCGAAGCGGCCTTCACCGGCGGCGCCTGGTTCGGCGAGGCGACTTTCAGCGCCGGCGCTGATGCAGTGCATCTCGAAAAGGCGCGAATCCTTTCACCCGGCGCCGCGCACGTGTGGCCAACAGGATGGCGCCTCGCTGACGCCGACGGCGGTGGATACACGGTTGTCCGCGCGAACGACGACGGCGGTTCTTGAGCTGCGGGGCCGACTTGCGCCGCTGAAGAGGTGGCGTTGGCCTTCCTCACGCTGCCAGGATCATCACGGCCGGGCACGGCGCGACTGCGCGGGGAAGGCGACGGGGGTAGCCCGGCCCGGGCGCAGGTCATGACCGCCGTCTGCCTTTGTCATCCACTCCACCACAGCACAGCGGAGACCGGCCGGGCAGGGCCGATGCGACCTTCAGCGGGGAGGTGGCGGGACCTGCGACCGTAGTGTGCGGGGGCGGCCGTGGTCGACGGAGTGCAGGACGTAAAGCATACGCACGAGGGCCGTCTCCATGTGGATAAGGTCGCGGGCCAGTACCGCTGGGGTTCGTGCGCCCGATGCACGATGACGGGAAACGTGACGGCGGCGGGCGCGGCGGCGTTCGACCAGGATGGTCGTCAGCACGCGAAGGCCATCGCTGAAGGCGTCCAGGTTGCTCACCCCGTGGATCCTGGGATGCTCGAAACTTGGAACTTCAGCGACGCGGAGTCCTTCCTCCGCTACCCGCATATGGATCAGCGTTTCGATCTCGAAGCCGTCGCCCCACAACAGCCCGTCTCCCCTGGGTGAAGGGGGAGAGGTGATGTCGAGGTCCAATACCGGAACGTACTTCTGCCAGAACACGTTGGTTCCATGGCAGAGATTGACCACCGCACCGAGCATACGGTTACCAAGCCTGCGCAGCCGCGTGATGTCACTGCTGCCGCCGCCCGCGGCGAACCTTGTTCCCTTTGCGAAGTCCGCGCCGCTCAGAAGCGCATGCACGAATTTCGGGATCTCGCCCGGATCCGTCGAGCCGTCCGCGTCGACCATGGCTATGACGTCACCGGTCGCAGCTTCGAACCCGCAGGCAAGCGCGTTCCCCTTTCCTCGGCGAGTCTGCTGCACTACCCGGACGTCGGGCCGTAGCTGGCGGGCTACCGCTATCGTGTCGTCTACCGAGTGCCCGTCCACCACGATCACCTCGTGGACGTCCGCGGGCAGCCGTGAGAAAACATGCGGCAGGTTTTTTGCTTCATTCAATGTCGGAACGACCACGGATACACGTGGCCACGGTAGATTCGAGCTGGCCTGAAACACCGTGTCTCCCTCATGCTTCCAGTAGGGTAAAGTGTGGCCGCTCACGGCGCGGCCCGATAAGCGACATCTGCCCCCGTATCAAGTTGAGCAGCTGGGGTAGCTCATCGAGATGAGTCGAGCGCAGCAAGCGGCCCAGTCTTGTGCACTGGTCGGGGGATACCGTCCATTCAGCATCTGGGTTCTGGGGGGTTATAGCCCAGAACTTCGTAATCTGCATCAGGCCGCCTGCGCGAGTGATCCGTATCTGCCGGAACAGTATGGCCGGGCCGCCGCATAGCCAAACCACAACGGCCAGCAGCAGCAGCGGCGTGCAAGCCATCAGGAGCGCAGCGCCGATGATGAGATCGAAGGCGCGTTTCGCAACCCGGCCGGACCCCCGGGGCCCGCACGGCCGCAGCGGAATGAGCGGAGTGCCCCACACATCGTCGCGGAGGACCACGATGGGCGGAGCTGCAAACGCCGCCAGGCGCAGGATCTCATCCGAGACCCGCAGGCATATACGCCGCGGGTATTCCCCACCGGCGTTCAGCGCGACAAGTACCGCGACGGGGTAACCCACCGCCAGCCATCCAGGCATCGTCAGCAGCGCGGCGGCCATCACCGCGAATCCGTCGCACAGCGGCAGTACTGCGCTCCGGACCGGGACCGGGCATCGTTCAGGGAAGCGCCAGGCCACGGGACGCCCTGTCCTCGGCGCCCGTCTCGGCACGGTCGCGGCTGCCTTCACGGCCGCAGCCTGCTTAAGAAATCGGGTACCCAGACATGGCATGCCGGTAGGTCCCCGTACAGCATTGCTGCCTACTAAAACTGTCCGAAAATGGATCGGTTCCCCCAGGAACCACCCGCCACTCCCACCCGCCACTCCCCTGGCGGATGCGCAACAATATGTGAGCCTAGAGATCCCAGCTACCGCTTGTCTAGTGCAGTCACATAGCCAAGTCACCAGGTAGCTGCTCGGTCTCCGTGTGTGAACGCCGACGCACGTCCAGCAGCCGGGTCTTGCTGGTCCCGAAGGTACAGTCCCCTCATGGCTGATCATCGCGATCCGGCGGACCGGGCTGGCCTGCGCCGCGGGCTGGCGGTGCCCTGCTTCGCCGATGACCCGGCCGATCTCGTCCGGCTGGGAGTCGGCGCCGAGCGGGCCGGGCTTGACGGGTACTTCCTGTGGGATCACCTGGTCCACTCCGACAGCGGGGAGGGGCCGCCCATCGTGGATCCGTGGCAGGTCCTTGCCGTGGTGGCGGCCCGCACGTCACGGATCAAGCTGGGCACGATGATCACCCCGGTCGCCCGGCGGCGGCCATGGAAGCTGGCCAAGGAGGTCACCACGCTGGACCTGCTCAGCGGCGGGCGGGTCATCCTCGGCGTGGGCCTCGGCGATCCCGCCCACGCCGAGTTCGGGCTGTTCGGCGAGTCGGCCGATCGCCGCGTCCGGGCGGAACTGCTCGACGAGGGACTGGACGTCTTGGCGGGACTGTGGACCGGGCAGCCCTTCTCGCATAAGGGCAAGCACTTCACGGTCGGCCCGGTCCGTTTCTCACCCAGCCCAGTGCAGCGGCCCCGGGTACCCATCTGGGTCGGCGGAATCCTTTACGCCGGCGGCCCGCTGGCCCGGGCCGCCCGCCGGGTGGCCGGCAGGCATCCTCCCAGCGGGCCGGTGGCGCGGGCCGCCCGCTGGGACGGGTTCGTTCCCATCCACCCCGGGCGCCCGGGAGACCGGGCCACCGTCGGCGAGATCGCGGCCGTTCGCGACAAGATCGCGGGCCTGCGGGGGACCACCGCCGATTTCGACATCGCCGTCTGGGGTGAACTCGACTCCGCCGGGCGGATAGCCGCCCGCCTGCCCGGCTACCGCGATGCGGGGGCCACCTGGTGGCTGGAGAGCCCCGGCTCGCGGCCCGGCTGGCTGAACGCGGTGCGCGAGCGGCTCCAGCGCGGACCCGAGGTACGGTCCCCCCGTGGCTGAGCACTTTGATCTGGCGGCGATGCACTAACGACGTGGCAGGCCGGCGTCAACCCTTCGCTCCCGGGACGGCTGGCGTGTCGTGATGGGGCCGCCGGGCGATCTTGTTGCCGAGCCAGACCAGGGGATCGTACTTGCGGCCGACCACGCGTTCCTTCATTGGGATGAGCGCGTTGTCGGTGATCTTGATGTTCTCCGGGCAGACCTCGGTGCAGCACTTGGTGATGTTGCAATAGCCCAGGCCGAAGTCGTCCTGCGCGATCTCGCGCCGGTCGGCGGTGTCGGCCGGGTGCATCTCCAGCTCGGCGATCCGCATCAGGAACCGGGGGCCGGCGAAGGCGCGCTCGTTGTGGGCGTGGTCGCGGATGACGTGGCACACGTTCTGGCACAGGAAGCACTCGATGCACTTGCGGAACTCTTGCGAGCGCTCCACGTCGACCTGCTGCATCCGGAACTCGCCCGGGCGGATCGCGGGATCCGGGGTGAACGAGGGGATCTCCCGCGCCTTGGCGAAGTTGAACGACACGTCGGTGACCAGGTCCCTGATCACCGGGAAGGTGCGCAGCGGGGTGATCGTGATCGGCTCGTCCGGCGCGAACAGCGACATCCGCGTCATGCAGGCCAGCCGGGGACGCCCGTTGATCTCCATCGAGCACGAGCCGCACTTGCCCGCCTTGCAGTTCCAGCGGACGGCCAGGTCGCCCGCCTGGGTGGCCTGCAGCCGGTGCAGGACGTCGAGCAGGACCTCACCCTCGTTGGCCTCGACCTGGTAGTCGGTCAGCTGTCCCTGCCCGGCGTCGCCGCGCCAGACCCGCAGCTCTACCTTCTCGCCCATCAGCCCGTCTCCTCGCCGGCCCGCGGCAATTCCGCTTCGGTGTAGTACTTCTTCAGCTCGCCGGCGTCGAACAGGACGAGCAGGTCCTCGCGCATCGGGGCCATCGGCTGCTGCTTGATCAGCACCCGGTCGCCGTCCAGCTGGGGCTGTGTCATCCCGGAATCGTCCGGGCGGGCCGAAGCCGCCAGCCATCACCACCTGGCGGGGATGCGCGGGCGCGCCGAGCGAGAACACACGGACAGTGAGCCTGGTGATACAGGTGTTGAAGCTGGTACAGCTCAGCTGGATGAGGCTGCCCTGACTGCCTTAGCTGTGTGTTCCGGACGAGAATCCGGCCCGTCGGGGCTCTTTGCCTTGCATCGCAAGGCGTAACTGGGCCTATGTATATTCGTAACCGCAGGTAAACGTTTTGTTCATCTCCTCTTTAACTTGCTCAGGACACCTGCTAGGGTCGTTCTCGGGGATAGGGGAGCAGCCTAGTGATAGGTAGGGGGGACACCTGTATTGACCAATGGCCCGCTCGGCTACCCGCTCGAACCGGGCTCAGAAGCCGCGCTAGGGATCGCCGCCCGCCACCGAGGGCGCCAGGTCTTCGGTAATCTCCGCCTAGTAGATCGCGCATCGAGCGTCTCGGAGTTTGACCATCTCTACGAGATCTGCCATGACATGCGGCAGCCTGTCGCGAGCATCATTGCGCTTGCTGATGCTGCCCTGAGCCATGCCGCGGTCCCGTCAAGTGTCCGCGGGCGCCTCGGGCAGGTCCGTGATCAGGCGGAGTGGCTTGGTGATCTGCTTCAGAATTTGGTCGAGCCGCCTGGGCCCAAAATGGAAGAAAGTGCAACTTACGACCTCATCCATCTTGCTTCCGATGTGGTTCAAATTGAGACAGTGACATACGCGGGCGATCTCGTTCTGCAGTGGGGCGGGGACGATGTGTATGTGCTAGGGAATTCGGTCGAGCTTCGCCGCGCAATAGCCAATCTGGTGAGCAATGCGACCCGGGCGGCCGGCCCAGACGGGAAGGTGGTGGTCGAGTTGCGCCGCGACGCTGATCGCGTGTTGCTGACCGTCGACGACTCCGGCCCCGGGTTTGGGCTCATCCGCCAGGGTTTCGGCCTTGGTCTGCAGGCGGTGGCACACGGCCTCAACACTTATGGGGGAAGCCTTGAGTACAACCAGAGTCCCTTGGGCGGAGTCCAGGCAGTCCTCGCGCTGCGAGCCGCCGACGCCGCCGGTGCGGGATGCGATGATGCGTCTCGTCATCTGTGACGATCAGAAGATTCTCGTTGAATCGCTCACGGTCGCACTCCAGGCACGGGGCTACGACGTCCTCGCGGCGACGACTACGCCGGAGGAATGCCTGAGCGCGGTCGCCAGGCACCACCCTCAGGTATGCCTGCTTGACCTCTACTTGCCGGGGCGGGAAGAGGGTTTGGAGACGGCGCGGGCCATCCGGGCCAATCACCCTGATACGCAGGTCCTCATCCTGTCAGGCGTCGCAGATCCGCTGGTCCTTTCGACGGCGATCAGCATCGGCGTCGCCGGAATCATCCGCAAGGACCGGACCGTAGACAAGATCGCGTACGCGCTCCAGCAGGTGGCCGCCGACGGGTCCGTCTTCCAGTCCGACGTAGTCCGCGATGTAGTGCAGCACTTGACCTCGCAGCCGCGCAAGGAACCGTGGGACTACCTCACGGTGCGGGAACTGGAGGTGCTTCGCCGGATCGTCGCCGGCGAAAGCACAAGACAGATGGCGCGGTCAATGCGGATCGCGGCCAGCACGGTCCGCACTTACGTACAGAACGTGCTCACCAAGCTCGGCGCGCACTCGCGGCTTGAGGCATCGGCCATCGCGGTCCGGGCTCGGCTGGTGGACGAGACTGCGCATGAGCCCGCACTCCTCCATAAATCGTAGAAGGCCACGCACTTCCTCGGGTGCCATTCTAAGCACGAAGTAGTCAGCCTATTGGTTATGAGCAAGATCAGCCTGGTCGTGGTCGACGGCCAGTGCACTTTCGCAGACGCCCTCGCGTCGTGCCTCGCGGCCGAGGACGGCATGCTCGTCGTCGCAGCCGCTGAGTCGGCGGCGGCGACGCGCAGGCTGCTCGTTGGCCGTCACGTCGACATCGTGCTGCTGGACAGTGAGCTGCCGGAGGGCCTCAACTTCGCTGCCGAGCTGGCCCGCGTCCGGCCCAGCAGCCTGCAGCCGATCCGGGTGATCATGCTGGGGGCCGTGCCTGAAGCGCCGCGCGTCGTGGCGGCGCTCCGCGCAGGGGTCGCCGGATGGGTATCGAAGGACGATTCGATCGAGCACCTGTTCGATGCGATCCAGGGCGCGATGCGCGACGAGACGTGGCTGCCGGCCGCGGCGGTGGGCCCCGTCATGCGGTTGCTGCTGCATCAGGACGACCGGCGGGAGGCATCTCAGAAGCAGCCGCTCGCCAGCCTCACCCCCCGCGAGCACGAGGTTCTCACGTATCTGGCCGAGGGTCTCGGCCGACGTGAAGTAGGTGAGCGCATGCACCTGTCGGTGAACACGGTCCGCAGCCACCTGCAGAACCTGATGGGGAAGCTGAAGGTCCACTCCACCCTGGAGGCTGTCGCGATCGCCCGCCAGGCACACCCAGGCGAAGCGCTGCCCGGGCCGCCTCCGCTATCGGGAGCCTGAAGGTCAGTCGCGCACGATAGTGATGCCGTCGGCGAGGAACGCCCCGCCGGGGGCGAGGTCAGCGGCCGAGACCGTCACGCTGAGCTTGCTGGATCCCGGCCGCCGGACGTGGTAGGTGAGGTCCACGAATCGGAAGGCAGAGTCGAGCTTCATCGTCATCTGCTCGCTTCCCACGACGGTGCTGCCGGACAGTTCCCGCACCTGAAGTGTGAGCGTTGGTGTGCCGGTGACGGCGCGCGTCCACAGGCCGATCTGTTCCGATCCCTTCAGCGTGGTGGAGACCCAGGGCGGCGAGTCGGTGAATCCCGCCGTAGCAGCGCTATTACCCGCGTTGGTTACCTGCAGGCTCCAGCGCCCGGCATGCGCCGTGGCCGAGCGGGAGAGCGCCGTGTTGCCGTTGAGTGCTGCCCAGCCTTCGGTGCCGCCCGCGAAGTCTGGGTTGCCTACCGAGCAGACCCGCTGGAATCCGGACAGCGTCCCGGCCAGGTTGGTGAACGTGTCATGGTACGCGGGCGCGTTCGGATTCAGCATCACGGCCTCGAAGGCGGCGAAGGCGTCGGATGCCTGCGCGAGATCCTCCTGGAGCGCGGTGTCGGACGTAGAACGGGCAAGCCTGGCGATCTCGGCCTGATCGGCGGCGAGCAGGCTCTGCGCCTGGGCGCCGTTCACCGCCCGTCGCTCAAGCTGCCGCAGCACGCCGAGCGCGTGCCCCACGACAGGCATGACCGCCATGCACCCGGAGTTGCCGGAGACGGCTGCCGCCGACGCTGTGGCGGCTGCGGCGGCCTGCGCCCGCTGGGCGGCCAGGGTTTCCTGCCCGCAGCCGGCGAGCACCACCGAGCCGGCCATTGCGGCCACCGCTATGGCGACGCTTCGCCGTCGGCGCCACGTGGCCAGCGTTCCGATGCGGTAAACGGCCCGGCGTCCGGCCCCATGGTTCATCGTCGGCACCTCACGAACCCCCCTGCCGCAGGTAGACAAGGGCCGCCGCCTTGTGGGACTCCGCGAAGACGGCCTGCGCGGTGTAGGAGTGGGCGGACGTGCCGACATTCCCGTTCGAGTCGGCTATCTCGACGGCAGCCCACGGCGACGAGGCGGCCGCCGAGTTGTTGACGTCGACCCGCTCGGTGAGAGCGGGGTCGGGCGTCCAGGAGGTGTTCTTGTTCGTGCTGGTCGTTGAGCGGATGGAATACAGGCCCACCGCCCAGCTCGTCGCGGCGGACGATGCCAGCGACGGGGTGGTGAGGCTGGTCGAGCTGGTGTTGTTGACCAGCGCCGCGGTGCCTGCCAGAGGCGCGGCGTTGTCGACGCCGCTGTAGGCGGCGATCGCGAAGGTGCCCTTGGCGTTGCCGGTCCAGGACGCGGTATAGCTGGCGCCGGCGTCGGCGGACGTGGCGACCTTGTAGTAGCCGAACACCTGGTAGGCGGTGCCGTCCACCACCGGGGACCAGCTGAACGGAGTCCAGCCGGAGCCGAAGCTGAAGCCGGTGACCGGGCTGGCCAGGGCGAGCCAGGCGATCATGACGTCGCCCGGCTGGACGCCCGCCGGTGCACCGATAGACGCCTGGGTTGTGCCGGAGGTGATCGCGGCCTGCGACGCCGCCCGGAAGGCGATGGGCGAGGTGGCCGTGCCGCCGGGGGTCGCGCTCGTCTCCTGGGACGGGGCCGACGTGCCGGTCGAGTTGGTCGCGGTGACCTGGTAGTAGTACGTGGTGCCCGGGGTGATCGCGCTATCGGTGTACTGCGTGGTCGGCCCGTTGACGGTCGCCAGCTGGGTCTCGCTGCCGGAGCTGGTGCCTCGGTAGATGGTGTAGGTGTCGATCGCCGGCATGCCGGGCGGGGGGCCGGACCAGGTCAGGGTCACGCTGGTGGCGTTCGCGGTCGCCTGCGGCGTCGGCGCGGCCGGCCCCGCCTGGTATTCGAACGCCCCGGCGTCGTCGTAGGCCCGCGGGCCGACGCCCGTGTTCGGCGTGGACGGGTCGTCTAGGCGCGGGTTGCCGGCGATGTCGATGGTCTGCTCGCCCGCGGCGCCCGAGTCGGCCATGTCGATGGCGGGCGAGCCGGCGGTGAGCTGGAAGTTGCCGGCGGACAGGACCGTGCCGGTGCCCGAGGTGCTGTCTACCCGGATGTCACCCTTGGTGCCGAAGCACGTCGTGGTCCCGCCGGCCCCGTCCGGGCAGTTGATCGCGTTGTCCACGCTGATGTTGTTCTTGATGGTGAAGCCGCTGGACGACCCTTCGACGTTGATGCCGGCCGTCGCGTTGGCGTACACGGTGTTGCCGGTGATCTGGTTGCCGGTCACGCCCAGGTCGTCGATGCCGTGGTCACCGGTGAAGCAAGCGGAGGTGTTGCCGGTCGTGGGGTGGGAGCAGTTGGTCAGCTGAACCGTGGTGATGCCCATGTTGTGGTAGCTGAGGTTGCCGGCCGCCACGTTGTTGTTGCCGCCGGGGTAGAACTGGATTCCGGAGTCCTCGTTGTCGTGGGCCACGTTCCGGGTGACCGTGTTGCCGGGAGCTCTCACGTCGATGCCGTTGGCGGCGCGCTGGTAGCCGTACGCGTTGAACGAGGCCTCGTTGCTGTCCACCGTTATCCCGGTGGAGCCCTGGGTCAGGTAGATCCCCTGGGCGCTGTTGTTGTCCACCTGGTTGCCGGAAATGGTGGAGTTGCTGGTCATGCCCACGTAGATGCCGACCGCGCTGGCGCCCTGGACCCGCTGGCCGGAGGCGGTCACCGTGTTGCCGCTCACCGTGATGTTGCTGGAGTTCCACAGGTAGATCCCGCTCGATGTGGTGCCGGTGACCGTGAACCCCTGGATGGTGATCCAGTTCCGGGAGGAGATCGTGAACCCGTGCGTGGCGCCGGTGACGGTGACCGTCGCCCCCGGGGCCGCCTGGAAAGTGATCGGATTACCGGACGTCCCGGACCTCGGCGGGATGACGTTCTCGGCATAGGTGCCCGAGGAGACGAGGACTGTCTGCCCGGCCTGCGCGACGGCCGCCGCCTGGGAGATTGTGCAGAACGGCTGTGCCTGGGTGCCGGGGCCGGAGGGCGAACAGCTCGCGCCGCCGACATACAGCGTGGATGTGGCGGCCGTAGCGGCCTGCATTGGTGCCAGCATGCCCGCCAGAGTGAGCACAGCCACCGCCGCCGCCCGACCCCCGGCGCGCGCGCAGCAGCCCCCCAGCAGCTGACTCATTGTCTCCCGCATCCCCATGCGTACCTGCTGCCAGGCTGCCACAGGGGACGGGACGCTGCCTCCCCCATTTGTACTAGACAGGACTCGTCATACTGGCGGAGCAGCCGCCGGGCAGCGATGCTCGCGCCCTAGCACGCGGAACGACCAGCCGGCTGATCGCCAGGCATCTTCATCGAGAGCGCACCGTGCATCGATCATGTTTTGCTGCGCCACCACGGTTGCCAGCATTGCTGGATCGATGAGGCGGTAATCCGCCCATTCGGTGAGGTGCAGCACGGCGTCCGCGCCCGCTGCTGCCTCAGAAACCGAGCCGGCGTAGCGGAGGCCCGGCTGGATGCGCGCGGCATTGCCCATGGCCACCGGGTCGTGAACGGAGACCAGCGCACCCTCTCGCAGCAACTGGCCGCATACATGCAGGCTGGGCGAGTCGCGCACGTCGTCGCTGTCCGGCTTGAACGCGAGGCCGAGAACAGCGAGTCGGCGTCCGGCGAGAATACCGCCGACGACGTCACGAGCGAGTTCAATCACACGCGACCGGCGGCCCAGGTTGATCGCGTCGACTTCGCCCAGAAGGTTAACAACCGACTCGACACCCAGCTCTCTGGCAGTGGACTGGAAGGCGCGGATGTCCTTGGGCAAACAGCCACCCCCGAAGCCGAGACCAGGCGCAAGGAAGCGCTTGCCGATCCGGTCATCTCGCGCCAGTGCGTCGGCGAGACGCACGACGTCCGCTCCCGCCTTCTCGCAGATCTCAGCCATCGCATTGATGAACGAGATCTTTGTGGCCAGGAACGCGTTGGCGGAGACTTTCACAAGCTCCGCCGTTTCCAGGTCCATGACAAGCGCGGGAGTGCCAGCCTCCAGGAGCTTGCCATACACCTGCCGCAGGAGATCGGCAGATCGCTGCGATGCCACCCCGAAGACGAGGCGGTCAGGCGAGAAGCTGTCCTCGACCGCGAAGCCTTCCCGGAGGAATTCTGGGTTCCAGGCGACGTCTGCACCGTCGCCTGCTGGCGCCCGTTCCCTCACCCGTCCCGCGAGGCTGCGTGCCGTCCCGACGGGGACGGTTGATTTTCCAGCGACAAGACATGGCCGCCACAGATGGGGGGCGAGCGCATCGGCGGCTGAATGGATATGGCGAAGGTCGGCCTCGCCGCCGGCCGCTTGTGGTGTGTTCACGCACAGGAAATGGACATCGCCAAATTCCGCCACCTCGGCGAAAGAAGTGGTGAACCGCAGCCGGCCGGCCTCAAGGTTCTTCCGCAGCAGCGGTTCAAGGCCCGGCTCGAAGAATGGCGCATCGCCATTGCTGGCCCGCGCGACCTTGTCCGCATCCACGTCCAGCCCCATCACATCATGGCCGAGATCAGCCATGCAGACCGCGTGGGTGAGGCCAAGGTAGCCGGTGCCGATCACGGTCAGCCGCATGTCGGCTCCCCTCATCCCGCGGGCGGGCCAGGCCCCTGCACCACCCCGAGCCTTGCCGAGGTGGCGGCCATGGCGCGCCACAGGTCGTTGCTGCTCCCGTTCTTGTTCAGGAAGGTGTAGATGCTGCCGTCGTACAGCTGGTGCCAGGCCCATAGCGCCAGCCCTTCCGCACCGCCGCGCACCGGCCCGGTCATGTAGGCCGCCACCAGTGCGTTGGCTTCCCGCACGCCGCCCGGCTGGCGCGCGGCCGGGAAGGACATCTGCGAGCAGGTGCTCCACAAGATGAAGGGGCTCGGCCACCGGGCACGTGCTGCCCGCCATGCCCGGGCCTGGACGGCAGCGTCATTGTTCTTGACGTTGTCGGCGACGGTGAACCCGTCGACGTAGCCGCTGCGCTTGAGTACATCCAGGGTCGTGTTGCTCTCGAACCGGTAGTGCGGGTCGAACGCGACGCAGGACGACTGGCCCGGCAGTCCGCAGGTGAGCTCGCGGTCGGCCACATTGACGATCACCGGCACGCCGGGCAGTTCCCGGTGGAATACTCCTCCGGTCGCGGCCAGGTACCGCAGGCCCTGCTGCGCGTTGTAGTCCTCGTTCAGCCGATCGGCCACGTGAATCGCCGAGACGGTTCCGGGGTTGGATTTGATCTGGTCGACGATCGCCTGGACCTTGCGGGAGATGTCCTCTCCGGCGAAGAAGTCCTTCTTGTAGTCGAATTCCAGGACCACGGCGAGCCCCGCCCCGCGCGCTTTCTGCACGGCCGCCCGGTCGCCGGGCAGCAGGCTGACCGTGTTGAACACCGCCCGCATCCTGGCGAAGTCCCACGTCTGGCTCCGGAACCGGTGCTGGGAATTGGCACTGCTCACCCCCTGGGCAAGCAGCAGAGGCCGGGGCAGGGGCGCCGCGTATGACCGGGCGCGGGTTGCGGTCGGCCCGGCCGGGCTCGCGGTTGGCCCGGCCGGGCTCGCGCTCGGCCCGGCCGGGCTGCTTCCGCTGGTGCTGACACAGCCGCCCAGGGTGATGACCGCGAACACCAGAGCCATGATCGCCGTGGGGAATCGCGACCTGGGGGACCTGATGTTCATTGCGGAATCCCGCCCCGGACGGCGGCCCCGATGGCACTGGCCACCGGCACTGGCAGGCGCTGCCATATCCTGATCCCCCACTGCCACCGCTGGACGTCGCTATCGGACGGCTCCCCGGGCAGCCGGTGCCAGAACAGCTGCTCCGGCTCCGCGCCCCATTCCCGTTTCGATTCGTACGTCCCGGAGTTCGGCGACGAGCGGCCAAAGTCGAACACGCGGCACCCGCGTGCGATTCCGTAGCACAGGGACTGCCAGTAGAGCAGCTGGCTGGGAGCCTGGGGGAGGAACGGGCGCAGATTCCCCATCCAGGGCATCACGGCCCGGCCACCCTGGACGAAGACCATCGCGGCACCCACGGGACGATCGCCGGCCCGGACCAGGATGATCCGCACGTCCTCGCCGAAGGCGTCCATGATGCGGCGGAAGAACGC
>WNGD01012469.1_pt1 | contig 16534 bp, 13 predicted proteins | sample 5400671 | NCBI WGS metagenome assembly WNGD01 (sample SAMN13153369, study PRJNA577476) | soil metagenome | isolation source: 40 cm soil or saprolite under grassland replicate 2 | place: USA:California | collected 2016-06-15 | reverse complement strand
GTAAGTCTGCGGTAAAAAGTAGCACATCAGCCAGGTACCGAGTAGCATGCTTTGTGTTAGGAGACTGAACGAGCATTACGAATAGGTGAATTAAACGTGGAGGCTAATGTTAGGGATATCTCCTCCTCTGCATTTTTGCCCTGTATCTCGACTTCCCGAGCTTGCCACCGAGCCAGCCAAACCCGATTGCGCAGAGCAATCCAACAACCAGGGAAATTAGCAGGTTTGTACCTGTCGACTGCGTAGACGGGTGATTAGGAAAGGCAGAGCCGACTACCTGCAATGCATGATTCAGTTCCCTATTTGGATTTAAATTGAAGCCAAGTCGCTGCGCTGCCGCCGTGTCAGCCGCTATACGTTGCGTAACTAACACTGCAAAACCTATGGCAACTGCGACCCAGAATACAATGGTGCCGGTAATCCCTGACCAGAATCCTGCCCAGGCCCCCCGTAATGAGCTTCCCCCTTTGCGCGTGGTAAAGAAACCGGCAATCAGGTAGAAAAGAAAGCCCTCAAGTATTGCAAGATAGAAAGACACCTCTTTTTTCAGGAGCAGCACGATCAGCGCTGCCAGCAATCCCTGGAGAAGACCCCAAAGACAACCCTGGCTAAATGGGCTGGGTAATGGCTGGTAGCTTTGCGTCATCCATGGTTGCGGTACAGCTATAGGGCCGGCTGGCAGCACAGGATACGCGGGAGGTGGAGGCTGCGAGGATTGGCGTGCAGGAGCAGGGACAAGGGCGGGCCGAGGCACACTTCGTCCGTCCATAATGGATGGTTGTGATTGAACTTTCGATACAATCCCTTGCGTATATGTATATGCAGCACCTCTGCTACTATCCCAGATAGTTGGATCAGCATATGCCGTGAAGCCCGGACTCTGCAACGCCTGGGCAAATTCGTCCATAGTGCGATAACGTTGATCGGCTTCCACAGCCAGGGCTTTCAACAGTACACGCTCTGTATCCGGTGAGAGCATTGGATTGAGCAAACGCGGCGCTACCAGCTCATCGCGAAAGCTGCGATTGATTGCTGCAGGAGGAACTCTCTGAGTGAGCAGGAAATACAGCGTGGCTGCCATAGCGTAAATATCCGACTGCGGGCTGGTTTTCCCAACATACTGCTCAATGGGGCTAAATCCCTCCGAAACGGCACGCACCATAGTCTGGGTGTTGCTGTTGGGATCGTAGAGCTTCGTCAGTCCAAAATCGACCAGGACGGCAATTTGATCGGGCGTCATAATGATATTGCCAGGCTTAATGTCGCGATGTATAACAGCGGGGTTACGGCTGTGTAATTCATGTAAAATATGCATGATTGGCAGGAGCCATGTGATGACCTCCTGCTCGCTGCAAGGCCTGCCTCGCTGTTTGAGCAGTTGCAGCAGGGTCTGCCCCTCAATCAATTGCATTACCAGGTAGAAGCGGCCATTAGACTCAAAGGCATCATATACCTGGGGAAGATGCTTACTTTTGACAGTGAAGAGGACAGCCGCCTCCATCAGAGCCTGACGGCGCGCAGATGGTGTAACGTCGTAGGTTTCTTTGATAGCACAGGGCCGATTTCCCTCGCTGGTACCGATACCACGGTAGACCGCACCAAATCCACCTCTACTGATCAGCGCCTCGATGACATAGTATCCCCCAATCTCTGTCCCCGAAGCCAGCGGCTGTGAATCGATCATACAAGTTTTCCCTTAAGAACTTTACTCCGGTCAAAGCATATTATATCTCTTTTAAATTCATCCTCAATAATTAAGACGCTTAAACGTATTTACGATACAATAATCGTAGCAGTTACATCTTGACGAGATAGCTATAGTGGCTTGCAATAACTCAGAGGTGTGATAAAATGACACGGTAGATAGCTGATCTTTCATGCATGCTGCTTGGGGACAACAAAGTACGGCATGTATTCCCGTCCCACCTGGCGGGGGAGCAAACGAGGAAGAGAGCAAGTATTTGGAACAAGAAGTTATGTTTGAAGCCGATAAACCAGCCGAGCCAGAACGTGAAGCCATCCAGGAATCAGACTTGAATAGCCTGGCGCAAAGCGATAGCTTGCGTCTCTACCTCCGCGAAATTTCACGTATTTCACTGCTCTCCGCATCCAGGGAAGCATTGCTTGCTGAGCGTGCTGAGCAAGGAGATAAAGAGGCCCGCAACCAACTGATCGAGGCTAATTTACGACTCGTCGTAAGCATCGCAAAAAAATACGTTGGGCAGGGACTTTCCCTCGAAGATTTAATCGGTGAGGGAAATATAGGACTGATCCGTGCTGTAACCAAGTTCGACTACCGCAAAGGCTTCCGTTTCTCCACCTATGCGACGTGGTGGATTAAGCAGGCCATTACGCGCGCGATCTTAGAGGGAACACGCGTTGTACGCTTGCCTGTGTATATCATGGAAGAGGTTATGCGTGTCAAACGCATGACACGTCAGCTCTATCAGGAACTTGGACGCGAACCAACTCCCGAAAATATTGGTGAGCGGCTGGGCATGTCTCCTGAGCGTGTAAGTGAGCTACTGATTTGGGCCGAAAAAGTCTTCTCGTTAGATGCTCCCCTATCTGAGGAAGAGGAAAACACACTGGGAGATATTCTTGAAGATGTGCGCGAACGCGGACCTGTAGAGGTGACAGATCAGCGCCTGCTGCGTGAAGAGATTCGCAAAGTGCTGGGCCAGCTCACTTTACGCGAACGCCAGGTAATCGAATTGCGCTTTGGTTTGTTAGACGATCATGACCATACACTCGAAGAAGTAGGGAAGAAGCTAAAGGTCACCCGCGAGCGAGTACGTCAGATCGAGGAACGGGCCATTCGTAAGTTGCGCCATCCACAGGCAAGCCGCATACTCAAGGATTACCTCGATTGACAAACCTCCTCATCCCTGTGGCTATATGACTGAGAAAAAAGTACCTTAGCCTGGTAAACTATACTCATAGTATTGTTACGTTTAATGATTGTAGATAGAGAGCTTAAACTGGACATTCGAGCGGTGTGCCAGCACAACGAGCGCCCAACACTGAAGCTGAATAGCTAGGGAAAGGAGATCAGCGCTCCCTCCCCGGGACTTAATTACGGGTTGGCCTGGGGTCCCTGCGCTGCAAAACAAATGAACGAACTTGCAGGCCAGAGCCTGGGGGGCTATCAACTGGAGGAGGAGATTGGACGCGGCTCCATGGGGATGGTGTATCGCGGCAAACAAATTGCACTTGGGCGTGAGGTGGCGATTAAAGTACTCCCCCGCGCCATGGCAAAAGATGCATCCTACGTAGCCCGTTTTATTCGAGAAGCCCAAATCATTGCCGGCCTGAATCATCCAAATATTATACAAATCTATGACGCGGGACAACAGGGCGGTTTGCTTTATTTTGTTATGGAATACGTCCAGGGACCAACTATTGGAAGCCTGCTGAAACTAGATGGAACGATGCCCCAGCACCTGGCCGCTGAGTATGCATCTCAGATTGCTGACGCTCTCGATTCAGCCTACAAAGAGCGCAACGTTATTCATCGAGATATTAAGCCAGAAAACTTGATGCTCGATCGCTGGGGCAAGATTAAAGTAATGGATTTTGGCCTGGCCCGCGCTCCAGGTCAACTGCAAATCACGTTAGCTAAGACACTGGTCGGCAGTATTTACTATGCTTCGCCCGAGCAGGTGTGGGGGCAAACTTTAGATAACCGCAGCGATATCTATGCGCTGGGAGTCGTCCTTTACGAGATGGTCACAGGGCATCGTCCCTTTACCGGCCGCACCTTACCGGAACTAACCCAGGCCATTGTTGGAGGAACACTTCGCCCACCCAGCACAAACAACCCTGAACTCTCTCCAGAGTTAGAACAGATTATACTGACAGCAATGGCGCGGAACCGCGATGAGCGCTATAAACATGCTACCTTAATGGCACAAGATTTACGCGCGCTCAACTTAAGGCCGTACACTAATACAGCATCGCATAATCCCGGCTTCCATTTGTCTGCAATGCAGCGAGGGCAACGTGAAAGCATAATAATACGTCCTCCCAAACGCCCACATGTACAACGGCCACGTTACCTGGATTTAGAAGCAACGCAACCCCCAGTTGAAACTACAGAACGCTCACCTATGCAGTCACAAGAAGCGCCTGTGCACGAACAATCTACTACACCAGGCAGGAAAGAGTATGCGTATGAAATTCCTACAAAGCCTCTTAGCCCTGTTACAAATGTAAATACACACACCCAGCAGCAAAGCGAGCAAGCACCATTGAGCCTCCGTCCCGAGACGCGCCGCACCTTCTGGCAGCAGTTGCAACGATTCTTAAGGTCTAGTACAACGTAACTCAGCTCTAGTGAGGAACGTTGCAGAGTTCTCCCCGGCACGCTATACTAAATGGGAGCAATGAGATGATTTGATATGCGGAGACCTGGTTAGCATGAATCCACCTGAATTGTCATTTGGTATTACTTTTCTGGCAGGGCTGGCTTCTTTTCTTTCTCCTTGCGTGTTACCGCTGGCAACAATCTACGTGGCACAACTTGTCGGTCAGAGCGTCTATCAATCCAGCGATGACCAGGAAGTTCGTCCTGCGCGCCTGGCCACGTTCCTACATGCACTCATGTTCGTGTCTGGCTTTACCCTGGCTTTCATTGCGCTGGGAGCCACCGCCAGCACGCTGGGAGCATTTCTACGAATCCATCAATTCCTACTACGCCAGATTGGTGGTATTGTGCTGATCATTATTGGACTGCATTTGACAGGCCTTTTTAAATTGCCATTTCTGTACTGGCAAAAACGTTTTGAATTTCGTCCGAATCGTCCAAGCTATCCAGCATCCTTTGCAATTGGCCTGGTTTTTGCTATTGGCTGGACTCCTTGTGTCGGGCTAATCCTGGGACCAATCCTTGTATTAGCTGCCAATGCCACAACACTCAGGCAGGGAGTATTCCTGCTACTGACGTATTCGCTTGGTCTAGGTGTGCCATTCTTGCTGTTGGGTCTCGGTCTCGACAGCTTTAGTAAGATATTGAAGTGGCTGAAGCCCCACGCGGGAAAGATTGAAATTGGCACCGGGGTGATTATGATTCTGATGGGTATTATGATCTACTTCAACTGGTTGATCTATCTAAACCGCTATTTTAACCTCGGCATTTCTGTGTAACACGCTGGCATAACTTAGGAAAAGGGTGCTCCAGGCCCTGGCGTATTATAAGTAAGCGCCTGTAAGCAAGCCGATGAACAGAAGAGATGTTGCATGCGCCCGGCTCCAGCACTAAGCAGCCGCATATCTTATACCCTTTCACGAAAGCTATTCGTAGTCCTCAAGATCCGCTCGAATCTCCATCTCCAGTTCGGGGTCGAGAACGATAGCCTCGCCCATAGGCGTGCGAGCAAGGCGCATTACAGCTTCACGCAGGTGTTCAGGCGCACGCTCGATTGTACAGCGTTCATGAATAAGCCGTTTGATTTGCATATCGAAATGAAAGCGACACTCGCAAGATGAGCACGCAGTGAGATGCCGCTGTACTATTTCAACTTCATGACCGCTCAGTTCCCGATCAATGTACAGATGAAGACGAGCAACAGCCTCATAACAATTCATATCAACTCCTTATTTCCTGGCTCCCACAGGATTAATAGACTTTCTTAGCTCGTCAGATAATTCGTTCTGTTCATTCTAACATAATTAGGGGGACTTTCATTCCCGATGCCAGTGCGATATACTGCAAGAGCGGATACCGCAAAGGGGTGCCTCTGCATCTATCAAGGAGTAAGTTGTGCCCGGCATCCATTGATGGAGGAGCATTGTATGTCCCAAGAGCCGAAGCTTCCAGCAGCATCTGATAGTGAAGCTACGGGAAAAGCAATATCAGAAGAATTTGAGGCAGGCGTACTTGCCCAGCTAGATAGTCTCTACCGCACAGCCCTGCGTCTTACTCATAACCAACAAGAAGCCGAAGACCTGGTTCAAGAAACTATGCTCAAAGCATTTCGTTTCGCCAACACTTTTCAGCCCGGCACCAACCTACGCGCCTGGCTCTTTCGAATTCTGAACACCTCTGCGATTAATCGCTATCGCAAGCAAGCTACTCATCCAACAACGACACCGCTACCTGAAGGTGAAGACTTTTATCTCTATAATCGCATTCGAGATATGAGCGGACAAGAACTGAGCACGGGAGCAGAGGAAGAGGTATTGAGCAAGTACCTGGATGAGGATGTATATAAAGCCTTAAACGACTTGCCGCTGAACTTCCGCATGCCGGTCATAAATTCCGATTGGAACGGTAATGAGCCGTATCTCTCGCGGACGACGTCAATTACAGCAATCACTCTGGCAATACGCAAAAGATAGAGGATACATTCCTGTACGAACGCCTGATAAAACCAGCGAGAAGGGGGCTTAGGATTTTTTACTATCTTCTTGAACCTGACGATTTAGGAGTGCTGAGTAGTACGCAAAGGGTGGTAGAACATGCGACAAACGTTTGGATCAATAAAGATCGCGTGGGCCCTTTCAGCGAAGCATTGCTCGCGAGATACACCCCTACAATCGAGCCGGTATGGTATGAACGCTTTCATTTTCATGATGGAACCGAGCGTACCGTCAACTGGCTGCTGTTGCTGGACGCTCTAAATTTCTGCTTTTGGGCAGAAAAGGGACAGCCGCGCTGGCGCGTTGACTACCACGGCGAAATCCTGGATGGTTATTGGGCGGAGGCCGCTGCCCTAACACGTGCTGTCGAAGAGGGCATAGCGCTATGGGACGCTGAGTATCTCAGCATGATGAGCCCCGAAGACCTGGCGCATATTTTCCGCGGCGTCCGGGCAGCGGATGGCTCAGCAGGGGAGATGATCCCACTTTTTGACCAGCGTTTAGAGCATGTCCATGAAGTGGGGCGGGTTCTGCTTGAGCGCTATGATGGACAGTTTGCGCGCGCTGTTGAACTGGCAGGAGGGAGCGCAGTCAAACTAACTTTGTTGCTGGCACAAGATTTTTCTTCTTTCCGCGATATTGCTGTCTATCGAGGCCACGAAGTACGTTTCTTCAAGCGTGCTCAAATATGTGTCGCTGATCTATACGGTGCCTTCGGTGGCAAGCGCTGGGGTGCTTTCACCGATCTTGATAAGCTTACCATCTTTGCTGATTATAAGTTGCCCCAGGTATTGCGACATTACAGGGTGCTGGAATATCATCCCAGATTGGCGGAGCGCGTCGATAATCAGGAGCTCCTGGTACCTGGCGGAGAAGAGGAGGTCGAGTTGCGAGCTGCGACGATCTGGGCATGTGAATTGCTACGACGTGAAATGTTACATACATCAGGCAGAACAATCAGGGCTGTTGAGCTCGATCTGCTTCTGTGGTATCTTGCTCAAAATACTTCCGGAATGCGACCATACCATCGTACAAGAACGATATATTATTAAAACGATTTGATAAAAAGGAAATTATGCAATTACGAACCCTACTCACAGCATTAGAGCGGCCTCCGCTGGCATTTCACAATGTTAGCAAAGGCTTCGAGAATCTCGAAATCGCTGCACTGGCTTATGACTCACGGCAAGTAATGCCCGGCGGGCTCTTCATTGGCGTACCCGGGACACATACCGATGGCCGCCGCTTCCTGTCTGACGCGGCACAGCAGGGAGCTGTGGCTGCACTCGGCCCCCACCCGGAAACTTCTGATCTTCCGCTACCATATATAGAGGTAGCCGATGTGCGTATTGCTCTGGCAAACCTCGCCTGTGCCTTTTACGAATATCCGGCACATCAACTCTGCACGATTGGCGTCACCGGCACCGATGGAAAGACTACGACGTGCAATCTAATCAGCATGCTGCTTGATGTAGCTGGAAAGCAGAGTGGTCTGATGACGACCACCAATTTTAAAATGCGTGGACAGGAATGGGAGAACACCACGCGACAAAGCACCCTGGAGGCGCTTGAGATCCAGCAGCTTCTACGGAGCATGGTTGATGCAGGCGTGACATATGCAGTGATCGAAGCAACTTCTCACGGCCTGGAATTGCAGCGAGTACGCGGCTGCGCTTTTGATGTAGGCGTTGTCACCAACATCACACACGAGCACCTTGACTTTCATAAGACTATTGAGCAGTACCGGCGGGCAAAGGCGCGACTCTTTGAAATGCTGGATCCTATCCGTGACAAGGGCCTGGGCATTCACCCCATCGCCATTCTCAATCGCGACGATATATCCTATAATGTAGTAAGGCTTTATTGTAATGTACCCATTCTCGACTATGGCTTCGACCAGGCTGCAGCGGTACGAGCGGTGGACGTGCAACTTGATGCCTATGGCACACGATTCCGTGCTATCTTGCCTGCTGCGGAAATCGAAATTGAAACACGGCTGGTTGGTCGTTTCAATGTAAGTAATTGCCTGGCTGCGATTGCGACGGCCTATAGCCTGGGTGTGAAGGCAAGTGACATTGCGCGTGGGCTGGCAGGCGTTACAGGTGTCACCGGGCGCATGGAGCGCATCGATGAAGGGCAGCCATTTACTGTGTTAGTCGATTATGCTCACACGCCTGATAGCCTGGAAAAGGTTCTCAGCATTCTGAGACCGCTTACTGCTGGTAAATTGATTGTCGTTTTTGGCTCGGCTGGTGAACGAGACGTACAAAAACGTCCTATTATGGGGCAAATTGCCGCCCAGAAGTCAGATTTTTTCGTTATTACTGATGAAGACCCTCGCGAAGAAGATCGCGAACACATTTTACGCGAGATCGCTAGAGGCGCTGAGTCAATAGGAAAAAGGGAGGGGCGCGACTTTCTCTGTATCGCAGATCGGACGCAGGCAATTGCAACAGCTTTCGCGCACGCGCAGGCAGGAGATACCGTCTTACTAGCAGGGAAAGGGCACGAGCAAAGTATTATTATAGGTAGAGAAAAAATCCCGTGGGATGATCGACGGGTGGCACGCGAACAGCTACGATTGCTATCAACGTTACCGTCATTATAAGTCTCACGTTTCTACACGTGAAGCGAAAGAAGGATGCCCTTATAGGGAGTTGCTATGGTTCCAGTCTGGTTATTGTTAATTTTCATCACTTGTGCACTTATCAGCCTGCTGCTGTGCGGGATAGGGAAGTTATTATTTCCTAAGTTTCGCAGTGGTGAATATAAACCTGGTCCTCATCGCTCCGATATCCCTGTGCTTCCCGCCAGCGGGCGAGAAATCAAAACGATAGAACTCCCCCTGGTTGGCGGTCCCGCATTTACCATTGCTATCGTCGTCACAGGTATTGGAGCGGGCTTCCTCTTCAATCTTTCTCCCGATCAGTGGAAACTGTTGTTGCTTGGCCTGGGAGCAACTGTAGGGTATATGGTTGTTGGCTTTATTGACGACTGGCATAAAGTGCACAGTAACGAAGGGATTTCTGAGCGCACAAAATTTGGCGGTGTGCTCTTTGTCTCGATGGCGGCGGCTTTCCTCTATTTCTGGCTCCTCCCACATGGAAGAGAACCATATTCTCCCTATACAGATATTACCGGACCTCTGTTCAAGAATGTACCTTTCGCCTGGCTTATCTTCTTGATGGTCATGACAGGGATCATCGGCAGTGTGACATCGCTATCAGTCGATTTTAGCGATGGGCTTGATGGTATGGCTGGTGGCCTGGTTTTTAGCGCTGCCCTGGCCTTTGGCATTATCGTTACAAGTTTTCTCGATGCGAAACATCCACAAGGGATCGTTTTGGAGGTATTATCGCTGCTGTGTGCCAGCGCAATATTGGGCTTCCTACCATGGAACTGGCCCTCTGCGTGGGCAGCACGTCGTGGCAGCGCCCGTCGCCGCGCCAGGATCTATATGGGGGACAGTGGAGCCTTAGCCCTCGGCGGCATCCTGGCTATGATCGCCATTTTTTCGCGCCAGGAAATACTCTTGTTGATGATCGGGATGGCGTTTGTGCTTGAAGGACTCTCAGCGCTTATTTCAGCGCGAGTTTTAACGCGCTTCTTCCGCAAACGACTGCAAGTATTGCGTTTTCTCAGTAGCCATGAATATGTGCCACACACCGAATTCCCGAGGCCATTCCTGGCTACCCCACTGCACCACCATTTTGACTTGCTTGGGTGGGATCGCCGCCGCCTGGTCTATGGCGCCTGGGCCCTGGGGGCCGGCTTCGCCATATTAGGTGTGACAAGCGTGTTTGCATCAGAGACCTGGGAACGCTACCTGAGCCGTATCCTGATCTTAATTCTCGCTTGGGCGATCTGGTCAAGCGGCTCATGGACTTGCCGCTATTTTGTTGGCAAGCACCCGCCCGAGCGCACTCGCCGTCGCCGGCTGGCCCTTTACTACGGATTTCCGTATCGCTTGATGGGTCTGCCACTCTACCATCTTGTAGAGATCATCGAAGCCAACGAAGATGTGATTGAGACGCCAGCAGAAGAGATAGCAGTCTGGCAGCGTATGAACATTTATGATGCCCGTGCAATGCTGGGCTTGTATTGTTATCGGGCAGGCTACTATCCAGCGGCATTGGCACAGTGGACGCGCATTCCAGAAAGCAATCGCAACTTGCGTCCAAATATTGCGCGACTGCTGGAAGAACTTGATAGTCGTCTCGCTTTAGAGAAGCAAGAGACTCAGCCGATGCGACGTGATCAGATTACACGCGAACAACCACTGATCACTGGCAATTTGTCACCAGCCGACTTGCCTAACCCTCATGAGCCAGTTCGCAGCGGGGAAACGTTAGATGATCGTACCGAAAGCTGGATGGACCCAGACCGGGTCCCATTTGACAGGCAGGCCGAAAAGCATGAAGGGATACTTCCTCATGCTCAAACAGGGGATCCACAACCACAACAACCTCTACCATCTATGAGGAGTGAGGCAACATTTTCGTCAGAACATAGAGATGAGTATCACATACCTCAGGAAGCCCATGGCTTTAATGGGTATCAAAGAAACTATACTGAGCAAGGGCAACCGCAAGAGCCTACGCAAACTGCTATAATACAGAACTGGCTGGCCCGTAAGCTACATCTAACACCGGACAAGGATCAGTAGTTTGCTACTGAATATAAGAAAACGAGGCCACATAATGGTCCTTGAATCAGACGCCCGTTCACAATAATATGGGTCATCCCTGGTTTTGTCCTCGTCACTGTATACAGATCAGAAATGCCCCAAAATGCCGGTTATCCAGCGTCCACACAATAGGGTAATTTTTTAGGCATCTTTTTTATTTTTTACTGATGTGTTATAGTGCATTTAAAGTTCGCTTAATATTTTATAGGCCAGTTCACATTGTATCAGTGACCTATTAAATAGCCATAATGCCATAAAACTGATACACTTAGAGCAAGGGCCTTGAGGGGTTTGGGGGAAAGCCCACACCTTCCCGAAAGAACCTGATTGGATATGATTCCAGGTTTACCTGGCATGTATGGGAGAGGTTGAGATGCGTTTCTGCTTTATCGTTGAAGAGCAATATCGAAATGATCCTATGCCAATGGTCATCGCAGACCAGCTTCTCCAATGGGGTCATGATGTCGATCTGTTGGAACCACAAACGGCAGTCGCCTGTTTATCTGATCTGGCGGAACAGGGCTACGATGCCTACGTTTTGAAATCACTGGCAGATGGACCCGGGCTTAGTATTCTGGAAGCAGCAGAAGCAGTAGGTATCCCCACCATCAACAATGCGCGTTCAATTCGTCTTGTGCGAGACAAGGCCGTAGCAGCAGCCTTTGCGCGGGCTCACGGTTTGCCTATCCCACCCACCTATTTTGTTGCTCACCCGCGCCTGCTCAAGCAGATTCCTGCCAGTGAATATCCACTAGTTGTCAAACCAAGCAATGGGAGTTCATGCCGGGACATTTACCTGTTAAATAGCCCGGCAGACCTGACAGCACTAGAGATAGCCGAAGCCAATGACAGTTTCTTTCTGGCACAACGCTATGCGGAAAACACAGGCTTCGATATCAAAGTGTACGTTACAGGCCGCGAGGTCTACGCCGCCATTGCCAAGAAGTCACCATTACATCCCGAAATGAGCGAACATTTCGTGCCATTAACTCCAGAAATACGCAAACTGGTTCTGCAAATTGGCAAGCTATTTGGACTGGACATATATGGGGTGGATATCGTCGAAACGCCACAAGGTCCCGCGATACTGGACATCAATGACTTCCCCAGTTTTGGGGGCGTGCCGCGTGCAGTCGTGCGCGTCTCAGAGTATGTGCTACACGCAGCGAAACGCGCTGAGATGCAACGTGCTGCGCGCATTGAGCGAGCGCAGCAGCGACGTCAGACGCTTGTAGCAAAAAAATCGTGGGAAACAATACAAGCAAGCTCACTAACGATAGCAGGCAGCGAGAAGGTACAGGACGACCTTGTAAGCTGCAATCTACCAGGCAGGTAAGGAGTGTGTCAGGTATGAATATCTGCCTCATTATGGATAACCCAGAAACACCGCATCATCCCGTCATCGCTGTAGCGCTGCGACGACTCAGCGCTACACACAATGTCCGGCTGCTAGATGTACGCACCCTCAGTGGCAATGAAGCTATTGCTGAAGAAGAGAAGCATGCAATGGCCGATCTCTACTTACTGAAGTCACATGCTCCACAGGCATTAGATGTTGCTCACGATCTGGAACAGAAAGGGGCGCTAGTTGTAAACAGCTGGGTCTCATCACTGGCCTGCCAGGATCGCGTGCTGATGGCACAACGTATGCGCGAGGCAAATCTGCCCTGGCCTTATACCTGGAGTTATACCACACTTGGAAGTATGCTCTCAGATCGCGACTTTCTGGCAAGCCTGCCTTTTCCGCTGATTATTAAAAGCTACTACAGTCACCGGGGTGACCTTGTTGACAAGGTAGACAGCATTGAACAATTAGAAGCACTCGCGACGGAATGGAGCCAGGAACCGGTGGTGCTACAAGAGTTCGCAGCCGGCGATGGCTGGGATATCAAGCTATGGGTTATCGATCAGCAGATATTTGCCGCACGTCGCCGCACCTCATTAGAGACAAATGCTTCGAAGGAAGATTTCCCAATAGGGCCGCAGGAGTTACCCCGTGAGTGGGCCTATATTGCCCTGGAGATTGGCCGTGTTTTCAACATGAGGCTCTATGGCATGGATCTTTTGATGACGGCGCGAGGACCTATGATTGTCGATGTCAATTCGTTTCCGGGTTTTCGCGGTGTGCCTGGTGCCGATAGCGCTCTCGTTGCGCTGGTTGAACGTATAGCACAGGAAAGGAAGGCTAGAGCGTGAGCAACAAGAGGCCAGATCCAGGTGCCAGCTTATCAATACTAGACCTTCCGCACATTGTTACGCTGCTTTACGAACGCGCGAAACGCCCATTGTTGCCTGGAGCGCAAAAGCCGCTGGGGCTGTTTGTACGCTACCTGCGGCGCAAACCAGCGCGAGGATTGGCGGTAGTTTATGCTGTAGATGAGATAGAACGCTGCAATAAAGCACACGCGAATGATCCTAACCGCTCGGTCAGCCTGACAGTCGACGAGCAAGCGCTCGACGGGGCGCATATATGCTTCACTGAAGCCCCGTCTATGCTACCGCGGAGCCTGTACGCTATAAACCTGCTAATCGCTGCGTCATTCGCTACAATCTTATCCTGGAACGCGGCAAAGATGAAGAAGCTACGCTTAGAAACCTGACCATTTTTGGCAAGGTCTATGCTGATACGGAGCAGGCATGTCGCGTTCAGGATTTACAGCAGCGGCTTTATAACGAGCAGGCCACCAGATTTATAGGGGCCGGGGGGACAGGGAGCTATGAGGCAACTCTTGTGGTTGCGCGTGGTGGAACTCAGCCATTCCTCCCACGCCCACTTGACATGGTCGATGCGCTTGGGCTGGCTCTCAATGAGGCAGTGCAGCCTACCAGCACCAGGGAACGCCTGGTGACAGGTACGCATGCCCTGCGACCCCAGATGGAGCGTGGACGAGGAGGCGAGATCACAGATCTGGTGATACCAGTTGAGGAACTCTGGCTTACAGCTATTGCGCTGGCCCGGCTGCATACCAGCTCAGTACATCCCGATGAGAGCACACCACGCACGGGGGCGAAAGAAGCCAAACGCGCTCGCGAACGGGCCGCGCTCATTGCACACCACAATCCACCGCAGGCGGAAGAGGTACATCGACTTGCACAGCAGCTTTCTGCACGCTTAGAGATACTTGAACCCGATACCTATCGACCGGCACACGGTGGCTTTAAGGCCAGCCAGTTGCTCTTCAACAATCACAAGGTTTTTGTAGTAGATTTTGATGGATTTTGTTTGGCAGATTCAGCGCTCGATGTCGGCTACTTCCTGGCCTATCTGCGACCAAGCGGACTCTGGTATCGTCGTCCCGGCATGATGTCATGGTTCAAGGCCGCAGCAGAAGTATTTACTACTACGTATTGCCAGGCCATGCTCGAGCTTGGCGTTACACAAGCAGCTATAGATGGTATCTTGCAGCGTTCAAAACTCTATGAAGCTGCTCTCTTATTCAAAATTGCAACTCGGCGGGTCAACCGTCTCAATAGTCCGAGGCCCAAAGAGCTTTTAGCCATACTCGAGGAGATCGCAGCATGCTTATCAACTTAAGTCTGGGAGGGCACAATCATGGCCAAATTTCTGTTCCGTAACTTAAAAGGATTTCGCTGGCTTGTAGTAATTGCCATATTGGTGACGATCTTGACGGTTTTCTGTGAAATTGTCGCTGCTTTTCCACTCAAGTGGATTCCAGGTAAGGTCAGTAATCCTGGGAACGATCCATCCTGCAATTTCCAATTCCTGAATCCTGTTCTCGACAAATTTGATATTCCCCTCTTTGATCCATCGCTGCAATTAGACAAATCACAACCACCTGTGCAACCAGGTATCACTCAATGCCCGATCTCGCCAGGTGACCCAAACCCGCAACTGATCATAAGTCATCATAGTACCCCTGGTGTGATCGTCTTTTCAGTGCTGGTGCTGATTGTCTTTGGCACATTCGCCGCGCTACTGGCCTACCTGGACCTCTATCTTGCCGCTTTTATTGGGCAAAATCTCACGGCAAGGATGCGGAATCAACTGTTTGAGCATCTGCAGCGCCTCTCGCTGGACTGGCATGGAAAGCAGAAAAAGGGCGATCTTGTTCAGAGAGTCACAGGCAACATTGCCGATGTCGAGAAATTTGTCACTGATGGTATAGTTGACCTGTTAGGAGGCTTTCTCACAATCATCGGCATTACTGCTGTGATGATTTTTCTCAGTCCACTCTATACAGTGATCTCGCTGGCAATCGCACCAGCGCTGTTCATGATCACGCTTGGTTACACCAAAAACATCAAAGCTGCAGCGAAGAAGGCGGCAAAAGCGACCGGGCAGGTTGCAGATGTGGCGACAGAGGATATCAACGCGCTGACAGTGATCAAAGTGTTCACTCGAGAGGAGAAGGAAGCCGTTCGCTTCGGTGGGTTCGTTGATAAGAATCGCCAGGCAGGAATGCGGGCTGGAAGCCTGCAGGCGCAGTTTACGCCAATCGTCAGTTTTCTCGTCATACTGGGTACAGCTATTGTGCTGGGGGTAGGGGGATACGTTGCCGCGGGAAATGAGTTCCACATCGGTTTCTTTACGATTCCTTCCTTTCAAGTGGACATTGGGACCCTTGTCTTATTCCTCATCTTCCTGAGGCTTCTGTACCAGCCATTTCGCGATCTTTCGAAGCTGACAACGCTTGGAAGCAGCGCGGCATCGGGTATAGAGCGCATACAAGAGGTGCTAGACCAGGCGCCAGAAGTTCTGGACAGCCAGACTCCTTATCATGGACCTACAAGGCTGAGGGGTGAGATCACGTTCGACAATGTGGTTTTCGGTTATACACCAGAGAACCCTGTGTTAAAGGGAATCAACCTGCGCATTCCCCAGGGCAAAAAAATCGCGCTCGTAGGACTTTCCGGAGGCGGTAAAACGACGCTGGTCAAGTTAATCCCACGCTTCTACGAGATTCAGCAAGGATCTGTTAGAATCGATGGCGTCGATAATCGTATGTATCCCCTTAAAGTGCTACGCCAGAATGTGAGCATGGTTTTACAGGACTCGGTATTGTTCGAGGGGACTATCCGTGAAAACATCGCTATAGGAAAACCAGGAGCCAGTGATCAAGAGATTATCGCGGCAGCGAAAAAGGCGAACATTCACGAGATGATTTTGAGCGATTTGGGCGGATACGATGGGCTGGTACGCGAACAGGGCAAGAATTTGTCTGGTGGACAACGCCAACGCATAGCGATCGCACGTGCGATTCTGCGCGACGCGCCTATCCTCATCCTTGACGAACCTACCGCAGCCCTGGATGTCGAATCCGAGGTCGAGGTCATGCATGCTCTCAATAGTCTGATCGTTGGGCGTACAGTGATCATGATTTCTCACCGCCTCAGTACACTGGGCAACGTAGAAGAGATTATTGTACTCAAGGAGGGGCGAATCGCTGAACAGGGGACCTTCAAAGAACTGAAGCGGCTAGGTGGTGTGTTTGCCGGTCTCCTGGAGGAGCAGAATCGTTACAATCT
>WNGD01009631.1_pt1 | contig 16536 bp, 16 predicted proteins | sample 5400671 | NCBI WGS metagenome assembly WNGD01 (sample SAMN13153369, study PRJNA577476) | soil metagenome | isolation source: 40 cm soil or saprolite under grassland replicate 2 | place: USA:California | collected 2016-06-15 | reverse complement strand
GGCGAAGCATCCCGACGACCGCTATCGCGATGCCGCTCATTTGCTCGCCGACCTCGGTGGGAAAGACGGCACGGCGGCGGGGGGACTGCGGGGGCTGGGGGGGCTGCTGCAGCGCCTGCGGCGCTGGTGGTCAGGCTGACGCGCCGAGCATGCGCCGGATCCAACCCCAGAAGCGGTTGGCTTTCTTGGGCTCCACCTTTCCCGTTTCCCGTTTTCCCATTCCCGTAAGTACTGCCTCGGCGGCCCGCCTGAGTTCCGCTTCGTATTCTTTCGGGAACGGCCGCTCGGCGAGCCTGATCTCGAACCCCGCCCCGCCCGACACGATCCCAAGCTCCACGATCCCCGGCGACGCGCGATCGATCACGTCAATCAAGGGCTGTAACGTTTCCCGATTCCCGTTTCTCGAGTCCCGGTAGTACTCCGCCGCCACGGCGATGACCACGTGCTCGGGCTTCACCCGCCCCTCGAGGAACCCTGTGACGGCTTCGCTAACGGCTGAGCGCATGCCCCAACCAGCGCCGCAGGTCGTTCGACGTAGCGTAGATCATGATGCCGAGCAACACGACGAACCCGATCTGGCTGAGCCGCAGCCGTAGCTCGACGGACAGTGGCTTGCGCCGCACCGCTTCGGCGAGCAGGAACACGACTTGTCCGCCATCGAGGATCGGGATCGGCAGCAGGTTCAGAATCGCGAGGTTGATCGACAGGAACGCCATGAAGCTGAGGAAGAACCCAAGTCCCACGCGAGCCGCCTGGCCGGCGACCTGCCCGATGAGGAGCGGACCGCCCAGGTCGCGCGGCGACACGCGACCCGTGACGAAGTCCCGCAGGAACGTGAGGATCAAGCCGGCCCGGTCGCGCGTTTCCTCCCAGCCGAGCCGCGCCGCGCCCGCCAAGCCCGGCCGCGGCAGCACCGGGTACGCCGCCGCCACCCCGACCATGCCGATGGTGCGTGGCTGGTGCGTCACGGGATCGCGCTCTTCGTGTCGGTCCGGCACGACCGTCAGGGCGATGCGCGCACCATCCCGCAGCAGCTCGACGCTCATCGCCTTCCCGGGATGGGTCCGAGCCACCCGCGCGAAACCCGCCCACGAGACGACCGTGTCGCCGTCCACCTTGAGGATCCTGTCGCCCGGACGGATGCCCACCTTGCCGCCGGCACTGCGCGCCACGACCGTAGAGACGACGGGATCGAGATACGGGTTGAGCGCCACGACCAGCGCCACTCGCGCAGCCGTGTCCGCCTCGGCCACCTCGATTACGATAGGCTCGGCGCGCCCGGCGACTCCCACCCGCACGGGAGGGGGGGCGCCGGCGAGCTTGAGACGCAGATCTCCCCAGGTCCGCACCGAGTCGCCGTTCACGGTCGTGATGCGATCACCCCGATGCAGCGCCGCCAGCGCGCGGGCCTGAGGCGGCAGCTCGGTCGTGAGCACCGAGTCCACACGCGTGGTGGCGATATTGTCGGGCTCGAGCGCCCCGGCCAGTGCGAGGCCGGCGTACACCACGAACGCAAACACGACATTCATCGTCACCCCGGCGCAGATCACGATGAGCCGGGTGGGCAGGGGCTTCCGGTCGAACGCCCGGGCGGGGTCGATCGGGACCGGGCTCTGTCCGCCCTCGAGCTCGCCCGCGATCCCCTCGTCCTCGAGGCCCGCCATCTTGACGTAACCGCCGAACGGGATCCAGGCGATCCAGTACTCCGTCTCCCCCCGATGCCAGCGGACGAACGGGCGCCCGAAGCCGAGCGAGAACCGCAGCACCTGGATGCCGAGGGCTTTCGCGGCTACAAAGTGCCCGGCCTCGTGCACGAAGATGAGGACGCCGAGCGTGACGATGGTGGCGACCACGGTCAGGAGCACGCGGCCTCCCGCGCCAGCCGGCGCGCCCCCGCGTCGGCGGCGAGCACCGCCTCGAGCGTCCCGGCATCGCCCGCGTGATGCCCGTCGAGCACGCGGGCGATCGTCTCGCCGATCTTGCCGAAGCGGATTTTCCCCGCGAGAAATAGCTCTACCGCCACCTCGTTGGCCGCGTTGAACGCCGTCGCCGCCGTGCCGCCCGCCGCCGCTGCCGCTCGCCCCGACCGGTACGCGGGATAGAGCTCGGGGGACACGGGCTCGAACGTGAGCGTCCCCGCCGCCACCGGATCGAACCGACGCGTGCCCGCGTCCGGGACGCGCGTCGGGTGAGTGAGAGCGTAGAGAATCGGCAGCTCCATCGTGGGGAATCCCACCTGGGCCAGCACGGAGCCGTCCACGAACTCGACGAACGCGTGCACCACCGACTGGGGATGCACCACCACCTCTACCGCGTCGTACGGCAGGCGGAACAGGTAGTGCGCCTCGATCACCTCGAGCGCCTTGTTCACGAGCGTGGCGGAATCGACCGTGATCTTCTTCCCCATCTTCCAGGTGGGGTGGCGCAGCGCTTCGTCCACGGTGGCGCCCGCCACGCGCTCCGCCGTCCAGGTACGGAACGGCCCGCCCGACGCCGTGAGGATGAGCCGGGCCAGCTCCGCCGGCTGCCGCCCGGTGACGCACTGCAGCACCGCGCTGTGCTCCGAGTCGACCGGCACGATCTCCCCGCCCCCCTCGCGCGCCGTGCGGGTGACCAGCTCGCCCGCCATCACCAGCGTCTCCTTGTTGGCGAGTGCCACGCGCTTCCCAGCCTTGAGGGCCGCCAGGGTCGCCTCGAGCCCCGCCGCGCCCACGATGGCATTCACCACGATCTGCACGTCGGGATGCGTCGCGGCCTCGACGAGACACGCCGTCCCTTTCCCCTTGCCCGTTTCCCCTTTCCCGGAATTGACCAGCCCCACATACGCCGGCTTCCACTCGGCGGCCTGCTTCTCGAGGAGCTCGGCATTCGCGTACGCCGTCAACGCCGCCACCCGAAACCGCTCGCGCTGGCGCCCCAGCACCTGCAGCGTGGAGCACCCGATCGACCCGGTCGAGCCCAGAATCGCGACGCCGACGCTCATGCGACCCCGAACAGGCGGAACAGGCCGGCCGTGAGCGGCAGCACGAAGTACAGCGAATCGAGCCGATCGAGCACGCCGCCGTGACCCGGAATGAGCGAGGAGGAATCCTTCACACCCGCTTCGCGCTTGAACAGCGACTCGGCCACGTCGCCCACCTGGGCGGCCACCGCCACTACCACGCCCACCGTCACCAGCTGCCAGACGTCGAGCCGCAACGCGACGCGGTCGAGCACGAGCGGACCGTATGCCAGCGCCGCGGCAAGCCCGCCCACGAGTCCTCCCGCGGCACCGGCCCACGTCTTCCGCGGCGACAACACCGGCGCGAGCTTCGGTCCGCCCACGAGCGTCCCGGCCGCCATCGCGCACGTGTCGCACACCCAGGTCACCACGAGCGGCAACACGACGAGCGCGACGGAGCCGCGTGGGTGGGCGTCGCTGTGCGGGCCGTGGCGGATCGCCACCACGAACGACAACAGGGCCGACGCGTACAGGCCGCCGAACACCGTCACCGCCACCGCGGTGAGGGGCCGTTGGTCCGGCCCCCGCGCGGCTCCCACCACCAGCACCACCAGCAGCCAGATGGCGCCCACGTAGACCACCGGCTCCCACTCGGCGTAGCCCTTCACCCAGTAGACCGCGAGCGGGCACAGGGCCGCGCCGATGAAGCCGGGCCATTCGAGCGGCTCGATGCCCTGCGCGCGCGCGAAGTCGTACACCTCGCGCGTGCCCAGCACGCCCAGCACCGCCAGCACGCCGGCGAGTGCCCAGCCGCCCAGCCGCAACAGCAGCAGCGTCGCGGCGATGGCCGGAACGGCAAAAGCGATACGGACCAGCAGATTGCGGGAGATCACACCGGGACTTTTCCGAAGCGCCGGTCCCGCCGCTGGTAATCGAGGATGGCCCGGAACAGGTCGCGACGCGTGACGTCGGGCCAGAGGACGGGCGTGACGTACAGCTCCGTGTAGGCGAGCTGCCACAGCAGGAAGTTCGACAGCCGGTACTCGCCCGACGTGCGGATCAGCAGATCGGGGTCCCCCCAGGGAGCGGTGTACAACTTCTCGCGCACCGCGTCTTCCCCGATGTCCTCCAGCCGCTTCGCCCCCTTGAGCACGTCCTCGGCCAGGAGACGGGCGGCGCGCGCCAGCTCGGCGCGCGACGAGTACGAGATGCACAGGTTCAGGGCCAGCTTGGCGCCGTCGCGCGTCTCATGCTCGACGCGCTCCACCGCTTCCCGGGCGCCGGGCGCGAGCCGGGTGCGATCCCCCAGCACGTGCACGGCCACGCCTTGCTCCCGCAGCTCCGCCACTTCGCGCGCGATGTATTCCTCGAGCAGCTCCATCAGCGCCGAGATCTCGGTCGCGGGGCGCTGCCAGTTCTCGGCCGAGAACGCGAACAGCGTGAGCACCTCGACGCCGGCGGCGATGGCGCCCTCCACCACATCACGCACCGCTTTCATCCCGGCCCGATGGCCCAGCGGGCGCGGCAGGCTCCGCTCCCGGGCCCAGCGCCCGTTGCCGTCCATGATCACGGCCACGTGGCGCGGGACGACCCCATTCCCGCGAATCTGCGCGAGCAGGTCGTCCGCCATCGCTAGATCTCCATGATCTCCGCTTCCTTCGCCTTGACCGCCTCGTCCACGAGCTTGAGGTGCTCGTCGTGGGCCTTCTGCACGTCCTTCTCCGTGTGCTTCTTCTCGTCGTCCGAGACGTGCTCCGTCTTCTTGATGCGGCTGATCGCCTCGGTGCGCGCGTGCCGCACGGCGACGCGGCCTTCCTCGGCGAACTTGTGCACCACCTTCACCAGCTCGCGGCGCCGCTCCTCGGTGAGAGGCGGCAGCGGAATGCGGATGATGTTGCCGTCGTTGGAGGGGGTCAGACCGAGGTCGGACGCGAGGATGGCTTTTTCCACGGCTTTGAGGAGCGACTTGTCCCACGGTTGCACGGTGAGCAGCTTCGGCTCGGGCGTCGCCACGCTCGCCACCTGGTTGATCGGCATCTCGCTCCCATAGGCTTCGACCCGCACCAGGTCGAGCAGCGCGGTCGTCGCTTTGCCCGTGCGCACCGTGGCGAACTCCCGCTTTACCGCTTCCACCGCCTTGTCCATTGCCTGCTTGGCCTGCTTCACATGGTCCGCGAGGGTGGGGAGGGAGGGCGTCATTGCACGATGGTGCCGACGCGCTCGCCGGCCAGCACCCTGGCCGTGGCGCCCGGCTGGTTGATGTTGAACACCACGATGGGGAGCTTGTTCTCCTTGCACAGCCCGAACGCGTTGGCGTCCATCACGGCGTAGCCGTTCACCAGCGCGTCGCGGAACGAGAGCTCCGGGAGGAACTTTGCCTTGGGGTCCTGCTTCGGATCCGCCGTGTACACGCCGTCCACGTTGGTCGCCTTGAGGATCAGTTTCGCCTCGACCTCGAGCGCCCGCAGCACCGCCGCCGTATCGGTGGAAAAGTACGGGTTCCCGGTGCCGCCGGCGAAGATCACCATACGACCCTTTTCGAGGTGCCGCACGGCCCGCCGCCGGATGTAGGGCTCCGCCAGCTCTTCCATCCGGATCGCGGTCATGACGCGCGTGTCCACGCCCTTCTTCTCGAGAATGTCCTGCAGCGCGAGCGCGTTGATCACGGTGGCGAGCATGCCCATGTAGTCGGCGGACACGCGATCCATCCCCTGCTCGCTCGCCGCCGTGCCGCGCAGGATGTTGCCGCCGCCCACCACCAGGCCCAGCTGCACCCCCAGCGCGGCCACGCCCTTGAGCTCGTCGCCCAGGCGATCGATCACGCCGAAATCGATGCCGCCGCCCGCCCCGCGCTCTCCCGCGAACGCCTCACCCGAGAGCTTGAGCAGCGCCCGCGGGTAAGCGAGCCGCGCGCGGGAGGCGGGGGCCGTCGCCACTCAGTCTGCTCCGACCTTCAACCGGCCGAACCGCCGTACCGCGATTTTCTCCCCCGTCTTGGCCGACAGCTCCTTGACCAGCTCGCCCACGGTGCGCTTGTCGTCCTTCACGAACTTCTGCTCGAGCAGGACGCGCTCCTCGTAGAACTTTCGGAGCATCCCGTCCACGATCTTGGCACGGATCTGCTCGGGCTTCTTCTGCTCGGCCACCTGAGCCTCATACACTTGGCGCTCGCGCTGCACCACCTCGGGCGGCAGGTCCTCGATCCGCACCGCGAGCGGATTCGTCGCGGCGATGTGGACGGCGAGGTCCCGGGCGAGCGCCTGGAACTCCGGGGTGCGCGCCACGAAGTCCGTCTCGCAGTTGAGCTCCACCAGCACGCCGATCTTGCCGTCGTGGTGGACGTAATGACCGATGAGGCCCTGGGACGCCTCGCGCCCGGCGCGGGTGTCGGCCTTAGCCGCGCCCTTCGTGCGGAGCACGTCGACGGCCTTCTCTAGGTCGCCGCCCGTTTCTTCCAGCGCCTTCTTGCAATCCATCATGCCCGCGCCCGTACGGGCGCGCAGCTCGGCCACCAGTTTTGCCGCAATCTCCTTCACGATTGCCATCTCCTCACTCCTCGTAAGAACGCCGCCCTCGCGCCGTTGGGCTCGGAGGGCGGCGGTCGGTTGTCCACCGAAACGGGGAACGTCCGGGCTCAGCCTTCGCCTTCGGCTCCGCCGCTCGATTCCGCCGGGGCGGGGGCCGGCGCCTCCTCCGTCTTGAGCCGCGCGGCAATGGCTTCCGGCTTGGCGCGGCGCTTGCGCCGCGCCGGCTTCTTCTTCTTGTCGCCTTCGCCCTCCGCCTCGACCCCCGTCTCGGTCGAGTAGGTCACGCCTTCGCCTTCCTCGGCGGCCTCGTGCAAGGGCATCTGGCGCCGCGCTTCGCCGATCAGGTCCGAAATCGCCGCCGTGATCAGCGAGACGGCCCGGATCGCGTCATCGTTCCCGGGAATCGGCACCGTGATCAGCTCCGGGTCCGCGTTCGTGTCCACGATCGCGACCACCGGAATCCCCAGTTTGTTCGCCTCGGCGACGGCGATCCGCTCCTTCTTCGAGTCCACAATGAACAGCGCCCCCGGCAGCCGGCTCATGTTCTTGATGCCGGAGAGATACTTCTCCAGCTTCACCCGCTCCCGGTCGAACAGCAGCTGCTCTTTCTTGGTGTAGTTCTCGAACTCGCCTTCCGCGGTGCCCTGGTCCAGCTCCTTCAGCCGCTTGATCTGCTTCTTGATCGTCTGGAAGTTCGTGAGCGTGCCGCCCAGCCACCGCTCCGTCACATAGAACGCCCCGCAGCGCTGCGCTTCCGCCTGGAGGATGTTCTTGAGCTGTTTCTTGGTGCAGACGAACAGGACCCCGTCGCCCTTCAGCACCACGCCGCGCAGCAGCTCCTGCGCTGCCTCGATCTGCCGCAGCGTCTTCTGGAGATCGATGATGTAGATGCCGGAGCGCTCGGCGAAGATGAACCGGCGCATCTTGGGATTCCAGCGGCGCGTCTGGTGACCGAAATGGACGCCCGCTTCCAGCAGGTCCTGCAACTGAGGCTGCGCCATGCACTCCTTTGTGCTAGGGGTTAGGGATTCGGGCCTCGGGTGCGGAGTTACGCCTGAAAACCCGAGCCCCGAGCCCCGAGCCCCCGAACCCCGAGTCCCATTATCTCTTGCTGAACTGGAACCGCTTGCGCGCTCCCGCCCGCCCCGGCTTCTTCCGCTCCACCACGCGCGGGTCGCGTGTCAGCAGTCCCTGCTCCCGCAGCTTCTTGCGGTGCTGCTCGTCCGCCAGGCACAGCGCCCGCGCAATCGCGAGTCGCATCGCCCCCGCCTGCCCCGTCACCCCACCGCCCCGGCACAGCGCCCGTACGTCGAAGGCGCCGAGCGTGTCGGTCGCCGTGAACGGCTGCTGGATGTGTGACACGAGCGACGGCCGGGGAAAGTAGTCGCCCAGCGTCCGCCCATTGACGTTCCACTTCCCCGAGCCGGGCGTGAGATACACGCGCGCCACGCCCACCTTGCGGCGTCCGACCGCGTGCCAGCGCAGCTCCGGTGTGACGCCGCTGCTCATCGGGCCCCCGCCGCGGCCGCGCCGAGCGGCTGCGGCTGCTGGGCGGCGTGGGGATGATCCGGTCCGCCGTACACTTTCAGCATCTGTTTCACCTTCTGGCGTGACAGTGTGGTCTTGGGCAGCATGCCCCAGACCGCCCGCTCGATCACGCGCTCCGGGTGCTTCCCCAGCATGTCCTTGAGCGGCGTGAACCGCTCGTGCCCCATGTAGCCGGTGTGCCGGAAGTAGCGCTTCTGCTCGAGCTTGCGCCCCGTGAGCTTCACCTTGGCCGCATTCACGATCACCACGCAGTCGCCGCCGTTCAGATGCGGCGTGAACGTGGGCTTGTGCTTGCCGCGCAGGATCTGCGCTACCTGGCTCGCCAGCCGACCGAGCGGCTGCCCGGTCGCGTCGACCAGGAACCAGCGGTGCGTCACGTCCTCTTTGCGCAAGCTGAACGTCTTCATTCCCGAAGCCTTCCTCGTGTGCCCGGTCGATGACAGCCGCGAACTATACCCGGGCCGTAAGGCGGTGTCAACTAGAAGGTTCCGGGCTCGCGAGGGTGACGAGCGCCATCCCTTTTTCGACCGTCTGCCCTGCCGTCACGTGCACCGTCTGCACTACGCCGGCGCGTGGCGCGCGCAGCTCGTTCTCCATCTTCATCGCCTCCACCACCACCAGGCCGGCCCCGGCCTCTACCTGCTGTCCGTCCGCGACCTCCACCCGCACCACCAGACCGGGCCGCTGCCGCTACCGCCTCGGTCTCGCGGGACTGCTCGTCCTGTACCGCCACTTCCATCCGCTCGCCCACCACGCCCATTGCCCACTGCCCGTCGCCCTCGAGCGGCTGGGCGGCCACGGTCCACGACTCCCCGCCCAAGAGCAGGTGATAGAGCGGCGTGCCGGGCAGCGGGGCGAGGTGCGCGTCGACTGCCTCCCCGCCCACCAGCACGCGGTCGCCGTCCACCTCCACCTCGATGGTCTGGGCGCCGATGGTGACGAAGTACTTCATGCGGCCTCGAGCACGGCGACCGTCTCCACATGCGCCGTCTGCGGAAACAGATCGAACGCCCGCACGGCGATCACGCGATAGTTGGCGCTCAGGCGGTGCAGGTCGCGGGCCAAAGTCGCGGGATCGCAGGAGACGTAGGCGATTTTGGGCACCGGCTGCCCGCTGAGCCGCAGGGTCACGTTCCAGTGCAGGCCGGCGCGCGGCGGGTTCACCACCACGGCGCTCGGCTCGGGCAATGTCGGCAGCACGTCTTCGGCCTTCGCCGCAATGAACCGCACCGGGCTCGATGATGCCCGCCGTCGTGCCCAGTCGATCGCTTTCTCGTCGGCGTCCACGCTCACCACCTGCGCCCCCCGCTCCGCCAGCTGCACGGCCGTGTCGCCGATGCCACCGTACAGGTCCCACACGACCGCGCCGCGCACGTCGCCCAGCTGCTCCACCGCCCAGTGGCGCGTGACCGCGCCCATTTCAGAATTGACCTGCTCGAACGCCGTGGCCGGGAAGCCGGTCGCGGGACCGGCCACCACGCGCGCCGCTCCGTCCACCGGCTGCCACCAGCAGATCACGTTGGTCGGATCGGGCAGGGCGGCCGCGAGCGCCGTCGCGTCGCGCGCCGCCCAGGGCTCGCCCGCCGACTCGGCGATCACGTGCCGCCGGCCCTCGCGGTCGAGCCGCAGCGTGAGGCGCGCGAGCTTCGCGGGCAAGAGGTCGAGGCGCGGCTTGAGCTCGCGCCACAGCGCCATCAGCCGGAAGTCGGCGATGTGGCAGTCGATCAGCGGGAAGACAGTTCCGGGCCGGTCATAGGGGTGAAATCCCACCGCCTTCCCCCGCCTTACCCCGCCCTTCACCGCCAGACTCACCTTGGCCCGGTAACGCCATTCTTCCACGGCTTCGACGATCTCGGGATCCGGGACATCGAGCTTGGCGATGCGGCGCAGCGCGTCCCCCACGATCGCGCGCTTTGCCTCGAGCTGAGCGTCGTAGGCCACGTGCTGCAGCTGGCAGCCGCCGCAGCGGTCCTGCAGATAATGCGGACAGGGCGGCGTGACGCGCGCGCCCCCGCCCGCGGGCGCCACCACCTCGGCCAGCTCCCCCCGCGCGAAGCTCTTGTGCAGCTTCACGCCGTCGCGCAGCCGGACGCGCTCGCCCGGCGCGGTGCGCGGCACGAACACCGCACGCCCGTCGCCCAGCCGGCCGACGCCGTCCCCACCCGCCGCGATCGACGTGATCGCCACGATGTCGCTCATGCGCCGCCCCTCACGGCTTCCCGTCGGGCGGCGAGAACCCAGACGGACGGGCGGTCGGGCGGTCGGGCGGTCGGTGCTGGAGGCGGTGGCATGGCCGCGCGCCGCTCGTCGGCGAGCAGCGCGGCCACGATGGCGAGCGGGCGCGTGAGATCGGGCCGCGCCTCGGCCGACAGGAGGCGTGTCCCGGCCCGGTCGAGATAGGTGATGTCCAGGTCGCCGCGCTGGAACTCCGGATCGTCCATCACTCGCAGGTGGAACGGCTGCGAGGTCGGCAGGCCCACGATCACCAGCTCGCGCAGGGCGCGTCGCATTCGCTCGAGCGCCACGGCGCGGGTCTCGCCCCACGCGATCAGCTTCGCCATCAGCGAGTCGTAATGGAGGGTCACCTCGTTCCCCGTTTCGAACCCCGCGTCCCACCGCACACCGGGCCCGCCCGGCACCCGCAGATGCCGCACGACGCCCGTGACGGGCAGGAAATCGTTGAAGGGATCCTCCGCCATGATGCGGCACTCGATCGCGTGGCCGCGCGGCTGCAGCGTGCCGGCGTGCACCCGCAATGGCTGTCCGGTGGCCACGCGCAGCTGCTCCCGCACGATGTCCACGCCGTACACGATCTCAGTCACCGGGTGCTCGACCTGGAGGCGGGTGTTCATCTCCAGGAAGTAGAACTCACCGCTCGCGGCGAGCAGAAACTCGATCGTGCCGGCGCTGACATAGCCGACCGCCCCGGCGGCGGCGGCGGCCGCGTCGCTCAGACGGCGCCGCAGCGCGGGCGTCACGGCGAGCGAGGGCGCCTCCTCGATGAGCTTCTGATGCCGCCGCTGGATGCTGCATTCGCGCTCGCCCAGGGCCACGACCCGTCCAAACGAATCGCCGAGCACCTGAATCTCGATGTGGCGCGGCCGTTCCAGATATTTCTCGAGGTACACCTCCCCCGCCCCGAACGCCTTCTGCGCCTCGCTCTGCGCCAGCTCGAACGCCGACTCGAGCTCCGCCTCCGTCTGGACCAGGCGCATCCCTTTCCCGCCGCCCCCCGCCACCGCCTTGAGCAGCACCGGGTAGCCCAGGCGGGCGGCCTCGGGACGGGCCTGCGCGTGGTCCGCGAGCGGCCGCGTCGTTCCGGGCACGATCGGCACGCCCGCCGCTTGCATGCGGCGCCGCGCTTCGGTCTTGTCGCCCATGGCGCGGATCGCGGCGGCCGAGGGCCCCACGAACGCGAGACCCGCCTCCGTCACGGCCTCGGCGAACGGCGCCCGCTCCGACAGGAAGCCGTATCCGGGGTGGATCGCCTGGCAGCCGCTGTCGCGCGCGGCGGCGAGCAGCTTCGTGGCGTCGAGGTAGGACTCGGCCGCGGGCGCGGGCCCGAGCGCCACGGCGGCATCGGCCGCGCGCACGTGGGGCGAGAGACGGTCCACCTCCGAGTACACCGCGACCGCTTCCATCCCTTCTTCGTGACACGCCCGGATGATGCGGAGGGCGATTTCACCGCGGTTGGCGACGAGGACGCGCTTGATGTCGGTCATCGGGCGTGTTCCCTCATTTCCGGCACGTCGCCACCTCGGCGGAGACCTTGAATGTCGCGAGCGGCTCGCACAACGCGCGCGTCGCGCGTGCCGCCCGCGTGTACACCGCGAGGGCGGGATCGGCCCAGGGGTCGTGCGCGTCGAGACCCACCCGCAGCGCGGCGAACCCGAAGTCGCGCGCCGGCACGGCCGGCCCTTTGCCCTGCGGCCCCGCGACCCACACGAGCGAGCGTGGCGCCCAGCCCACGCGCGGGCGCACGTCCGGCGGCCGCTCGAACGCCATGCTGACGCACACCGGGCGTCGTCTGGCGAGCTCCGCCAGCCAGCCGTCGTTCGCGCTGCGGCGCGCGAGCTTCAGGTCGCGCGCCAGCCGGGCCCGCAGGGGCGCGTCCGAGCGCCAGGCGGCGAGTGGCAGCACCAGCAGGTCGGGTCGCAGACCGCGCGCGAACCGCATGTACCAGGCGGCGTCGGAGTCGGCTTCGCCCGCCGTGAGCAGCACCCCGCCCGGGGGACACGCGCGCAGCAGGTTCTCCCCCAGCTCCTCGAGCACCGCGGGCACGCGCAGGTCGGTGGGCAGCGGCCCCCAGGCGTCGAGTGCGGCGGCGATGCCGCCCTCCTCCCACGTGAGCCGCGAGCGGGCGGCCCACACGCCCACGCGCAGCACACGCGCGCTGTCGCCGGCGGCGCTCGGGCCCGCCGGTCCCGCCAGCGCCACGGCGCGCGCCAGTGCCGCCTCCGCGGTATCGAGCGCGGCGCGCGCCCAGGCGCTGTCCCCCTCCGCGCGGTGCGCCCGGCCGTGCGCCTCTTCCGCCTCCTGCAGGTAGCCCCGTCCCACCAGCAGCCACCCCGCGCCATCCAGCGAGTCCCGCGCCACACGCTCGCGCAGCGCGGCAAGCGAATCGGACGGCGCCTGCACCAGCGTCGCCAGCGCGACGACGCTACAGAGGAATGTTCCCATGCTTCTTGGGAGGATTGCGGTCGCGTTTGCTGGCGAGGGTGGTGAGCGCGTCGATCAACCGGAGCCGGGTGTCGCGCGGGTCGATGATGTCGTCCAGGTAGCCGCGCGCGGCCGCGAGATAGGGATGGGCGAATTTCTCCCGGTACTCCTCCTCCTGCGCGTCGCTCGCTTCGCCCTTATAGAGGATCTCGACGGCCCCCTTGGGGCCCATCACGGCGATCTCGGCGGTGGGCCAGGCGACGTTGTAGTCGCCCCGCACGTGCTTCGAGTTCATCACGTCGTAGGCGCCGCCGTACGCCTTGCGCGTGATCACGGTGAGCTTGGGGACCGTCGCCTCGCAGTAGGCGAACAGCAGCTTGGCGCCGTGCTTGATGATCCCGCCGTGCTCCTGCGCCACGCCGGGGAGGAAGCCGGGGACGTCCTCGAACGTGAGCAGCGGCACGTTGAACGCATCGCAGAACCGGATGAAGCGCGCACCCTTGAGCGACGCGTCGATGTCGAGCACGCCGGCCAGCACCGCGGGCTGGTTCGCGATCACGCCCACGGGGCGGCCGCCCAGCCGCGCGAACCCCACCAGCAGGTTGCCGGCGAAGTTGCCATGCACCTCGAAGAAGTCACGGTCGTCCACCACGTGGCGGATCACGTCCCGCATGTCGTACGGCTTGGTCGGGCTGTCGGGAACGATGTCCAGCAGCTCCTCGTCGCGGCGGTCGGGTGGATCGGTCGCGGGCCGCACGGGTGGATCGTCCAGATTGTTCGCGGGCAGATAGGAGAACAGGGTCCGGATCGCCCCCAGGGCTTCGCGCTCCGTGTCGTGCACGAAGTGCGCGACGCCCGATTTCATCGCGTGCACGTCCGCGCCTCCCAGCCCCTCGAAATCCACCTCCTCGTGGGTCACGGTCTTCACGACGCTCGGCCCCGTCACGAACATGTAGGAGATGCCGCGCACCATGAAGACGAAGTCGGTGATGGCGGGGCTGTACACCGCGCCGCCGGCACAGGGCCCGAGAATGGCGCTGATCTGGGGGATCACGCCGGACGCCAGCGTGTTGCGCAGGAAGATGTCGGCGTAGGCGCCCAGCGAGACCACGCCCTCCTGAATACGCGCCCCACCGGAGTCGTTGAGGCCGATCACCGGCGCTCCCGTCTTCATGGCGAGGTCCATCACCTTGCAGATTTTCTCGGCGTGCGCTTCGGAGAGCGACCCGCCAAATACGGTAAAGTCCTGCGAGAACACGTACACCAGACGGCCGTCGATCCGTCCGTGGCCGGTCACCACTCCGTCGCCGAGATACTTCTCGTCGGCCAGGCCGAAGTCGGTCGCGCGGTGGGTGACGAAGCGGTCGAGCTCGACGAACGAGCCGGGATCGAGCAGCGCGTCGAGCCGCTCGCGCGCCGTCATCTTGCCCTTGTCGTGCTGCGTCTGGATGCGGTCGGCGCCGCCGCCCAGCTCGGACTCGGCGCGCTTCTGCTCCAATAGGTCCAGCTTCTCGCGCATGGACATGGGCGACAATCTAGACGCCTAGACGCCCAGACGCCTAGCGGTACGCAGCAACAAGGGGGCAGGAATTCCTGCCCCCTATCACCTTCAAACCGCTAGGCGTCTCGGCGTCTAGGCGTCTAGCTGTAGGCGTCTAGGCGTCTATCTGACCGTCTGGCTTTGCCACTTCCTGTATGTCGTCCTTGGGCCACCCGGTGGCCGCCAGCACGATCCGATGGTGAATCGGGTCCACCTCCAGCACCTTCAGCTCCACCGCCTGCCCCTCTTTGACGGCGTCGGCCGGATTCTGGATGTCCGCGATGCCGAGCTGCGACATCGGCACGAAGCCCTCGATGTCCTGCCCCAGGTCCACGACCACGCCTTTGTCCATCAGGCGCAGCACGCGACCGCGCAGCTCGGTGCCCACCGGGTACGTCTCGCCGATCCGCAGCCACGGGTCTTCCTGCGCCTGCTTCAAGCCCAGCGAGATACGCTTGTTCTCGGCGTCGACGTTCAGGATCAGAACCTCGACTTCGTCACCTTTCTTGACGACTTCCGACGGGTGCTGCACGCGCTTGGTCCACGACATGTCGGAGATGTGGATCAGGCCGTCGATGCCGGGCTCGATCTCCACGAACGCGCCGAAGGAGGTGAGGTTGCGCACCTTGCCCTTGATGCGCATGCCCACCGGATACTTCTGGGGCAGCGCCATCCAGGGGTCTTCCTCGGTCTGCTTCATGCCGAGCGAGACTTTTTCTTCCGTTTCGTCCACCTTCAACACCACGGCTTCTATCGTCTCGCCGATCGATACGATCTTCGACGGGTGGCGCACGTTGCGGGTCCAGCTCATCTCGGAGATGTGCACGAGGCCTTCGATCCCCGGCTCGAGCTCGACGAACGCGCCGTAATTGGTGATCGACACGACCTTGCCCTGCACGCGCGTCCCTACCGGATACTTCGCGGCCACGTTCTTCCACGGGTACGCCTGCAGCTGCTTCAAGCCGAGGCTGATGCGCTCGCGCTCCCAGTCGATGTCGAGCACCTTGACTTCGACTTCCTGGCCGATCTTGACCATCTCCGACGGATGTGACACGCGCCCGTAGCTCATGTCGGTGATGTGCAGCAGGCCGTCCACGCCGCCCAGATCGATGAACGCGCCGAAATCGGTGATGTTCTTGACGATGCCTTTGCGCACCTGACCGACCTGCAGCTCTTTCATGAGGACGTCGCGCTTGGTCTTGCGCTCGGCTTCGAGCAACACGCGCCGGCTCACCACGATGTTGCGCCGCCGCTTGTTGAGCTTGATGATCTTGAACTCGAAGCTCTGCCCCAGCAGCTCGTCGATGTTGGGCACGCGCCGCAGGGCGATCTGGCTGCCGGGGAGGAACGCATCGACCCCCATCAGGTCGACCACCACCCCGCCCTTGATCTTCTTGACCAGGGTGCCCGAGACCGCCTCGTCCTTCTCGTGGGCCTCGCGGATCCGCTCCCACACCCGCATGAAGTCGGCCTTCTTCTTCGAGAGGACGACCGCGCCTTCCTGGTCCTCCAGGTGCTCGAGGAAGACCTCGATCTCGTCCCCTTCCTTCAAGGACTTGGGATCCTTGAACTCGTCGATCGGCACCGCGCCTTCCGACTTGAACCCGACGTCGAGAATGACGGCGGCATCGGTCACCCGCAGCACCTTGGACTTGACGATCTCGCCCTCCTCGATGTTGGAGAGCGTCCCCTCGTACAGCTCCGTCATCTTGGCGATTTCGTCCGACGAGTATTCCTCGTGGAGATCGGAGCGAACGCGGAGGTGAGAGTGGGGGGCGGCGGGTGTGTCGGGCTTTGACTCGGGCAGGTTTTCCGTATCCACCAGCATGCAGTACACCGGTTCGGTTGTCGGTTTGGTCGCATGCCCCGGCATCAGCCCCGGGGCTAAAGGAACCGCCAAACCTACCCAGGGAGCCGTTCCCGCGCCAGCGCCACGACGCGATCGGCCTGCTCCTCGAGCGACAGGTCGGTGGTATCGAGCCGGACCGCGTCCGCCGCGGCCCGCAGCGGGGCCACCGGTCGGGTGGAGTCGGCATGGTCGCGCGCCGCCAGAGCCTCAGCCTCCCGCGCGAGCTCGGCCGGGTCGATGCGGGAGCCCCGCTGGGCCAGCCGGCGGCGGGCCCGCTCCTCCGGGCTGGCCGTGAGAAACACCTTCACCGGAGCGTCCGGAAACACGACGGTCCCGATGTCGCGGCCGTCCACCACCACCCCCCGCGGCACCCCGGCGACGGCGTCCCGCTGCTGCACGTTGACCCAGTTCCGGACCTCGCGGATCGCGGCGATCGCCGAGACATGACGCGTCACGCGCTCCGACCGGATCG
>WNGD01008442.1_pt1 | contig 16536 bp, 16 predicted proteins | sample 5400671 | NCBI WGS metagenome assembly WNGD01 (sample SAMN13153369, study PRJNA577476) | soil metagenome | isolation source: 40 cm soil or saprolite under grassland replicate 2 | place: USA:California | collected 2016-06-15 | reverse complement strand
TGAAAGAACTGGGCTACGTGTCGAATGTTCCCGAGTTGAGACCCGAAGGATTTGGCTTCGTACCCACTGCGGTGTACCCAGTCCGTGAACTCATCAACAATGGGTCCGAGGATGGGCAGAGACCGGTAGGCCGGATGTGTCTTTGGTCGAAGTTGAGTCAGCATGACGTTTCCTTTCGTTGGTTGACTGAAAGGAAACTTTGCAGGTACCCGTCATAAATGTGAACTGCAGAACCGTTTTAAGCACGGAGTTATTGGGGTCGCGTCAATCACTACACATTTTTGAACGCATCACATTTGTCGAGAATCAGCGTGGATTCACGAGATCGGTCGGATCAACGACCGGCGCTTCCTGGTCAGCGAGCACGTCGAGGGTGAGACGCTCCGCCAGCGGATTCAGCGCGAGCCACTGAGCCCCAGCGGCGCGCTCGATATGATCAACAGTTTTTCACGGCTGCCGCAACTCCAGGTGATAGCGCGCACCACCGCGTTCCGTTACAAGGGCAAAGATAGCGACACCAAGGTAATCGGGCGGGACCTACATGTCGATGCAATCATCGTGAGTAAGGTTACGCTGCAGGGCGACAGATTGATTGTCCAAGCAGACTTGGTGAATACCGCAGACGGGGCACAGATATGGGGGGAGAGGTGTAGTCCCAAGCTATCAGACATATTTGACATCCCTGGAGCGTGCCTTGGAGGCAGAAGTAATCGCGGTCTTTTACAAAGACTCGCCCACCTGGGACATGGTGCGCAGCGACTCGCGCTTCCCGGACCTGCTCCGGCGGATGAGGGTCCCACTCTGATAGTCGAATTGCTCCCCAGGCGTAGGCCCCCTACCAGATCGTCCGCAGCAGGGCACTCTCCTGCAAGGCCTCGTCCTTCGTAACAAGCGGCAGGCCATGGGCGCGCGCTGTGGCGGCGATGATCCGGTCGGCAGGGTCATGGGGAAAGTCAGGCGGGAACTGAAACGCAAGGGCCGCGATCTCAGGGCTGAGATCGAGTACGAAGAGGCGCGGGCGCTGCGCAACCTGCTTCAGGAATGCCTCGGTCGACCCATGCAAGGTGACGCGGCCGCCGTCGATCAGCAGGGCGACCTCCCAGAACGTGATGGAGGCGATAGCGATACCATCCCTCGCCTCGGCCCGCGCGATGGCCCGCGCCGCGGCCCTGGAAAGTCTTTCGGGCTTCAGGGCAAGCATGACCAGCGCATGCGTGTCGAGGAGAATCACCGGCGTTTCTCCGGGGACTCGCGCGTCTTTGGTTTACGGTTGGCCTTTCGGCGCTTGCCGGGAGCATTCAGCTCGTCCCATTCCTTCAGGGTCTCCCAGGCCTCGGATGCAAGCGCCGGGCTCATGATGTCGCCCGTAATCGACCCCTTGCCGCGCAGCCAACCGAAGATGCTGTCTTTGGACTTGCGCTCCACGGGGACGAGCTTTGCCACAGGCTTGCCCCGTTTCGTGATGACAAAGGTCTCGCGCCGCTCGGCGACACGGTCCATCAGCTCCAGGCACTTCGCTTTGAACTCGGTGGCCGGGATATTGCTCATCGCGCCCTCCTGCAACTGGTCAGATTGTACTAACCAGTTGCTCGATCGTCAAGAGCCTCATGAGCCTGGTATGGCTACGGCAAAGTCACGGCCATTCTGATGTTAGAACTGTAGGCCGCTTGTCCATTCCGGCGAATAATTTCTCCTGGGTCGACCCACTATTCCGCTATTATCGCCAGACACGGTTGGTCCGCACTAATACGCCTGGAGTCGAAATTGTGCGCCGCCGGGCCGTCGCGATCGCAGGAGTGGCCATAGTGCTCGCCGGATGGCTTGGCGCTCACGCCGGCGTATGATCTGATTCTCCGCAATTCCACTTTGATCTTCTTTCTGCCCGACGCGCGGACGCGGGCCATCGGAAAGGAGATCTGTCATGTCTGATTCTGCGCCGCACCTTCCCGCGCGTCCGTCCCTCGAAGAACTTCGCAAGCAAGCCAAGGAGCTGTTGCGGCAATACCGCGCGGGCGAGCAGACCGCCCGGAACGCGTGGATTTGCTGGGGGCTCCAACGCGGGTGCTGAAGTTTGTTTTCTGATTCTTCCTCCTGTCGTCGTACCAACGGTGCTTCGGTTCGGAACCGGTCAGGGTTGAGTCCAGGAGCGCCGTTCCCCACACTGGCGACGCTCCGTTTTCGGGGTGCGATTGGAAGTCGGAGTCAGATTGTTAGGGCGCTATCGTGAGGTGATCCTTTCGTGAAATTCGTGGAATTCGCGGCGGTTTTTACTGATTACTGGCCACGAATTCCACGAATTAGCACGAATTAAAACTCTCTACAGCTTGCGAGAGAGTTAAAGGCCGCATCAATTGACTCCCACTTGTAATCGCACGACCGTTTTCGCCGCAACTTGATTTTGTTCGTCTGAAAACACAGAATTGGTTTCCTCAGCTGAAGGGAACACACACCAGGACTTGTCAGACCCTCCTTATCCGAGGAGAAAAGACGGGACTTTAAAGGGGGGGCCTGTTCACTGCACCGCCACCCCTGCTGAGTTACTCGAGAGGCATGTATCTATGAAAGCATGGCGGTTTTACGGGTTCAACGATCTCAGGTTGGATAACATCTCTCCTCCGGCCTGCCGGCCCGGTCACGTCGTTGTGAAGGTGCGGTGTGTGCAACCGAGCGTGACCGAGGCCCAACTGGCCCGCGGGATCAAGACTTTGGCCTATGAGCGCATCAAGAAAAGGCTCGAAACGGAAGCTCCGGTGCAGTTGTTTGGGCATGAATTCTGCGCTGAGATTGTTGAAGTGGGAGGCGGAGTTTCGAAGTTCAAAGCGGGAGACCGGGTTGCTGCTCGAGCCAAGCTGCCCTGCGGCAGCTGCCCGCTCTGTCTGTCGGACAGAAGCTCTCTTTGCCGAAAAGGGCCTGTCATTGGTTTTGATTTGCCGGGCTGTTTTTCCGAGCTGGGGTTGCTTCCCGAAATTGCTCTCGTCAAGGTGGACGATCGCATTTCAAACAGCGAGGCCGCTTGTCTCCAGTCATTGAGCGACAGCGTCGCCGCCGTGGAAACCGCCGGCATTCGGGTGGGCGATACAGTGGCGATCTTCGGGCAGGGCAGCATGGGATTGGAATGCCTGCAAGTGGCTCGGAATTGCTGCGCAGGCAAGATCATCACCGTTGATGTGCGGGACGAGGCTTGCCAGAAATCCCTGGAGCTTGGAGCCGACGCTTCGATCAATGCCAAACAGGATGATCCGGTGGCTGCCATTCGTGACCTGACGGAAGGCAATGGGGCGGACGTGGTGTTTGAATGTGCCGGGGGCAGTCCCCAGCAGGGGCTTTCCGGAAGCAAAACACTGAATCAGGCCGTCGATGCTGTTCGATCGGGCGGAAAAGTCATCGGAGTTTCCTGGTTTGGTGAGCCCTTTTCGGTTGACATCGACCTTCTCCGCGAACGCAGCTTGCGTTACCTCTTTCCGGACATCAGCACTTTGGCTCACCTGGAGTACACCGTCCGGTTGGTGGCTTCTGGACGGGTGCAGCTCAAACCGATGATCACTCATGTTCTTTCCGGGATCGAGTCTGTCCCTCAGGCCTTCGAAATCACTGCCAACAAAGGAAAATACAAAGCCATCAGCCCGGCCCAGGTCATGTTATGAACCAGAAACGGAAAACGACAGCAGCCCAACAGCCGCGCCTCCTCGACGAGTCGAGGGCGATCAGAACTTCTCTTCTTTCGGACGCCCTCGGCAAGGGCGGCGCCATGGACCACGATATGCGCTGTTTATCAGCCAACTGCCGCATGGCTGGACCGGCCGTGACGGTGCGCGTCCATACGGCGGACATCCTCATGGTGGGCATTACGCTTTCACAATGCCCGAAAGGGAGTGTTCTGGTGATCGATGGCCAGGGAGAGCTCAACACGGCCCTTTGGGGTGAGGTCACGACCTTGGCAGCCCGGCTGAAGGGATTGCAGGGGGTGGTGATTGATGGAGCCATTCGCGACCTGTACAAAATCCATCGCGATAAGCTTCCCGTGTTTGCCCGGGCAGTGGTTCCCAACGCCGGAGGGGCTCAGTACGCCGGTGAAATCAATGTGCCAGTCCAGTGCGGCGGTGCGATTGTACATCCCGGAGACTGGATCGTCGGGGATGAAGACGGAGTGGTTGTCGTTCCTCAGGAGCGTCTGGAGATGGTGATGGATGCGGCCAGGCGCCTGGCAATTGTGGAAAAGAAGATCAGAAAGGAAGTGGGCAAAGGAAAGGACCTGGCCACGCTGCTCCGCTACCATGAATTGCTGGACAAGAAAGCGAAGGAAGGCGTGCTGCCCCAGATGAGATTTCAGGAGAAGTGAAACAGTGATCGCGCTTCTGGAACGAATTATTGGCGCGGCCAGTGAGCCTGCCCTCAGCCTGTCGCCTCCCGATCGAGGAGCGTGCGGTGAGGACATCGTGCGCTACCGTTCGACTTTCTTAGGAGCGATCCCGTGAAACCATCACCTCCTGTCAGAGAGCTCTCATTCATTCGGGTCCGAGAAGCCGAACGTCTGCAAGACCTCACCCCTCAACAATGGAAGTCGGGCATTGCGGCTTGGCTGGGTTGGCTCTTTGACGGGCTGGACATGCACCTGTACACGCTGGTGGCTGCCCCCTTTGTGATGCAACTGCTGCAGGCCGACGGCCCGGCAGATCCACTGGTGAAGCAATACAGCTCATGGATTCAGGCCTCCTTCCTGATTGGGTGGGCGCTCGGTGGCGGGTTCTTTGGTCGACTCGGCGATCTGCTGGGACGGAGCCGGGCGCTCAGTCTGACTATTGTCACCTACGCGCTGTTTACCGGTCTTGCTTCTTTCGCTCAGACCTGGTGGCATTTGCTGATTTTTCGTTTTCTGTCGGCGCTTGGCATCGGTGGGGAGTGGGCGGTTGGGTCCGCGCTGCTTTCGGAGAGCTGGCCGAAACGCTGGGGACCCTGGATTGCTGCGGTGCTGCAAACCGGCGTCAATATTGGTGTCTTGCTAGCCTGTGTGACGACTTACTTGATGGCCGACCAAAATCCGCGCTGGGTCTTCCTGGTGGGCATCTTGCCGGCTTTTTTGGTTTTCTGGATTCGGCGGGCCGTCCCTGAACCTGAAGAGTGGCACCGGGCCAAGTCTGAAGCGGGACGCCATCAGCCCCCTGTCTCAACCATCTTCCGGGGTGAAGTGCTATCTATCAGCATCAAGACCATCCTGGTATGCTCCTTCACCCTGACGGCCTGGTGGGCCTTCCAGTTCTGGAACCAGCAGCATTTGCGCAATCTTCCAGAACTGGCTTCCTGGACGGTGCAGCAGCGCGAGCAGTTGGTGAGTAAATCGTTTTTCATTGTCATCGCCTCTGCGATTGTCGGGAACTTCTTTGCGGGATGGCTGGCCAGCCTGTTCGGCTACCGGCGCGCCATTGGGCTGATGTGTCTGGGATTCTTCCTCTCCTTTGTGGGCGCTTACGCGGTGGAGCGCGACTACAACGCGCTGATCCTCTGGCTGGCCGCTATCGGATTATTCTCGGGCGTCTTTGGCTTATTCACCATGTACCTTCCGCCACTGTTTCCCACAATGCTGAGAACCACCGGTGCCGGCTTCTGTTACAACATCGGACGGATTGCAGCTGCATTTGGGACGGTGTTCTTTGGTCTTTTTTCTCAAGTTGGTGATTTCCGCATGGCTCTCTTCTATGTGGGGTTTCTTATTCCTCCAGCCATGGTATTTGCGTGGATCCTGCCTGACCTGGAGCCCAAGGGAAGCTAAGACATTTTGGCTATGCCGCTTTTTCGTGATCGCGCGCAATCAGGCTTTTGTGAAGGACCAAGCGGTTCTTTGTTGGACCGACTGATTCCAGAAGCGATCAGACTATCACTGGACTTCATTTTTGGGGTACCTGGCTCCTCTCGCCATGAAACTAAACCGGCTCCTGATTGGCAGCACGCTGGTCGCCGCACTTGGCGGCTTTCTGTTCGGATTTGACACCGCGGTAATCTCGGGAACTACCGAAGCCTTAAAACAGGTCTTCCAGTTGACCAGCAATCAGCTGGGATTCACGGTAGCCAGCGCCTTGATTGGAACCATCCTGGGTTCTATTGTTGTCGGCAAATCGGCGGAACGGATGGGTCGCAAGCGGACCCTGTTGGTTCTGGCGGTGCTCTTTTTTGTTTCCGCCGTGGGCTGCGGCTTTGCCTGGGACTGGATCTCGCTGATTCTCTTTCGCTTTATCGGAGGACTCGCCATTGGCGGGGCCTCTGTCGTCTCTCCGATGTATATCGCCGAGATCGCGCCGCCGCAATCCCGCGGACGGCTCGTGTCCGTCAGCCAGTTCAACACGGTATTCGGCATCCTTGCAGCCTATTTTACGAACTATGTCATTGCTGCGATGTTCTCCGCTCAGGGGCCAGCCGGCGTGTCAGTCGCCTGGCGTTGGATGTTTGGAGTCGAGGCCGCCCCGGCAGCGCTGTTTTTCCTTCTTGTGTTGCAGATCCCGGAGAGCCCACGTTGGCTGGTGAAACAGCATCAGCGCGAGGAAGCGCTGGGGATCTTACGGAGATTCGGGAATGGAGATCCCCGGCTCGTGCTGAATGAAATTATCGAGTCGCTGCAGGAAGAGACGGTCAGCACCAGCGAACCTTTCTTCGTCAAGAAGTACCGCAAACCCATTCTGCTGGCCCTTATGGTGGCTACTTTTAATCAGTTGTCCGGCATCAATGCGGTGATTTATTACACGGCCGACATTTTCCGGATGGCCGGGGCGGAGCGGGCCAGCGCCTTGTTTCAGTCTGTCCTCATCGGAGTGACCTGCCTTGTCTCCACGGTGATGGCGATGATGGTGATTGATCGCTTTGGCAGAAAGAGGCTCCTTCTTATTGGCGCAGCGGGAATGACCGTTTGCCTCGCAGTGACGGCCTTTGCCTTTTACAAGGGTGTCGGTGGGGAATTGGTACTCGTGAGCCTGATGGGCTACATCGCGTTCGCGCGCCCGAGGGCAGGCCTTAGGGAGTTTCACGCACTGGACATGGTGTGCCATTGTGAGTTGGAGCTTCCCCATAATCGCGGAGCGATCGGGCGGCCACGCCTTCTCGTTCTTTGCCTTGATGATGGTCTTCCAGCTGGTCATGGTTTCGAACTTTCTGCCGGAAACCAAGGGGGTTTCTTTGGAGCAAATTCAACGCAAACTGGGAATTGAGTAGCAAAGCGGCAGAGTCTGGGAAGGATTGCTGGGACAAAAAGAAGCAGAGATCTCCTCCGTTATGCCGCGGCTCCCCTCGCTAAGAGTGGTTCGGGGAGAGTTGTCGTGCATGGTATCGATGCCGCCCACGAGCTGAAGCGAGGCTGCTGCCTTCTGCCTGATCCAGCTGAGGCTATCCAGTCTGATTTCTGGCTCCGGGGACCCCGAAGGGGTCCAGCAGGAAAGCCCAGGGCGCGAGCCCTGGGAACAAGCAGAGCAACAACGGAAACCCCGAAGGGGCGACGCAGTAGTGCCGGTATCAAAGCGGTTGCCTTTATGACCAACATTTATCTGGAGTTCGACACCGAACCCCTGCGTCGCCCTTTCAGGGCTCTCTGCAATCTGGACTTTGAAACCAGGGCTTGCGCCCTGGGCTTTCCTGTCTCGCCCCTCGGGGCTAGCTTCGCGCCAGAAACCAGCGGGCCAAAACGTGAATTTATTTCTGCGCGAGCTCTAAGAAAGCTGCGGGATCACTGCGCCAGCCACATCGGTCAGGCGATGCATTCGACCGTTATGGAAGTAGGTGAGCCGCGTATGTTCGAGCCCCAGCATATGAAGAATTGTGGCGTGCAGGTCATTGATGGGATGCGGGTCGACGGCGGCGCGATAACCGAAGTCATCCGTGGCGCCAATCACCTGACCGCCCTTAACACCGCCTCCAGCCAGCCAGACGGAAAAGCCGTATGGACTGTGATCCCGGCCCGAAACCGACTGGGAGATCGGGAGCCGCCCAAACTCTGAGTGCCAGACGACCAGCGTGGAATCCAGGAGCCCACGCGCTTTCAAGTCCAGGAGCAGGCCTCGAATCGGTTTATCCACGGCGGCCGCTCGTTTACGATGGTTCTTCTCGATGTTTGCGTGAGCGTCCCAGGAATCATCCCCCGCATTACCACCTCCGAAGAGCTGCACGAAGCGCACTCCTTTTTCCACCAATCGCCGAGCGAGCAGACAATTGCGCCCAAAATGTTCGCAGATCGGATCGTCCATGCCATAGAGCTTTCGAGTGGTTTCCGTTTCTTTGGAGAGATCCACGACTTCGGGCGCCTGGCTTTGCATCCGGAAGGCCAGTTCGTAGGACGCGATGCGGGCCGAGAGTTCCGGCTCAGCAGGGTTCTGCTGGGCGTGAAACTCATTCAAGGTCTTGATGAAGTCAAGACGGCTGCGCTGATGTTCGGGCTCGACATATTTCGGCGAGGCCAGGTCCACGATAGGATCTCCGTGATTGCGGAAGGGTGTTCCCTGATAGATACCCGGCAGGAACCCGGCGCTCCAGTTCTGGGCCCCCCCCAGCGGTCCTCCCATGCTGTCCAGCAGAACGATGAAAGCGGGCAGGTTCTGGTTCTCACTTCCCAAACCGTAGATCGTCCAGGAACCCACGCTGGGTCGTCCGGGCTGAATGAATCCTGTCATCATTTGGAGGATCGCCGGCGTGTGGTTGTTGCTAAGCGCCTGGATGGATCGGACAACTGCGATGTCGTCAATGCATTCCGCCGTGTGAGCGAAGAGTTCAGAGACTTCGATCCCGGACTGGCCATATTTCTTGAACGAGAAGGGGCTCATTAGAAAGGTCCCGGGATTCGGGAAGAAGGTCTGAATGTTCAGACTGGGAGGCGGCGCCTCCAGGTGCCGCTTAGTTAACTCCGGTTTAGGATCGAACGTGTCCAGGTGGCTTGTCCCTCCGTTCATGAACAGAGAAATGACCGCCTTGGCCTTCGGCGGGAAGTGCGGTTTCCTGGGCAAGAGTGGCGATTCCAGCGGAGCCGACGAAGCAAGAAGGTTCTCTAGTCTTAGAAGGTCGCAGAGGGCCAGTCCCGCGATGCCACCTCCGAGTTCCCACAGGAAGCGGCGCCGGGAAAGCGGACAGCAAGCAGAGTGTCTTTCAAAAGACATAACAGCCCCCGAGAAAATCCAGTTTAGCAAAGCAAGTAGGGAGCGTTGCTTGGGTGCAATTAGAAGAAGTGCGACTCAGTTTCTGCCGCGGGATGCCTGCAAAAGACGGACAAATGACGAGTGCGATATGGAGTGCGGCAACTTGTCGCGGCTTTCCTTCTGACGCCCGTCCCATAGCGGCGACAAGTCGCCGCACTCCAAAAGAGCTGTGATTGTTCATCTTCACCTGACCGAAGCGGAACCTGAGGCGAGTCGCACTTCCAATTGCACCCGCGTTGCTCTCGGACGCATCACCGAGGTGACCGATACAGCAAGAGGTGAGTCAGAAAGCGACGCACCTACGTGTTCATGCTGTACTTCAATTGATGTAAACATACTCATTCGTGTTGAACAACGAATGACAAAAGTCTACCAGGGCAGATCTGTCTGGCGCCAGGACCTCGGCGGGATCCACACCCCGCTCGTAGAGTTTTGCGATCAATCCCTGATGATAGAGCTCTTGTTTCTTCAGAAACGACTTCGATGCATCCAGTTCCTGTGGCTCGGGAGGACGTCCGAAGGCCAGGAGAAAGGCTCGCTGGATTTGCCGGATCGTATCCTTGCCGACTTCGTTGCGCAGTCGCTCTGCAAAGAGCATCGACTGGCCCGCCACAAATTTGTTGTTGAGTAACTGCAGCGCTTGCGGCGCCACAGTGGTTGAGTTGCGTTTTGGACATGACGATACGATATCCGGAGGATCGAACAGATCCATGATGGGAGCGGTCACGGTTCTCATCTGGGTGACGTAGATGCTCCGCCGCCAGAGTTCCGGGCCGTCTTTGGTGACCGGCCAGCGCTGATACTGAACGGACTCTTTAGGCGAACCTTCAATCAATCCGGGATCCACTTCAGGGAAGATGCCCGGTCCACCTGGCTTCAGCCTCAGGGCGCCGCTCACGGCGAGGATGGAGTCGCGAATGATCTCTCCCTCCAGGCGCCGGATGGGCATTTTCCAAAGCAGTCTGTTTTGCGGGTCCTTTTTGGCGTTTTGGGGGTCCGCAGAGTTGGAAGCTTGTTGGTAAGTGCTGGAAGTCAACATCAAGCGATGCATTGCCTTCAAACTCCAGCCTTGGCGAATGAATTCCGTGGCAAGCCAGTCGAGGAGTTCCGGGTGTGAAGGAGGGCCGCCCATCCGTCCAAAGTCGTTGGGTGTGTCTACGATTCCTTTGCCGAAATGATGCTGCCAGACCCGGTTGACTATCACGCGGGCTGTTAAGGGATTCTGATCGCTCGCCAGCCATTGGGCCAAGGCTAGTCTTCGGCCTGTGGTCCTGGCTTGAGGGGATGGCGTTGGGAAGGAGACTTCACGGCCCGAGGCACTCAGCACGAGCGGCGGCCCGGGCTCCATCTCGGAGCCTTTGCTGAAGATGCTGCCACGATGCAGGAAGTAGCTCTTCCCCGGCGTGGCCGTCGGGTCCGTAATGGCCATGGCTGTGGGTAAGGAGGGAGGTTTGCTTCTTTCCAACTGGGCGATCTGGGCCTTAAGATCCTCGGTCTTCTGGCGATCCTCAGGACTCAAGGCTGCCAGGAGCTCGCTCTCGCTGACGGAGGTGGAAGTGAAGATCTGCTCGGCCTGGCGTTTTTGTGCCTCAGTTCGTTTGGAAGGTTCGGTCCGAATCGCGACCTGAAGGGGTTCCGGCAGCTCTTTATATTTGGTTTCGAGAAGGCGATCTCGCATCGGCTTGTGCAGAAGCCGGATCTGCTGGGTGAGCGCATCAATTTTGCGGTCGATTTCCAGAACTTGCTTTTCGTATTTCTCAACCATCGATGCTGGTGCTAAAGGGATATTGGCCCGGACACTGGGAGCAAACACGGCGATCAGGCGGTAGTAATCCTTCTGAGCCAGTGGGTCATACTTGTGGTTATGGCAGCGGGCGCAGCCCATCGTCAGGCCCAGGAAAGCCGCACTCGTTGTGGAGACGACGTCATCGAGTTCGTCCTGACGGGTCATTTCATTCTGCATCAAGACCATGTCTCCGATGAACGGGCCGTTACGGCAGAAGCCCAGGGCCACAAGCGAATCGTAGTTACGGTCCGGCAGTTCGTCTCCCGCGAGTTGCTCCAGAATGAATCGATTGTAGGGTGTGTCCTGATTGAAGGCACGAATGACGTAGTCGCGGTAACGCCAGGCATTGGGGCGAAGCCGGTCATATTCATAGCCGTCACTGTCTGCATAGCGGGCCACGTCCAGCCAGTGACGGGCCCAGCGCTCCCCGTAGCGTTCCGAGTCCAACAACCGATTGACGAGCTTTTCGTAGGCATCCGCCGCGGGGTCATTCTCAAACGCCTGCACCTCTTCCGGGCGGGGTGGCAGCCCGATCAGGTCAAAATAGACCCTGCGGATCAGTGTGCGGCGTGACGCCTGCGGGGCAGGCCGCAGCCCTTTGCCTTCGAGGGCAGCCAGAACAAAAGCATCGATGGGGTTTTTGATTCTGGCCTGATGCTTCACCCGCGGCACAGGCGGTCGAACCGGTGTCTTGAAAGACCACCACTGCCTCTCTTCTACAGTTACAGGCCGATTCTCAAGTTTTTGCAACTCCTTCAGCCTGGCCTGCCGCACCCTTTCGGCTTCTTCGGCATTCGGGTCTGGCGGCCACTCGGCGCCACCTTCAATCCATTGCTTAATGATCGCGACCTCTTCTTGCGGAAGCGGCTCGCCCGGACCGCCTCCGGGTCCCAAAGGCATGTAGAGTTTCTCCAGTCGTGCCACCCGGCGATACAGCCGGCTGTCGTCTGGCTTTCCGGGAGTTACGACCGGACCATGCCAGCCGCCGTTCAGAAAACCGGATCGGGTCTCCAGGGTGAACCCGGAGTACTTCCGCTCGTCATTGTGACAGCCAAGGCAGCGGGCGGAGAAAATGGCATGGACTTTCTTCTTAAAGAAACTCGCGTTGCCTGAAAGCGCCTGAGGCGGTTCGTCCGTGGTGGATAGAGCAGCGGTTCCAGGAACAATCCCCGCGTGGTTAGGCCTCACAGATTCTGGCCAGGCGGCTCCTTGTTCGATCCAGGCCTTCAGCAAGTTGACTTCCGCCTGAGGTAAAGGATCTCCATTCATCGGCATGGACGGCTTCTCCAGGCCGGCCACGCGCCGATATAGACTGCTTTGCTGCGGATTTCCAGCAGTCACCACGGGCCCGTGCGATCCGCCATTCTGTAAACCTGTTGCAGATTCCAAGGTCAACCCCGAGAGCTTGAGCGTGTCGTTGTGGCAGGATTGGCAACGTTTCGCCAGGAGAGGCAGAATCTGACTTCGAAAAAACTCTGCGTCAGCCTCGGAAGCCTGTTGGGCTCTGGATTCCATCCGCCCTCCGGAAACTCCGTTGAGGAGATACAGGGAGAAAAGGAAGGGCAGAAGCAGTCGAAGGGAACGCCGATATCGGGAAAATTTACTTCTCAAACGATACTGGGTGCTGTCAGTCGGACGGTGCGTTAAGATTTGTTCTCCAAGCTTTTCCAGTATCCAGACGATCCGAAGAAGACTTCGGCTTCTCTCTTTACCAAAGGGCGTTTTCATAGGAAACCACCACTTACCGTCACACGGATGCCGGCATCGCGCCCCCGGTTTGAGTGACGATGTCCGGATGAATTGCATTCATAAATTATATGCAGTTATTGAATAATAATCATTCATGATGTCGAGATGTTCGATGAAGGTGCAGCCTGAGCCCGACAGGAGGAGGATTATGCCATTCGTTCCCATGGATAGACTGCTGGCCGACGCCAGGCGCGGCGGGTATGCGGTGTGCTATTGCGAATCATGGAACCTGGAGTCGCTGCAAGCGGTGGTTGAAGGTGCGGAAGAATTGCAGTCGCCCGTGATTGTCGGGTTCAACGGCGGCTTCTTGATGCATCCTTCCAGGTCGAAGCCTGAAGATCTTTCTTTCTATACGGGAATGGCGTTGGCAGTCCGGAAGGCTCGCGTTCCTGTGTCTCTGATCTTGAACGAAAGCGATGACTTCTCTCAGATCGCCGCGGGTATTGAATTGGGGTTCAACGCGGTCATGGTTGAAAGCCATCATCTAGGTTTTGATGAATATAAGACCCTGGTGAAGAGGGTTGTGGCCTTGGGACAGCCGAAGCGAGTCTTTGTGGAGGGGCAGATTGGCGAATTGCCAGATGGCTGTGATGGACCGAACGGAAGCGGTATCATCACGGATCCATTGCTGGCAAAGTCTTTCGTTGAAGAAACAGGGATTGACGCGTTGTCAGTCTCGATTGGCAACGTTCACGTCATGACCCGCGGCAAGGCCGCTATAGACCTTGAGGCGTTACGCAGGATACGTGAGGTGGTTCAGGTTCCTTTGGTAGTTCACGGTGGAACGGGCTTTCCATCCCAGAGCGCTGCGGATGTGATTGGCCTGGGTGTAACCAAGTTTAACTTCGGGACGACCCTGAAGCAGGCCTATTTGGCAGCAGTGAGAGACAAACTGGCAGCCTATCATGAGCCAATGAATCCTCATCCCTTTCTGGGAATGGGAGGTCCTGAGGATATCATGGTTGCTGGGCGTGAGGCGGTTAAGGCGAAAGTCAAGGAGCTGATCCAGCAGTATGGCTTTGCTGGAAAGGCTGTGAGTCGCGCTTAGATTTAGGCAGCAGGTGGCCATCTTGAAGCTGGGTAGGCCGTGAAGCGTCACTCAAAAAAAGGAAGACCAGGCACTGTGCGCACCGCCGCTCAACTCATAGTTGTTATGACACACTCCGCTTTCACGTCAGCTTCCCTGCTCCTCGTGAGGAAAGAATAGTATCGACCGGCGGGGTGTTGCTACCCGCAAAACGGGACCCAGGTTTCAGGAGATCTTCCATGATTGACCATCAGCAATATCAACGGGCTGTTGAAAGAGCCTCAGCCATGTTGCAACGAGCCGGAGTGGTTATCACCTCTGCCGAGCGCGAGCGGTTTGAGGTGGCAGACTTCGGGTTAGGCGAGTTGGAGAAAACCGGCCTCCAGATCATTACCTATGTCAATACCCAGCGCTGCTGTGCCAAAGAAATCATTATGACGCCCCGTCAAACCTGTCCAGAGCACAAGCATCCGCCGATTGGCGGGATCCCGGGAAAAGAGGAAACGTTCCGTTGCCGCTGGGGGACGGTCTATCTGTATGTGCCAGGCGAGCCGGCTGCTCCTGTCTCTTGTCCGCCGCCAAGAGGCTCCGAGGCCTATTACACCGTCTATCGAGAAATCTGCTTGAAGCCTGGCGAGCAATACACGCTGATGCCCGACACACTCCACTGGTTCCAAGCTGGGCCTGAAGGGGCTATCGTTTCCGAGTTTTCCACCCGCAGCACGGATGAGGCAGACTTCTTTACTGACCCGCGCATCAAGCGAGCGCCCGAGGTTGGGTAGTCACAATTCGTTGGGAGGCCGGGTTTCTTTTGCCGATGGGTCTACCCTTGTCGGGCTCTATGAGTCCTCCGGAAAGGCGGTACCAGGAGTGAGAGTGAAACTCCGTGTCAAAGTGATCTCTGCGGAAGAATCCAATCTCCTCGAAGACGCCGGACGCAAGCTTTCGGTGTCAAGCGACACGCTTGAGTTCGACCTGGGCGCCTATGAGATCAAAACTTTCAAACTCCGGTGACAGGCACTTTTGTCGGCGCGGCCCCCGACACCGAGCCATGCTCTTTCCAAGCAGTTCGGCTTCCAGGGCGGGTCAGTTTATGTGAGCAGACCCCGGGTCAATTCAGGTGAGCGCTATCGATATGGATGTGATTTGCCTGGGAATCCTGGTCGCCGACCTTTTCGCCAGCCCCATGCCGGCGCTTCCAGCTCCCGGCCAGTTGGGATTGACGGACCGGTTCCTGCTGGGGGCTGGAGGCTGTGCGACGAATACAGCCGCCTGCCTTAGCCGTCTGGGACGCCACGTCAAGGTGCTGGGCAAGGTGGGTAACGATCTCTTCGGAAACTTTGTGTTGAACGACCTCAGACGTTTGGGAGTGGACTCTTCCAGCGTTTCGCGCAGCCGGACGCATCCGACTTCGGGCACTGTCATCATTAACGTCGAAGGCGAAGACCGGCGTTATTTCCACTGCATTGGCGCCAACGCCGACTTCACGTTTGCCGATATTGATTGCTCGGTTCTGGATGGAGTCCGAGCACTTTACGTCGGAGGCTATATGGTGATGCCAAAGTTTGGTGCCGAGGACTTGACCCAGCTTTTTCGCGCAGCCAAACAAAGGTCGATCAAGACTGTACTGGATGTCGTGACTCCTGCGGGGCTGGCGTTTTCCCGGTCACAGCTTGAAGAGATGCTGGACTGCACCGATGTTTTCCTCCCCAATGACGACGAAGCTTATGCCATGACTGGTTTGAAGGATCCCGTGGCGCAAGTGGATTATTTTTCGCAACTCAATCCCGAGTGCGACGTGGTCATCACGCTAGGCAAGCGTGGCGCGGTGGCTTGCCGGAAGGGAGAAGTGATCCGAGCGGGGGCCTACCAGGTCAAATCCGTTGACGAGTCTGGCGCAGGAGATGCCTTTGCCGCCGGCTTCATTACTGGGATGCTGGAAGCCTGGTCCTTGGAAAAGACTCTCAGCTTTGCCAGCGCTGTGGGTGCTTCTTGTACTCGGGCCCTGGGATGCACCGAGGGCGTATTCAAGTTCGACGAAGCGCTGGCCTTCGTGGCGGAGCATTCGTTGAAAATTGAGAGGATCCGAAAGTGACGGCGGCGCTGAAGGTTTGGCAGGAGGAGCCGCGCCAAAAATGAAATCCACCAAAGCCACAGCCCAAGCCATTCCCAATACCCAGTTTCACGGCGGCCTGCCTTCCTGGGGCGTCGACGAACTCCCCGAGCCGTTGCGGTGGTCGTCCTTGCGTCAGTTCACCAGATGAACCGCAGCGCGAGTTGGATATCGCGGTTGTCAGCCAATGTGGCTCTTGGAAGGTGATGCTGCCCCAACCTGGGAAAATGCGCCTGCTGTTGACCGAGCCTGCGCCCGGTAAAGGTTGATTGATGTTGCGGTTCGCCATCAATTTGTTGGCCTTGTTGCCCATATAGGCGACTTCGATGGCATAGTCACGAAGCTGCCTGCCCAGTGTGAAGTTCCATTGCTGGCTGTAAGCGGCGGGGAAGTCGTAGGGCCGTCCATTGATGTTGAGAAATCGATTGTCGAATCTGCCGTCAGCGAAGCCGACCGGAGGGAAACCTTGAACGGGCCGCAGTGCGGTCGAGGGATCCAACTGATTACTGGGATACGTGAAACTCGCCGATGTCCTTGAAGAGAAAGATCGCGTCAGCGCTTCCGGTTCAGCTCCGTGAGCGCCTGGTAGGTGAGCGATTTCAGCTCGGCGCGCAGCGGCCAGGGCGAGGGCATGAGCTGGATCATCGCCACCACAACGATGTCTTCCAGGGGATCCACCCAGAAGGTGGTGCCTGCG
>WNGD01005011.1_pt1 | contig 16543 bp, 18 predicted proteins | sample 5400671 | NCBI WGS metagenome assembly WNGD01 (sample SAMN13153369, study PRJNA577476) | soil metagenome | isolation source: 40 cm soil or saprolite under grassland replicate 2 | place: USA:California | collected 2016-06-15 | reverse complement strand
CGGCGAATCGGTCCATTGGAACTGTCCTGTGTCGACGATGCATGAGGGTCCGTGCGGCCCATCTGGTTGAAAACGCGATGCCGGATCGGGGTAAAAGATTTCTCCGCCGTTTACGCGAAACCGGTAAAGAGTCCCCGCGCCAGCACTGATAACGCCGGAAACGTATCCACCTGATTCCGGTGTCAGCGAGTGAACCGTTGGCGGAGAGTTCGGACCGCGCTCTACAACGACATCAAGTTCTCGCGCCTTTGGAGCCCAAACGCGAAAATGGGTCTGGTTTTCACCGATCACTTCTGCGCCGATCGGGTAGCGACGTCGCACCTGGGGAAGTTTTGTCCTGTCGGTTGACATGCGCGCACCAACATGCGGGCCCTCGATTGCGAAGCAACCAAGGAACGACGGCTTCCTCCTGGCTCGCCGTAGCCTTGCGAAGGCGGCAGCCGTCGTTCCTTGGTGCAGCATTTTCGGAATTGATTACGCCGCGGGAGTCGTTTCAGAATGCCGCGCATGAATGGAAGCGAGCCGAAAATCGAAATCTTTAAGCCTTTTGGTGAAGCGTTTGAGTTAACGAAGAGGATTCTGTTTCAGCCGTTCGATTTAAAAAAATGGCTGGTGATTGGTTTTGCCGCGTGGCTTGCGAACCTCGGTGCTGGTAGCGGCAGTTTTAACTATCGAACCAACCGCGGCGAAGGTGTGCAAAAGATAAATGAGACAATCAGCCAAATTCCGCAGCCGATTCTTATCGTAGGCGTTTGCGTTCTCATCTTGTTAGTCCTCATTCTCGTTGCTCTGTTTGCCTGGCTGCGGGCGCGCGGGGTTTTTATGTTTATCGACTGCATCGTGAAAAACCGCGGTGCAATTGCGGAACCATGGCGTGACTTCCGAAAAGAGGGCAACAGCTATTTCCTTTTCTCACTGCTGGTCTGCCTTGCGTTCTTGATTTTCGGTGCGCTGCTTTCGCTCCCTCTCGTGGTTCCGGTAATCAGAGACGCTGCGTTCCCACGCACGCATAACGTGTATGTGGTATGCGCGATCGCCACCTGGGTATTCGTGATGCTTTTTCTCTTTTTAGCATGGTCGTTGATCGCAAATTTCATGGTGCCGGTCATGTACCGACAGCGGTGCCGTTCGTCGGAAGCCTTCAATCTTGTTGCCGGGTTAATTGCAGGGCATCCGGGCGAGATCCTTTTGTATTGCTTGTTTTTGATTGTTCTGGCGCTGGCTACCGTGATCGTGGCATGCGTTGCGACTTGCGCGACTTGCTGCATCACCGCGATTCCTTATATCGGCACCGTGATTTTGCTGCCGATCTTTGTCTTGCTTCGTTCGTTCTCACTTTTGTTTCTGGGGCAATTCGGGCCGGATTACGACGTGTGGGCGAGCGTCATGCCACCCGAATTCTTCCCAATCTTGTCATCGGCACCGCTCTTGCCGCCACCGCCGCCGGGCGCGTGAAGCGAATCGGCGAGTTGAGAAGTTAGAGACCAGCGATGCGAAAAATCTCGACGAGGATCTAGTAGTCCAATAGAGATAAGTTATGAAAAAACAATTCGTTCTCTGTTGTATCGCATTCGTCACGATAGCTCCCCTTTGCTTCGGCCAGGCCAGCCCGGCGAAATCGGGCAAATCGGGTGCAAATGACACGACAATCACCAGTTTGGAAAAATCCGCATGGGAGGCATTCAAAAACAAACAGACTGACGCGTTCAAAGCGCTTCTCTCTAAGGATTTCTGTGGCGTTTACGCCGACGGAATTAAGAACTTGGATGCCGAGGTTGCAGAAATGGCAAAGACCGATTTGACCGACTACTCATTCGCCGATGTGAAGGTGGTGTTCCCGCACCCGAAGGTCGCTGTCATTACATATAAAGCGACGCAACACGCCACTTCCGGCGGCAAGGACATGTCTGGGACGTACAATACCGGAAGTGTTTGGGTTCAACAGGGTGGGAAATGGCTTGGCGCCTTGCATACTGAAGCGAAAGTTCAGTAGAACCGAGCGCTCCCGGCAGGCGTTAGCAGATCCAGATTCGCTGTGCTGATGGCATCGTATCGTTGGTTTAGCATGCGACCCGTAACACTGGTTCTTCAATCTGTTTTCGCAATCGCGCTTGCAGCGACAGCGTTTGCGCAAAACGCCAAGCCAATGATGAAAGCAATTGTCATTCATGAATATGGCGGCCCAGAGGTTTTGAAGTACGAGGATGTGCCCCGGCCAGACCCGAAGGAAGATCAAATACTCGTTCGTGTGATCGCGGCCGGCGTAAATCCTGTGGATGAGGCGGCTCGCTCCGAAAGGTCCGCGAAGTTTTTCGGAATAACGCTGCCGTTTATTCCGGGTTACGACATCGCTGGAATCGTCGAGAAAACAGGTGGGAAGATCACGAAATTCAAGATGGGCGACGCCGTTTATGCGTACCTCAGCCTGACAAAGGGCGGCGGATATGCGGAGTACGCGGTCGCGAGCGAAGTCGAGGCCGCGGCCAAACCGAAGTCGATCAATTTTGTCGAAGCCGCCGGCGTGCCGGTTGTTGCTTTGACGGCATGGCAGGCATTGATCGATACCGCGAAGCTAAGCGCTGGCCAGACTGTGCTGATTCATGGTGGATCGGGCGGGGTGGGAACATTTGCGATCCAAATCGCCAAGGCGCGAGGGGCGAAGGTCATCGCGACCGCGTCGACGGCCAATCAGGATTTCCTCAAACAAATCGGCGCAGATGTGGCGATCGATTATACAAAAACAAAGTTCGAGGACGTCGCCAAGAATGTGGATGTGGTACTGGACTCGGTTGGGAAAGACACACTCGCGCGTTCCTACGGTGTGGTGAAGAAAGGCGGTTTCATCGTTACGCTTGTCGCACGAACCGATCAGGCGGAATTGGATAAACATGAGATCCGGGGCGCGTCGTTGGGCGTCGAACCGGATTCTAATGAGCTGACCGAGATCGGTAAATTGATCGACGAGAAGAAAATCAAAATGATCGTTTCCCAAGCATTCCCGCTTTCCGAAGCAATCAAAGCACAGGAACAAATCGCAACCGGTCACACACGCGGTAAAATTGTTCTGAAGGTTGCTGACGAGCCGAAGTAGCAACCTGCCATTCACCTGTGATATAACACAGTGATGAACTGGGATGCGATTAGTGCAATCTCGCAACTGATCGGCTCAGTTGCTGTCGTCTTGTCGGTGTTATATCTCGCGCTGCAGGTGCATCGGAGCACGCGCGTAGCCAAGCTCGCCACGCAAGACTCAGCTGCAACAGCCCTGCGCGATGTGACCAAACCATTGATGGAAAACGCAGAGCTGGAACGCATCTGGCGGGTCGGCTTGGAAGACATTGGGGCCCTCTCGATCGACGAACGGGCGCGCTTTTTTCACGCGGCTTACCAGTTCTTGAAGGCGTTCGAGACAATTCATTTTCATTACGTTTATGGGCTGATGGACAAGCAGCTATGGGAAGGATGGCATGGACTTCTTCGCCATTATGTCGCCGCGCCTGGGATGTCTTATTACTGGAAACTTCGTCCAGAAGTTTTTTCAGAGCGCTTTCGCAATTTCGTTAACTCACTTGAACCTCCACCGGAGCAACGCACGGTGGGCACCCTTTTCAAAGAGGAACGAAATTAAAGGCGAGTCGCTCACTGGGGTTCGGAAGACAACGTGCGTCGCTTTCACCCAGCAGCGTCTCGTGCAGCGTTACTTACACGGTCCCGGCACAGGGATCACGAATTTGCCGTCCTTCTCGGCGACGAAGTTTTCGGAGCTGCTGGATGAGCTGCCGTTTCCGTCCTTTTTCTCAACCTTGACGATAAGCTTTTTCGTTGGTTTGAGGGTCAGGCAAACTTTGCCGGTTGGTCCATCCATCGGCGTCGTCGCCTTTTTAACGTCATCCGGCGTGAGATTAACAAGCTCAATCTTGGAAATTTTCTCTCCGGCTTCGCCCGACTGCATCATTTTGTAAAACTCGAGGGCCGTCGGGTCTGAGCCTTGTGTGTAAAGGAAAGACTCCAGAGTGGCTGAGTCCTTGCTTTCCATTGCTGCCTTATATTTGTCGGTGAATGCTTTTTCCTGCTCGGGCGTGCTGGCCACGGTCTTTAGGGCGAGCACAAGCAGAACTGCGCCAGCTAGTGTAAAGACTTTCATTGAGTTTTTCATGGCTGCCACCGTAGGCAGCACGGTTTCGGCAAGGCAAGCCAATTCGCTACAGAAAATCTTTTTGTGGCGACCTTGTAGCCTTGCCATGGGAGCTCTTCACCTCTCTCCTTGACAAAGGGGAGTGGACAAAGGTGAGGGGTTCAGCTTTGCCACGCGACATTGTTCCAAGTTGGCCCTCGCTCTCGCTCTCTCCCTCGTAGGAAGAGGCGACCCAAACTCGACCAGCGGTCCAATCCCTTGAACATAAAAAACGGTTGCCGCACAGACGTTTCGCGGCTTAGTGCTCGCCAGTCGGTGCAATGAACATTCACGAGTATCAAGCGAAAGAGTTGTTGCAGAGATTCGACGTGGCAACAACGCGAGGTAAGGTCGCCTCGACGCTCGATGAAGCAGAGCAAATCGCGCGTGAGCTCGGCGATGTCGATGTTGTCGTCAAAGCCCAGATTCATGCAGGCGGCCGCGGCAAGGGAAAGTTCAAGAACGGTTTCAAGGGCGGAGTGCATATTCGCAAGACGCCACAAGAAGTCCGGGAAGTTGCCGCCAAGATGCTTGGACAAATTCTAATAACGCATCAGACCGGGCCGACTGGTCGCGTAGTAAACAAAGTGTTGGTAGCGCAATCGGCCGAGATTGCCCGCGAAATTTACTTTGCTGTTCTGCTCGATCGAGCAACTGCCGCGCCTTTGATTGTCGCGAGCTCGGAAGGCGGTGTAGACATTGAAACGGTCGCGGCGAAATCGCCCGAGAAGATTATTCGCGAGCCGATCGATCCGTTGGCGGGTCTGCAACCCTTCCAGACACGTAAAGTAGCGAAACAACTCGGCTTCGAATCTTCGCAGCTAAAATCGGCTGCGAAACTATTCGAGGGACTCTATCGCACATTTGTGGCGTTTGATTGCTCGATGGTTGAGGTCAATCCGCTGGTGATTACGACAAAGGGGGACGTGCTCGCGCTTGACGCCAAATTTAACTTCGACGACAACGCGCTCTATCGTCATCCGGAGATCGAGGCGCTGCGCGACGTCGCGGAAGAGGACCCGCGCGAAGTCGAAGCTTCGAAACACGGTCTCAATTACATCGGACTAGATGGAAACATTGCTTGTCTGGTCAACGGCGCGGGGCTGGCCATGGCTACAATGGACATCATCAAGTTTTACGGCGGCGAACCTGCAAACTTCCTCGACGTGGGCGGCGGCGCGACTGAGGAGCAGGTGACGGAAGCCTTCAAAATCCTGATCGCGGACAAAAAGGTTAAAGCAATCCTTGTGAACATTTTCGGTGGCATCATGAAATGCGACGTGATTGCGCAAGGCATCATCAACGCTGCGAAAACAGTGAACCTGTCTGTGCCGATGGTTATTCGATTGGAAGGAACGAATGTCGAGCGAGGAAAGAAGTTGTTAAAGGAAAGCGTCGTCGAGCTGATCGCGGCGGACGATCTCGCCGATGCTGCCCAGAAGGCGGTTGCTGCCGCTAAACGCAAATGAAGACGGGATCTGCGATTGCATTTCTCGTGATCGCTGCAGCACTTTGCGCAGAGGAGCTTCCGCGCAAAAGCAAAACGCCTCGCGAGTCTTACCCGAACGTCGATGTGATTTACGACTCTGTGACGTCACCCGACGGTAAACGATTACGCACGATCATTACCAAGCCACATGATTCGACACGGAAATTGCCGGTCATTTTCGTTGCCGGCTGGTTGAGTTGTGATTCTATAGAAGCGCCGCCGGACACGAAAGATGCAACTGGTCTGGTGTTTCGCGGCCTTGCACAACTTCCGGGCTTCTGTCTCTTCCGCGTCGATAAACAAGGCGTCGGCGACAGCGAGGGTGTTTGCGCAGAGAACGATTTCGCATCAGAGCTCGCTGGCTATCGGGCTGCTTTTCGCGCACTGAAGAATTATGATTTTATCGACAGCAACCGCGCCTACATCCTCGGTATTAGCAACGGCGGCGGGTTCGCACCGCTTGTGCCGGAATCGGATGTGGAACGGGCACAGGTGCGTGCTTACATTTCAGTAGGCGGCTGGGTGAAGACCTGGTTCGAGCACATGCTCGAGATCGAACGGCGGCGATTCGCGTTGATGGGAAAATCGGCTGGCGATGTCAACGACCGGATGAAAGGCGCGGCGATCCTTTATTACGAATGGCTGATCAAAGGGCGATCCGTCGACGAAGTTTTCAACGAGCAACCACAACTCGCGGCTCTTTGGCCCGAGGGAAAAGACTACGCGCACCTCTACGGGCGGCCGCTGGAGTTTTACCAGCAGCTACAAAAATTGAATCTGGCGGAGGCGTGGTCGCACGTGAACGTCCCAACTTATGTGCTTCGCGGCGCATTCGACTGGATCATGAGTCGCGAAGATTCTGAATTGATCTCCACGTACGTGAACAAAAATGGAGATCTCGCTGCTTTTTATGAAATCCCCGACACGGGCCACACCTTTCAGCACTATTTAAGTCTCGCTGACGCATTTAAAGGAAAGCGCGCGCCGTTCGATCCAAAGGTGATCGGATTATTAGCCGACTGGCTGCGCAATGAAGCCATTACGCATGAAGATTAACAACATCTCATTTGTTGGAATTCCGGTTACGGACATCCCGCGCGCAAGAAAATTCTACGAAAAAGTGCTGGGGCTGCCTGCGTCCGACGAAATGATGAGTGGGAAATGGATCGAGTACGCAGTAGGAAATAACACGCTGGCAATCGCCAACGTCGGCGAACAGTGGACGCCTTCAGATCAAGGAACTGGCACTGCACTCGAGGTGGAAGATTTCGAAGAAGCCATCAAGCATTTAAAGGATCAACACGTGCGTTTCGCCGCTGAGCCATTTGAGACGCCGTGTTGTCACATGGCCGTCGTGCAAGATCCCGACGGCAACAAGCTGATAATTCACAAACTTAAACCTGAAAACGAGAAAGGAGTCTGCAAATGATCACAGATGAAGTGGCCTTCATTGCCATCGCAGTTTCTAACAAGGAACGTGCGCGAGAATTCTACCAGGAGACACTCGAACTCAAGCCAACGCGCACTCAGATGGATGGCGCATGGGTCGAGTATGATCTCGGACCCGTCACGATCGGAGTTGGTTGTCATCCCGCGTGGAAACCCTCGCGGGATGGAACGACAGTCGCTTTCGAAGTTGATGACATCGATGCTGCCATCGCGAAGCTCAAAGATCGCGGCGTCACCTTTGATATCGAAAAAACTGAGACGCCAGTTTGTTGGATGGCACAATTCCGTGATCCAGACGGGAACAAACTCGTCATTCACAAACGAAAGAAATAACGAAGCACGAATAGCGAATGTCGAAGGAATCCAGAATGCTGAAATGACGAAGGCGATGGATTATTTTCTGATCTGTCGAATTTCGTCATTCTTTCGAACTTCGTCATTCGTCATTCGTCATTTTGATCATGTCTGTATTGGTCGATAAGAACACGCGTCTCGTTGTGCAGGGAATCACGGGCAGCGTTGGCGCGTTTCATACACGGCAGTGCATGGACTACGGCACGAGTGTGGTCGCAGGAGTAACTCCCGGGAAGGGCGGCCAACTGTTTGATGAGAAGGTGCCCGTGTTCGATACGGTGTGGGAAGCGCGACGGGAAACCGGTTGCAATGCTTCAATGGTTTTTGTGCCTGCTCCCGCGGCTGCGGATTCTATCCTTGAAGCAGTCGATGCGGGCGTGGAGTTGGTGGTTTGCATTACAGAAGGGATTCCGGTGATGGACATGATGCGCGTAAAGGCGCTCATGCACGGAAAGCCGTCGCGGCTAATTGGTCCGAATTGTCCGGGAATCATTACTCCCGGCGCGTGCAAGATCGGGATCATGCCTGGTTACATCCACAAACCCGGCAACATTGGGGTAATCTCGCGATCTGGCACGCTTACATACGAAGCGGTCTGGCAATTGACTTCACGCGGCTACGGGCAATCAACCTGCATCGGTATAGGCGGCGATCCGATTCACGGCTTGTCGCATCTCGATTGCGTGAAACTGTTTAACGAAGATGCCGGCACAGTGGCGATGATTTTGATCGGCGAAATTGGTGGCTCGGCCGAAGAGAAAGCCGCCAAGTGGATCAAAAGGAATTGTAAAAAACCGATAGCGGCCTTCATCGCCGGAATAACTGCGCCACCGGGACGCCGAATGGGTCATGCAGGCGCAATTATTTCCGGAGGCAAAGGCACTGCAGCGGGAAAGATCGAAGCGCTGAAGGCCGCGGGAATCGCAATCGCGGACACGCCGGCTACCATCGCCGATACGCTAATTGCGCAAATCAAGGCGCGGTCATAATCGATCGTTCTGGTGTTTTAGCTTTGCGGTGAAGGACGGATGAAACGGATTCTTCTCATTGGCGTCGGGCGCTGGGGTATCAATCATCTGCGCGTGCTCAAGTCAATGCCCGTCGAACTTTTCATTGCCGATCATCACGAGCAACGCCTCAATTCGGTAGATATTCCGCAGAGTCACCGTAGCACGGATGCGCGCTCACTTTTTTCAAAAGTTGATGCTGCGGTTGTCGTGACGCCAGCGCCGGCGCACTTCGAAACCTGCAGCGAATTGCTCGAGATGGGAAAAGATGTGTTCGTGGAGAAACCGATCACGTTGGCTTCTAGCGAGGCAAAGAAGCTGATGGAGCTCGCGGAGAAGGGCGGACAGATTCTGCAGGTCGGGCATATTTTTCGATTCGATCCCGCATCGCTATGGATGCGCGATGCGATTGTCGAGCACCAGTTTGGCCGGCTCAAGATGTTGCAGGCGAGATTCAGCGGGTTCAAGCGTCCGCGACAGCATACCGGCGTCACGTTCGCGGACAGCATTCATTTTATCGATCTCTTCAATTTTCTTCTCGGTGTTCCGCCACGACGTGTTCATGCAGTGTTAGGTGATTTTTTCGGCCGCGGAATGGATGACGAATCGCTGATTGTTTTGGAATATTACCAAGGCAACGGTTCCCCGATACTCGCGACGATCGAGGCCGGTTACCATACGCCCGGCAAATTCCGCGAAGTCACCATTATGGGGACGCGTTCGTCGGCGGTGTGCGATTACAATGTGGCACAATACAAGATAAGGACGTTTGCGAATCAGCATGTGGCCGATGGCGAAGAAATAAAAGCGGAGGAAGGCGCGGTGCACCAACTGGAGTTTCCACCGGAAGAACCCCTTCGCGCCGAACTGGCGGCTTTCATCGATGCGATCGAGAAGCGAAGGTCGCGGCCAGTTGATGGATGGGCGGGGTTCCACGCCGTTCGCGTAGTTGAGGCTGCGTTGGAGTCAGCCCGAACGGGGAATTGGATCACTATCGACAATCTAAATGAGCATCGGCGACGCGTTGCTGCTCGTTACGCGGAACGTCTCTGTGGCATCGTGAAGACTCCTCCGGAGAAGAAATGGGCCTACGCGGTTTATCATATGTACGTGATCCAAACCGAACGTCGCGATGAACTGGTGAGGCATCTACAAAGCAAAGGAATCGGCACCGGCATTCACTATCCTGTCGCGAATCACCAGCAGCCGGCCATCACGAAAATTTACGGCGATCTGCCGAGATTGCCGAACACCGAAGCAGCGGTGAAAGAAATTCTTTCGCTACCGATCTACGGCGAATTACCGCTTGAAGATGTCGATTATGTTTCTGACGCGATTGTCGAGTTTTTTGCGATGCAATGAATGTGCCGGAACTAAGCCTGGTTATTCCGTGTCACAATGAGGAGAAAAACCTACAGCCACTATTATCGGCAATTCACGCCACGCTGGATCCGCTTGCATTCGACTATGAAATTGTGATCACCGACGATTGCAGCACAGACAATTCCTGGAGCATCTTGAAACAGCTTACTACAAGCGATCCGCGGCTGTGCATCCAGCGTTTCAAATTTAACTGCGGCGAGTCGGCTGCGAGCTGGACTGGCATGCAAATGTCCCCCGTTTTGTTTGATCCCGATTGGGGCACATATGACATGGCGGTCGGCGAACGGATCAGCTCGGCCCGAAGGTCCTTTGGCGGCGAAGCCGCAGTTTGGGTTTGGAAATTCTCGACGCCGTGGTCGACACATCGCCACGTTGGATGCCGATCTGCAAAATGATCCAAAGGATCTGCCGGCGATGCTCAAGGCGCTTAAGGGTGCGGATTGCGTTTGCGGGACGCGCGCCGCAACGCGAGGTAAAGGCGATAATTGGATTCGGATTGCCTCATCGCGCGTTGCTAATTGGGTGCGCAATCAGCTCTCCGGTGAGAACATCAGCGATGCCGGCTGCACCTATCGCGTGTTCAAACGCGAATGCATCGCGCACGTGAAATTTTTCAACGGCGCGCATCGTTTCCTTCCGACTTTAATCAAGATGGAGGGATTCTGCGTGATCGAAGTCCCGGTCTCGACAAACCCGCGCTTTTCGGGCACCAGTCATTACGGTGTCTGGAACCGTTTATTCAAATCATTCCGCGACTTGCTCGCTGTGCGCTGGATGAAATCGAGACGCATCCAATACGAAATTGCCGAATCAGTTACCAGCCTATGAACACACTTACACTTATTGCTATCACGTGGATCGGAAAGGAATACCGATTCCTTGGTTTGGATTGGAGTTATATTATGGTCCTCGGCTTTATTGGGAACGCTCTTTTCTCGATGCGTTTCCTTGTCCAATGGCTTGCCTCAGAGCGACAGGGACAAAGTATTATTCCAGTCTCATTCTGGTACTGGAGCATCGCCGGAAGCGCACTTATGTGCCTGTATTTTGTCTTCCGACGCGATCCTGTCGGAATCCTCGCTTACCTGCCAAACTCGCTTATTTACATTCGCAATTTGATGCTGATTCGGAAGCGCAAGTTCGCTTTCACGGCTGCCGCGCCTTCACAAAGTCCGCGCGAAACGACATAGCCTATCAGTGGTTAGCCGATTGGACACGTCGGGATTCGCCGCGTGGCAGTTACGACTTTTCGCCGATCGGCTCCGCGCTTTGCACTTCCTCTTCTTTCACCTGACTCACAACAGGCGCGATCGCCTGAAGTTTCTCGCCGTTGCGGAGGTCCATGAGTTTCACACCCATTGTGTTGCGGCCGGTCTCGCGAATCTCTTTGACGCGTGTGCGCACCATCTGGCCTTTGTTCGTGATCAACATAATCTCGTCTGCTTCGCGAACTGTAAGCGCGCCAACCACGTCGCCGGTTTTTTCGCCCGTTCTCATCGTGATGATGCCTTTGCCGCCGCGCGATTGCCGCCGGTAATCATCAAACGGCGTGCGTTTGCCGATTCCATTTTCACCGGCGACGAGCAACATGGCGTCTGGATCCACGATCGCGATGGCAACGATATGATCGCCTTTCTCCGGGCGAATTCCCCAGACGCCGACGGTATTGCGACCCTGATCCCGCAATTGTTCTTCATGAAAACGCAAGCTCATGCCGTTTTTCGTGATAAGGACGATCTCATTATTCCCGTTTGTTAGCTTCGCATCGATCAACCGGTCGCCTTCTTCGATTTGAATTGCGATGATGCCGCCGCGACGGACGTTCGCGTAATTGGATAAATTAGATTTTTTGACGATTCCGGATTGCGTCGCGAAAACGATGTGCAGGTTTTTGTCCCACGTTTGATCGACAGCAGTCGGGCCCGTGCCGGATTTTTTAGATTGGACGCGAATCGTTGCCGCGATTTTTTCATCGGGCTTAAGCTCGAGAATGTTCGCGATCGAGCGGCCCTTGGCCGCGCGTCCCATCTCGGGAATTTCGTACACCTTTTCCACGTAAGCGCGTCCCGTGGCGGTAAAGAACATTAGATAATCATGTGTGGTAGCGGTGAAAAGATGCTCGACGAAGTCGCCTTCCTCTTCTTCGGTCGCGCCCTCGCGTGTTTGCATACCAATGACGCCTTTGCCGCCACGTCGCTGTGCACGAAACGCGCTCACGGCCGTGCGTTTGATAAAGCCCCCATGCGTGATGCTGATGATGCAGCCCTCGTTCGCGATGAGGTCTTCCATATTGATCTCCGCTTCAGCAGGAACGATTTCCGTCAGGCGCGGAGAACCATATTTGTCGCGAATTTCGCGCAGTTCCTTTTTGATAATCGTGAAGACGCGCTGCTCTTTGGCGAGGATATCCTGCAAATCCTTGATGGTCTCGATAAGTTGCTTGTATTCCTTGTCGATCTTGTCTCGCTCGAGACCGGTCAACTGATACAGGCGGAGGTTGAGAATTTCGTCGGCCTGCTGCTCGCTGAATGCATACCGCCCATTGGTCAGGCGCGCAGGATTGCGAATCAGAATGCCGATTTGTTCCACCTGACGCTTTGTGAATTCGAACGCGAGTAGTTTTACCCGCGCTTCGTCACGATTGGCCGATCCGCGGATGATCCGGAGAAATTCATCGAGATTCGCGAGCGCAATGAGATAACCTTCAAGCGTTTCAGCGCGCTCTTCCGCCTTGCGGAGTTCGAAACGCGTGCGGCGCAGAGCCACTTCTCGGCGGTGCTCGATATAAGCGGCATTCGCTTCCTTGAGCGAGAGCAGTTTCGGACGGCCATGATCGATTGCCAGCATCGTCACTGGAAACGAGCTTTCCAACGCAGTGTGCTTGTAGAGATTGGCGATGATTACCTTTGGGTTCGCGTCGCGTTTTAGCTCAATCACCACGCGCGTGTTTTCGTCCGATTGATCGCCGACGTAGCTGATGTCGGTCAGCACTTTTTCATTCACTAACTGTGCGATGCGCTCGACCAGCGTGGCGCGGTTTACGCCGTACGCCCCGGCCGGTGTCGAAGTACTGCCGGATGCCGCCAACGCCGCAGATGACGCAGCCAGTCGGAAAATCCGGCCCTTTCACGTGCTGCATCAGCTCGTCAAGTGTGATGTCGGGATTGTCGATCTGCGCGCAGATGCCGTCGATCACTTCGCTTAAATTGTGCGGAGGGATATTGGTGGCCATGCCGACGGCGATGCCCGTTCCGCCGTTGACCAGCAGGTTGGGAAATGCAGCCGGGAAAACAGTTGGTTCGGTGCGCGTTTCGTCGTAATTGGGGACGAAATCGACCGTGTCCTTTTGCATGTCCGTCATCAGTGCGGCGCCAAGATGAGTCATGCGCGCTTCGGTGTAGCGCATCGCTGCCGGTGGATCGCCTTCGATGGAGCCAAAATTCCCCTGGCCATCGACGAGCGGTTCCCGCATTGCCCACTGTTGAGCCATGTGAACGAGCGTCGGGTAAATTACCGCTTCGCCATGCGGGTGGTAATTTCCGCTGGTGTCGCCGCAAATTTTTGCGCACTTGCGATGCTGCCGCCCGGGAAAGAGCGACAGATCGTGCATGGCGTAAAGAATTCTTCGCTGCGATGGCTTGAGTCCGTCACGTGCGTCCGGTAACGCGCGAGAAATGATGACAGACATCGAGTAATCGAGGAAAGACCTCGACACTTCCTCAGCTACGTTTATCGGCTCGATTTTTTCGCTTGGGTTACGCATCCTTGATTAGCCAGCGGCGGGTGAGTACGCAGAGGGGCGCTCCGCGAGGAACCGTTCTTCCCACATTTGAGAAATCTCGTCCGCTTGTCGAATGGTTACAGGGTTGCCAATCCGCATACCGCGCGGCAGCGAAATTTCCAAAAAATCAAGAACGCCATGGATCGTTCCCTCATAGTCCTGGCATAGTTTTTCATACTCGACTTCGAATGGGCGAATGCCTATCCGCTGAAAAAAATCCTGCCAAATCTTCTCTTGCCGCTGTGCTTCCCTGAGCGATTGCTCGATCAACTCCGCATCGAATTGCGGCTCTCGTAATGTGGTTTTCCCCGTTTGTACTTTCCAAAGACCCGTCTGAAGCGCTCGCGCTGTGGACAAAGCTTGCCGCAGTTTATGACGCCGCAGAATGTGCACGAACCGAAGACGTGGAAATGTATTTCGCAATAGCGTGAGATCATCCGTTGTCGCGTCTCCGAAAGCGCGAGTGTCTCGCAACCCTGTGAGGAAATTGTCCAGGTACCAGCTCATTAATTTGAAACCGAAGACCTCATTGGCCGTGGTTTTCGTGTTGACGATGGCGCGCACATATCCTGGGTAATCAGCAACTGGGTCGAGTCCGAGTTCGACTCCGTAGCGCGTTTCAAACTTCGGCAGGAAAAATTGTTTCGGCATGCCCGCGTGGCGAGTCGCGCGCAATCCGTCCGTCAATAAATTGCTACCCGAACGTGGGATAGTGCAAACAACATAACAGCGCCGCTGGTGGCGGAGTTTGTGAAACAAACCTCCCATCGTGACTTATACGTCGAGATTGCGCACGTTTAGCGCGTTGTCTTCGATGAACTGGCGGCGTGGCTGGACCACGTCGCCCATCAGAATCGTGAACATTTTGTCGGCATCGACAGCATTGTCGTCGTTCAGATCCACTTTCAGGAGCTTGCGTTTTTCTGGATTCATCGTGGTCTCAAACAACTCCTTGGCATTCATTTCACCCAGACCTTTGAAGCGCTTGATCTGCACTCCGCGGCGGCCGATCTCCAAAATCTTTGCGAGTATTTCAGGGATGGAAAACAGCGGGTGCGAGACGGCTTTGTCACCGTCGCCTTCAATCAACTCGAAGATCGGCCGGTCACTGGTCGCGTAATGGCCGACTTTCAAACCTTTGCGAGCCAGTTCGGCAATAATCTTTTCGATTGCAGCAGATTCGTGTAGCTCGACCAGTCTGCCACGCCGCCGGCTTCCATCGATCCGCGCCGGCGTATCGCTGAGTGGAAGCAATTCCTGACCGATCTGCGTGTCGAACAAATTAAGGTCGAGGTTTTCCTGATGAAATTTCCGAACCGCTTTTTCATCATGAAAATAATGTGCGGTCTCCTCATTTCCGTCCCGGATACGTTTCAAAATCGCCGCCGTGGCGGCGCACCGCTTCACTTAGCTTCGCGAGTTTCTCGAGTGATTCGAGAATGTCCTTCAGTTGTGTCGCGGTGATTTCTTTGTCATCGGCCAGGTTTTTCAGCCGGACATCCTCGGCGCCCAGTGAGATAAGGATTTTGTTTAGCCGCGCGTCATCGTCTACGTATTCTTCCCGTTTCTTGCGCTTGATCTGGTACAGCGGCGGTTGGGCGATGTAAATTCTGCCCGCGCGCACGAGCTCCGTCATCTGCCGAAAAAAGAAGGTAAGCAATAGAGTGCGAATGTGCGAGCCATCTACATCCGCATCGGTCATGATGATGATGCGACCGTAGCGTAGCTTTGAGATGTCGAATCGACCTTCGTCCTTACCGTTGGATTCTTCCTTCGGTTTGCCAATGCCGGCACCGATCGCCGTGATCATCGCCTGGATCTCAGCGTTTTTAAGAAATTGATCCTCGCGTGCTTTCTCAACATTGATCAACTTGCCGCGGATCGGCAAAATCGCTTGGTAGCGCCGGTCCCGCCCCTGCTTGGCAGAGCCGCCAGCCGAGTCGCCCTCGACGATGTAGAGCTCGGTCAATTCCGGATCGCGTTCCGAGCAATCTGCCAGTTTCCCAGGGAGGCCACCGCCAGTAAGAGCGCCCTTGCGAATTGTTTCCCTCGCTTTTCGCGCAGCTTCCCGGGCGCGCGCCGCTGTGAGGACTTTGTCGAAAATTCGTCGGGCAATCGGCGGGCTCTTATCGAAGTAAGTCATTAGCCCGTCATAGGCGACTGAGTTTACGATCCCGTCGATCTCCGTGTTCACGAGTTTCACTTTGGTCTGCGACTCGAATCGCGGATTAGGCAACTTGACGCTAAGCACGCAAATCAATCCTTCGCGCACGTCGTCTCCCGAAAGGGAAGGATCCTTATCCTTCAAGAGGCTGTTTTGCCTTGCGTATTGATTGATTGCCTTTGTCAGCGCGGTGCGGAAGCCGGTCAGATGCGTGCCGCCATCAGGGTTCGGGATTGAATTAGCAAACGGCAAAATCTGGTCGTTGTAGCTATCGTTGTATTGCAGGACAACATCGATAAAAACTTCATCGCGCTGGCGGGAGATAACGATCGGCTTGGGATGCAGCACCTGTTTGTTCTCGCCGAGCTGCCTCACGAATTCTTCGATACCGTGCTTGTAAAAAAAGAGCTCCTTCTTCGCCGGATCAGCGCGCTCGTCCGTAAGCGTGATTTCCAAGCCGGGATTGAGAAATGCCAGCTCGCGCAATCGCGTCGCCAGCCGCTCGAACTTAAACTCGGTTGTGATTGTGAAAATCGTCGGATCGGGCAAGAAAGTGATGAGTGTGCCGGTAGTCTTCTTGTTTTTGACCTCGCCAATGACAGTGAGTTTGTCGGTCGTTTTCCCTTTGGCGAAGGCCATGTGATAGACCTTGCCGTCACGAGAGACCTCCGCTTTGAACCATTCCGAGAGCGCGTTCGTGCATTTCGCGCCCACCCCATGCAAGCCGCCGGAATATTTGTAT